>Ga0182017_10000468_pt1 | contig 31891 bp, 32 predicted proteins | sample 712E3DmetaG_FD_120492 | JGI IMG/M metagenome (GOLD analysis project Ga0182017, IMG submission 120492) | Permafrost microbial communities from Stordalen Mire, Sweden - 712E3D metaG | ecosystem: Environmental > Terrestrial > Soil > Wetlands > Permafrost | place: Sweden: Stordalen | collected... | reverse complement strand
TACGCCCTTGCCAAGACGAGTTCGATCCTGAAGGGCAAGAAGCAGAACGAAATCCTCGATAAGGGCCAGCAGGAACAAAAGAAGATCGACAGCCAGATCGAAGAACTCCAGAAAAAATTAAAAACGAAAAAATAGGAGATTATATGGACAAACGAACACTGCGAATGATCGGCTTAATCATTATTGTCGCGGCCGTAAGCGGCATATTCGCCCAGAAAAAAATTATCGTACCCAAGGATTTTACATCGATCCAGAAGGCCATTGACGAAGCCGTCGAACGCGATACGGTGTTTGTACTGAGCGGCGTTTACAAAGAAAGCATTGTGCTTAAGGACTATGTCGCGGTCATCGGCCAGGAAGCGGAAAAAACAATCATTCGGGGCAACGGATCGAAGGCGGTCGTGGAGGGGGCGAATTTTTCCATCCTTAAAAATTTCACTATAGAAAACGGCGGCACGGGCATCATCTGTAAAAATACCAATCCCGTTATTGAGCACAACATCGTCCGCAATAATAAAAAAACAGGCATACATTGCCTCATTTCCCTGCCGGAAATCAAGAACAACCTTATATACGCGAATAAATGGAGCGGTATTTACTGCGAATTGATCACCAATACCCAGAGAACATCCATCGGTCATAACCTCATTGCCGACAACGGGTACTGCGGCGTGATGCTGGCAAGCAGGAGCGAGGTCCTTTTACAGGACAATATTTTTCTGGGCAACAAGCAGTTTGGGATTTATGTAAACGAGGACTCAAAACGGTCGAGGATCGTCTATAATGATTTTTTTAAAAACCGCGCCGCTTTCAATTCCTATGCCGTCATCAATGAAACGAACATTTCCCTTGACCCGCTTTTAAATTCCGGTGATTATACCTTCTTCAATGGTAAATCCCAGCTCAAAAGCATGGGAAAGGACGGTAGTGACATAGGGCCTCTGGGTGAAGCGGCCATAGAAAAGGCGGGGAAAAAAAGCGAAGAGGCCATCAGCGCCATCAATAAAGACAGCGATGGCGACGGCATTCCCGATATGTACGACAAATGTCCCCAGGCGCCTGAGGACTTCGACGGTTTTCAGGACCAGGACGGCTGTCCGGACCCGGACAATGATGCGGACGGCATCCCCGATTCACTTGACAAATGTCCTAACGCGCCGGAAGATTATAACGGGTACATGGATGCCGACGGGTGTCCTGACGGCGGGAAATCGGCCCTGGACCGGAATGCGCCGGAAAAGAAGAAGTAGAGACGTAACGGCGTTGCGTCTCTACTATTTTACCTGCTGAATTTCGCGGATAATTACTTTATCTATTTGCAGCGGCTGGGCGCCGCCGGTGTTGAGTAAAAGGAATTCGGGATGGGACGTTGCTTTTGACAGTGTTCCGATGAATTCCTTGCCGTCATTAAGATAGAGGCGCACTTGCCTGCCGAAAACTCCGCCGGGAAGTTCATCCATTGACGTGTAGGAAATAATTTTCCCCTGTTTTTTCGCATTGTTCCAAAATTCCTGCGGACCGCCGAACTGTTGCCACATAAGGGTCAGTTCTTCGGGGACATTAAGCTGGCGTTCCGCGCCGTCAAAAAATTTCACCGTCCCCTTTGCGGGATTGCCCTGATTATCCACGTCGAAATCGAATTCTTTTTCAATGTTTAAATAGGTCTGGGGATTGGTCACGACCATGGACGTCATGAGGCCTTTATTGTCCACATTCACGGCCACAATATTTTTGGAATCGCACAACCCAAGTTGATAGGCTGAAACAACCAAAAGGACCGCTTGAATGGATATATTCCTCACGATTGAGGACAGTTTGCGTGTTTTCAAAAAAACCATAGGGGCCTCCTCTTTTAATAGTTCCATATAAATATAATATAAAACGTCGCAGCAGTATGGTGGTCGCCAATTAAAACGTCAGCCGTTTCTTTGCCGGCACTTTTGTTTCGTGTTTTTCCTGAGGGCCGAAGAGTTTCATCATGTTTGATTTCTTTGTTTTCCCGGGTCCGTGGACATCGCAGGGGGCGGGCAGCTTGCCCAGGATGAACAGGTCGTCGAAGGTCTGCGGACACGACGGTTGCGCGGGCATGTGCGAAACGGCGCATACCTTTCCGGAGATAACGCTGTCGGGCCTTTCAAAGTTTTCAATGGGGAGCTTTTTATGGAGCGCAATCATTGACCTCGCGAAAATGGGCACCGCGGCCTGCGCGCCGGTCATGCCGGTCCCCATTGACCTACGTTCATCCACGCCCACCCAAACGCAGCAGATTATCTGCGGTGTAAAGCCGATATACCAGGCGTCGGCATAATCATTGGAGGTGCCGGTTTTTCCCGCCGACGGCCTCGTAAATCCCAGACCGGGAATGGCCGCGCCGGTCCCTCTGCGAACGACGCCGGTGAGTAGGTCGCACATGATATACGACGTGGCCGACGACAGCACCTGTAGTTCGTTCTGTTCGTGTTCTTCCAGTATTTTACCGTTTTTGTCAATAATACGCTTGACAAAAAAAGGCGCGACCTTGAGGCCCTTGTTGGGGAATATCGAATACGCGGTCGCCATTTCCATGGGAATGACCTCGCATGAACCGATTGCGAGCGACGGCACGGCCTCAAGGCGCTGCTTGAGTCCCATGCGGCGGGCATAATCGACCACCGTGTCGGGACCGATCTGGATTATCGTCTGAATGGCGGCAAGATTAAGGGAGTGCTCGATGGCGTGGCGGATGGTCACCGGTCCTTCGAACGTGCCCTCATAATTTTCGGGACGCCATTCCCCCTGGGGGGTTTGCAAGGTGATCGGCTGGTCCATGACAAGGCTTGACGGAGCAAAACCGTGTTCCATGGCGGCCGTATACAGAAAGGGCTTGAAGGAAGAGCCGGGTTGCCGCACGGCCTGTATCGCGCGATTGAATTTGCTTTCCGCGAAATCCCGTCCCCCGATGAGGGCGAGCACCCCTCCGGTCTTCACGTCGAGCGCCACGACGGCGGTTTGGAGGACCCGCAGGTGCTGGGAGTCCGGCAAGGCGTCGCATTCTTTTCTGAAAACGTTATACAACGAATCGAAATGCGCCATAAAGACGTCGTGGGACAGATGGTGGCGCTGGTTGATGCCGGACTTCCATAAAAAGGTGTTGTTCATCTTTTTCTGGAGCTCATGAAGATGGCCCGCGACCGCTTTTTCCGCGGAGTCCTGCGCTTCGGGGTCGAGCGTCGTATAAATGGTGAGCCCGCCGTTGTACAGGGCGTCATCGCCGTATTTTTGTTCCGCGTATTGCCTGACCAATTCGACGAAATACGGGGCGTGTTGGGAGATGTCCTTGTGCGGGTTGCATGGAACGGGCAGCATCGAAACGCTTTCCACGGCCTTTGCGTCGATAAAATGCATTTTCTGCATGGCAAACAACACCGCGCCCCGGCGCGTCGTGATCCGTTTTTGGTTTGCCTGCTTATCGGGGCGGTAGCGTTCGGGAAGCTGAATGATCCCGGCAAGCACCGCGCATTCATTGAGATCAAGCCTGGAAACGGTCTTGTTGAAATAGCAGCGTGAAGCGGCTTCTACTCCGTAAACGCCCGCCCCGAAATAGACCTGGTTAAGGTACAGCTCGAGGATTTCCTTTTTCGTATAATAGGATTCAATTTGCACGGCGGTCATGGCCTCGCGGATTTTACGGACCATGGAAGTCCGCGATGATAAATAAACATTACGCGCCAATTGCTGGGTCAGGGTCGAACCTCCCTGGGCGTAATGTCTGCGCACGAGATTGACGAGCATGGCCCCCATGATCCGTTTGACGTCGACGCCCCAGTGATCATAAAACTTTCTGTCTTCGATTGCAAGGACGGCATTGACGAGAGCGGCGGGTATTTTATTGAGCGACATCCACGATCGTTTTTCAATGCTGAACTCATACACGAGCGTGCCGTCTTTTCCCATCACTTTTGATGAAAGCGGCGGATCAATGTTTTCGAGCTGGTCGAGGGTCGGCAGGGTCCGGTACATCCGGTATAAAAACCACGCCCCGCCGATGGCCATGGCCGAAAGCCCGATGAGCGCCACAAGCAGGAGGGCGATGAACTTTTTTCCCTGGGCTTGAGGTGGCGCGGGAGGGCCGCCGGGGTTTTCATCCTGCGGAAACAGTCTGTCCGGAGAATCGTGAATAAAATTCATACTGGATTAAGAGTGACAATTGTTTATTTTATGGTATAAAATACATGGCCACCCGGAGCAATGGAACAAACTTTTATGAACGGGTTCATCAGCGAAGATCTTTATAAAAAAATCCTCCAGTGTTTGCCCATATCATGCGTTGACATCGCCATAATCGCCCAGGGGGCGGTCCTGCTCGTCAAAAGGAAGGACTTTCCCGCGAAAGGCCAATGGTGGCTGCCCGGAGGGCGGGTGCTGAAAGGCGAAATGATGAAGGAGACGGCGCTGCGCAAGGCGCGCGAGGAAGTGGGCCTTGAATGCCACGCCGGGCCGATTATTTATACGGCGGAAACGATTTTTCCCGACGGCCCCTTTGATATTCCCATACACAGCATCAACAGTTGTTTTTTCATGTACCCGAAAAACCCGGACCCGGGTCCCCTGCTTGACGGCCACCATGCCGAATATCAATGGGTGAGCGTCATCCCGCCGGGAATACATCCCTATGTTGCCCGTTGCCTCGCGGCCGCAGGTTTGCAATAAAGAAAATCGACGCAATCGATTGGCGCGGAAATACGCTCTCCCGAAAGGAAACAGATGAATATCGATGTACGCAACCGGCTCCTGGTCCTGGTGCTGGGGGCCTGTTTATTCATACCTTTTCTCGGACGGGTGCACCTTTTTGACTGGGACGAGATCAATTTTGCCGAGGCCGGCCGCGAAATGATGGTATCGGGCAATTACTTGCAGGTACAGATAGATTACAAACCCTTCTGGGAAAAACCGCCGCTTTTTTTCTGGCTCCAGACTTTGTCCATGCATGCGTTCGGCATTAATGAATTCAGCGCCCGCCTGGTAAATGCGGTCTGCGGCATGCTCACCCTGCTTATCGTTTATCTGATAGGTTTTAAAATCTTCGACGCGACAATGGGACTTTTGTGGGCCATTGCGTTTCTTGGATCGTTTTTGCCTCATTTTTTCTTCAAATCGGGAATCATCGACCCGGTGTTTAATCTGTTTATTTTTTCAGGCGTTTATTTCCTTGCATGCGCGTTACATTCAGACAGGGGGGAAAAAAGGGTGTCACGCTTTGCGCTTTCGGGCGTATGCATAGGCTTGGCGGTCCTTACGAAAGGGCCGGTTGCATTTTTGATTTTAGTGTTTTGTATAATGAGCTATTGGGCCTGTACGCGATGTAAGACGCGGCCGTCTTTGAAAGAACTGGTGGTAATTGCAGGCGCCGTGGGGGTTGTTTCGGGTTTATGGTACGGCCTGGAAACCTTGTGGCACGGGACCTGGTTCATTACCGAATTCGTAAAATATCAGATCAGGCTTCTCAGTACGGGCGATGCGGGGCATGGCAGGCCGTTTTATTTCCATTTTGTCGTCCTGCTGTTCGGCTGTTTCCCGGCGTCGTTTCTGGCGATCAGGTCGTTTTTCATCGTCGGGAGAAGCACAACCCGGCAGCAGGACTTTACCCGCTGGATGACCGTGCTTTTCTGGGTCGTGCTGGTATTGTTTTCTATTGTCAAGACGAAAACGGTCCTGTATTCCTCGCTGTGCTATTTCCCCATAACTTATCTGGCGGCATTCCACATGCATTCGGTGATTACGGGAAAACTCCAGTGGAACAAGGCCCTGACCTTTGCCCTGGCCGCGTTCGGCGGCCTGGTCGCGCTGATTATCGCGGCGTTTCCGATCGTCATGATGCACAAGGAATTGATCACGCCGTTTATAAAAGACCGGTTCGCCGTTGCCTGTTTGCAAAGGCCCATTTCCTGGTCATACGGCGAGGCCTCGATCGGGGCCGGGTATGCGGCGGTCCTGGCGCTCAGCGTGGCGCTGCTTGCCAAGAAAAAATTCAGGGCCGCGTTCGTTGCCCTTTTTCTTTCATCCGCGGTATGTTTGCAATTATTCATGCTCGACATGGTCCCCAAAATGGAGCGCATCGCGGGCGGCGGCCCAATTGATTTCTATCAAAGTCTCCGAGGCCAAAATTGTTATGCCTGTTCGCTTTTCAAGACCTATGCAGACCTGTTTTATTTCGAAAAGAAAACCGGCGGCAATCCTCTCGGCCATGACCGCGACTGGCTTTTAAACGGTCCCATCGACAAGCCCGCCTATTTCGTGTGCCGTATTGACAAAGCGCATGAATACCGGGGCAAGTACGATTTGGAGGAATTGAAAGACGAATATGGGTTCGTGTATTTCAGGCGGGACCCAACAGTAGCGGGTCATTAAAAAATAATGGGCGGTCCTTAACCATTTCCACGGGGCGAATACATCGCCAATTTGATAAGCCCCATCTTCTGCAGGGCATATCCCGCCGAAACCTTAAGCACGCCCAACCCGTAGCGCAGGCTGCGCTGGAAATTGATGGACGACGCCTCTTCGAAATATTTCGTTGGGCAGGTGATTTCGCCTATCTGAAATCCGGCGAAGAATATCTGCGAAAGCATCTGATTGTCAAATACGAAATCGTTTGAATTCACCACATAATTGATTTTAGCGAGCACCTCGCGCGAAAAAGCGCGATAGCCCGTATGGTATTCCGAAAGCTTCTGGCGCATTAAAAGGTTCTGCACGAGGGTAAGAATTCGGTTGGCGAAGTATTTATACAGCGGCATCCCGCCGGTAAGCGCGCCCTTACCTAATATTCGCGAGCCCAGGACAACGGGGTAAACATCAAAGGCGATGATGTTTGCCATGGCGCTTATAAGCCGTGGTGTGTACTGGTAGTCGGGGTGAAGCATGACGACGATGTCCGCGCCCAATTCCAGGGCTTTTCGATAGCACGTCTTCTGGTTTCCGCCGTAACCCCTGTTTTTGTCATGCTTGACAACATGCCTGATTCCGATCCGGCGTGCTATTTCCACGGTTTTGTCGCTGCTGGCGTCATCGACCAGAATGACCTCGTCGACGATATCAAGGGGGATTTCCGCGTACGTGGCTTCCAGGGTTTTTTCGGCATTATATGCCGGGAGCACTACGACGACCTTCTTATTCTTTATCATTTGATTGCGCCTTTCTGCGATCGTACCACAGGTAAAGCTTAAACCATATCCACATGACGATAAAGCCCAATAGCGCGCCCGCAACGACATCGGAAGGAAAATGCGCGCCCAGGTAAATTCGGGAATATCCCACGATGCCCGCAACGGCAAACGCCAGCCAATACAAGCCTCCAAAGCCGAGCGCCAATAATGTAGCTGCCGCAAAGGCGGTGTTGCTATGGCCTGATGGGAATGAATTACAGTAAAGCCGCTCGCCGATCGCATGGACCGAGCGATGTTCATTGGGACGCGGTGCAATTTCTTCTGAAAAGGAACTCAATGGCCTCGGGCGGCTAAAAGATTGCTTTATCTGCGTATTGATCAACCCGCTTCCCACCATGAACAAGGTCGCACTGATAATAAATGGACCAAGTTTTTGACGTGGGACTTTTATAAAAGCTATCAATAAAAGAACAGGCGTTACGACCCAGCCATTGCCGAGATTGGTGGTAATAAGAAAGAAGTTGTCGAGGAATGCACAGTGTAATGAATTGATGAACCAAAAGAGGTTATGATCGATGTGTAAGAGAAATGTAAACATATAGCAGTTTAAAATAATTTCACGAAACGCATTTTTTATGACATAATTTATGTACTATGGACATTTTTGAAAATAAATCGTTTAGTAATATGCCCCATTCCAAAATGGAGACCACGCGAAGCGAATTCGAGAATTGCACGTTTGCTCAGTGTGATTTTTCGAATGGGATTTTCACGGCGAGCGTTTTTATAGATTGCATTTTTACCGCCTGCAACCTCACGATGGTAAAACTTACGGATTGCTTACTTAACGGCGCGGCCTTTAAAGACTGCAAAGTACTTGGGGTAAATTTTTCGGATTGTACCGATCTGCCTTTTTCCGTAAAATTCGAAGGCTGCATTATGGATTATTGTTCATTTGCAAAAAAGAAAATGAAGAAAACCGTTTTTGCAAATTCGTCAATGAAAGGTGTTGATCTTTCCGAATGCGATTTGACGAAATCGGTTTTTACGAATACCGATTTAATGAACGCCGTTTTTAACAGGACAATACTTAAAGAGGCTGATTTTTTGACCGCCCAAAACTTTATTATTGACCCGGAAATAAATAGCGTCAAAAAGGCAAAGTTTTCGCTTCATGGAGCGGTAGGGTTGTTAAATAAATACGATTTAAATATTGAATAAAAACGGGCCGTCGTGCGACGAAGGCCTTTTATGGACGTGGCTCCTGAGAAGAATAAATATCATCACGATTGAAAACAGAGGGAAGAGAACGCCATAGATGGGAATCGCGCAACCGAGCACGGCGCACAGGAGTGTCGTCGCGGCCATTGACGATGAGGCTGAAGTCCAGCCGGGCAGGAGCCAGCGAAAGGTCATTAATGTCGTCACGGCGAGCATGCCGGTTAAAAATGCCGCGGTATGCGATATAACTCCGAGCGCCCCGCCATGGACGGGTATTCCGGCGGCCAGAAACAATACCGCGAAAGGCGCGCACGCGAAAACGGCAAAACAGGCGTTTGATAAAAGTAAATCAGTTGCGGTAGTGGAATAATAAGGGCATGAGCCGAGTTTTTTTACGGACTCGTCAAATACAGAAGTCCTGTCCGCCATAAGCCAAAACGGTGCGATAAGGGCGGATGCGTCTCCGATAAGGGCAGGGCTGCTCTTGACATTAAATACAAGCAGGCCGGTGATAATGAGGGCCAGCGGTGGAAACACGATCAGGCTTAAGACGTCCATCCGTAGCAAATACATCAATTGCCTTTGCGCCAGTACGGCCGCGCTGGAAGGCAAGACCCTTTTCGCCCAGGCGCCCGAAAGCCGATAGATGCTTGTCATATTCGGAGTTCCAAGCTCAAGGGCCGAAAAAATCGGCCCGGACCGGTCGCTTTGTTCCGGCGCGATTAATCTCCAGCGGATTGCGGAAAAAAGCGCCAGGGAACAGCACGTCGTTTCAATGAAAAACAGCCAGAGACTTTCGGCGCACTTATCCAATGCCGCGTGGCGTGACACAATGGATTGGCCGATGGAAAACGCGGTGATTGCCCCAAATGCCAGGGGGCAAAATTCCATTACTTTGCGTTTAAGCAGGGCATGGGAAAACGCGCGCCGCTGCTCATACGATAGACCGAGCGCAAAAGGCCACGCATGCGTACGTGGATATCTGAGCAGCTTCCAAACCTGGAGAAAGACCTGAAAAAACCACGCGGGCGCCAATAAATACAGAAAAGGCTCCGCGCGCGCCTGCGCGTCGGCGCCCGCAATGGCGCCGGCGATGGCCCCAAGAAAAAGAAGCGCGCCCGAGGGCAACGCGGGGCCGAAAATGGACCTTACCGCATCCGAGGCGCCGTCAAACGGCCCCGTATCGCCGGAATGCCGCAAGGCTCTACCTGCTGAAAAGCGAAAAATAAATATCCTCCAACGGCGCGCCCCGATGGGCTTTCGTGAGTGTTGCGAGCGGACCCTGATAGGAAAGCGATCCCTTGCACAGCAAAATGCAATTATCCGCGGTCTTTTCTACAAAGTCAAGAATATGGGAAGCGATGAGCGAGCCGGCGCCGCGGGATTTCTTTTCGCGGATGATTTTTTTCAGGCCATAGACGCTCAAGGGATCGAGGCCGTTGGTGGGTTCGTCGAGTACGACGTACGATGGATTGCCCAGATACGCCAGGCACAGTGCGGTCTTTCGGCGCATTCCCGAAGAGTATGCGCGGCACTGTTGTTTATGGAACCACTCCTCAAGCCGGAGGTTTTCGGAAAAAAGCCGCATATCATTTTCAAAATCAATCGGGGGTATTTTTCTTAAAGAGGCGATTATTTTGAGTATTTCGTATCCGGTCAGATATTCATCGAGAAGAATATCATCCGGGGCATAACCTATGCCGTAGCGATGAAGTACCTCACCATGAATATCGGAGGCGGACCGTCCATCTATGATATATGCCCCTTCGATGTCGATCAATTGTCCGAGCAAAATTCTTATGAGCGTTGTTTTTCCGCTGCCGTTGGCTCCGGCCAGTCCGGTGATAAGGGCGGAATCCACGGACAGGGAAAGCCCTTTAAGGGCGTAGTCCGCCTTCGGATAATATTTGAAGGAAAGATCATTGAGGGTAAATACCATGATAAGGAAAAAATACGTTTCGGCAATACTACTTATTTTAACGTGATTATGAATCGTGCGTATGCTTTTTCATGTGAACGTGTAAAAGTTTATTCCACTAATAATATTTATGGTTCCATAAATATGTTTGACATTTTGTCTAACAATTATTATACTTAATACAGGGTCTTATATTTAACAGGAGAAGTCACCATGCAAGCCGTCAGCATTCGCGATTTAATGCATAACTTTTCGCATTATTTGAAGGAAATAAAATCCGGGGAAGGCATTACCGTGCTTAAAAGAAACGTTCCCGTTGCCGATATTGTCCCCCATGAAAACGCCATTCGTTTTCCCGGATGGAAAAGGACCATTAACAGACGTAAAATCAAGGGAGAGGCTTTTTCAAGAACCGTGATGAAAAGCAGGGAAGATCAATAATGAGGGCGTTTATCGATACTTCTTCCCTCTTTAAAAAGTACATTGAAGAAAACGGGTCAAAAAAATTGGAAGAATTGCTTGGATCAGTTTCAGAAATAATAATTGCACCCATTACTATTCTTGAAGTGAATTCGATTTTGGAGCGGAGGCTAAAAGAAAAATCCATTAATTCCTTGGATGCAAAATGGATTGAAAAAGAATTTTTACGTGATTATGATTATTTCGGCATTATTGAATTTAATGATAACCTTGTTCGAGAGTGTATTCGAGTCGTCCGGAGGTATCAACTGAAAGTGCTGGACGGCATACAACTTTCTTCCGCCATTTTCTCAAGACCGCAACTTTTTATCGTTTCGGATCTGCGCCTTTTTGAAGCCGCAAAAAAAGAAATGCCACTGGTTGAATTCGTTGGGTGATTTTAATGCGGATGCGCATGGATCGTGTGCAGATGCCGATGTACATGCACATGCACGAGGTTATGCTGCTTCAAAAATTCATGGTCCGACAAAATTTCCTCGGGCGTGCCGCTTCGGATGATGCTTCGATTGTCGCCGAACACATGCACCACGTCGGCGATTTCCTCGACAAGATGCAGATCGTGCGTAGCCATGACAACGGTTTTGCCGGTTTTGTGCGCATCGACGATCACGGCAATGATATCGCGCGTTGTTTGCGGATCGAGCCCGGCCGTGGGTTCGTCGAAAAGAAGCACGTCAGGTTCAATGACCAGCACCGAGGCGATTGCCGCTTTTTTCTTTTCTCCGATGCTCAGTTGGTGCGGTGAGCGTTCGAGCAAATGCGAAAGCCGCATCCGCTCCACGACGCTATCGAGACGACGCAGGATTTCTTCATGAGGGAGCCCAAGTTGCAAGGGACCAAAAACAATATCTTCCTTGACGGTAGGGCAAAAGAGCTGGATGTCGGGGTTCTGGAACACGAACCCGACTTTGGCGCGGAAAGTCCGCTGGGTCATTGCATCGTCCATGGCGTGGCGGGTCAAGGCCTGTCCTGAAAAGCTTACCGTGCCCGTATCGGGAAAAATCAAAGCGTCGAGCATGGTCAAAAGCGTCGATTTTCCCGTGCCATTGGCGCCGATGATTGCCACGCGATCGCTGGCATTTATCGACAGGTCAAGGTTGCATAATCCCGGAATTTTTCCGGGATATGAATATGAAACGCCAGTCAGCGAAAAAATCGGTTCAGCCATAACGTCCCCGCGAGCGTCAAAAGTGAAATGGTTAACAAAACGCCGTCAATTGTTCCCGCTTTAAATTCTTCAAGTACCTTCGGCTCGCCCGAGTATCCGCGCGAAAGCATGGCGTCGTAGACCTGCGTTTGCATGCGGTATGATTTCAACCACAAACCCGCCATGTTCATTGCCGTGATTTTTTGCCCGGCCTTGGTCGAGCTCACAAAGCCGACGCGGCTTTTAATCGCAAGAAATGTTTTTTGAATGGTATCGAGGAATAAATAAATATAACGATAGCACATGCCCATGGTCATCACGAAAACCTGGGGCACTTTAAATATCCGCAGAACTTTTAAAAGAACATGGTGCCTTGTTGTCAAGACCAAAAGCACGGCAAAAGATACGGATGCCAACACCCGCATAAAAAAAATCAAGGCGGCGCCGAGGCCTTGACGGGTAATGGAAACATGGTTGGAAAAAACAGTAAAGGAAAAAACAGGTTCGCCGGGAGAAATGTTGCTAAAAATAGCCGGAACCACGATAAAAAAGGAAAACAGGGGAACAAATAGCAAGGTCCGCTTAAGGAAAAATCCAAGGCTTATAGAGGATACCAGGGCCAGTATGATGCCGGTCAGGTAAAAGCCGCTTAATGCAATCACGCTTTTTGAAACCAGAACGCAACAGACCAGGACAACAATGCCGAGGCTTTTGAAACGCGGGTCGCGGCCCTGTAAAAAACCATGTCTGGCCGCTGTTTCGTCGTTTGAAACTGTCGCTTGAATAAATCCTACGGCGTTAAGAATTGAACGTTCGATAAAACCATCGGCTTTTTTTGAACTTCCCGCATCGCGGTCATTTTTTAAAAGAAATTTTCCTAATAGAAACACAATGCCGAAGCACAGCGCAATGCCAATAATGGCCGATACGACGTACGCCAAACTTACATGTTTTATGCCCAAGTTTTGCCAGGATTTAAAAGTGTAATCACGTAATGGGGCGTTCCATAGCGAAGAAAGCTTTTGAAGGCCTTTGGGAACATATCCTACGAACTCTTTTATTTTTTCCGCGTCCCATTCGCCCCATGCGTCTCCCGCTTTGAATTTTTCGGGCAGAATAAGCCCCAGCGGAGAAAGGACGGCTAGGCCGCCAAGACCTATCCAAAGTTTTGTGGAAAGTTTCACTGGGAAGCCTCCGCATCCGATTGTAAGAGCGCGGGTTCCTGCTTTTGGAGAAACTTTACGACCAAAGCCGTTACCAGGAGTTCAACCCAGCCGAAAACCAGGGCATGCCCGCCCACCATGGCGGGAACGGCGATTCTCATTGTGTAAGGACAATACAAGGCCTGGCCCGATGCCGTATGGTGCAGCAAGGGCTGGAGCCCGAATTCAACGCCCGCGCAGGCGGAGGCAATGACTAAACCAAGGTATGCGCCGATTCCAGCGGCAACGACCCTTCGAAATGACTCCGATTTGCTTTTCAAACTTATGGCGCGGTATATAAAATATCCGGCAAACGGCATGACAAACGCCATGTTAAAGCAATTCGCGCCAAATGCGGTCAGCCCGCCGTCACCGAATAATAACGCCTGGAGCGCAAGAGCGACGCTAACGGCGAGGCAGGCGGCCCACGGGCCGCATAAAACGGCAAGAAGCACCCCGCCCACCGCATGACCGGTCGTTCCTCCGGGAATCGGGACATTGAACATCATGATGACAAAGCTGAACGCCGCGCCTATCGCCATGATGGGGACTTGTTTTGCATGCAAGGTTTTTTTAGCTTTACTTGAAGCAATGGCCCATATCGGGATCATTGCGGCATAGCCGGCCACACAGGTTACCGGGCCTAAATATCCGTCGGGAATGTGCATTGAATAAAACCTCAATTCTCGTAGTAGAAATATATATGAAAAATTTATTTCATGCTACGAATAAATAATTTGTGGCATTAAAGTGCTACTTTTATTAATTTTATAGCACGCAAAATCTTCACCCATTATAAAAAGGAGTTGTTTCATGCATTTTGGAAAAGTTTTTGCTTTCTTAACGCTCATGTTCCAAGACAATAGCGTTCGGCTCAGCCTGACGACAATATTCTGAAACGTGGGAGCGTGAAGCAGGAATATTTCAAAAACAAAAAGTTATACTCGGTTTTGAAAAAAGCGAGTATAACTTTTTCAGGAGTTCTTATTATCAAAACCGTTTTTTCAGAATCCAGTCGGCCAGGGACTGCGGAATGGCCTCAAGGAGCCGGGCGGCCTTTGACATGTGGCCCAGCGAATAGCGCCGCTTTGGACGCGCGGCTGAGAGGGCATTGAATACCGTTTCCGCCACCTTTAGGGATTCCGTTCTTTTTTTATCAAATGCCGCCATATCCTGCCCCCATTTCCGCAGGACATTTTCATAGAGCGCAACCCGTTCGCGCGGCATGTTGCTCAACAGGGCCTCGACGTCGGCAGTGGTCCCCAGTCCCGACGGCGTCTTTATGCCGCCGCACCACGCTGGTGATATTGTCAAGGTTCGTGAGATCAACGGGGCAGACTGGCACTAGATTGGGTAAATTCAAATGGCGCAGATTCCCGGCATCGGCTTCTTTCCGGACCGAGGCAAATACGGTAAAACCCCTATCGGCCAAAAAAACGGCAGTTTCCCTACCTATGCCAGAAGAGCATCCGGTAATAAATACGCTTTTACCATTGGCAAATGTTGTATTGGAATCCTTTGTTTTCACGCTTTCTTTCTGCAAGTAACAAGATAACCTAACCCATTGTAAACCTTATATTCTTTTACCTCCGAAACCGTTGCCGGAACGTTGGGTCGCGGTTTGATGTATCCGGGGTTCATTTTCGAAAGTATTTTTCGCCGAACGTTGTTTGGATAATCCGAAGAAAACCCCTCATCGCCCCAACTGACAATGCCATCCTCTTTTGTGACCCTGATGAATTCATTAATGGCCTTCTTAGGGTCATTGAAAAGATTGACACCGCCAAAATGAAAAACCGCGTCAAAACTGTTCTCGGCAAAGGGCAAATATTGAGCATTTCCGTGAATTAATTGAACATTCAAAGAGCCATTTTTTCTTTGGCATTGTCGAAGCATTCCTAAAGAGAGATCGAGAGAAACCAATTCCCCGTCATTGCCGATTTTATCGCGCAAGAATTTCTGAAAAACCCCCGGACCGGGTGAAACTTCAAGAATTTTCATCCCGGAACGTAGATTTAAATAGCTGATAATTTCCTTGCGGCCCTCAATCATATTGATACCGGCGATTAATCTGCCCATTACTTTCTCGTTGATATCATAAAGCGGCGCTAAAATATTATAAAACACGTTCCATCTTTTATCGTCGCCGGAAATTTCCGGAGGATAGACAGCCGACAATATTCCATCTATTACTTTATAGGTTTTCCCATCCGCTCGTTTGAGGCCATCCTCAATCGGCTGTAGTTTTTCACCGGTTTCGGGGCATCTTAGAATGCTATTGACAAAAGATGAATAGGCCATTATCGTCTCCAATAATATTTTGAGATTTAAAAATTATAGGTATTTTTAACTTTTAAGTCATTAAAATAAATCCGGCAAGAATATCTCGTGAAATTTAACGATGGCAGCGATTCTACGACCGCGATGAAACGTACCCTTTGGTTACTAATCATCTGTTGCCGGATTTTCGCCCTTGATAAAGCGCAGAATGATTTTCATTTTGATGATGATCAGGTGTATCGAAACAATCGCATTGCCGGAATCCCCGAGCACTTTTATCAGGCCGACTTATTGTATACCACAAAACAAGGATGGTATGCGGGGCCGAATGTGCTGTGGAGCATTGCTCGCTATCCTGTTGATCAAGCCGGAACCCTATTTGCCGATCCGTACGCGCTGATCGGTTTTACCCTCGGCCTTCACAAGGAAAAAGGATTGTCGATTTTTCTGGATGCCCATAACCTCGGCAATGCCCGTTATGCGGCGGGGGTTGATCCGATTCCCGATGCGCGAATTGTTTCCGCGGAAGACCTTCGGGTTTTTTATCCGGGCGACCGGATAAATTTTTCGGCGGGGGTCGAGTGGCGGTTTTGAAAAAAAACCGATCAGTGTATGTCTGTTCTGTATGCTGATCTCAGGGAACGTCTTGAAACATTTGAAGCCATGCGCTGCGTTGCAAGTTTGCCCGGCGAGTTTACAGTTAAAATTGTTAAGGGTAGGGTTTATCATTACTTTCAAGCGACACTTTCTACGGGCCGCGCGCAAATTTACATTGGAAAGGACAGCGATGAATTACGCCGGTTTATAAAAGAGCAGAGAAGCGAACGCACTAAGGTCCTTGCCGATGAAAAATTATTTCAGCGGCTTGGTTCCCAGATAATCGCGGGAGGGGTAGTGCCGGTTCCCAATGAAATGGCGCGCATCATTCACCGGCTGGCGGACAGCGGTTTGTTTATGGTCGGCGGCGTACTTGTTGGAAGTATTGCATTTCACATTCTTGGAACGCATTTTGGCGCTCTATGGGAAAACGCCTCACGTACGACCCAGGACATCGACCTTGCCGGTGAAGCAAACGTGAAAGTTGCGGTTCCCGACATTCAAGCGGATGTTCCCGCTGTCATTGATTCATTAAAGATGGGTTTTTTTTCCGTACCAAGGCTTTCCAATAAAGAACCCTCTACATCGTATGCGATACGAGGAAAAACATTGCGCATCGATATTCTCACTCCGGGAAAGAGCGCCGATTCCGCCCCTGTTTTCATTCGCAGGTTCAATGCGGCCGCGCAGCCGCTCAAATACCTTGATTACCTTATTGAAAATCCGTTGATCGCTGTCATGGTGCATGGTGATTGGAATCCGCCTTGACCCGATTATCATGAATAGTGTCGCGGTAATATCGCAAAAAACCCCGAGAGTCAGGAAGACGATGGTCGCTTTATCTATCGTCTTTCGTTTTTGTTCCCGTATTATCGCAATCGAATAAAATAAAACCGGCAAAAATATCGGAGTAAATAATAATATCGTTATCAGGCGGCCTATAAGCATTGAAGTCAAAGACAATTGCACATCCGATCCGGCTCAGGTAATTCATGGAATGACAAGGACCTTTTGCTTTTTCTTTTTAACCGCCTGTGTTACGGCATCCCTATAGTCGAGACACACATAATACATTCCGGGGAAAACGAGTTTCCCGGATGCATTGGTGAGCAGCCAATTAAAGCCCGAAGAACTTTCCGGCAATGAGGAGGAGGATGAGCGCGCGCCGCTCAAGGCATGGGAGATCAATTTACCGCTTATGTCATAAACCCAAATCTCGAGGATGTTTTTCCCCGTGATTTTGACGGAAGAATTAGCCCTTAGATGGATGGGATTCGGATAAACCACCACCGCGCCCGCCGCGGCCGTGGACGGGAAAAACACCGCATAAATTCCCGGCTGGCTAACGGACGCGATGACGTGCAGGGACTGGTTTACATACGATACCGAGTCCGCGACCTTCGACCATGTGGCGCCGTTCCACACATACAACGCTAAAGACAGAGGACTGACTGAAATGTCCATCTGGGAATTAACGGCAAGGGTGATTGACGAACCAATTGACCAGGAAGCTGGGTAGGAAATCGTGAACAAGCCGGTAGCCGGGGAAAGCCGGTTGTTTGCCGCGACGGAAAGCAGGGAATCGTTTTTTACGGTAGCCAGCGTAAGGGAACAACGCAAATTCGCCAGCGCTTTTAGAAAGACTATGGCGGTGTCGGTTGAAGTTGCCGATGTAAAAGTGTATTGCGATCCGGCGAAATAGGTTATCGGACATAATTGGACCGATAGCGAAGCGTTATGGCTTGCAGCGATGTCGCCGTTTGTCACGATCATGAACGCGTCCCGAAGGGAATGCCACGACGGAATTGCCAGCGCCGCGAGCGTGTTGTTTGAGAATAAAAAATGTACGATGGAATCCGTCCCATTAAGCCTTTCAAGGATGCAAGATGCGGACCAAATGGGAAAAGGGTTGGACGAATTTTCTCCCTGGAATACAAAGCCCATGGTATCGCCCTGCACCTGGGAAGGCTGCAAAGCAAAAAGTTGCATACCGTATGGTTTTACCTGTTTGGTGAGTGCTTGGGTCGCATTGAGAATATCGTAACTATAGCTCCATTGAGGAAGCAGCGGGGCGTCTTGTAAAAAAATACCGTTAACGGCCCTGGTGCCGGTAAAAAAACTCTGCGTGTGAAAACTGTTTAAAATATCGACCCAGTTCTTCCCGGCGGATGAAGACTCTGATCGGAGAATCTTGTAAAAATTACTCAGGGTATCGTAATTGCTAAAGAAAACATGCCGAATGAAATCGTTATCGGGGACCGGGCTGAATAATTCATGCAAGAATTTCGTCATCAACGAATTCGTGTAAATCGCCATACTTTCATCCGTGGGGTCGAGTATGGTCATGGTAGGATCATCGAAATAGTCGGACGTATATTGGATGTAATCATAGACGTACCGAAAAGCCAGACCTTCCATCATGACGGCCGTTCCTTCGGTCCAGCTTAACGGAAAAGAATCTGGAGCAGCGTCATCCTGATATACCGACCACGCCATGGCATATTGGATTGTATGGAAAAATTCATGCGGGCAGGTGACGCGCGCCCCGTTATAAGGTATCGTATCGTATCCGGTCCCGGCCCAATCCGGCCCCGACCAATTATTATTTATTTCTATATGGCTTGAGAATCCATGCGGTCCAACCGGGTTACCGGGAAAAGTTTCGCCGTAATAGTCCTCACCCAGATTAGCGATTACAACTTTAAATCTGTTGGATGTATGCGTCGCATCTGTATAAGGAATAGGTTGAATATATTGAAACTGACCGATCTCCATCGACCATGCGCTGTCGAGATCCCATGCGACTTCATCGACGTAGTCGGGAACGCCGTTGAGCTTATTATTCTTTGTCCGCCAGTTGCCCGCCGCTCCGAATCCATAATTATCGGTCGCGCTTATTCTGTCGGCGCCTTGGGTCGTATAGTAAACCTCGAAATGACCGCTCGGCGAAACATAATAAGTGTCTCCAGGGGGAATTTGGGTCGCGTCCTGGTACAGTTGCCTGAACTCCGGACTGAGACTTTTCCAGAGCTTGGGGAGTAAAAACAGGTCGCTTTCATTGAGCTGGTTTTGAGCGGTTGCGGGTGAATGGTTGACCCTTCGTTCCAAATAAGGTCTGAGCCTATCTTCCAATGCGTGAACATTTTTCAAGGAAATGGCAATACGCGATAATTGCATTGAATGAAAAAGCGAGGATTTTTCCTTTGCGCTCACGATTACGGCCATCGCGATGATGAAAAGGATTATTACCCCGGAATTGAATTTTGCAAAGCGCACGGCAGCCTCGTGGAAGAAGAAATTAGCAAGGCTTTTATCTTTTCCTGAATAACGTTGTCTTTTTAACAAGCGGGACCATACCGGCGCACAAGAGCAAAAGCGCAAGCAACGTTGCGATGATCGACGGCCCCGCGGCAAAATCCCCTCTCAGGGAAACCTCCAGACCCAATGCACAACCGATAATTCCGAATATCCAGCCGAAAACAACCCTCTTGACCGTTCCGGCGACACTAAGTACGGCGGTGACCGCCGGAATGATCAGCAACGAAAAAATCAAAAGAACTCCCGCGACTTTAACTGACGAGGTCACCACTATCCCGAACGTCGCATAAAAAACGATGTCCCACCACCACAACTTTAGTTTATTCTCTAAAGCTTTTTCAGGATTTTCGGAAATAAGAAATAGCCTTTTTCTTGATATCAAATGAATAATTCCGACGACGAGCACGATAATCCCCAACTGGATTACATCCTTCCACGGGACCGTTAAAATCGTTCCAACGAGCATTTCTTTGATATGTTCAGTGCCGGTGGCCGATTTTTCCAAAACAAGCAAAGAAAGCGCGATTGCCCCGGCATAACTGATTCCGATCAGGGCCTCCATGGGCGCGGCATTCTGGCTCTTTCGCAAAAAAGCAAAAAGTACCGCGCCGCCAAGCGTAAAGGCCAGGCTCATGCAGAATGTAAGAAAAGGATTGTTTTCGCCCCATCCGAGGAGGATCGCGACGCTCGCTCCGAGCGCCGCGATTTGCGAAAGCGAAAGGTCCACGAAAATAACACCGCGTTCAACGATATGGTATCCGAAGTACGTATGTATCCCCGCCAGAATCAGGCAAACGCAAAGGGCCGGGAGCATAAATGGGTAATGGAACAGCATCATGGTTGTTTTCCTCCTGTCAATTTGACGATTTGATTGATAATGGCGTCGAAATGGGCGAAATACGCCAGTGGCTTTACGTCCGCGCACGCGGGAGAACATTTTACGATCGGTATTCCGGTTTGCCGGTTCAAAAAGTTCGGCGCGTCACCTGGAAAATAAGGTTCCTGGATGAGAAATGCGCAGTGTTCTTTTTTAATCAAATCAACGAGAACGGCGAGATGGTTTCCCGATGGCGGAATGCCGGGAAACGGCTCAACCATGCCGCTTACGGTCAAACCAAAAGCGGAGGCGAAATAGACCCATGATGAATGATAGCTTATTATTTTTTTGCCGGTTAAAGGATTTATTTGGCTTTTCCATGCAAGGATTTTTAAACCGCATTCGGATTTGAATTTTTCAAAATTGGCCGTATAGAACGCGCTATTCGGCTGGTCGACCTTTTCAAGGCCTTCAAGTATGTTTCGCGCGATCACGACGCCGTTCGACGGATCGAGCCAGTAATGCGGGTTGCCGAACGGATGAACGTCGCCTTTTGAGGCGTCAACTTTCCCCGTGGGTTTTTCGAGGACGTTTATTCCCGAAGAGCAATCGATCACCATAAGGTTGTTGTTTCTCGAACCGTCAATAATCGCGTCGGCCCATTGGTCGAGCGCCAGCCCGCATTTGAGGAAAAGCGAGGCGCGGGCCGCTTTTGCCATGTATGACGGGAACACTTCAACCGAATGGGGGTTCGCGTTGGCCTGGGCGATCGACGCGACCTCGACCTTGTCGCCGCCTATGTATGACGCGATCGACCCGAGATCGGGAAGCGATGCAACGATTCGGACCGTTGCGCCAACCGGGGAAAAGGCAACAATGATACAGGCTATTAAACCGATTGTAATATTTTTAAGTTTTGCTTTCATAAAAGAACCTTTCTTTTAAAATAAATGTGCCTTGTGCGGCCCCATGCTGAACAGAAATTGCAATTCAACGGTGCTATTCGCCGCGCCTTTGTGCGGCATGAAATACTCATACGCCAACCTCAGGATCGTGCTTTCTTCAAGAAGGTTGAAGCCGATAAATGGCTTGATCCCACGATCAATATTATCGGCGTTACCGGGAGATTGATACTGTTCGTAAAGAACGCCTGCATTATAATGGTTTTGAAAATGCGCGTCCGCGAACCCGTAGAAGCCTCCGCGACGGTCATGCGAGATGACATGAAGCGAATCGGCGTTGTCGCCGAATTTATATATATATTCCCCTTGCACTGTCATGACGATAATAGGCGTTAGCGTTAGTTTCGTTTTTACGTCGGTCCCGACAACCACGTCTTTCGTGCGCGCTGCGGGATTGCTTGTCCCCCGGGTAAAAGAAAAACCAACGGAACTGGGAATATTATCGGCAATGAGAAAAGAGTTGTCGATTCGCGCGAGAAAACCGAAATCCGCGGTGTTGACCGTTGTGTCGGGATGAAATGAGTTTCCCTGCAACAAGTCGCCTGAAATAGTAAGCGAATAATTGTCTCCAACCGGAATAAGCGATGAGGCCTGGATTGCCACGTCATTGAAGCTTTCCGTTCCCGGGAGCAGTTTTGCGATACCGGGGTCCATTACGTGCGGGGTGCTTATAAATGGATAGGCATGTGGGTGGGTTGGATTAAGCCTTCCGAAACCAAGTCGGTATTTTCCGGCTTTTAAACCAAGGTTCCATGGAAGTCCCCGAATGACGGAGGCATAGGCCTCCTCAATTTCGAATGACTCCTGGCTTAACGAAAACACGAACGCGCCATTGACATAAGGATTTAAGGCCGCGTCCAGCATCAGTTCAACTTCGCCAAGTTCAAGGGTAGGCTTTTTTGCGACTCCGGAAGCGCTGTCGTCGGTACATTTTCCGATTACCTGGCCGATTGCGGAAATATCGGGATTAACAACGCCAGCATAAGATTTTATAAAAAAGAGAAACAATGCAATAAATAATAAGCATTTTTTAGATTTTAGCATACTATCCTTCCAGGATAAATTTTTACTTTTATTTCCCACGCAACTTGTATTGCACGCAATAATTATGTCGCAATCAATGACATTATTCGTGCCCTATGAAAAATTTGATGTTTGATGGGCGCGTCTGTTACGGGACCGTAGGAAAAATATCAGGAAAGTTTTGTTGTGGGAGGCGCCCGGCTTTGAAAAGCGGAAATGAGGCAAGGATTGTAGAATTTTATCGGCGGTTGGGTCAATTCGACGAAGATCCGGGTAACAATGGGCAGGGAAAAAACCACTTCAGTCGCCGGGGCTTGTTTCTGAACAACGCATAAAACACAGTCGTCGTGGTCAAGGCCGTCGTTGTGGTGGTGCGCGGGGAGGGCAACGCCGAGAAAAAGGAAGACGAACAGCGAACAGAAAATCTTCAGGAAAAGGTTTCTATTAATGGCGCGGATAAAGGAAATCGGGTAGTTTCGCATCATAAGAATTTAAATTACGTAAGAATGCAACACATTATTTTAAAGATGTTTCAGAAATAAAAACAAATTTCCTGCGGCAAGGACCCGACTGTGGCGCTCGAAATCACAAGAAAAACCGAAACGAAACATGCCGGGTCTTCGGCTTCAAAATCCTCGGCCGACGCGCACACCCTGGAGGCTGCGGGCCGCGTCCTTGACGGCGGCGGCAAGAAGGATTTACGGCAATTCCTTCCTTTTTTGGGTCCGGCGTTCATCGCCAGCGTCGCCTATATCGACCCCGGTAACTTTGCCACGAACATCCAAGCCGGCTCCGAATTCGGCTACATGCTTTTATGGGTGGTGGTTGTCAGCAATCTCATGGCAATGCTCATCCAGACGCTGTCGGCAAAACTCGGCATTGCCACCGGCAGGAACCTGGCCGAACTTTGCCGAAGCCGTTTCGGGAGTAAAGTGGCCGTGTTCATGTGGGTCCTTATGGAAGTGGTCGCTATGGCAACCGATTTGGCCGAGTTCATCGGCGCGGCCATCGGTTTCAACTTGCTTTTCGGCATACCGCTTCTGTGGGGGGGCGCGCTCGCCGCCGTGGCCACCTTCCTGATCCTCGGCCTTGAAAGGTTCGGCTTTCGTCCGCTGGAAGCGGTGATCGCGACCATGGTGGGCCTTATTGCCGCATGCTACGTGGTGGAAACGGTTCTGGACGTGCCAAATTTTAAGTCGGTTTTCTTCTGCGCGGTCACACCACGTTTTTCAGGCCGCGAAAGCGTTCTGCTTGCAGCCGGAATTTTGGGCGCCACGGTCATGCCTCATGCGATATTCCTGCACTCGGCGCTTACCCAGGGCAGGATCGTGGTGAAGGACCCGGTCAAGATGCGTCGGTTATTCCGGTTCGAAGTAGCGGACGTGACCATTGCCATGACCGTTGCCGGTATTGTCAATATGGCAATGCTTATCATGGCGGCGGCAACGTTTCACCGTCATGGATTTACCTCCATAGCAACCATACAGGACGCGCACAAAACGCTTGAGCCCCTGCTGGGCAAAGCCGCAAGCTTTATCTTTGCCGTGTCGCTGCTTGCTTCCGGGCTTTCGTCTTCCACCGTGGGGACCAGCGCCGGACAGGTCATCATGCAAGGCTTTGTGAGGCGTAAGATCCCTGTGTGGGTACGCAGGCTCGTTACCACTGCGCCGGCGCTGATTGTAATTGCAATCGGACTTGACCCTACGCGCACACTTGTAATCAGCCAGGTCGTGCTTAGCTTTGGCCTGCCCTTCGCCATTGTACCCCTTCTGATGTTTACCGCAAACAAATCACTTATGGGCCCGCTTACAAACCGGTGGATCACCACGGCGCTCATGACCTTGATCACCATCACTGTAATAGCGCTTAATCTGTTCCTTATATTCCTTATTGTAAAAGGATAATGCCATGTTCAAACAAATTCTCGTCCCGCTTGACGGATCTCAACTTTCCGAGGCCGTACTGCCCGCGGTATACTACTTCGCGAGGTGTTTCGGCGCGCACGTATCGCTCGTGCACCTCATTGAAAAGGGACGCCCGGAAACCGTGCACGAGCAGCCGCATCTGCATGATGAAAAGGACGCCGCGTCGTACCTTGCTAAAATAGCCTCGGCATTCCCGCCCGGAACTGCGGTGGATTGTCATGTGCATACCGAAGAGGTCAGTCATGTGGCCAGGAGCATCGTTGAACATTGCATGGCCGAGCTTAATTCTGATCTGGTCATCATGTGCACCCACGGCGAGGAAGGCGCGCGCCGGTTCGTTTCGGGCAGTATTTCGCAGCAGGTGATTGCCCGCGGCACGGTCCCCGTGCTCGTAGTACACGCGGACAAAAATCCCAAGCACAAGTTTGAGTGCGGAAAAATCCTCATTCCGGTCGGCGGCCAACGAGACCACGGCGATATTCTCGATTCGGCCGTAGAGTTCGCCACATGCTGCAGTGCAATGATTCGTCTGATTTCGGTTGTTCCAACATTCAACAAAATCCCGGGAAAATGGCTCCAGGTAGGACGCCTTCTGCCCGGCGCAACGTCGAAAATGCTCGACATCGAAGCCGAGGAAATGGCCGATTTTTTAAATGGTCAGGCCTCCGAGCTGCGCGCGCGGGGCGTTGTGGCGGAAACCACGGTGCTCCGTGGCGATCCGGGACATTTGATCGCGCTTGACGCGGAAGAATCCGGGGCGGCAATGATCGTTATGACCACGCATGGGAGGCTCGGCATGTCGGCGCTTTGGGAAGGAAGCGTGACCCCAAAGGTGTTTGCGGAAAGCCAAAAACCGATCATGCTGCTTCCCGTGATCGGCGAAAAGGAAATTACGAAATGATTTGATTGAAATATGATGTTTATGCATTCGGACCATTTTTTAAGATACCTTGAGGATTATGAAGAAGACGGAAGACCTCTGTCTGAAAACGAATTTATAAAGGCCTTGACCGATAGAGACGATATTTTTCATACTGAGAACAACATCCGCCTTCTTAGTGTCGAGGTTGTGGTCATAACGGCAGGCATAGTTCTCGGAATCTTTTTGTGTTCCCGGCCTATTGTCCCAACGTCTCCGGATTTCTACAAAAATGTCTTTGAAAAACGGACGGCAAAGCTCCTCCGCGAACAGGTTCGCGCGCCCGCTATCGACATGGCAAAACCAAGGGTAAGGTCAATAAAGTATTCGGCAAAAAACCTCGGCGCCTCTTCCGCGTTGATTCATGCCGTCGCGCCGAGATCCGTTATCTCCAATCAGCTGGAACGCAATGTGGTCCTTGCCGTCGGCCGTCAAGACACTGATCTTATCAGTCAAGCAACCATGTACAAAAAGCGGGAAAACTATGCCAAGGCCATAGAAACGTTCAGGCGAGTCCTCGGCAAGGACCCCCAGAATGGGCAGGCCCTTTTCGGGCTCGGCGATTCGTATTTATATGCCGGGCTCCTTGATTCCTCCGCCGCCGATTTTAAAGCGGCGCTGGCCCTAAATCCGCGCAATGCCCCAGCGCATATCGGTCTTGGCTCGGTCTTCTATTTCAATGCCGCCTCCCCGTCGTTTACCAGGGCGACCAGGGCCTATAAGACGTCCGCCGCGTTCATTAAATCCCAGTACGACAGTGCCCTGGCCGAATATGACAGGGCGCTATCGCTTGACAGTTTCCAAGTTCAAGCTTTTGTAAATCGCGGGCTTGTCCGCGAAGTTCTCCACGACACCGAAAAAGCAATTGAAGACTACACCAAGGCGATAAAAAACCAGCCGTCATACGCCGACGCCTATATCAAAAGGGCCGCGACGTATAAATCCCTGGGCAAATTCAAGCAGGCCCTGGCGGACTATACCGCGGCCATCAATCGGGACAGTGGTTCATATCTGTTCGATCCCACCCTTCATTTTTCGAACGCGTATTTCGGTCGCGGCAACGTGTATTACCAGACCGGAGAATTCGAAAAGGCAATTGCCGACTATGACAGCAGCCTTCGACTTTCCCCCAATAACTCCCTCGCATTCCTCAACCGGGGCCGGGCATTGGGGGACGCGCAACAATACGACAGCGCCATCGCGTCGTACACCCGGGCCATTACATTATTGTCTCCGCGTGAATATAACGGAGCCCAGGAGCATGCCTATTTCGGCAGGGGGCAGGTTTACAATTTAACCAGGCAATTCGATAAGACAATAATTGATTTTAATAAAGCGATCCAAATGAACCCCAGTGATTTTTATGCATACTTCCAGCGGGGAAATGCCGAAAAGGCCCTGAATAAACTGGATGATGCCAAGGCCGATTACGCCACGGCGCTGCGCTTTCAAAAACTTGCGGCAAAGTCTTGTTGGCGGATCGCGGAATGTTATGCCCTTGAAAAAGATCGAGGTCACTCTTTGGAATGGCTTAAGAAAGCGGTTTCCAACGGGTTTAGCGAATTCGCCGTTTGGGAACGTGACCCGGACCTTTCCATTTTATGGAACGATAGGGAGTTTATTAAAATCATCGATAAATCGCCATAGGTCGGGTAATTACTTCAGCGCGCTGCCGGTGGTCGACATGCTGAGAGCGACGTGCTTCACCCCGACCTGGGATTTGAGCAGACTCGCAAGTTTTTCCACTTCGCGCGCTTTTCCGCGAACGGCGATTATTTCAAGGCAATTATGGTGGTCGATGTGGATGTGTTGTGTTGAGATGACTAGTTTTTGGAAATCGTGCTGAATGTCCATGAGTTTGTTGACAAGGTCGCGCTTGTGATGGTCGTAGCTCATGGTGATGGCGCCCGCGACTTCGTTGTCGCACAGCCATTGCTTTTTGACGAGGTCCGCCCTGATCAAATCGCGAATGGCCTCCGAGCGGTTCTTGTAATTTCGACCTTGGATATGCTTGTCGAATTCTTCGATCAGGTCTTTTTCAAGCGATATTCCAAAACGATAAAGACTGCTCATTTTTTCAGGGCCTCATTGAGAATTTGAATGATTGGAAATAATATTGATATATTTTAAAATCTACATTATGACATCTCAAGCCTTGCCGGGGATTTTTATATGAAACTCTATTGCTGGAACACAAACGGCATCAGGGCCGCAGTCAAGCACGGCATGCTTGATTGGCTCGAAAAACAGCAGCCCGACGTTTTGTGCGTCCAGGAAACAAAGGCCTTCGACCCGCAGACTGTGCTTGACGAGACAGTGCTGTCGCCGAAGGGATATCGGACGCACTGGAACTGGCCTGTGGAGAAAAAAGGCTACAGCGGCGTCGCCATTTTTTCGAAGACGGAACCCGATGCCATAGAAAAAGGTTTTGGAATCGGCGCCTTCGACAAGGAAGGCCGGATTCTCATCGCGCATTACCCGTCATTTTCGGTCATCAACTGCTACTTTCCCAACGGCAAACAGGGCCCGGAACGGCTGAAGTATAAAATGGGGTTTTATGACGCGTTTCTTGACTACTGCGATGGCCTTAAAAAAAAAGGAAAAAACATCATCATGTGCGGGGACTATAATACCGCGCATACGGAAATCGACCTTGCCCGTCCAAAAGAAAATGAGACGGTGTCGGGGTTTCTGCCCGAAGAGCGCGCGTGGATCGACACATACGTGTCGCACGGGTATCACGACACGTTCCGGATGTTCCACAAGGAGGGCGGCCATTATTCCTGGTGGGACGTGAAAACGCGCGCACGCGAGCGGGACGTGGGCTGGCGCATCGACTACATTTTCGTGTGCAACGATTTAAAGAAAAAGGTGAAGGGCGCGTTTATCGACAAAGAAGTTTACGGCTCGGACCATTGTCCGATCGGCGTTGAGATAGAGGTGTAATGGCGCCCCATGTTTGGAGCGTCTTCTTTACTTTTTTTTGACTGATCGACCTCTTTGCGTCTTGACAAGCATTATATTTAACGGTACAATGATCAGATGGCATTTGCGGAATAAGCGGCGTTCCGGATTTTTCACATAAAAATTTTTTTCGGCAAGCGACGATGAAGCGGTGAACAATGCGGCGGCGGCAAATGAGAACAAAAAAACCGTGTTTGCAAAAATTATTTGAAGCAGGCGTCTTGATGCTCTCGCTGCAGATGCACGGAAGCTCCCAGGTTTCCGATTCAACGAATCCGGCCGCTCCCCGTGAGAGTGTTCCCGCACAAATTTCCGCATTACACATGACCCATAAAATCGCCGGGTCCTTGCCGGACACGGTAAAGGCGCGCACAATGCCATATCTGGTAGTGGGAGACATAGAGGTCCCCGTCAATAAAACCGTTTTCATCGAGAAAGGAGTTGTTTTCCTGTTCAAGGCTTTCACCGGAATGCATGTGCTTGGAAAACTTAACGCGCAAGGTACACATGAGGCGCCCATTATTTTTACTTCGGAAAACGACAGTCTCTCAGGGGCGGAGACCTCGCTGCACGCCGTGGCCTACGACTGGAACGGCATTTATTTCCACGAATGCGCCGTGGGCAGTAAAATGTCCTTCTGCACCGTGAAATATTCCGTGTACGGCATCGTTTCCGAGACGAAATACATTAAACTGAGCCCGGTGAGTTTTTCGATAAACGGGAAAAGCGACCTTGTCATCGAAGGCAAGAAACAGGCGGTGACGGACAAGCCGTTCTGGTACAATAATCTTTCCATGACCCTTATCGATCCCTTGGCATACAAGCGCACGGCGTTCAGGTACACCGGCATTGCAGTGGCTTTGGCTGCGGGAGCGGGGACCGTTTATTACGGCGTACAATGGAACAAGGCGCAGACCTATCTCAGTAGCATTAGTAAATTAAAGCCGCCGGACATGTTTCAAAAAGATTCGATCGATTGGACCAATGCCCGTGACAAGCGCAACAATTTTAGAAATACTACGGTTGTTTCCGGCGTCCTTATGCTCTTGGGAATGATCGGCATTGGCTGGAGTTTTAGGTTTTAAGGGAACATTCGAATATGTTTTGTTGTTTTAAAAAAAGTATTCAAGCGGCGCTGTGCGCCGCCTTTGCCGCGGTGTTGCTGCTGGATTGCGCCCACGATTATAATCCGTGGGATAATTACTCCAACGCACAGGCCGGCCTTCTTCCCGAGGCATGCTCGAAAAAGATCCGTGACGGCGACACGCTCGATATTTTCACGACGGAAACGCTTGCCGTGTACACTTCGGTGCGGGAAAAAATCGATTCGATCGAGGTCCATGTAGGCGATATCAATCGGTATTGGTCCGATACGATCATTACGCCCCCCTTTAAAGACAGCGTGGTCCTGTTGCTTTCTTTTTGGGATACCGGCAATGCCGCGATAACCATAACGACCTATCGGTCCAACCAGACCGTTTTTTCACCGCCCGGGCCGCTGTCGTTCCATGTCCGGTCTCCCCTCAAACAAAAGGACATTGATACTGTCTTCGGCCAGCCATACACTTTGTCGGCCGTTCCATTGGGAGACATGAGCACCATAATCTACGTATGGCAATTCGGCGCCAAAGACACGATCACAAGCCTTATCTCCGACACCATGTCCATTCCATACTCAAAACTGGCGCATGTCGAGATAGGAAAAACCGGCGTCGGATACCTTTATGTCAAGGATTTGAAAAAGAATTTCATCTCACCTTCAACCACGTTCAACTATCTGTTTTGGGAACCCGCTCCACCAAGTATTAAATGCATTAACCCGGGGCTAAGCAACGACACGGTTATTACCGGGGACACGACGCTTGTGTTCAAATTCCAGATTATCGATCCGTCGGCCCAGGGGCTCGCGAGCGTCGATTTGTCGGGCAAGCAACCGCAAATGTCGGATGACGGAACCTATTTCGAAAACATTCTCCAAATGGACCAGTATACCCCGGAGAATCCGAAAAAAGAAATAATCACGGCGACCAATTACCTTTCGCAGACCACGGTTGATACGTTTTTCCTGTATTTTGAGGCGTCCGGCCCGCACAACAACGACATGGTCGCCTTCAAGTTGATCTATCCTCCTACCCCGACGTTAAACACCACGCTCGATAGCCTTTACTATAGCATCAATATAAGCAACTTCAGCCAGGATACCGCTTACGTGTCCACAACGGTTACGAATTCGAAAGGAAGAAGAATTGATCTGCCTAGCAATGTTTTCTCGGCTTCTAATGATACATTCCAATGGACCGTGCCTCTTGATACCGGTTACAACGCAATACAAACGCTCGTGTCGATATCGAAAAGATATTTTTCGGCGGAAACCACGATCGTCGTCCAGCGCACAATGCATACTCCCGATACCACGAGGCCCGTAATAACGGCGATTTACGTCAACGATTCAGCATATCTCCTGACGTGGGATTCCACAAAAGTGCTTTCCGTTGACTCGCCGAATGTGATCGTCAAGGTTTCCGCCATAGACTACGAAAGCGGCATTGATTCGGTGACCATTACCGAGACGCCAAACATTGGGCCCGCCATTGCGATGACGAAAGAAACGAATATCGATTGGTTAAGCGCCCCAATTCCATTCCCCTCCGCGGATACAATCATAACGCTGAAGATTACGGTAAAAAGCAGCTCTCCCGCCTCAACCAACACAACGACCAGAACTATTAAGGTGAGCAATATCGTGAGCGTGGCGTCTATCGCGCCAAGCATAACCACACAACCGAAATCACAGATAATAATCGCGGGGCAGGGCGTGACGTTCAGCGTGACCGCAACCGGGACCGCCCCGCTTTCATACCAATGGTACAAGGACGGGGCGACGATTTCAGGGGCGACCTCGGCGGGTTATTCGCTATCGAATGTGCAGGCCCCCGATACCGGGACGTATACCGTCATCGTGTCAAACGGAACGTTACCAAATGCAACAAGCAGCGGGGCAGTGCTGACAGTAACCCTTGCACCGGTCGCGCCGAGTATCACGATACAACCGAAATCAGATACCATAACCGCCGGCCAGAACGTGACGTTCAGGGTGACGGTAATGGGAACGGCGCCGCTTTCGTACCAGTGGTATAAAAACGGGACCGCGATTTCTGGTGCGACATCGTCAAGCTATACGTTGACGAATATTCAGACGGCAAGCGACGGGACGTATACCGTCATCGTGTCAAACGGAACGTTACCGAATGCAACAAGCAGCGGCGCGGTGCTGACGGTGAGCGCGCTTCCCATAGCGCCAAGTATAACCACGCAACCGAAATCCGCCACGCTGACGGCCGGTCAGAACGACACGCTGAGCGTGGGGGCGACCGGGACCGCTCCGCTTTCATACCAATGGTATAAAAATGGGACCGCGATTTCAGGGGCGACCTCGTCGAGCTACATACTGACGAATGTCCAGGCGGCGAGCGCCGGAACGTACACCGTCACGGTATCAAATGGCACGTTACCGAATGCAACAAGCAGCGGGGCAGTGCTGATGGTGAATGTTCCTCCAAGTATCACCGTGCAACCGAAATCCGCCATCCTGACGGCCGGTCAGAACGACACGCTGAGCGTGACGGCGACGGGAACCGCCCCGCTTTCGTATCAATGGTACAAAAACGGGAGCGCGATTTCAGGTGCGACCTCGTCGCGATATACGCTGACGAATATTCAGACGGCAAGCGACGGGACGTATACCGTCATCGTGTCAAACGGAACGTTACCGAATGCAACAAGCAGCGGCGCGGTGCTGACGGTGAGCGTGCTGGCCATAGCGCCAAGTATCACCGTGCAACCGAAATCAAATACGCTTACGGCCGGTCAGAACGACACGCTGAGCGTGACGGCAACCGGGACCGGGACGCTTTCGTATCAATGGTCCAAAAACGGGAGCGCGATTTCAGGTGCGACCTCGTCGCGATATATACTG
>Ga0182017_10000466_pt1 | contig 31993 bp, 26 predicted proteins | sample 712E3DmetaG_FD_120492 | JGI IMG/M metagenome (GOLD analysis project Ga0182017, IMG submission 120492) | Permafrost microbial communities from Stordalen Mire, Sweden - 712E3D metaG | ecosystem: Environmental > Terrestrial > Soil > Wetlands > Permafrost | place: Sweden: Stordalen | collected... | reverse complement strand
CTTGACCTGCCGCCCAACTCCGTTCCTGGCCGGCGCTCATCCGTGAACGACCGCGCATCGCCAACCCTGGTCCACCACGCCGCACTCTACCCCAAGACACCGGAAAATGTGGGTAATGACAAGGCGGGAGCGAGGGGCTTCTCCCCCGCCCGCTGACCCCGCCCCGTAACGCACGCCGCCTCCGTCCGCGACCTGCCGCCCCGCGCACACTGTCCCCACCCATTCGCACACCGCCCAAGTCAGGGTACGATATGCGCATCGCCCGATTGGGGAATTCGATGCCCGCCGCGGACACGCGTCTGACGACTCTCGTCTCGATCCTCGATTCCCTGTACGACTCATACAAGGACGATCTGCCGTACTGGCTCCGCCTGCCGATCCGCTTCGTCCTGAAGCTCGCCGACAAGACCAAGCCCGACCAACTCGCAGCCACGCGAGGCCTCACTCCGCAGGACATCGAGTCCGCGATCCGCCAATCGAAGCTGGCCGCAGACAAAGCCCTCCAGGCGCAGCTCGCCACCCAGTCGCTGGCGCAGCTCGTCGGCTCCCTGCACAAGCTGCTTTCCGAGGGCCTCGAAGGACTGCACGCCGACGTGGAGCGCGCCCTCTTCTACTCCTGGCTCACGCTCGAGGAGCTGCGCGAGTTTCGCCAGGAGTTCCGCGACCGCCTGCGCGTCCCCGACCGCCTCGTCCTTGTCCCCCCGCGCAACCTCCCCGCCCGCAACCCCATGTTCGTCGGCCGCGAGTCCGAGCTCCAGGACATCCATCGCCGCCTCAGCCGCCAACCCACCCTCGGCGTCACCCAACAAACCGCCGCCCACGGCCTCGGCGGCGTCGGCAAGACCGCCCTCGCTTACGAGTACGCCTGGCGCTACCTGTCTGACTACCCCGGCGGCGTACTCGCCATCCCCTGCGACACCGACCGTCCCCTCTGGTCCGCCGTCGCCGAGCTGGCCCTCCTGCTGAACCTCGAATCACCCGACAGCGAGCGCCCGGAAGACACGGCGGTCCGCGTGAAGACCCACCTGGAAGCCGGCCCACCGGCCCTTCTGATCCTCGATAACATCCGCGGCCCCGAGCAGTGGGCCGACCCGCAGTGGTCCGCGGGCCTGCCGGGCGGCAACTGCCGCCGCCTCATCACGACGCGTAGTCCCCACCTCACCGCCGTGGACATGCTGCCCGTCGAGCGCCTGCCCCGCGACCAGGGCATCGCCCTGCTGGCCCAGTATCGTCCCGACGCCGCCGACCCCGCCCGCGCCGCGATCGTCGGCGATGTGGTGGACTGGTTCGATGGCTTGGCCGTCGGCTTGACCGTCGTCGGCGTGTATATGTCCCTCCACGCCGATCTGCGGTGGGCCGCGTACTATCAGAGCTTGCAGGCCCGCGACCTCGACGCCGTGCGCGCGACGGAAGACGACGTGCGCAGCGCCGCCGGCGGCCTCCCCGACCGCTACGCACGCCGCATCGACGCCGTCTTTGACGAAACCCTCGACGTGCTGCCAGCCGAGCAACGCCGCGCCCTCGAATACGCCGCCCTGCTGCCCGAGGACCACGTTCTCCGCTTCTGGCTGATTTGGTTGTTGGAGCACGACCGAAAACTGAAGCTCGTGCCGTCGCCCGGCTACGAGACCCAGCCCGCGTGTCCTGTCATTGATGCCCTGGTCGAGCGCCGCCTCCTGTATCCCCTCCGCGCCGAGCCCGACACTTTTGCTGTCCACCGCGTGCTCCGCCGCCGCTTGGCAGAGCGGCTCTCCGCGGACGTCAAGTCGCGCCGCCGGCTGCTGGACGGCGTCGTTCGCCTCGCGGAAGCCCGCGGCGAAGCATCGCACGCAGCCCTCACGGACCGCAGCCTGCGCCTTGAGCTGACACCGCTGCTCGCCTTGAGCGGGACCTTGCGCACGGTGAGGCGCACCAAGTCGGCGGCGAGCCTCGCGAATTGGATTCACACGCCCCTGAGCCACCTGGGCCGCTACGCCGACGATGCCGCCTCGCTGAGCGGCTTCGCCGACGATCCCCAACAGGTGTCGGTTCTCGGCGCCCTTGAGAGCACAGCGCTCTTGGGCAACTTGTCCAACACTCTGCGAAACCTCGGCCGCCCCGACGACGCCCTCCAGGCAATACAGCGGGCAATCGGCATCCAACAAGAGCATTTCGACCCCAACCACCCGACCCTGGCCACAAGTTACTCGAATCTCGCAATGATCCTGCGACACCTCGGCCGCCTCGACGACGCTCTCCAGTCCATGCAGCGGGCAATCGGCATCGAGGAGAAGCATTTCGACCCCAACCACCCCACCCTGGCCACGGGCTACTCGAATCTCGCAATGATCCTGCAAGACCTCGGCCGCCTCGACGAGGCCTTCCAGTCCACGCAGCGGGCAATCGCTATCCTGAAGAAGAACCTCGACCCCGGCCATCCCGACCTGGCCACGAGCTACTCGAATCTCGCAATGATCCTGCGAGACCTCGGCAGCCCCGACGACGCCCTCCAGCCCATGCAGCGGGCAATCGCCATACAAGAGAAGCACTTCGACCCCGACCATCCTACGCTGGCCACGAGCTACAACAATCTGGCAGCGATCCTGGCGGACCTCGCCCGCCATGACGAGGCCTTCCAGTCCATGCAGCGGGCAATCGCCATCCTGGAGAAGCACTTCGACCCCGACCATCCCAACCTGGCCGCGAGCTACAGCAACCTGGCGCACATCGAGCTGGCGCGGGGCAACCGCGACCAAGCCTGCACACTCTGGCACCGTGCCCACGCCATAGATCTTAAGCGCCTGGGCCCCGACCACCCCGATACACGCGACACCGCCGAGTCGCTGCGCCGCCATTGCGCCGGACTCGATGCCGGACCGCGCTGATCCTCGTGCGAGAATCCCGTCCCGCAACCTCACACGAGTCCGTAGCCCCCGCCATCCGGCCCGCCGCCCCTCGGCCCCTTGGTCCCTCGATCCCTCTCCCCTTTTTTCCGCCAGAATCCGCCACCCCGCAACAATCTCCAACAGCCGCCGCCAACCGCCCGCCCCGTCCTGGCCTCCGCCCCGTTCCTGATGAATACTTGACCTGCCCCTGCGCGCGGCCGTCCCCAGTGCGCGCCCGTGGCCCAGCACTGACAGCCGACAACTGATAGCTGGTGGTTTTGTGCTGAACCCTGAACCCCGAACCCTGAACCCTTCTCTGCGTCCTCGGCGCTCTCCGCGTCTCAGCGGTTGCCTTGCCGTACGTCCGGATAATCAAGTGTGCCAAGGGGGGGGTACACACCTTGGCACACTTGGCACAGTTGGCACACTTCCCCTTTCCAGCCTCCGAACCGCGCACGCCGCCCACGCGGCTCGGCGGGAGCCTCGCCCTCCCTCGGCCGGCCGAAGGCGCCGGCCGCTACTTTGCCGCTTCCGTCAGGCACTCGTCCAGGCAATCCACCAGGAAGTCGCAATCGGCCTTCGTGATGCACATCGGCGGCTTGATGCGAATCACGTTGCCGTACAGGCCGCCCTTGCCGATCAGCAGGCCGCGGTCCTTGGCCTTTTCGGCGACATCGGCCGTTTCGGCGGTCGCCGGCTCCTTGCTCTTGCGGTCCTTGACCAGCTCGACGCCGAGCATCAGCCCGATCCCGCGCACCTCGCCGATGAGCGCGTGCTTCTTCTGTAGCTCGAGCAGCTTCGCCTTGAGATACCCGCCGACCTCTTTGGCGTTCTGCTGAATGTGCTCCTCGTCGATGATCTCCAGCACCGCCAGGCCCTGCGCCATCGAAACCGGGTTTCCGCCGAAGGTGTTGAAGTGCAGGCGTTGGCCCAGGTGCTGGGCGACCTCGGTGCGGGTGGTGACGGCGCCGAGCGGCGCCCCGTTGCCGATGCCCTTGGCCATGGTCACCATGTCCGGCACCACGCCCCAGTTCTGGAACCCCCAGTAGTGCGCGCCGGTCCGGCCGAAGCCGGTCTGTACTTCATCGGCAATGCACAATCCGCCGTACTTCCGCACAATGTCGTACACGATGCCGAAGTACTCCGGCGGCGGGCAGACTGACCCGCCGACGCCCTGAATCGGCTCGGCGATGAAGCCCGCGATCTCGCCGCTGGTCTCGTAGCGGATCACATCCTCGACGCTGCGGGCGCACTTCATGTCGCACGCCGGATACGTCAGCCCGAACGGGCAGCGGTAGCAGTAGCCGGGGACGACGTGCTTGACGCCGGGCGGGGAAGCGACGGGGTATTTCCACGTGCCGACGGCGGTGAGCGCGAGCGTGGACTGCGACCCGCCGTGGTAGGCGTTGCGCAGCGTGAGCACGTCGTGGCGGCCGGTGTGCAGGCGGGCCATGAGGATCGCGAGGTCGTTGGACTCGCTGCCGGCGTTGGTGAAGTACGTGACCTTGAGGTTCGACCCCGGCGGCATGCGCTTGGCCATTTCGCGGGCGTACAGCGCGATCGTCGGGTGCAGGTAGATCGTGGTGGTGTGCACGAGCCGGCCGACCTGCTCGCGGACGCGGGCGGTGATCTTGGGGTGGCAATGCCCGACCGAGACGGTGACGATGCCGGCGATGCCGTCGAGGTACTGCTTGCCGGTCTCGTCCCACAGGTACTGCATGTGCCCCTCGACGATGCAGATCGGCTGCTTGTAGTACGTGACGATGCCGGGGTTGAGGTACTCGCGGCGGAGGGCGAGGATCTCCTCACGGCTCGGGCCGGCGTACGGGGTCGGCTTATGACTGCTGATGGGCAGCGGCGCGCGGCTGCGGGCCGGTTGACTGGTCGATGGCATATCGGGCTCCTTGCTCAATCCCCTACGGTGCGACGACGGCGCCGTACGACTCCGGCCGGCGGTCGCGGAAGAACTGCCAGACATTCCGTACGTCGCGGATCATATCCAGGTCGAGGTCCGCGACGACGATGTCGTCGCCGCTGCGTTTGCCTTCCGCGAGGATCTTGCCGCGCGGGTCGCAGAAGTACGACTGTCCGTAGAACTCGCCGATGTTCCACGGCGCCTCGCGCCCCGGGCGGTTGATGGCGCCGACGAAGTACTGGTTGGCGACGGCGTGAGCGGGCTGCTCGAGCTTCCACAGGTACTCGGACAGCCCCGCGACGGTCGCCGACGGATTGAAGACGATCTCGGCCCCGTTCAGCCCGAGGCAGCGGGCGCCCTCGGGGAAGTGCCGGTCGTAGCAGATGTACACGCCGACCTTGCCGACCTTCGTGTCGAACACCGGGTAGCCGAGGTTGCCGGGGCGGAAGTAGAACTTCTCCCAGAACCCTGGCTCGCAGTGCGGAATGTGGCTCTTGCGGTACTTGCCGAGGTACGTCCCGTCGGCGTCGATCACGGCGGCGGTGTTGTAGTAGATTCCGGGCAGGTCCTGCTCGTACAGCGGCACGACGAGGACCATGCGGTGCTTGCGGGCGAGCTTGCGCATGAGCTGCGTCGTGGGGCCTGCGGGCACGGGCTCCGTCAGGTCGTACCACTTGCGGTTTTGCTCGGCGGCGAAGTACGGCCCGTAGAACAGCTCCTGGAGGCAGAGCACCTGCACGCCGCGGCGCGCCGCCTTGGCGATGAGCGCGACGTGTTTGTCGACCATCGCCTTCTTGATCTTGGCGACGGAGGCATTGGCGGGGGCGTTAAGGGTGGCCTGAATCAATCCACCTCGAACGATGCGGGGCATGGTCAGCTCCTTGGGCGAAAGACGCCGGCGCCGGACGGCGCGCTGGACGATAACTCTAGCTGCCAGATGGCGGGATTGCAAAGCGGCGCCGTGACGTCACGGCGCTGCGACGGGCATTGACCGGCTCGGCACGGCCGATAAGCTGAGCGGCTGAGAATCGTAAGGGTCCACGTTACGTCTCAATTCAGCACATTCGGAGAATCCGACATGCGAAACGCCGTCGCTACGTTGTGGGTCGCGTGCCTGTTCGGAGGAGCATTCCTTTGGACCGGCTGCGCCGATGATCCCACCAAGCGGATTACCGTGTTGGAGGACCAGAACCGCACCCTCACGGCCGAGGCGGAGCGGTTGCGGACGGAAAAAGTCGGCCTGTTGCGCGAGCGGGACTTGTGCCAGAACGACCTGACGGCGACGCAGCGCAGCAACGAGAACCTGCGGAAGCTGGTGCAGGATTCTGGCGCGGCGTCCGGCGAAGGGGCTCGTGCCCTCAAGCCGGGCACCCTCGACGCAAAGCTGGCGGCCCTGGAGGGAGGGATTCTGCCGGATCCATTTCCGTCGGGGAGGGTCGAACTCAAGCCGGAAAGCCGGGCCGCGCTCGATCGTCTGGCGGCGGAGATCAAGGCCAAGTACGCGGGCCGTGACGTTTACGTGTTCGGCCACACGGATGCGGACGTCGTCAAGCGGAGCCGGTGGGCGGACAATCGGGAGCTGTCCACGGAACGGGCGCTGGCGGTAGTCCGCTACCTGGAAAGCCAGGGCGTGGATGCCAAGCACCTGGTGGCGTGCGGCTGGGGCGACCAGCGGCCCGTCGACGACAACTCGAGCAAGGAAGGAAAAGCCAAGAACCGCCGGGTCGAGATTCGCGTGGCGGAGCACGCCAGTCCTGAGGGCAAACCTTGAGCCCGGTTGGCTTCCGTTGGCGCAACGGGGTGGGCGAACCCGGGCACTTCGCAGATTGGCCGCGCGGCGGACGCGACCGATGTGGTATGCTACCAAGTTATCCCACGGCCCCGGTCGCGGGTAGTTGGGCGAGCGAACGGAGAATGAACCTGTGACCACCGAGAAGCCCTGTCCGTGCCTCATCAACGGGCGCTGGGTCGCAGCCCAGACCGAGCGTTTCGACAACATCTGGAATCCCTCGACCGGCGAGGCGATCGGCAAGGCGCCGCTGTGCAACGCGGGGGACGTCGACCGCGCCGTGCAGGCGGCCAGGAAGGCGTTTCCGGCGTGGCGGGAGACGCCCGTCACCGATCGTGCCCGGATCATGTTCCGCTTTCAGGAGGTGCTCACGCGGCACGCCGACGAGGTCGCCCGCATCTGCTCCCTGGAGCATGGCAAGACGCTAGCGGAGTCGCGGGCATCCGTGCAGCGCGGCATCGAGATGATCGAGTTCGCCTGCGGGATTCCGTCGCTCTACGCGGGCGACATTGTCGAGAACCTGGCGCCGAGCGTGGACAGCGAGACCGTGCGGCACCCGCTGGGCGTCGTCGCCGGCATCACGCCGTTCAATTTTCCCGCGATGGTGCCGCTGTGGATGTACCCGGTGGCGCTGACGTGCGGGAACTGCTTTGTTTTGAAGCCGTCGCCGCGGGTGCCGCTGTCGTCGGTTCGCATCGGGGAGTTGCTGCTGGAGGCGGGGATTCCGGAGGGCGTGTTCTCGATCGTGCACGGGGACAAGGAATGCGTCGACGCGTTGCTGACGCATCCGGACATCCGGGCGATCTCATTCGTCGGCTCGACGAAGGTCGCCAAGTACATCTACGAGACCGGCACGGCTCACGGCAAGCGCGTGCAGGCCGCCGGCGGCGCCAAGAACCACATCATCATCATGCCGGATGCGGACATGGCGCCGACGATCGGCGGACTCATCAACTCCGCGTTCGGCTGTGCGGGCGAGCGCTGCATGGCCGGCAGCCTGGCGATCCCCGTGGGCAACGTGGCGGACGAAGTTGTCGAGCGGCTGTGCGAGCGCGGCCGGAAGATGAAGGTCGGGCGGACCGACCGCGGCGACGATATGGACATGGGGCCCGTCATCAGCCGGCCGCATCTGGAGCGTGTGCGCGGCTATCTGGACATCGCCGAGAAGGAGGGAGCCAAGCTCGCGCTCGACGGACGGAAGATCTCGGTCGCCGACGGCCCCAACGGCTTCTTCGTCGGGCCGACCGTGATCGACCACGTGCAGCCTCAGATGCGCGTTGCGAAAGAGGAGATCTTCGGGCCGGTGTTGTCGGTGACACGCGTGAACACGCTCGACGAGGCGTTCGAGCTGGGGCAGCAGTGCGAGTACGGCAACGGGGCGGTGATTTTCACCAGCAGCGGTCGGGCGGCCCGCGAGTTCAAGCACCGCTTCAACGCCGGCATGATCGGCATCAACGTCGGCGTGCCGGCGCCGATGGCGTGGTTCCCGTTCACGGGGTGGAACCGCTCGTTCTTCGGCGACCTGCACATTCAGGGCAAAGAGGGCGTGGCGTTCTACACGCAACAGCGGATGACGCTGACGCGCTGGTTCGAGCCGGCCAAGGTGGACAAGCACGATCCGGTCTGGCGGCCGGGCACCGCGCGGTCAAGTGCGGGAAAGGACTGACGCTGCGGCCGGTGCCGATTGGCGCGGGCGGCGCCGGTACTGTGTAATGACCACGACGGCAGTCAAGATGACCGCTGCCGCCAGCGCGACGCGCGGCGTGAACGGCTCGCCGAGCAGCCAGCAACCGAGCAGGATGGCGATCAGGGGGTTCACGTACGCGTACGTCGCGAGCCGGGCGGGCGTGCTCACCTTGAGCAGCCAGAGATACGTGGTCAACGTGATGATCGACCCCGCGAGGATGAGGTAAATCAGCGCTGCCAGCGACCGCCAGGAAACCGCGTGCACGTGCACGCGCGGAAACTCGCCGGTGGCCAGCGCAACCCCAAGCAGAATTACGCCGCCGGCGATCATCTGGGTCGCGGACGCAAGCCACATCGGGCTGGGTACGTCCACCCGCCGCGAGTACAGCGAGCCGAGGGCCCAACATGCGCACGCGATCACCAGCGCGATCGCGCCGGGAATGTGAATGGGTTGGCCGCCGAGGCTGTGCGGCCCGACGAGAATCAGGACGCCAGCACTGCCGAGCAGCAGGCCAACAAGCGTAGCGCGGCCGGGACGTTCGCCGCGAAAGCAAATCCAATCCAGAAAGACTAACCACAGCGGGACGGTACCGACGAGCAACGCCGCCAAACCGGATGCGACCCACTGCTCGGCCCAGCACACCAGGCCGTTGCCGCCCAGCAGCATCAGGCCGCCCACGAGCGCGGCGGCACGCCATTGGGCCGCCGTGACGCGCGGGCGGCTGCGAACGATGGCGAAGACAAACAGAATCAGCCCCGCCACCAGCCAGCGCACGCCAGCGAGGGTGAACGGCGGCAACGTCTCCACGCCGATGCGGATTGCGAAGTATGTCGAGCCCCACACCACGTAGACCACGCCGAAGCCGGCGATGACCTTCCAGGTGGGCGGACGCGGTACGGGTACGACGACCGGGCCAGTGGTCACGCAAGGCCCCTGTTGGGCAATAAGGCACACACGCGGCGCTCGTGGTCCAGCAGAAACTGCTTTCGCCACAGCCCGCCGCCGTAGCCGCCGAGCTGGCCGCTCTTGTTGACCACGCGGTGGCAAGGAACCACGATCGAGACAGGGTTGCGGCCGTTGGCGGAGCCGACGGCCCGCTGCCCACTGGGTCGCCCGACGCGGCCCGCGAGCGCTTCATATGAGATCGTCGCGCCGTACGGAATTGTCCGCAGCGCGTCCCACGTGCGACATTGGAACGCCGTGCCGCGGTATTCGACCGGCACGTTGAACTCCCGCCGCGTGCCCGCGAAATACTGCTCCAGCTCCGTCCGCAGTTGCGACAACAGCTCGTTCGTCCCCGGCAGGACCGGGCTGCCGAGGCTGCGGCGCAGCCGCTCGAGCGATGGCGGGCCGTCGCGGTCCACGAACTCCAGCACACGGACGGCGCGGCTCGTGGCCCCAAGTGTCAGCGGCCCGATCGGACTCGGCATCGTCTGCACGACGAGGCAGTCGGCGGTACGGCTTTGGCCCGGCGGCTCGCCGAAAGTCTGCACGAACGCGTCTCGGAATCCGCTGGTCGATGCGTAGCCGAGATCCAGTCCCACCATGGTCAAATCCTCGCCCGCCCGCAGGGCCTGTAAGGCCGCACTCATGCGCCAGGCCCGACGATAGGCCTGAAACGTCATGCCGTAACGCCGCTTGAAGAAGCGCCGGGCACGGGCCGGGTCGATCCCGCGCGCTTTCAGGTCGACGTCCCGCACGCGTCCGTCCGTCGATGCGCCGGGTTCCAGCAGCCGGTTCACCCACTCGGGCATGCGGCCGTCGGTCACGCACGGTTGGCAGCGCCGGCAGGGGCGGAACCCCGCCTGGAGCGCCTCAGTCGGGGTCGCAAAGAACCGGACGTGCTCCGGACGCGGCTTGCGCGCGGGGCATGATGGCCGGCAGAACACGCCGGTCGTGCGTACCGCCAGCACGAACACGCCGTCGTACGACGCGTCGCGGCCCTGGTAGGCCCGCTCGCGTTCGTGGCGCGACAGCCGGGATGTACGCGGTTGCTCAGTCGAACGGACTATCGTGTTGGACGTCTTGTACATGTCATTATGCTAGATTGCGGCGCCCGGCGGCTCCACCGAAAACTGAGCGCCGTTTTCAAATGGGTGGGGGGGTGTTCGGAGGAGCAACCCGGGCCTGGCCGCTGCCATACGCGGGTGCACGGGCATTGCGCCCGGATGCGGCACTACGGATCAGCGATGACGAGTGCGAACGCGAGGCCATCGTAGCCCTTGCTGCCCACGGTCTGGAGCACTGTGGCGCTCACGCGCTGCTCGGCGGCCAGCAACTCGTTGAAGCGGCGTGTCGCCTGGACGGCGGGATCGATGCTGGCGGCATCGACCACCGCGCCGTTTCGCACGACGTTGTCGGCGATGATCAGGCTGCCGCGGCGGGAAAGCCGCAGTGCCCACGCGAGGTAATCCGGATAGCCCGGCTTGTCGGCGTCGATGAAGATCAAGTCGAACGGTCCGCGGCCCTCGGCGGCGAGCTGCGGCAGCGTATCGAGCGCCGGCCCCAGGCGCAGCTCAACGACCTGGGCCAGACCGGCGCGGGCGATGTTCGCGCGTGCGACTTCGGCGTGCCGCGGGTCGGCCTCCAGCGTGATCAGGCGGCCGCCCGGGGGCAGGGCCCGTGCGAGCCAGATCGTGCTGTAGCCGCCCAGCGTGCCGAGTTCCAGGATCGCGCGCGCCCCCTGGAGGCGGGCCAGCAGATGCAGCAGCTTGCCCTGGTTGGGCGCGACGTGTATCGGCGGCAGGCCGGCCGCGGCGCTGGCCTGGAGTGCCGCATCCAGCGCGGGGTCGGACGGCACCAGCAGGCCGGTGAGGTAGGCGTCGACCGCGGTCCATTGCTCTTGCACCATAGTTCCTCATTCTACGCCCGCAGCGATACCGCGGGCGAGTCTCGCCGGCGGCGCGAAATCGAGGTCGTCAGTTGCGACCGTAAGTTGACGGGTTTGCAGGTGGGCGCGCCACCCGCAGTTAGCGATGAGGGTGCTGGGTAAGGTACGATGTCGCCGTCGTGAAGCCCCGACACGGCCGGTCGCGCCGGTGGGAGAGTCCGTGCCGAATTCGTGGAACGTAACCGAGGTCCCGTGGCCAGAGAGTCCGGCCGGCGCGGCGCGCGCGTACGCGGGGGATGGAGAGGTTGCGTGGCTTGATAGCGCCGTCGATGACGCAGGCGCTTCGAACGGGGCGCGCCACAGCCTGGTGTGCGCCCGGCCACTGGCGGTCGTCGAGCAATTCGAGGGGCGGCGCGCGACGCTCAGGGTCGGCGGGCGCGTGGTCGCAGAAGATGCCGACGGCTGGAGGCTGTGGCGGGCCGCACTGGCGCGGATGCCGGCGTTTCCGGCGCTGAGTTGGGGCATCGGGCCGGGTTGGGTGGGCTACGTCGGGTTCGAGATGGCGCGGCAGCTCGAGCGGCTGCCGGCGCGGCGGCACGAGGACCTTGGGCTGCCGCTGACGCGGGTGGCATTGTACGACCGGGGGATCGTGCTGGATCACGGGAAGCGGCGGGCGTTTGGCGTCCTGGCCCGCGGGGTGGCGAATGTGTTAGGCCGCAGCGAACGGGACGAGGAGTGGCTGGAACGGTGGGCGCTAGCGGCGGTGAATCACGTGCCGTTGGAGCGGTGGGCCGCCAGTCAACTCCATTACGAGATGTCGCGGGACACCTACGAGCGCATGATCGGCCGCGCCCTGGAGTACATCGCGGCGGGCGACATTTACCAGGTCAATCTCGCCCAGCGGCTGCGGTTGGCCGGCGTCGGCGATGCGTGGGCACTGTACGCTGCGGTGCGACGGTCGAACCCCGCGCCGTACGCGGCGCTGCTGAGTTGGGATGGTGGTGCGGTGGCGTCGTTTTCGCCGGAGATGTTCCTGCAGGTGCGTGGCGGGCGGGTGCTGACGCGACCGATCAAGGGGACGCGACCGCGAACGGGGCGTACGGTGGAGGATGAGGCGCGGCGGCGGGAGCTGCTGGGGTCGGCGAAGGAGGCGGCCGAGCTGGCGATGATCATTGATTTGCATCGGAACGATCTGGGGCGCGTGTGCGAGTACGGGAGCGTGCGGGTCGTGCATCCGCGGCGGGTGGAGGCACATCCGACGGTGTTCCATACGGTGGCGGACGTGGAGGGGCGGCTGCGGACGGAGTGCGACGGGCTCGACTTGCTGCGGGCGTGCTTTCCGGCCGGTTCGGTGACGGGCGTGCCGAAGATTCGGGCGCTGGAGATCATCGACGAACTGGAGCCGGTGGCCCGTGGCGTGTACACGGGGGCGATCGGCGTGCTGGGGTTCGACGGGCAGATGACGTTCAGCGTGGCGATTCGGACTTTGCAGATACGCGGGGAAGCGGCGACACTTTACGTCGGCGGCGGCATCGTGGCGGACTCGACGTCGGCCGCGGAGTATGAGGAGACGCTGGCGAAGGCGCGTGGGATTCTGGCGGGGATCGCCGCGGACGAGACGCAGGCGGCGCGTTGCGGCCGGGTGATGGCGGAGAGCTGAAGCGGCGGCGGGCGGGCGCTGACGAAGGAGCCGTGTTGTGCGTTATTGGGTGTGCCTGAACGGGACGCTGGTGCCGGCGGAGGACGCCAAGGTCAGCGTCTTCGACTCGGGGTTCATGCAGGGCATCGGGCTGTTCGAGACGATGCGGGCGTACAACGGCAGGCTTTTCCGCTTGCAGCGGCATCTGGACCGGCTGGCCAACTCGGCCCAGGAGCTGGGATGGACGACGGTTCCGGACCTGGACGAGGCGGCCGACAACGTGCAGCAGGTGCTCACGGCGACGGGGGCAGCCGATGCGCGCGTGCGACTGACCGTGACGACCGGGTCGCTGCACCCGGCGGCCGCGGACACGCCGGGGCTGACGATCGTGGCGACGGCCAGCGCGGGCGAGAAGTACCCGGACGAGTGCTACACGAAGGGCGTGACGGTGCTGGCGTCGGAATGCCGGCAGAGCTTGAGCGACCCGACAGTCGGCCATAAGACCACGAGCTACTTCCCGCGGCTGGCGTCGCTGCGGCGGGCGCACGCGACCGGCGCATTCGAGGTGCTGTGGCTGACGCCGGACGATCATCTGGCGGAGGGCGCGATCAGTAACATCTTCGTGGTGCGGAACGACCAGCTTCTGACGCCGCCGCTGGAGACGCCGGTGTTGCCGGGGATCACGCGGGCGACGGTTTTGGAGTTGGCGGGGGCGATCGGAGTGCCGGCGCAGGAGGCGGCGCTGACGCTCGACGATCTGCGCGGGGCGGAGGAGGCGTTTGTGACGAACAGCATGATGGAGCTCGTGCCGGTGGTGCGGCTGGGGCGGGAGCGAATCGGCAACGAGAAGCCCGGGGACCTGACGCGGGCGCTGGGGATTGCGTACGGGCATTTGATCGACCAGGAGTGCGGGGGGTAGAGGTCGCCGGTGGGAAAAACGCAACGGCCGGTCGTGCAGGACGTGTTTGCGGCGCTCGATGAACTGGCGCCGTTCGAATACGCCGCCGAGTGGGACAACGTGGGTCTGCTGGCGGGTGCGCCGGAGGCGCCGGCAGGGCGGGTGCTGCTGGCGATCGACTTGACGGACGCGGTGGCGCGGGAGGTCCTGCGGCGGAACGTGAATACGCTGGTTGTTTATCATCCGCCGATCTTCAAGGGGATTCGGACGGTGACGGCGAGCGCGGCGGCGCCGACGACGCTGCTGGCGGAGTTGCTGGCGGCCCGCGTCGCGATCATCGCGCTGCACACGGCGCTGGACGCGGCGGCGGGCGGGACGAACGACGTGCTGCTGGATGCGTTCGACGTCGTCGAGCGTTATCCGCTCGAGCCGCTCGTGCGGGAGGATCGGCACTACAAGCTGGTGGTCTTTGTGCCGGCGGCGGAGGCGGACAAGCTGCGCGGGGCGTTGAGCGCGGCGGGCGCGGGGGCGATCGGGCATTACACGGAGTGCAGCTTCGAGTTGGCGGGGCGGGGCACGTTCCGCGGCGATGAGACGACGAATCCGACGATCGGCCGGAAGCTCGTACTCGAACATGCGGACGAGATTCGGTTGGAGATGGTCGTGCCGCGGGCGCGGCTGGGGCCGGTGGTCCGCGCGCTGTACGCGACGCACTCGTACGAAGAGCCGGCGTTCGACGTTTATCCGCTGTGCGAGGCCGTCGGGCGCGGGATGGTTGGGATGGGGCGCGTCGGCGTGCTGAAGCGGGCGCAGCGGGGTGATGTGCTGCTGCGGGCGCTGGCGAAACGGGTCGACATGGCCGGGGCCGCGGTGGTGGGCGGTGTGCGCCGGCGGTTTCGGTCGGTGACGGCCGCGGCGGGGTCGTTCGGCGTGGCGACGCTGCGCGATCCGGAGTCGCTGGTGCTAACGGGCGAGTTCAAGCACCACGACGCGCTCGAATTGCTGCGGCGGGGGGTGACGGCGGTGCACCTGGGGCATTGGGCGAGCGAGCGGCCGGTTCTGGATGTAGTCGCGGCGCATCTAGCGCGGCGGGTGCGCGGCGTGCGTGTGGCAATCGCGCGGGCGGACCGGGCGCCGCTGTCGCCGTGGGCGCGTTAGGACTTTGCGCTTGCCGGCCGGATGCTCCGACGTTGAGATAGTGGGGTCGGGGGGCGTGATCGTGCTCGGAGATCGCCATGGAGCGGCTCACAAAACGGACTTCGTCGTTATTCGTGCGGGTCGCGGTGTTTCTGCCGGTGCTCGTGATGCTGCCGCTGGCGCCGGCCCGTGCGCAGGACGGCGATGCGGTCGCGATGGTCAACGGCCGGCCGATCAGCAAACGCCGCATGATCGAGGTGCTGTGGGACGCGCACGGGCTGCCAATCCTGCAGCAGCTCATCGTGCTGGAGCTGGCGAAGGAACAGACGGCGGCGCGGAAGATTCGCGTGACGCCGGAGGACGTGGAGCGTGAGTTTCAGCGGGCGTTGAATACGATCGCGCCGGAGGCGGGGCGGGACGGTAAGCCGCTGGACGAGGCGGCGAAGCAGCAGACGCTGGATTTTTTGCTGCAACAGAAGGGGATCTCGCTGGCGGAGTTCAAGATCGGCATGGAGCGCAACGCGCACCTGCGGAAGCTCGTCGAACAGGACCTGCGCGTCGACGACCCGACGCTGCGGGAGGAGTTTGCGCGCCTGTACGGGGAGAAGGTCGAGATTCGCAGCATCCAGATCGGCGAGGTCAGCGCGCTGCACGAAGCGCTGAACCTGCTCGAGAAGGGCACGGACTTCGGCGACGTTGCCCGGCGGCTGAGCCAGGATACGGCGTCCGCCCAGCGCGGCGGGCTGCTGGAGCCGTTCACGTTCAACGACGACAACATCGCACCGGTGCTGCGTGAGGCGGCGTTCGCGCTGGCGGCCGGGGAGGTGTCGAAGCCGGTGAAAGTGGGGCGCTGGTGGTTCATCTGGCGGCTGGAGCGGCGGATTCCGCCGGCGGATGCACGGTTCGAGGACGTGAAGGCGGAGGTCGAGCGGAAGCTGCGGGAACGGGTGATTCCGCAGGAGATGAACCGGCTGGTGACGGAGCTGTTCCACAAGGCGGAGATCCGCGTGCTGGACCGCGACCTGAAGCCGAAGTTCGAGGAGCTGCTGAAGCGGAATGCGGCGGCGGATGGGGCGCTGACGCCGTAGTAAAGCGCCGCGCACGGGCCGGAGGCTGATGCTCGCGAGGCGTCTGGGTGTTCAGAAGTAGATCCACAGCGGTGGATCGAGGGAGGTTGGCAGGAGGGCGTGCGCCAGCACCGGCGTTGCGAGGCACCAAGCGAGAAGGCACAGCAGTGCGAGCGCGGTGGCGGTGCGCGTGGAGCCCGCGGGGGGTCGGGGGCCGCGGCGGCGCAGCGCGGTGAGCGAGAGCAGGCCGCCGATGAGCGGCGGGAGGTACGTCAGACCCTCGATGAAGCTCGGACAGACGAGGAGCAGTAGCGTCAGCGGAATCGCGACGTGGGCCGCACTGGCCGGCAGCCAGTAGGCCGCCAAGCGCAGCAGTCGGCGGGCGCTGGGTCGCGCAAGACGGGTGACGGATGGGTGGGACACGATGCCGAGCGTGAGCAGCGCGACGGCCAGCGCGACGATGGCGACCCGGGGGGTCCAATACAACGCCGCGGACCGGAGCGCTGCGGCGGGGCTGGTGCCGGCATGAAGGTACGTCGCGGCCGCGAGCGCGAGCGTCGTTAGGGCGTAGAGCCAAAGGCCGCCGAAGACGAGCACCAAGGCCGCGCGGGTCAGCGGGCCGTCGAGGTCGAGCGTGGTGACTAGGCGGCGCGGTGCGAGCGTGCCGCGCATGAGTTCCCACGAGCTGCGGAGCAGGACTTGGTGCGGTTGCCAGGGGTCGCAGCGGTCGAGCGTGGTCGGGACGTTTTCGCGCAGGACGCCGGCTTGCCAGGCTTCTTCGGGGTACGTCAGCCCGCACTCGGGGCAGCGGGGCAGCGGCAGGCCACGGAGGTTGTAGCCGCAGCGGGGGCAGAAGACGTCTGTTGGCTCGCGCGAGTGCATCGGCGATACGATACGCGCCGGCGCGGCAGGTGGAAACAACGGCCGGCCGCACGCCGCGCTGCGCGCGGGCAGCGACGGGGCCGCGGGCGTGTGGTCGGCGGCAGACCGCGGCTATAATGCGTGGTTCATGAGTGAGGCCGACGAGAAAACGGGTTTGTTCGGGCGGTTGCGGCGCGTGCTCGTCGGGCCGCCGCGCGACCTGCGCGACCGCTCGCTCTTCCACCGCATCTCGCTGGTGCCGCTGCTGGCGTGGATCGGGCTAGGGGCCGACGGGCTGTCGTCGTCCGCGTACGGTCCGGAAGAAGCGTTCCGGATGGTGGGCGAGCACCACGCCTATCTCGCCGTCGGCCTGGCCGTGATGACGGCGACGACGGTCTTCATTATTGCGGCGGCCTACAGCCATATCATCGAGCACTTTCCGCAGGGTGGCGGCGGGTATGTGGTTGCGACGGCGCTGCTCGGGCCGCGCGTCGGCGTGCTCTCCGGCTGTGCGCTGCTGGTGGACTACGTATTGACCATTGCCGTCTCGATCGCCTCGGCCGGGGCCGCGCTCTTCAGCTTCGTCGATCCGGGGTGGCATGGCATGAAGGTGCCGGTCGACGTGGCCATGATCGTGACGCTCGTCGTCTTGAACCTCCGCGGCGTGCGCGAATCGGTGCTGGCGCTGGCCCCGATCTTCATCGTGTTTGCCGTTACGCACTTCATCACGATCGTGGGCGGCGTGGCGGCCAAGCTGCCGGAACTCGGCACGACCGTGCAGAACGTCAGCAGCGGCTTCCACGGGGGTCTCTCCACGCTCGGGCTCGGCGGCATGATCCTGCTGTTCCTGCACGCGTACTCGATGGGCGGCGGGACGTACACCGGCATCGAAGCCACTTCGAACGGCATGCCCATCCTGCGCGAGCCGCGCGTCCAAACCGGCAAGCGCACCATGCTCTACATGGCGATTTCGCTGGCGTTCACGGCGGGCGGGCTGCTGGTGCTGTACCTGCTCTGGCACGTCCCGCCCTACACCGAAGGCAAGACCACCAATGCCGTCCTGCTTCAGCGGATGACGGCGGGGATTCCGGGCGGACAGGCGTTCACGCTGCTGACGATGCTCGCCGCGGGTGCCCTGCTGATCGTCGGGGCACAGGCCGGGTTCGTCGATGGTCCGCGCGTGCTGGCGAATATGGCGGTCGACTCCTGGATGCCGCACCGTTTTTCGCAGCTTTCCGAGCGGCTGACGACGCAGAACGGCATCCTGATGATGGGCGTGGCCTCGCTTGCGGTCCTGCTCTACGCCCACGGCAACGTTCACCAACTCGTCGTGCTCTACAGCATCAACGTGTTCATGACGTTCTCGCTGTCGATGTTCGGGATGCTGCGGCGAGCCGTGCAGTTGCCGCGGGCGGCGAAGGGGCGCGTCGGGCACCTCCTGCTCTTCGCGGTCGGCTTCGCGCTATGCGCGACGATCCTCGTGATCACCACGGTGGAGAAATTCCACGAAGGCGGGTGGCTCACGCTCGTCATCACCGGCGGGCTGGTGATGTTCTGTTTCTGGATTCGAAGTCACTACCAAACGGTCGTCGCAAAGCTCCGGGAGTTGTACGCCCAACTCGAAAAGCTGCCCGAATATGCGAAAGGGACCGCGGGCGCGCTGGATCCGAAGCAGGCGACGGCGGCAATCCTGGTCGGGGGGTACGGCGGGCTGGGCATCCACACGCTGATGAACATCTTCCGGGCGTTTCCGGGGCACTTCAAGAACGTCATCTTTCTGTCGGTCGGCGTGGTGGACTCCGGCGAGTTCAAGGGGGAGCAGTCGGTCGAGCTGCTGCGAGCGCGAACCGAGGAAACGCTCCAGAAGTACGCCGCGCTGGCGAATGGGCTGGGGATGCCGGCCGCGTGGCGCTACGCCGTCGGCACGGACGTGGTGGAGGAGGCGGAGAAGCTCTGCCTGGGGATCGCGCACGATTTTCCGCGGGTCACGTTCTTTGCCGGCAAGGTCATCTTCCAGCGTGAGAGCTGGTACCAGCCGCTGCTGCACAACGAGACGGGGCTGGCTTTGCAGAAGCGGCTGCACTGGGCCGGGCACGTGATGGTGGTGCTGCCCGCGCGGGTGCGGTGAGGCGCGCGGCCGGCCGGATCGCTCGTTTCAGGGGCGGATACCGGCGTGCAAGGCGCGTTTGAGGATTTTGCCGGTTGGGCTGCGGGGCAGGTTGTCGGTGACGTGCATCCGGCGCGGGATCTTGTAGGCCGCGAGCCGGTCGCGGCAGAAGCTGCGCAGGTCGGCCTCAGTGGGCGGGGCGACGCCGGACCGGGGGATGAGGTACGCGACGGGGACCTCGCCGCGCAGGTCGTCGACGACGCCGATCACCGCGGCTTCGGCGACGGCGGGGTGCTCGACGAGCACGCTTTCGATCTCGAAGGGGAAGACGTTCTCGCCGCCGACGATCATCATTTCCTTGGCGCGGCCGGTGATGTAGATGAAGCCGTTGGAGTCGATGCGGCCGATGTCGCCGGTCCAGAGGGCGCCGTCGCGGACGGTGGCGGCGGTCTGCGCGGGCTGGTTGAGATAGCCCTGCATGACGCAGTGGCCGCGGATGACGAGTTGCCCGTCGTGGCCGGACGGCAGCTCGTGGCCGGTCTCGTCCACGGCGACGACCGAGATGCCGGGCAGTGGTTGCCCAACAGAGCCGGCGCGATGCGCGCGGGGCGTGTTGAGCGAGACGACGGGCGAGGCTTCGGTCATGCCGTAGCCTTCGTAGAGGCGGACGCCCCAGTGCTCCTCGAATATCTGCGCGACACGCGCGGGCAGGGGCTCGCCGCCGCTGACCGGCAAGGTGAGGGACGCGAAGGCGCGGGGGGCGACGGTCTTCATCGTCGTGAGGGCTCCGAACATGCTGGCGATGGTGATGAAGACCGAGACGCGCCGCTCCGCGATGATGTTGACCGTGGCGACCGGGCTGAAGCGCGGCAGGTAATGCACCGTTGCGCCGAGCAGTAGCGGAACGACGGCGGCGGTCGTGAAGCCGAAGGCGTGAAACAGCGGCAGCACGCCGAGGAAGACGTGGTCGGGCGTCATGTCGGCGGCCTCGATGCAGGCGCGGGCGTTCTGCACGAGGTTGTCGAAGGTAAGGCAGGCGCCCTTCGGCTGGCCGGTCGTGCCGGAGGTGTAGATCACGGCGGCGACGTCCTGCGGGCGGGCGTCGGGAGCCTCTGCGGGCCCCGCCGCGACCGAGCCGCGGGCGTCGAGGAGCAGCGTTTTCAGCCCGGCAGCGTGGACGCTCGGCGCGAAGCGGTCGATCGTGACGACGAGATCGAGGTCGGCGTCGCGGACGATCTGGCCGAACTCCCGCGGCGCGAGCATGAAGTTCAGCGGCACCGCCGTGCGCCCGGCGTACCAGCAGGCGAAGATCGCCGCGGCACAGACGCTCGATGTCGGCGCCAGGACGCCGACGCGCGGCCGGTCGGTTTGCACGGCGATGGCGGCCGCCAGCGCGCCGGCGAGAGTCCGGAAGTCCTCGTACGAGAGGGCGACGTGCTCGTCGCGCGCGGCGAGCTTGCCGGCGTGGCGAGCACAGTTCTCCGCAAACAGGTCAAGCAGTGGGTGCATTTTCGCCGTATGCAGCCGGAGGCGGCGTCCGACCACCTCATGGGCGTTGTCCCTCTCCTGCTCCGATGGGAAGTGATCGGCGTGCAGCCGTCGCGAGGTTGTAGGCCGGCGTGAGGGCCGCTTGCGGCTATTTGGGATGCATGTCCGTCGGGGGCGGCTCGGGCTTCGGCTCGATCGCCTGCACGGTAAGGTCGCGATAGATGCCTTGCTCGGCCAGCTTTCCGCAATCGGCGTGGGCTTCTTCCTTGGTTTCGTAGCGCCCCAGGGTAACCATCAGGCCGTCGGCGGCGCGCGCCCGCACGCGCCAGTGCTTTGGCTGATTCCACTTCGCCGGCCGCTTCACAGGCATTCGCTTCTCCATAATCCCTCGCGCTGACTTATGGTGCAACGGGCAGGAACGGAGCAACCGCATCCGTGTTACGGGGAACCTCGGCGCCGCGCACCTGATCCGTGCTCGCCAGCAACCGGGACCAGGCCGATTGGGCTGTGTGCGCGGCTGGCCGCTGGGGGGCACCGCGAAGGTGCCCCCCAGCGGAGCCTCGTGGGTTTAGCGTCGGCCGTAGCCGCCGCGGCTGCGGCCATAACCGCCGCCGCCGCCACCGCCGCCACCACCGCCGCCGCCGCCGCCGCCGCCGCGGCTCTCGCGGGGCCTGGCTTCGCTGACGGTCAGAGCGCGGTCGCCGTGCATCTGGCCGTTGAGCGCGGCAATGGCCTTGGCGGCCTCTTCGTCCGAGCCCATTTCGACAAAGCCGAAGCCTTTGCTCCGGCCGGCATCGCGGTCTTCGATGACCTGGGCGCTCTGCACCGTCCCGTGGGGGGTGAAGAGTTGCTGAAGGTCCGCGCTAGTGACATTGTAGCCCAGGTTTCCAACATACAGTTTCTTGCCCATTGTTGCTCGCTTTCTGGCAACGTTGGCTGCGACCCGCTGTTTCTCTTTCAGGATCGCGTGTGAAAGCGGCCGCAAGTTCCGGCCGAGAAGGTAGGCGGGCGATCGAGGCGGTGCGGGACCCTTACAGCGTCGCGTACGACCTGATTCGGCAGACCAACCAGCGCAGATTGTAGGCGGGCGGGGCGGCGAGCGGTAGGGGCTTGGGCGGATATTCGTGCGCAGAGGGCCGGTCCGCCAGGGGGGCTCGACGTAACAGTCGTGGGGTGCGTGATTTGCGCCCCGGAGACGCGGACCGGCCCGGTCGCCGGTACCGAGGCGAACGGGGGCTCACATGGCCCTGCGGCGTAATGCGCTGCTCGGAGAGCCGGGCGGCCGACGCGTACCGTGACGCGGGGGGCAAATGGGGCAGGCTTGCCCATCGTCCGGTGCGGGTGGGGGATTCGATGAACTTCGAGGCGGCCCAGGGTGCATTCGCGTGGACCCCCGCCAGGGTCACCGTACAGGCACGAGCCGAAGGAACGCGGCGATGCTTATTCAGACCAGTCGTTTCGGGCGGATCGAGGTCGACGAAGCCCGGATCATCAGTTTCAGCGAGGGACTGCCTGGATTCCCCAAGCATCGCCGGTTTGCTCTCGTCCAGCCGTCGCCCGATCCGGTGTTCTTGTGGATGCAGTGCGTCGACGATCCGGAGTTGGCGTTCGTCGTTTGCGACCCGCGCAGCTTCGTACCGGACTATCGGGTGCCGATTCGCAAGGACGAGATCGCGGCGCTGGCGTTCGCCGATGCCGCCGACTGCCACGTTCTGGTCATCGTGAACACGGTCAACGGCGAGCTGACGGCGAACCTGCTCGGTCCGATCGTCGTAGGGGCGCATTCGCGGCGTGCCCGGCAGGTGGTGTTGTCCGACAAGCGGTACGGCATTCGCCACCGCCTGCTGTCGCGGTGCAGCCGGCAGCCGGTCGCCCAAATGGCGTAGCGTGTCTTCTCCAAAGCAGAGGAATCCCGCTGCGTCAGGTGACGGGCCCGCTGTCGTAGCGGGCGACGGGCCGTTCTCCCTGGAAACCCCTCCTCGTCGCGCGCATGCGCGCCTGGCCGGCGGTTCGTATTTCGCGCGTCGCTGTGCTCCAAACCCTGTCAATGAGGCGCCCAGCCCGGACATCGCCGGCTCGTCCGTGCTGACCCGGACGTAGCCTACCGCCCAGCCTGACTCTTCTGACGCTGTCTCCGGCGTTTAGTTTCCCGCTCCGACTTTTCTTCGCGAACCGCCCGGCGAATCACTTTCGCTTTCGCGGTCGCCTTTCTCTTTCTGGCACCCGTTCGCGAACGACTGCGCGCCGCCGCCATTTTCCTGCTGTCCTTGGGCATTCTTGTACCCTGTCGTGCCGTGTTCCGTTATGCGACCAGCCCGCCATCGTACCGTATGGGCCGCGGTAACGTCACCGTAACAGTCTCCCCTCTACCTGTCGATGCCGCGAGCCGTGCGTGCGATGGCTCGCGCGTCCGAACGGACGTCGCACCGGAGGCGACGTTGGGACGCGTCGCAGGTAGTCTCGCCATCGGCTTGACGATCCGGAGCGCCGCGGCGACAACTTGCTGAGCGTAGGAATGCGCGCTGCGCCTCGGTCCCGGCGCGGAAGGCGACATTACACTCCGTGTGGAAACGCGGGGGCGCGCGGACCTTTCGCAACCATAGACGCGTCCTTTGATGAGTCAGCCGCTGGGCTCTGGAGAGGAGATCCGAATATGAAAGCGGTCACCAGGATATTTCTCAAAGGGCTGGCCGCCGTTCTGCCGATCACGGTGACGCTCTACGTACTGTACTGGCTGGGCAGCACGGCGGAGTCGCTCTTGGGGCGGGGGTTGAAGATGTGCATTCCGGAGCGCGTGTACCGGCCGGGGATGGGCGTGGTGGCCGGGCTGGTCCTGGTGCTGGTGATCGGCGTATTGATGAACGCCTGGCTGTTCCGCACGCTGTTCCGGTGGAGTGAGAAGCTCCTGGAGCGGATTCCCCTGGTCAAGACGCTGTATGGGGCCGTGCGCGACCTGATGGGCTTCTTCTCGGGCACCGAGAAGAAAGCGATGCGCAAGGCCGTCATGGTGGCCGTCGGGAACACGCCGCTGCGCCTGATCGGGTTCATCACGCGCGAAGACTTCAGCGGCCTGCCGGCGGGAGTGGGCGGTGGCGACACGGTGGCGGTGTATCTGCCGATGAGCTACCAGATCGGGGGGTTCACGACGATGGTTCCGCGCGCGGCGGTCCAGCCGATTGACATGTCCATCGAGGAGGCGATGCGGTTCGCGGTCACCGCGGGGATGACGGGGGCGAAGGGCGGATAGGCGGGCGTCGCGCGTCGGCGACGCGGGCACCATTTGCCGGGCCGCCGGGTTGCAGCTATAAGAGCCGGCTCTGTGAGCCGTGCGGGCCGCGCTTCGGTCGGTTTCGTTGCGTGGCGGTCCCCGGCGTGAATAGTCTTCGGTTCTGGATCGACCATGAACGCATCTGCGAGTCCTCCCAACGGCCCGGATTCCGGGCACCCGCCCGGGTATCGGTTGCGCCGCGGGCGCAACTGGTTCATGCTCGGGCTCACGTACGCGTCCTACTACCTGTGCCGCTACAACCTCCAGATCGTGGCCCCCGAGTTGAAAGCGGCGCTCGGCTTCTCCAACACCCAGTACGGCGCCATCCAGGCTGGCCGCAACGGCGCGTACGCCATCGGCCAGTTCGTAAACGGCCTCTTCACAGATCGGCTGGGCGGCAAGCAGGCCATGACGATTGGGGCCATCGGGACGGTGGTGCTCAACTTGCTGTTCGGCATCGTCTCGTGGTCCAAGATCGGCTGGCTCTTTTTCGCGCTGCTGCTCATCCGCGCGGCGGACGGCTACGTGCAGGCCTTCGGCGCCCCGGGCTTCATCAAGATCAACACGGCGTGGTTCCGCCGGAAGGAGCGGGGCACGTTTTCCGGGATCTTCGGGGCCATGATCAACCTGGGGCAGACGGGCGTGGGGCAGCTCGCCGGCCTACTCGCAACCGGGTTTTCGATTCCGCTCATTTTCTTCACGATCACGGCGCCGCCGCTCAACTGGCGCTACATGTTCTTCGTTCCCCCGGTTGTCATCCTGATTGTGATCGTGTTGATGAACCTGCTGGTCAAGAACCATCCGGAAGAGGCTGGCTATCGCCTTGTGCACGACGAGGAGGAAGCTGGCGACGACCCCGGGCAGAGCCTGGGCATGGGCGAGGTGTTCCGCAAGATCACGGCGAACCCGGTCGTGTGGATTGTGGCGGCGGCCTATTTCTGCACCGGTTTCGTGCGCGCCGCGATCTACGATTGGTGGGCCATTTACTATAAGGAAGCCTGGGATATCACGAGACAGAACAGCACGGGCTTCTTCACGTTCATGGCCGCCTGGGCGCTCCCCGTGCTCGCCACGCTGGGCTCCCTCGCCGCGGGTGCCATCTCGGACAAGCTCATGCGCGGCCGGCGCGCCCCGGTCGCCGCCGTCCTCTATTTCGTCCAGTTCGTCTGCATCGTTCTCGCGATCCTCATGTCGCAGCACCTGCTGTACGCGTCGGCGACGATGGCGACGGTGCTCGTCCTCGGCATTCACACCGGCTGCAACGCGACCCACTCGATCCTGGGCTCGGCGGCCGCCATGGACCTTGGCGGCCGCAAGATGGCCGGCTTCGCGTCGGGCGTAATCGACTCATTCCAGTACTTCGGGGCGATGCTCGCCGGCTTCGGCCTGGGCACGCTGCTCGACTATTCCGGAGTACCCGTCGCCCCGGCCGCCACCCAGTCGGGCACGGTCAGCGCGCTCACGAAAGTCATCAATCCGACGGTCTGGTTCGCGTCCATGCTGCCCTGGGGGCTGCTGGGCACCGTGCTGATGGTCTACGTGTGGATCAGGCACGGCGCCTCGGGCAAGGCCGGAACGTGACCGCCTGATTCGTCCCCCGCGGTGGCCATGGCGTGGGACGACCGGGCGCAGCCGCAGTCGGTTGCCGCGGCGGGCGCTTTCCACTACCTTCGCGGGCATGAACATCGCCGGCAAGTTCATCGTGGTGGACGGGCCCGATGGCGCGGGAAAAGGGACCCAAATCCAGCGCCTGGGCGAGTGGATCACGGCACAGGGCGGGCACTGCACGCGGGCGCGCGACCCCGGCGGGACCGAAATCAGCGAGCGGATTCGGCACGTCCTGCTGGGATATGACCTGTCAACGATGGATTCACGCTGCGAGGCGCTGCTGTTCATGGCGTCCCGCGCGCAGCTCGTGGCGGAAGTCGTGCGGCCGGCCCTGAAGAAGGGCCACACCGTGCTGTGCGACCGCTTCATCTCCGCGACGTGTGCGTACCAGGGCGCGATCGGCGTGCCCCAGGACGAGATCCTGGCGCTGGGGCGGCTGGCGGTGGACGACACGTGGCCGCACCTGACGATCGTGCTCGACGTACCGCCGGACGTCGGCTTCGCGCGCACGAACCGGAAGCGGGGCGGCGCGAAGACGCCGCGCCATGCCGGGCAGCTCGCCATCTTCGACGGGGCGAACACGGACGCGATGGAACGGCGACCGCTCAAGTTCCACCGCCAAGCGCGGAAGCTGTTTCAGGCGTTACCGGGGACGTATCCGGGGCCGGTGGTGCTGGTGGACGCAGACCGCGAGGTTGAGGCGGTGTGGGAGGACGTGCGCAGGGCGGTGGAACGTGCGTTTCAGTGACGTCCGGCACCAGGACCGTGCGCTCTCGATCCTACGGCGTGCGCTGACGAGCGGGCGGACCCCCCACGCGTACCTGTTTGAGGGGCCGGAGGGGGTTGGCAAGGAACTGGCGGCGCGGACGCTGGCGAGCCGGCTGCTGTGCGACGATGAGACGCTGGCGCCGGACGCCGACGCGTGCGGGCGGTGCGGGGCGTGCCGGCTGGTCGCGTCGGACAACCATCCCGACTTGCACGTGATTCACCGCGGCCTGCGCAAGCTGCATCCGGACCCGGCGGTGCGGGCACGCAAGGGGTTGTTCCTGAGCGTGGACCTGGTGCGGCATTTCGTGATCGAGCCGGCGGGGATGAAGCCGACGCAAGGCCGCCGGCGGGTGTTCTTGATCCGCGAGGCGGAGCGGATGAACGAGGAGGCGCAGAACGCGCTGCTGAAGACGCTGGAGGAGCCGCCGGGGGCGGCGTGCCTGATCCTGGTGACGGCGTCGGCGGGGCGGTTGCTGCCGACGATTCGCTCGCGGTGCCAAAGCGTGCCGTTCGGGCTGCTTCCGCCGACGTTTGTGGCACAGGAGCTGCGCAGCCGGGCGGGTGTGTCGGCGGCGGACGCAGCGGCGCTGGCAGGGCTGTCGGGCGGGCGGCTGGGGGTGGCGCTGCAATGGCAGCGGCTTGACGTGCTGGCGGCGGTGGACGCGGTCGGCGAGAGCCTCGACGCGTTGCCCGCGGGCGACGTGGAAGCGTTCGGCAAGCGCCTGGTCGAGTTGGCGACGGAGCTTGCGAAGCGGGCGCGGCCGGGGACGGGAGCGCAGGACGAGCAGCCGGACACGGATGAGGATGAAGAGGAACGGCCGGCGAAAGGCGCGGGGCGGGCGGTGCCGACGGACGAGTTGCGGGATGCCTTGAAGCTCGCGCTCGCGCTGCTGGCGGCGCTGTATCGCGAGGCGCTGCTGGTCAAGGTCGGGGCCAGCGCGATCTGTCACCTGCCTCAGCAGCAATGCCGCGCGGAGGCGTTGGCGGGCGGCGCGTCGCTCGATCGGCTGGACGCGAGCCTGCGGGCGGTGAGCGATGCCGAACGGATGCTGGACGCGAACGTGTCGCCGCAACTGGCGTGCGAGCGGCTGGCGGTCGGTCTGCTCGGGGAGTTGCCGGTGTAGCCGCGCGGCGTTATGCGCGGAGGCAAGTCAGGATCAGGTCGGGGCTGGTCGCCGGATCGTAGGGCGTTTCCTGATACGAGCCCCAGAAGCGGACGTTGGCGGCGCCGCCGGCGAGCGCGGCGGAGCGCAGGTCCGTGTCGCGGAGGCCGAGGAAGCGGGCGGCGTGCGTGAAGCTGCGGAATCTCCCGCCGGTCAGGCGAAGGTCGATGAAATCGACGTGTCCGCAGACGCCGACGCGGTGCATGCCCTTGATGAGGATCTGATCGCCATCGGGGCGCGGCCGGTGTTGGCACTTCTGCCAAGACGTCGGCCCCTCCGCGAGCCGCCAGAGGTTTACGACCTGCGTAATGCAGATGCCGCCGGGGCGGAGGGACGCCAGCATGGCCTTCAGGACGTGGGCGACCGTTTCCATGTCCGGCACAAGCGCGAGGGAGTTGCCGACGCAGGCGGCGGCGTCAAACGAGCCGGGCGGCGTGGCCGGCTCGGTGAACGGGCGGACGACCCAATGCAGCGTTTCGGACTGACCGTGTTTCGCCCGGCAGAACGCGATCATTTGCGGGTCGAGGTCGGCCCCGGTGGCGTGCAGGCCCCAGGAATGGAACATTGCGACGTCGTGGCCGGTGCCGCAAGCCACGTCCAGCACGCGCTGCGCAGCGACCTCGGCGAAGCGCCGCCGGTAGAACGGCTCCTCGTTCGCGAGGCGCTTGGGCCAGTCCACGAGCGCGTCGTAGCTCGCGGGGTCCAACTCGAACTGTCCGGATGCGGTGTTCATGGGCCGGTCAACTCCTGTGCGACGCCGGGGCGCCGGCGACGGGTGCATCGTACTCCAGCAGTCGGCGCTCGTCCGCCAGGGCCCGCAGGGGCGTAAGGTCCTGCGTGACCTCGAGCGTGTCGAGGTACTGCCCGCCTGCGGAGCGCAACCCTCCAGGTCGCGATCGGCATCACGGGCAAGTACACCGCGGTGCGCGACGCGTACGCGAGCATTCTCAAGGCACAGGAGCACGCAGGCGCGCACCTGGGGTGCAAGGTGCAGGTCCGCTGGGTCGACACGTCGGAGCTGACGGACGAGACCGCAGACGCAGCGTTGCGGGACATTCACGGCGTCATCGTGCCCGGCGCTTTCGGGACGCGCGGGGCGGCCGGCAAGATCGCGTGTCTCAAGTACGCGCGGACCAACCGACTGCCCTGCCTGGGAATCTGCTATGGGTTCCAGATGGCCGTCATCGAGTGCGCGCGGAACGTCTGCGGCCTGGCGGACGCGAACTCGACGGAGATCGACAACGAGTGCCGCCATCCCGTGATCGACCTCCTGCCGGAACAGAAGAAGATCGCAGGGCTCGGCGGCACGATGCGCCTCGGCGGGCAGGACGTCGTGCTCAAACCAGGCACGCTCGCCGCCCGCATGTTCGGCGCGCGGACGCGCCTGCGCTTCCGGCACCGCTATGAGGTGGACCCCCGCTACCTTCCACAACTGGAGGCCGGCGGGATGGTCTTCTCCGGCAAGTCACCGCGGGCCGAAATCATGAACATCCTCGAACTGCCGGAGTCGCTGCATCCGTACTATGTCGGCACGCAGGCGCATCCGGAGTTGATCAGCCGACCGCTCTCGTCGCAGCCCATGTTCCTTGGTCTCGTACACGCGGCCCTGCGGCGAGCGTACCCGAACAATCGCGAGCCGCTGGTATACCCCGCGGAAGCGGCACCGCCGACCGACGAACCTACGCCGCACGTGCAATCCCAGCGCGAGCACATCGAGAAAGCCTGACCGGGGGCAGTGCGTTTCGGACGGCCGGCGAATTGTTCAGGTTGCCGCGTGCCCCTCACGTCGAAACACCCACAGCAGCGATCCCAGGAAGTTGATGCCCGTGCCTACGACGACGCCCACGAAAGCGGCCTGGAACCGGTGGCCCACGAACAGAGGGACGTAGTTCAACCCCATCGCGATCGCCCAGCTTGCCAGGTTTCCGGCCACGCACGAAGCGACGAAGCGGCGGTACTGACGCAGGGCCCCGATGGCGCGGCCATCCCAGAACGTGAAGCCGCGGTTCAGAAAGAAGTTCCACGTCATCGCCACCCAGATCGCCAGGGCGCGCGAAAGCCACGGCCACGGAAGGATGCTCAGAAGCAAAGCGTAGAACGAGAAGTCTACAGCCATCCCCGTGGCCCCCACGCCGCAGAACTGCACCAGACGCGACAGTGTCCCGTATTTGTAGTCCGCCAGACGCTTCAAGTGGTTTAGATAACGCACTTGCTCCTTGAAGGTCAGCTTGCTCTGGCCGAACTTGCGGTCTGAGAAATGAATGGGGATCTCGCGCACCTGCTTGCAGCCGCACTTGACCATCAGCTCCAGCCCGATCTTGTAGCCGATTGGGCTGAGTTCCCGCGCCCGGGCAAAGACCGCGCGCGGTAACGCAAAGTAGCCCGCCATCGGGTCCTTCGCGGACGTGAACGGCCTTGCCAGGAGCGTCGCGACACGGCTGTTGAGCCAGCGGAACAGGCCCCAGCCTTCCTCGGTCGTTCCGCCGGAAACGTAGCGGCTGCCGATGACGAAGTCCGTGCCCGGCGTCCGGACCGTCTCGAGCATCTGCGGCAACGCTTCCGGCGGATGGCTCAGGTCGGCATCCATGCACAGCAGGTACTCGCCGCGCGCCTCCTGAAAGCCGCGCACGACCGCCGAGCTGAGGCCGCGCTCCTCGAGGCGCGTGATGAGCCGGACGGCGTGGCCGTCTTTGCGCAGGCCATCGACCGCCTCTGGCGTACCGTCCTGACTGTTGTCATCCACGATGATGATTTCGTGCGCCACGGCCGCCGCACGCAGGACCGCGCTGATCTTGGGAATCAGAAGCGCTAGGTTCTCCGCCTCGCGATACGTCGGCACCACCACGGACAGGGTGACAGCGCCCCCTTGCGCTGCCGAGGAAACAGTGCTGATGCTCGACATAGGGCGACCACTCGCCTTCCGCGTACGGCTTCGCCTCCCGCGGCGCTTGCGCTGCAGGCTACATCGCACACTCTATCACGCTGGTCGCGGTGGCACAAGCCGCCTTGGTTGGTGCGGCCGGCTGTGCGGCCCGTGCGTTTGCGCAGGACGCGCTCGCGACGTCTCGCGCCCGACGAAGAAGTTACCTTATCCCATCGGCTTCGGTTGGCGGCGATTAACGCGCGCGCAAAGCTGAACCGCGCAGCAGACGTTCAGCACGTGCAGCAGGTAGACGTTCGACGTGAAACGGGCCTGCTGCATAACCAGCGTCGTCATCGCCAATTGGAACAGAATCGCGGTCAGCATCAGCACAAGAAGCAGATTGCGCCTGCGAAGCGCTGAGGCAATTACGAGCGGCAGAGCTATGAACGAGAGGACGATCGTGACGCGATTTGCAACCGAGGCATAGATCTGAATCAACACATAGGCCGCGTCCCATCCGCGCCGCGCTACAAAGCGAAAGGGACTGCGCAGGAGGTCTTTCCTCGCCGTCGCGAATGCGTCGGTCTCGCCCGTCGCGTCGTACTCGAACGGCACGTGCCGGTAGATTTCGCCTGTATACCCGGCGCTGATAATGGAAAGGTAGAAAGCGCGCGCACACTTCCGGACGAACTCCCCTGGATACTCCGTCACGCGCCGCCTGAACTCCGCCTTGAGAAACTGGTCTGCGCGCCAGTCAACCGATGACATGGCACCCGGAAACGCCGTCCACTGATCCGGCCAAGTATACTCCTTCGGCGTCTTGTATAGCGGCGAATTGCGCCCCACAAAGCGATCGGCCAACAAGGTGTGGAGCAAGGGGTCGTGGTCTTGCAACTGAATACCCCAGCGATTGTTGGGGAGGGTTCCAAGCCCGGTAAAGAGGGTTGCGCCGCCGTTGGTGGAGGAGAGCAGGCAGTGGCCGGTGACATGCTTCGTGTACAACAGCCACGGAATCAGAAGTGCGTAGGCGACTGCGCACCAAACCAACATTCTGCCGACGATGAACAGGCGAAAGCGGTACGAGAACAGCAGGATGAGCCACAAGCCGACTGCCAACAGGTGGTAGTCCGAGCGAAAGTTCAGCGCGAGGCCGAATAACGCGGCGGACGCCACAAGCCAGCGCAGGGGGGACGGGCGCGCCTGGAGGGCCGGCAGCAGCGAAAAAAGGGCCAGAAGCCCCAGACTGGCCGCAGGAGCGGCCGCCCAAATGTTCGCATGAAAGGCCCACCACGGTGTCGACGCGACCGCGGCGGCCTTGAACAAGCGCACCGTGTTTGCCGCGAAGTACTGGTCGCGCTCGACCTGTCGCACGACGAGCCAGGTGGCCGCGACGGCCAGCAGTTCCTGCACGATGAGGATGACCGTGCGGCTCTGCGTAGCCACGAAAAAAAAGGCATATCCCCACATTGGGAACGTCGGCACGTGGTGCACTGCCGCCGCCGGGTCAAAACCGGCCGCGATGACTCGGGCCACATCTTTGTAGTAGGGGATGTGTCCGTGTTCGTACTGGGCCAGATAGTTCAACCAGACGGTCAGCCCGGCGTGCAGACAGGCGGCGAGCCACCAGAACCGGTCAAAGATGTGCAGGCAGCGGCGGATCATTCGCGTCCGCCTCGCTGCCTTGCGCGTCGGTTCCGTGCGGCCTCGAGCAAGATGACCTTGGTTGACGGGGTTGCGGTCGGTGCGCGGGAGGGGCGCGCCGGCCCCGAGGCCGGGGAGCAGGGCACAAACCGCGAGAAAGACGGCGCTCGGGCCGAACGCCCCATCTTCTACACTCCGCACGACACGCGCGCAGCGCGACAGCACACTCGTATAAGGCCATATCCCGCAATGATTGTCAAGCGGCTCGCCGGGCGGGGTCCAGGGCAACCGCATTCTCGGCAGTTCTGCGGTTCGGCCCGGGCGACCGAGCGAAGTCACCCGCGACGGTCGCTCAGGAACGGGGTTCGCCGGTGGCGACAACCCGTCTTTCCGGGTTTCG
>Ga0182017_10000464_pt1 | contig 32019 bp, 28 predicted proteins | sample 712E3DmetaG_FD_120492 | JGI IMG/M metagenome (GOLD analysis project Ga0182017, IMG submission 120492) | Permafrost microbial communities from Stordalen Mire, Sweden - 712E3D metaG | ecosystem: Environmental > Terrestrial > Soil > Wetlands > Permafrost | place: Sweden: Stordalen | collected... | reverse complement strand
TCGTTTCGTGGACGCCCCGGGGCGGCGAGGCGGGTTGGGGCTCGGAGGCGCCGCGCGGCCTCTGCTGGCACCACTACGACGTGGACGACGACGGGCGGATCCTGGCTGCCCAGATTGTCGCCCCCACGGGGCAGAACCAGGGCATGATCGAGAGGGACCTGGCGGGGTTCGCACCGCAGGTCCTCTCCCTGCCCCACGCCGAGGCCACCGTGCGCCTCGAGCAGCTCATCCGGGCATACGACCCCTGCATCAGCTGCGCGACGCACTTCCTCACGCTCGAGATCGAGCGCGACTGACAGCTGCGCTCAACTCTTTGCGCGCGTCAACCCGCGGCCGAAGTGGCGGCGGAGCTGGCCCTCCCCGAGGCCGCGGAGTGGGGCTCAGACCCGGTTGGCGCTGAACCTTACGCCAATGCCGCCGGCGGAGCGAGTGCGCGCTTGCATCGCCTCCCAGCCCGAGATCGCGGCCGTAAGGTGAGCCTCGGCGGGGACGACGTGGAACGACTCGTCAGTGCCACCGCGCAGCGGCGAAACGTCCGGGGCGTAGTGCTGGCCGGCCGGCAGCGGGCCGCACTGCTTGGCTGCCCTGGCGAGCCGCTCGGAGTCGCAGAGAGCTCCGGGAGCTACGAGCAGCTCGCCCAAGAGCTCGTCGAGGTCCTGGCCCAGCAGGAACACTTCCATCGTGTCCGGCATGAAGAGCTCGGGCAGAGCGATGCTGCCCTGCCATCGGAATCCAAGCTGGTCGCCGAAGGCAGTCTGCCCGAAGAAGAACGGACCGCCCTCCTTGGGCGTCGGGTAGACCGAGCGCCACCATGGCGCGGCGTTCCATTCGAGCACTTCGGGGCCGGGCAATGCGGAGCCGGCGTCGCCGAAGACGTAGATCTCGCCGCCGCCGAAGGCGCCCGCGCCGACGCGGAGCCAGAACAGCTGCAACGCTCCTGGCACGGCGATTCCGAACCGCTCCTCGATCGCCTCAGCCAGCGAAACGCCGTCCACGGGATGCGATTGACCGGGTGTCGGCGGGTAGGCGTCGAGGAACGATCGGAAGGAAGCGTCGCGCTTCATTCGTACCCCACTCGGTGAGTCGGCCTCCAGCCCGCTTCTGTCCGATAGATAGTCGAGACTCTACTCCCTCGGTCACGCCCGGGCGGGACGATTGTACGGTACCGGTGACGCTACGAACCGCTCCAAGTCGGCCGCTAGACTGGCGCCATGAGCGATGTCTCGGGGCCTCGGACGCGGGTGCTGGTCTGCGGCGAGCGAATGCGGGGCGACGATGCGGCCGCTCTTGTGGCCGTCGAGATGCTGCCCGAAGATGCGCGTGCGCTGGCCGAGGTGGTCGAGGTCGGGCAGCTGTCCGTGGAGGCCCTGCTCGATGTTCCGGACGGCATGGCGGTGATCGTCGCGGATGCTGCCGTCGGGTTGGCGGCGGGCGTGGTTGTCACGCTGCCGCTCGAGCGCATGGCGGCGCGCGGCGGGGTCGGAGCCAGCGGCGGGGCGGCCCCGGCGTCCTCTCATTCGCTCCCCCCAGATCAAGTCCTGGCGCTAGCCGCCGAGCTGCGCGGGTCGATGCCACGGGGCGTTTTCGTTGGCATCGGCGGCGCCGAGTTCAGTTTCGGGGAGGAACTCTCGGCCGCGGTGGCCGCGGGGCTTGCCACTTTCGCAGCTGCCCTCGCCGACGAGATTCGGCGCCTAAGCGCCGACGAGCCCTGATCCGTGGCGCCTCTTGGCGCCGCGTGGTCCATCTTGACATAACATGCATACTGGTACGCATGTCTGACCAGTCAACCCGCGAAACGATCCTGAGCGCGGCTCGTCGCCAGATCCAGGAGAGTCCGCCGGCGCTCTCCGTCCAGGCGGTCGCTGCCGAAGCGCGAGTTTCGCGCCAGACCGTCCACCACTACTTCGGCGGCCTGCGGGGCCTGCGTGCCGCGCTTGCCGCAGATGGCCTGGACACCTCCTCCGCGCAGGACGAGCCCACGCGAGACCGGCTGATCGACGCCGCCCAGAGGCTCTTCTCCCGCCCGGGTGGCGGCCTGATCTCCATCGAAGCGATCGCCGCCGAGGCCGGCCTGACCAAGGGCGCGGTCTACCATCACTTTGCCGACAGAGCGGAACTTCTCCGCGAAGTCGCCCGCCGGGTCAGCCCGGTCGAGGAGATGCGGGCGCAGATCGAGCCCTCGATCGGGCTCGGCGCGCGCGAAGGGCTGATCGCCATCGCGACCGCCTACTATGCGGCGATGCGGGCCCGGGCCGACCTGGTTCGCAATCTCGCCGCCAACTCGTCGCAGGACCCGGAGCTCGCCCGGGTCGTCATGTCTGAGATGCTCGGCCAGGGCGCGCCGCTGATGCTGGCGTGGTACGGGCTGCAGGTGCAGAAGGGAAACCTGCGCCCGATCGACCCGGCGCTGCTGATCCAGGGCCTCTTCGGGCCCGTCTTTCTGCTAATCGTTCTCGGCCCGGCCGTCTTTGACGGGCTGGCCCAGATCGGGATTCGTCCGGCAATCGACAACGTCGAGGCCTATGTGGACCTGCTCCTGCACGGCGCCGCGCAGCCCGACAGCAGCTTGGGAGATCTCTAGATGACGGTCACACCAACTCCCCCCGCGCCGGCGGTCGAGGCCATCGCCTTGCGCAAGGACTTCGGGCCGATCCACGCGGTCGACGGCATCGACATGGCGCTTACGCCCGGCCGGATCTACGGGCTTCTGGGCCCGAACGGATCCGGCAAGACGACGCTCATCCGGCTTCTGGCCGGCCTCGCGTCGGCGACGAGCGGCAAGGCCCGCGTCCTGGGAGTGGACATGCCGTCGCGGCCAAACCTGGCGCGGATCGGGTACATGACCCAGGCCGACGGCATCTACCCGGAGTTGTCCGTGTGGGAGAACCTGTCGTTCTTCGCGGCGCTCTACGGCCAGACCGACAAGGCCGAGATGCGCCGAACCCTCCAGCTGGTAGAGCTCGACGGGCGGCAGGGCACACCTGCCCAGGACCTCTCCGGCGGGATGCGGCGCCGCCTGTCGATGGCCTGCGCGCTGGCCCACCACCCGGCGGTGATCTTCCTCGACGAGCCGACGGTCGGAGTGGACCCGGCCCTGCGAGTCCAGTTCTGGAACCACTTCCATCGATTGGCCGCGGACGGAGCCACGCTCGTGGTCTCGAGCCACGTCATGGACGAGGCCGATCGCTGCGACGAGCTGCTCTTCATCCGGGACGGGCACGTCCTGGCGCAGGGGACGCCGGCCGAGCTGCGAAAACGGGCCGGCACCGAGAACCTGGAGTCCGCGTTCCTGCAGTTCGCCGGCGAAAGCGGAGGCCCCGCCGCCTCCGGGCCCACGGCGAAGGAAACCGCCCGATGAACCCGCTTCGCGTCGCCGCCGTCTTCCGCCGCATCGTCGCCCAGTTCCGGCGCGACCCGCGCTCGCTGGCGCTCCTGTTCGTGGCTCCGCTGGCGATCATCGCGTTGCTCGGCTGGGTGCTGAGCAGCGCCCAGGCGACGACGGCCCGCGTCGCCGTGGTCGACGAATCGGGCGGTCCCGCCGGTACGATCGTGGCGAGCCGGCTCCAATCCGCTCTCGATGGACAGCCCGGCATAGCGCTCGACCGCTCGGTCGCCGACGATGCCACCGCTCGGCAGATGCTCAAGGACAAGAAGCTCGACCTGGTCGTCATTCTCCCGGCCGACTTCACCGTCCAGAACCGCAAGATCGAGCTTCTCACTCTCGGGCTCAACCCCACCGGCGAGGCTTCGGTCATACCGGCGGTCCAGGCGGCGCTCATCGGCGCCCTGGCCGATAGCGCGGGCGCGATGCTGCCAACGATCGAACGGCAAACCGTCTACGGCTCGCCGGATGCGACCCAGCTCGACAGCCTGGCGCCGGTGGTCGTCGGCTTCTTCGCCTACTTCTTCGTCTTCATCCTGACGGGCATCAGCTTCCTGCGCGAAAGGATCGGGGGGACGCTCGAGCGGCTGCTGGCGACGCCTGTCACCCGTGCGGAGATCGTGCTCGGGTACAGCCTGGGGTTCGGCTTCTTCGCGACCCTGCAGGTGGCGATCGTCATGGCTTTCGTCCTTGGCCGCCTCGCCATCCCCGCGCTTGGGCCGGTGCCGGCCTTCGCGATCGGTCTGGGCGTTCGAACGGCCGGCAATCCGCTGATCGCATATCTGCTCGTGCTGGTGCTTGGTCTCGGCGCCGTGTCGCTTGGAATCTTCCTCTCGACCTTCGCCCGGACCGAGCTGCAGATCCTGCAGTTCATTCCAATCGTGATCGTGCCTCAGGGCCTACTCGGCGGATTCTTCTGGCCGATCGACCAGCTGCCTTCACTCCTCCAGCCCATCGCCCGAATCCTGCCTGTCACCTACGCCATCGACGGACTGCGCCAGGTGATGATCGCCGGCGCGGACCTCAGCTCCCCGCAGGTGCTACTCGACCTGGGCGTTCTCGTCGGGATCGCGGCCTTCTTCGTGGTCCTGGCCGCCGGCACGATCCGGCGGGAGGTGGCGTAGGCCGCGGCGCGGCACCACCCGCATTCGCTACACCGGCAGGCGGGCCCGGGCACTTCGCAGCCGCGCACGAAGGCCGTGGCGGCGCGGGCCGGCGATTACCAGCGCCGCGGACCAGGCCAGGAGCGAGGCCATGACCACACCGTAAACCGGCCAGTAGTTGCCGATGCGGTCGTAGGAGATGCTACCGACGTTCATGACGATGATGCCGCCGGTCGGGTAGGCAACGGCGATGACGCCGAAGATCGCCCCGAAGTTGTGGCCGCCGAAGACGTCGGAGAAGGCGGCCGACCGGATCGCGATCGTCGCGCCGATGCCGAAGCCGTAGGCCACGTAGCCGGCCGCGGCCAGCGCCGGGGTCGATCCGGTGGACATGAAGATGGCGGTCGCTCCGCCGGCGATCATCGCCGCGCAGATGAGCCCGATGTAGCGCCGCCCGAAGCGATCGGAGAGCCCACCGCCCACGACCTGCCCGACCACGTACGCATAGCACGACACCGCCAGCAGGACCGCGGCGTAGTCGGCCGCGACTCCCTGGGCCACGAGATGGCGCGGCGACAGCTGGTAGATCCCCTCGTCGATGCAGCCGATGCCGACCGCGCCGACGAGCAGAATCAGGAACCGGCGCGTCCGCAACGTGCGCCGCAGCGCGTCGGGTCTCGTGCGGCTGCCGGGCGGGACGGGCTCCTGGGACGCGGCTATCGCGCCCGGGGCCGAAGTCTCATGCAAGCCCGTGCCCGTTTCGCCGCCCCTTGGTGCTGGCGCGCTCGCCGCGCTCATGACGCCGGCCGCCACTCCGCCGCCGCCCGCCGCTCCGCCCGCCACTCCGTCTTCCGCGCGCCGCGGGATCCGGGCCGGCACGATCACGCCAGACCCGCTCGTCATGAGCCACACGAACGGAACGGCCAGCAGCGACGTCGCGGCGAACACGAGCGTCACGGAGCGCCAGCCGAGCTCCGGAATCACACCCGCCGCGATAGGCAGGATGACGGCCACGCCGATGCCCGGACCCGCGTACGCGACGCCGAGTGCCAGGCCGGCCACTCCGGCGTAGCGGCGCGCGACGGCAGTGGTGGTGCCGACGAAGGTCAGTTGCAGCCCGATCGCCAGGAAGATCCCGTACGCGGCAACGAGGAACGTCACGTCCGACGCCTGGGAAGCCACGAGCCAGCCGAGGGCCATCAACAGGACTCCGACGGTCAGCAGGAGTCGGTCCCCGATGACGTCGAATGCCCGGCCGAGAAGCGGCGAGGCCAGCGCCGAGACCACCAGGAACATGGTCCAGGGCATCTGGCCGAGCTCGCGCGAGGCGTGAAAGGTGGTCTCGAACTCCGGTGCCAGCAGCGGGAAGCAGTACAGGGGCGCGTATCCGATCGCGCCCACGACGAAGGCTCCGAGGACGGGCAGGCTGCGGACTACGTCCTTCCGCGAGGCGCGCAAGCTGGGCACGGCGTCATCGTAAGTGCCGCCCGCGCGGGCCGCAGGGTCTGCCGAAGGCTACCTGTGCCGGTGGGCGCCCGCGCCGCCGACTGGCCGCCCGATGCCTCAGGCGGCCAGTCGGTCGTTCGGTTCTAGCTCTCGGTCGAAGGTTTCACTTCGGCGCCAGGCACTGCCTCCTCGACAGCTTCCGGAGCAACCTCGGCGACCGCGACTTCCTCGACAGCGCGCTGCGGGATGACCTTGGCCACGACTTCGTCCGGATCGGTCAGCAGGGTCACGCCCGGAGGCATGACGACGTCGCGCATATGGATGGCCGCCTCGAAGTCGACCAGCGACTCGACCGAGATCTCGAACGCCTCCGGCAGGGCCTCCGGCAGGGCGCGGACGCGAACGCGGTCCACGGTGTGGAGGAGCGTGCCGCCGAGCTTGGTCGCGGCGTATGCCTCGCCGCACGTGCGGAGCGGAACCTCGACCGTGACTTCCTCGCCCGACTTGAGGGCGAACAGGTCCACGTGCATGAGATGGCGCGTGCGCGGGTCGATGTGGATGCCGTGGACCATGACCCGCTGCCTATCCTTGCCGCCGTCGATCTCGAGCGAGATGATCGAGTTCGAGTGGATGGTGCGGCGCAGGTGGTCGAACTCGTGAGCGTCGAGGGTGACGTTGATCGAAGCCAGGCCGTGGCCGAAGACGACGGCGGGGATCTTGCCGTCGTTGCGCAGGTGCGCGACCGACTTGCCGGTTACGGTCCGGCTGGTGGCGGTCAGGACTGTCGTGGTGGGGCTCACTGGCTGGATCCTCCTGCGCGGTTCGATCGACACGCGGCCGAAAGAACCGGTCGCGAGGGTTTGGTCTGATTGAGTCGCGGCGGAGCGCGACCTCGACTGCGGAGCCTACCACGCGCGGCCGCCCGGATCGATTCCTTCGCGGGTCCTCCGCGCGTCGTCCGCGCGCGTGAGCGACCGATGCGCGCCCTCCGACGGCCCCCGCGGTCCGCAGGCCGCCCAGTTACTCCGGTACCGGAGCCACGATTGGCCGCAGCGTGGGAAACTACGTGCGCTCGGGCGTCCGCCGCTCGTCACCGTCGGCGGCGGCCGCCGTGTCCGGTCCAGTCAAGGTACGACGCTCTCGAACCATGATCAACGTCTTCGTGAGCCTGGCCGCCATCCTCGCCGTCCTCGTCGGGCAGACCTCGACTCCGGCGCGGGCGACGTACGTCTCCAACCTCTACGTCCCCCACGCCGTGCGCTTCCAGAACCCCGACGAGACGGCCTGCACGGCCGACGCGACGCTGATCATGCTCAACCTCATCTCGCTCAACTCCAGCTACCAGTGGGCGACCGTCGCGCCGAACGCCGCGCCCGCGCCGACCTTCGTCTGGAAGCCGACCCTCACGTTCAAGGCACAGGAATCGATCCTCAAGTGGGAGCGAGCCCACATGGACGAGCCCCCGTCTAAATCGGGCGCCGATGTGGCCGGCTGGCGAAACGCCCTCAACTACTACGGCTGGGGCAGCATGACGGCCGGCGTGTACCGCGACCTCGCGTACAAGACGTTCGCGGAGGCGGCTCTCGCCACGGTCAGATCGATCGCGATGACCGATATGCCGGTGGGGATCCTGGCCTGGTATGGCAGCCACGCTCAGATCGTCACCGGCTACTCCGTCACCGGCGATGACCCCCGGACCGGATCAACCAACTTCAAGATCAACGGCGTCTACCTCACCGACCCTCTCATAGAGCGGCACCACCTGGACTACTACGTCAGTTACCAGGTGTGGAAGTCGGGCCCGATCGAGTTGCGCTTCGCGCCCTACCGCCAGCCCGATTCCATCTACAAGGACCCGATCGACGGCAAGGTCGGCAAGCGCGTTTGGTTGGGTAAGTTCGTGATCCTCGGTCCGACCTCACTGGGGTAGCTCCGGCAGGGGACGTGGCTCCATCGCAGCCGGGGCATTCGATCTTCCCGGGGCGCGGGGTGTAGATTCCGGCTCGTGGCTGCCACCATCCTGATCGTCGAGGACGAATACGCCGTCGCTCGCGGCATCCAGTACGCGCTCCAACAAGAGGGCTACCAGGTAGCCGTTGCGCGCTCGGGCGAGGAGGGGCTGGAATTCGCCATGCGCGACGCCCCCGATCTGGTCGTGCTGGACGTGCGACTGCCCGGCATCGACGGCTTCGAGGTCCTGCGGCGGATGCGGATGAACGGCTCGAAGGCGCCGGTCCTGATCCTCACGGCCCGCGACGAGGAGATGGACAAGGTCATCGGGCTCGAGCTCGGGGCAGACGACTATGTAACCAAGCCGTTCGGCCTGCGCGAGCTGATGAGCCGCATCAAGGCCCTCCTGCGCCGGGCCTACGGCGATCTGTCCGATGCCGGCGGCGGACGGATGCTGCGCCACGGCGATCTCCTGATCGACCTGGAGCGGCGTCGCGTGCAGCGGGGCGAGCGGCGCATCGGGCTGACGGCCACGGAGTTCGAGATCCTGCGCCATCTGGCCAGCCGCCCGGGGCGGGTCTACTCACGGCGGGAGCTGCTCGAGCTGATCCGTGACTACGAGGCGCTGGACCAGGACGAGAAGACGATCAACGTCCACATCAGCCACCTGCGCGAAAAGCTCGAGGACGACCCGTCCAGTCCAAAGTTCGTGCTGACAGTGCGAGGCGCGGGGTACGCCTTCGCTGAGCGCTGAGGCCACGACGATGAGCCTGGAGCGACCGATCGGGCCGAGCGCGGAGACGTCGACGGACGGAGCGTCGGTGAACGGCCCGGCGGTCGAGGTCGCCGGCAGCGCCGGTGCCGGCGACGCCGGCCCTCGACGCGGGAGGCGATCCATCAGGATCCCCCTGCCGCTGCCTCGGACCTTCCAGGGTCGTCTGTCGCTCGCGTTCGTGATCGTTTTCGCGGTCGCCGTCGGGGTCGTTTCGGGCGTGACGATCTTCGTTCTGGACCGCGACCTGCGCCAGCGAGACCAGGTCAGTCTCGAGGCCAGGGCCAAGGCCGTCGCGGCGGTCTTGGGCGTACAGGCGGAAGACATCGCGTCCCGGGACATCCAGAACCAAACCGTCGTGTCGGCCGGAGGCGACCTGAACGACAGCGTCCGAGTTGCGTTCGGAAACACGCTTTCCGAGTACGCCAACGAGGTGGCGCTGGCCGACCTGCGGGTACGCTTCGGGCTCGAGTCGGAGACATCCAACGGCGCTGTCTTCATCCCCGCCAGCGAGCCGTCCACTTTCAGCGCTCAGCTGACGGTTCAGCCGGGGCGCGGGCAGACGCGCGACACGATCAGCTACGCCAAGATCTTCGAGTTCGACGACCCCGCCGGCGTGAAGCCGCCCTGGTATCTGGAGGTCAGCCTCTCGGCCCCGTATACGAGTCGAGAGAGCACGATCGCCGTAGTGGTGGGATTCCTGACCCTGTCCGCGATTGCGGCGCTGGTCCTTGCCATCGTCGTCGCCTCGGTTCTGGCCCGGCGGTTCACAGCGCCCCTGCGACGGCTCACCGAGGCGGCCCGGGCGCTGGCCGAAGGCGATCTCGACCGCCGCGTGCCGGCGGACCGGGCCCGAACCGGCGCCGCCGAGATAACAGAGCTCTCGCGCCAGTTCAACGCCATGGCGGCCCAGGTCCAGGAGACGATGGATGTCATCGTCCGCGACCGCGACCGCAGCCGCGAGTTCCTGGCCGATGTCTCGCACGAGCTCCGCACTCCGCTGGCGGCGCTGCGAACGTTCAACGAGCTCCTCCGCGAGAAGGCCGGCGAGGACCCGGCCGCTCGGACCGAATTCCTCGAATCGAGCGCCCAGCAGCTCGAACGGCTCGACTGGCTGGCCCAGAACCTGCTCGAGCTCTCGAAGCTCGACTCCGGCCTGGTGCGCCTCGACCTGCGGCCCGACGATCTCCGCGCCACGGTCCTCTCGGCCGCCGAGCAGGCCGAAGCAGCGGCCCGTCGGCGCGGAGTCAGTCTGACCACGGAGCTGCCTGATGGCGCCCTCATCGTCCGTCACGATCCGCCGCGCATCGGCCAGGTCGTGAGCAACCTCGTCGGCAACGGTCTCAAGTTCACCCCGCGCGGTGGTTCGGTCACGGTCAAGCTGGCTCCGCATCGCCCGGGCGGCGCCCGGATCCAGGTCATCGACACCGGCATCGGCATCGACGCGGCCGAGCTACCGCACATCTTCGACCGCTTCTACCGCGGATCGCGGGCGAGCGAGGCGCGGAGCAGCGGCAGCGGTCTCGGTCTGGCGATCGTGCGCTCGATCGTGGAGATGCATGCCGGCCGGATCGCGGTCGAGAGCCGGATCGGGTCGGGGTCCACCTTTACGGTCACTCTGCCGGCCGACCCCCGCACGCCCGCGGAACGGGCCGCCGCGGCCATCGCCGAGAGGGGCGCCGACGGCAAGGCCAAGGCCAAGGGCACGGCAAAGGGCGCCGGCAAGAGCGGCACGAATGACTCACCCGGGCGAACTCCATCGGCCGCGCCGGCTTCGGCACGTCCGTCCGCACGTCCGTCCGCGCGTCCGCCGTCTCCCGCAGCGCCCGGGCCTGAGCCACCCTCACGCAGCCGATAGCCGCTTGGTGGCGGATTCTTCACCGTCCCCACGCTGGTACGTGAACACGCGGCAGGGCATGCTGACAGGCGTCGCCTCGGCAACCAGCGACGGATGCCTTGTACGCGCTTCGTCGCCGAACCGTCGCAGCCCTTCCCGGTCCCGCGTGTCGCCCAGGATTTCGGAAGCCCACATGACCGAAGCAAACCACTACGAGCCGGTGCCTGAACAGCGCCCCCCCTGGCAGGCCGGGTTCCAGCCCGACGGATCGACTCCCGAGCGATGGTTCGAGCCGGCGCAGGCGACCGCGCCGGCGGCAGAAGATCTCCCCGCCCCAAGCCGGAGCTTGATCGTGGCACTCCTGGCGACCTCCCTGGTCGGCGCGGTGCTGGGCGGCGGCGGGACCTTCCTGGCGCTCAGGGAGACGGGAGCCTTCGACGGCCCGGCGGCGACGGCAACCGTGGGGATCAACGTCGCGGTGCAGTCCGAGTCGGGCGCGATCATCGAGGCCGTCGCCAAGGTCGGTCCGTCGGTGGTCACCATCGTGGCCCAGCAGGCCACCGGCCAGACCACCGGTTCCGGCATGGTTTACGACAGCGCCGGTTGGATCCTCACCAACAAGCATGTGGTGGAGAGCGCGACCGGCATCGATGTTCTGCTGAAGGACGGCCGCGATTTCAAGGGCAGCCTCTACGGCGTGGACACGCTGACAGATCTGGCGATCGTCAAAGTCGACGGCGCCAGTGGCCTCTCGCCGGCCCCGATAGGGACCTCATCCGCACTGCAAGTAGGCCAGCTGGCGATAGCGATCGGCAGCCCGCTCGGGGTCGACTACTCCAACAGCGTCACGTGCGGCATTGTCTCGGCTCTCGGTCGCGACATCACCGTAACCAGCGACACGGGCATCGCAGGCAGCACGGCCCTCAACGGCCTGATCCAGACCGACGCGGCGATAAGTGCCGGCAACAGCGGCGGGCCGCTGGTGGACGATTCCGGGCGGGTGATCGGCGTCACTACGACACAGGCCGACACGGCGCAGGGGATTGGTTTCGCCATCCCGATCGACATCGCCAAGCCGATCATGCAGCAGGCGCTGGCCGGTACGAAGCTCTCCCGGCCGTTCATCGGCATCAGCTACGTCGCCCTCGACCCGGGCGTCGCCGCCAAGTACAACCTGCCCCTTGACCACGGCGCGTGGGTCCACAAGGAAGACTCGGACGGGAACTCCGTCGAGGCCGTCACGACCGGCGGGCCGGCCGACCAGGCCGGCGTCAAGACCGGCGACATCATCACCGCCATCGAAGGCCAGACGATCGACGCGACCCATCCGCTCGAAGAAATGCTCGTCCAGTACGCCCCCGGCCGAACCGTGAGCATCGAGCTCTACCGCGGCGGCCAGTACCTGACGGTCCGCATCACGCTCGGGACGCGCCCGGACGCCACGAGCTAGAACTGACGCGGCTGCGCCGGCTCGCGGCTGGAACCGACGGGGCGCATCAGCGTTCGCGGCGGCGGGTGATCTCGATGGCGGCGTGGTCGAGCCGGCCGGGCAGCGGGGCTTCGGGTTTGCGGACGCGAACCACGACCTCGGTGGCGCCCGCAGCCGCGGAGCGTTCCAGGACGGCCGTCGCGATCGATTCGGCCAGAGTCTCGATGAGCTGGCGGCTCGGGCCCTCGACGACCGCACGGCAGATTTCGAAGACCTCGCGGTAATCGACGGTCCGAGACAGGTCGTCGGTCAGGCCGGCCGGCCGCGCGTCCAGGTGGATCTCGACATCGACTTCGAACGGCTGGGCGTTCGAGCGTTCGGCTTCCCCCACGCCATGGCGGCCCCGGAAGACCATGTTCGTCAGCACGATACGGTCGGTCACGGGGCGACTCCTCGGACGATGGCGTCGGCCATGCGGCCAGCCCGAACGTTGGCCAGGACGTCGTGGACACGGACGATGTCGACGCCGCCGGCGATGGCGAGAGCGGTTGTGGCCAGGGTCGCCTCGAGGCGCTCCTCGGGCGGAACTCCCCCGAGGACGCGGCCCAGAGTGGACTTGCGCGAAGTGCCCAGGAGGACGGGAAAGCCCAGCTCACGCAGCTCGCGCAGATGGCGCATGACCTCGAGGTTGTGCTCGGGCGTCTTGCCGAAGCCGAAGCCCGGGTCGACGATCAGGTTTCCGCGCGGGACGCCGGCTTCCTGCGCCCGATCGAGGGCGGCTCGCAGGTCGGCCAGGAGCTCGGCCACGAAGTCGGCGTATTGGGCCACCGCGCGGTTGTGCATGACGATGAGCGGGACCTGCCGCTCCCCGGCGAGGCGGGCCATGGTGTCGTCGCGCGCCACGCCCCAGACATCGTTGAGGAGCACCGCCCCCGCGGCCAGGGCGGCCGCCGCGACTTCGACCTTGGTGGTATCGACGCTGATCGGGATCCGCGGCAGCGCGGCGTGGATCGCGGCGATCACCGGGATGGCGCGGGCCGTCTCCTCGGCCGCGGGCACGGGCTCGTGGCCCGGTCGCGTCGACTCCGCGCCCACGTCGAGAATGTCGGCTCCCTCTTCGACCATGCGCCGCGCCTGGATGACGGCGGCTTCGACGGCGGCGCCCCCGCGGCCAGCGACTGAAGCCAGGAGGCCGTCGCCGGAGAATGAGTCGGGCGTGACGTTCACGATCCCCATGACGTAGGTGCGGCTGCCCCACTCGAACGTGCGCGACCCGATGCGGGTCGGAGGCGGCGGCGCGGAGGCGCTCATCGGGGCGGGCTCTCCAGGGGAGCGAGCGGCGGATCGGGTACGAGACGCGGGTCGTCCACGAGTATGGCGCGCGCGGCCCCGACCAGATAGAGGGAGCCGGCGACGATCACGGGGCCGCTGCCGGTGCCGCTTCCCAGGGCCGCGTCCAGCGCGGCGCGAGGGTCGGCAAAGACCTCGGGGCGGGCGGGCGGCGTGGCCGCTCCCAGTTGCGTGGCCGCTCCCAGTTGCGTGGCCGCTCCCAGTTGCGCCGCAACGGCCGCCCAGCGCGCGGCGAGCTGCTCGGGCGGCAGCGCCCGACCGCCCGACGGGGCGGTGCAGATCACCCGAGCCTCCGCCAGCAGCGCCGCCCCGGCGAGGGCGCCCAGAACCCCGTCGACGTCCTTGTCGGCCATGACCGCCACGATGAGGGTCGGGCGGCCGGGCGCCAGGAACGGGGCCAGGTCGTCGAGCGCTTGGGCCAGGGTCGCGGCCCCGACTGGGTTGTGGGCACCGTCCAGCAACACTTCATGGCCGGCCACTTCGATCAACTCCAGCCGCCCCGGCCAGCGCACAGACGCGTACCCCGCCCGCCGCGCCTCTTCGCCGAGGACGGCGATCCCCGCTGCCTCGAGCGCATCCAGAGTGGCATCTGCGACCGCCGCGTTCGCCGCCTGGTGGCGCCCCCGGAGGGCCACACGGACCAACCCCAGCCGCCCGAGCTCCACCTCGATCCCGTCGCGATCGAGGCCGCGCAGCGGCGCCGGCGGCGTCACGGTCAGTGGAGCCGCCACTCGCCGGCTCCGGCGCTCGATAACGTCGAGCGCCCCGCCTGTGGCTCCAGTCACCGCCAGATCGCCGCGCATGATGATCGCCGCTTTCTCGCGCGCGATCGCCTCGACCGTCGAGCCAAGCCGATCCGTGTGGTCGAGCGACACGTTCGTGACCACCGCCACGCCGCCGTCCCAGGCGTGGGTGGCGTCGAGTCGCCCGCCGAGGCCGACTTCGACCACCGCAACATCGACACCGGCCTCGGCCAACCAGCGGAACGTGATCGCCGTCAGCAGTTCGAACTCCGTCGGCTCGCCGTGGCGCCGGGCGACGCGATCGGCCAGCGCCAGCACCTCGCCGGCGACGCGGGCGAAGGTCTCCGGATCAACCGGCATGCCATCGATCTGGAGTCGCTCGCGATACGTGACCAGGTGCGGCTTGGGAGTCGCGCCGGTCCGGTATCCGCCGGCCTGCAGCGCCGCGCCGACGAGCGCCAGGACACTGCCCTTGCCGTTGGTGCCCCCGATCAGTGCTCCGCGAAAGGACCGCTCCGGATGGCCGAGAGCTGCCAGCAGGGCGCGCGTACGCGAAAGCCCCAGGTGAATCCCGAATCGGCCGCGCGATTCAAGGGCGGCAAGGGCCTCAGGGTAGCCGAGGGTCGCGCGAGCGCGGGCGATGCTCTTCGTCAATCCTTCGTCAGTTCGTCTTCGTAGAAGACGCACTGGTTGAATCTCGGCGTCAGGCAGACGTCGTTCACGTAGCCCTGCTCGAGGTGAACGCCGCCGCGCAACTGGCAGCGCGAGACGTTCTGTTCCTGGCGGATGAGGGCTTTGAGCAGATGCGGGGCCTGGATCGGGATCGCGCCTCGGCTGCCCGTCATGTAGAAATGCGGGCAGACGTTGCGACGCAGGTTCGGCAGCCCGAAGCCGGATCGGATACCCGGCATCGATGCGTAGCGGCTCCGCTGTCCGGTTTCCGCGTGGGTGATGATCGGGTAAGTGCGCGGCATCGGCCGGGTGGCGATCCGGCCTGAAACGGGGAACGGGGCACGTCGCGGATCGCTGCGCACGGGCACTACGCCCCCTCGCACAGGCGAGGCCTGGCGTCCGGCTGCGCCGGTATCAGGGGTGCGGGGCCGATCGGGCTTGGGGTTGCGAGCCTCCACCAGTAAGCCTCGTACCGTAGCGGACACTCCTGGAAGTCCGCTCTCTGCAGCAGAGTACATCCATCCGCCCGCAATGCGCACGCTCGTCACGCGGAGGACGGCTGGTCGTTCTAAGAGGGTGTCGGCAGGGGCAGCCGGAAGCAAACGAGAAACTGCCGCCCCGGATTACGCCTGACTGATGCGACAATGGAGCCATGCCGATGCGAGAACGCCGAGCGGCCCACGTTCGACCCCTACCGCCGTCGGGCGATCGGCTGCGGTCAAATCAGATAAAGGCCTCGGCCCCATCACGGGAGCTAGTGCGCCGATACCGGCCGGTCCGAACCAGCAAAGGGGTTCCGCCTCCCCTCGGCATCGGCGTCATCGCCGTGTTCCTCGTCATGGGCGTCGCGATGCTGATCCTGGGCGGCAACATCCTGGTGAGTGTGGTCGGCCAGGTCGCGCAGGCGTTCGACAGCGCCATCTCGCAGGTTTCATCCATCGCACCCGCCACCGTGGCACCCTCGGGCGTAGCCCTCGACACTCCGGTCCTCGACGCGCCCGCCCGCGACGGTTACACGAACCAGGCCACGGTGTCGTTGTCGGGCAGCGTCCCGGCCGCAGTGGTCGGCAAGACGGGCTACAAGGTCAGGGTCTACGTCATCGCCTCGGACGGGACGCGAAGCCAGGTCGCCGAGGTAGATGTCGGAACGACGGCGGACTTCAGCACTCCGGCCATCACCCTCGTCGAGGGCACGAATACCTTCGCGGCGGCGCTGGTGACGCCCAGCACCGAGGGCCAGCCGTCGCCGGAGGTCATCTTCATCCTGGACACCGTGCCGCCCAAGCTGTCGATCGGCTCGCCAGCGGACGGCGCCTCGCAGTCGGGCAGCTCGGTCGTCGTCTCGGGCAAGAGCGACCCGGGTTCGACCGTGACGATCCGCAACAAGCAGTCGCCCGGTGGCGGGCTGAGTACCAAAGTCGTGGGCCAGGACGGTCAGTTCGCCATCACGGTGGGTCTGGTCGCGGGATCGAACTCAATCCTGGTGACGGCGACCGATCAGGCCGGCAACGTGAGCACGGCTCAGCTGACCGTCAAGCGGTCGTTCGGCCAGCTGGCGGCGCACCTGTCGGCTTCGCCGGCCAAGTTCGGGGCTAAAGGCCCCACGACGCTCAAGCTGACGACCCACGCCACCTCTTCCAACGGCGGCCCGCTGGCTGGGGCGCAGGTCGTCTTCACTGTGACGGTGGCCGGGCTGGGGCCGATCGTCTCGCCCCAGCTGACCACCGATCAGACCGGCACAGCCGCCTGGAAGGTGACCATCTCCGGGGCGACGCCCGGCATCGGCCAGGCCACCGTGCTTGTCACGACTGGCAGTGGCGATCAGGCGCTGGCGACCACGACCCTGACCACGACCTGATCGGGCCGGCGACCCGAAGCCGGAGGGCGACTCGCGGGAGGGCGACTCAGAGCTAAGCGGTGGCGGTCGGAGTCGGGGCCGCCGTCGGGGTCGGGGTCGGTGTGGGGGCCGCCGTGGGGATCGGGGTGGGCGTCGGCGTCGGCGTCGGCGTCGGCGTCGGCGAGGGAGTGGGCGTGGACGACGGCGTCGGCGAGGCCGTGGGCGTGGGCCCCATCGAGACGACGTAGTCGACGGGCGTGCCCTTCAAGACGGTCACACCCGTCTTCGGGTTGCTGCTGACGATCTGCCCCTCGGGGATAGTTGGATCGTAGGCCTCCGTGCGGTTGCCCGCGGTCAAGCCAGCCGTCGAGAGTGCGTTGAGCGCGTCACTTTCGGTCAGATCCCTCACGTCCGGGACGACGACCGTGGCCGTGCCGCTTACGACAACGACGTAGATCGTGCCGCCCGCGCTCATCGCGGCGCCGGATGCCGGATTCTGGGACACGATCGTCTGATCCGTCTGACTGCCATCGTTGGTCGCGGTCGCGGATACCGAGAGCTGCAGCCCAGCGGACTGGACGGTCTGTTGGGCGACGCTGTAGGAAACGTTCACCAGGTCCGGCGCGTACACAGTTGAGCCCGACGACCCCCGGCTGATCAGCAGATAGATCGTCAGGCCTATGAGAGTGACCAGGAAGAGCGCCAGGAAACCGGCCACCCAGGCCCAGGTGCTGACGGGGGGCGCATCGTCCTCGAACTGCTCGGCCTCCGGCTCGATCGGGTTGATCCGGCGGGTCACCCGGTTGGCCGTGCCGTCAGGCGAGTAGCCGCTTCGGCCGCGGGCGGCGGGGGCGAAGTCGTCGTCGGCCGCCGCGTCGTTCGCGTAGGCATCGGCGGCGTACGTGACGTGGGCGGTCGGGTTGGGGCGACGGACCAGCGGCGCAGTCGGCGGGATCGGCGGCGAGACCACCGGCCTTGCCAGCGGAGCGGGCGGGATCGGGGGGATGGCGCCCACGACCGGGATCGGCGGCACGACCGGCCTGGCGTATGGCTGGCGCTCGAGCACGGGTTCGGGCGCCACATTAGCCGCGCTCCGTGACTCCTGCTCGGCCTCCGCGTCATCCTCGGTCTGCGTCGCGAGCTGCGCATCCAGCCGCGTGATCACGGCCTCGAGCGCGTCCGCGAGTGCCCCAGCCGAATCGAATCGCCTGGTCGGGTCGGCTGCCATCGCCTTGCGGTCGACGGCCTCGATCTCGGCCGGAACGGCGCCCTGGAAGTCGGACGGGACCGGCATGGGGTCTGCCAGCTTGGCCTTCGCCACGGCATCGGCCGTTGCGCCGTCCCACGGGCCGCGGCCGGTCAGCAGCTCGAACAGGAGGACGCCCAGGGCGTAAATGTCCGACGCGTCGGTGGCGCGCCGACCCCTCGCCTGTTCGGGGCTCTGATACCACGTCTCCTCGACAGAGAGCGCCGGCCGTAAGGAAGACTCGGCCAGGGCACGGGCGAGACCGAGGTCCGCGAGCTTGATCTGCCCGTCGCGGGTAACGAGCACGCTGCCGGACCGGACGCCACCGTGGATGATGCCTCGATCGTGGGCCGCGGCCACTGCCCCCGCCACCACGCTGGCGACGCTGGCGGCCCGGCGTGGAGGAACGGGTCCATTGCGCGCCAGGAGCGAGCCCAGCTCCTGGCCGTCGACGAACTCGCTGACGACGAACGCGTTCGAGCCGTCTGCGCCGAAGTCGTAGATGGCGACGAGGTTGGGGTGGTTCAGGCCGGCCGCGGCTCGCATGGCGAGGCGGAACTCGGCCACGAAGTCCGCGTCGGTGCCAAACTCGGGGCGCAGCACCCTGACAGAGACGACACGGCCATTTTCGGTCTCGCTGGCGCGGAAGACCGTCGAGACTGCATCTTCATCGCGCAGCTCCATGAGCCGGTAGCGCCCCGCGATTACCTGTCCGATATCGGCCACACAAGTCCTCAACATGCCGGCTGCGGTTGCGCCGGAGCTTTTATCGATTACCCCGGGCCGGCGCGGCCGGTCCGTCGGGGCAGGCTAACTCAGGTCGAGCCCCTGCAAGTATCGCCTGAACTCCTCGCCGATGTCCTGCCGCTGCATTGCCAGCTCAACGGACGCCTTCAGCCAACCCATTGTGGTGCCCGCGTCGTAGCGCTTGCCCTCAAACGCATACCCGTACACGTCCTGCTCCTGCATCAAGGCCTCGATGGCGTCCGTCAGCTGGATCTCTCCGCCGGCGCCGCGAGGCGTCTGTTCCAGCTTGTCGAAGATCTTGGGGGTCAGGATGTAGCGGCCGACGATCGCAAGATTGGACGGCGCGTCGGCCGGGTCGGGCTTCTCGACCAGCCCCGAAAGCTTGTACAGCCGGGGATCCATGCCGCCGTCGGCGAGGTGGCCGTCGATGATGCCGTAGCGGCACGTCTCCTCATGGGGCACTTCGGTCACGGCTACGACCGAGGAGTGGGTCTCCAAATAGGCCTGGATGAGCTGGCCGATGCAGGGCCGTTCGCCAACCACCACATCGTCCGAGAGGATCACCGCGAACGGTTCGTGGCCTACGAGCTCCTTGGTCACCAGAACGGCATGGCCCAGCCCGAGCTGCTCCTTCTGGCGCACATAGGAGATCTGGGCCAGGTCCGAGATTGCCCGAATCTGCCGCAGCATCTCGATGTCACCGCGAGCCTCCAGGAGCTGCTCGAGCTCGAGATTCAAGTCGAAGTGGTCTTCGATCGCGCGCTTCTGGCTACTGGTGACGATGATGACCTGCTCGATGCCGGCCGCGACCGCCTCTTCGACGGCGTACTGGATGATCGGCTTGTCAACGAGCGGGAGCATCTCCTTCGGCTGGGCCTTGGTGGCGGGAAGAAAGCGGGTTCCCCAACCCGCCGCGGGAAAGACCGCCTTGCGTACTCGCATTTGACCTCAGCTTCGATCGGCCGCAACGGCGGCCGGGTCCACGAACTCGTGATCGTCGCGATGAAGGCCGTCGCACAACCCCAACCGGCGCGGCTCGACGGGCAGCCAGACCGGTCTCATGATCTCGCGGATCTGGGAGCGACGGCAGAAGAGCAGGCCGCGCGCCGACATCCAGGTAAGCACGTGACTCGGCTCGCTGTGAAACTCGAACGGGCCCGGATTGAGGCCGGCCGTCTGCGTCCAGGATACGGGCGCCTCGGGCGCCACGACATCGAGGATGCTGATGCGCCAGGGCCTGCCTTCGATGATCTCGCCGCAGCCTACACAGCGGGCGGCGACGTTGTCGGTGACGATGGTGGGGATACGGACGCCGTAGAGTTCCATCTGTTCCGGATCGTAGCAGGTCGCTCGAACATGGTCCGGCAAGTGGAGCCAGATCGAGAGCCAAATCGAATGGACGAGGACGATCTTCCACCCGCCGAGGCGGCCCGGGAAAGGCGGCGAGATCGAGACGCGGAGGCCCAGACACGGGCGGGAATGCGGACCGGTCTGGCCAAGCAGTTCAAGCAAGTGCTGGACGTGCAGCGGCGGCGCGCCGACGAGGTGGAGCGGCGCCAGGAAGAAGTCGCGCCGGATTCCGGGGCGCCGGCGGCGCGCAAGGGGCGGCGCCGCCGCCCGGGCCCAAAACTCAGTTCATCGTGAAGTAGCCTGAGACGTCGAAAACGGCGTCGGCGTGGGTTCCGGTGACGCCGACGAACTGGACCCACAAGCCCCCGTCGCTCCCCAGCGGGATCGTGACCGCGTTCGCTCGCGTATCGCCCTTCGGGAAGTTGAGCGTCGATGTCGTCGCCACTCCGCCCGGGTCGTCCGGGGTCAGAGAGAAGTAACCGCCGGAGGTCGCGCCGACGGCCGTCAGGTTGCCCGTGATCGCAACCGCGCCCGCTGGGACATTCAGCGCCGAGTCGCCCGACTGGCCCACCACTGCGAACTCGGCCGGCACTCTGGACGTCAGGGACGCCGACAGCCCCATGCGTTCGCCCGCGCGCGAGTCGACCAGACGGTTCGGAGTCAGGGCGACGTAGGTTGCGCCGCTCGTGTCGGGGACGAAGTAGCCGGTCACGTCGAAGATAACGTCCGCATGCGTGCCCACTTTGCCTTCGAACGTGACCCACAGCACGCCGCCGGCTCCGAGTGGCAAGGTCACCGCGTTGGCCCGCGTGTCGCCCGTGGGGAAGTTGAGCGTCGAGGTCTCGGGAAAGCCGCCGGGCCTGGTTGGAGTCACGGTGAAGTAACCGCCCGAGCTTTCGTTCACGGCGGTCACGTTACCGACGATCGCGATCGCGCTGGACGGGACGTTCAGCTGGGGATCGGACGACAGCCCGGTCACCCGGAAGCTCGCCGGCGTGCCGGAGGTCAGCGATGCGGACATGCCGAGCCTCGTCGGGCTGCGCGAGTCCAGCACCCGGTTCGGAGTGAGCGGCAGGTAGGTCGCACCGCCGGTGTTCGCCACGAAGTAGCCCGTGACGTCGAAGATCGCGTCGGCCTGCTTGCCCGAAGTGCCGACGAACGTGATCCACAGCTGCCCGCCCGCGCCGAGCGGAACGGTCACGGCGTTGGCCCTCGTGTCGCCCTTGGGGAAGTTGAGCGTCGAGGTCGCCGGCGTTCCGACGGGCTTGTTCGGAGTCAGGCTCAGGTAGCCGTAGGAGCCCTGGTTCACGACGGTCAGGTTGCCGGTCACGGCCACCGCTCCGGTTGGGACGTTCAGGTTCGGATCGGCTGAGCGGCCCGTGACCTGGAACGAGACCGGGACCCTGTTGCTCAGCGACGCCGCGAACCCGAGGCGCGTGCCGGCTCGGGAATCCACCAGCCGGTTCGGGGTGAGGGTCACGTACGTGGCTCCGGCGAGTGGCATCGCGGCCGGCGAGGCTGCGGATTGGTCGCTCGGCCCGGCGACGTTGTTGGCCGTGACCTTGAAGGTGTACGAGACCCGGTTCGTCAGTCCCGAAACGGTGCAGGACCGCGCCCCGGTCGTGTGGCATTTCAGGTTGCCCGGCGTGGAGACGACATCGTAGGCGGTGACGAGGCTGCCGCCGTTCGAGGGAGGTGCGCCCCAGGAGACGAGCGCGGAGCCGTTGGAGGCGACCGCGCCTACGCCGACGGGGGCGTCGGGGTGGGTTCGCGGCGTCACCGCGGGTGACGGATCGGACGGCAGACCGGTGCCCAGCTCGTTGGTCGCGGTGACCGTGAACGTGTACTGCACGGCGTCGGTCAGGCCACCCACGGTGCAGAAGAGATCGCCGGGGTTCGGGGAGCAGGTGAGGCCGCCCGGTGACGAGGTCGCCGTGTAGCCGTCGATCGGGCTGGAGCCCGGATCGTCGGGTGCGGTCCAGGTCACAGCCACGGTGGTGTCGCCGGGAACGCCCGACACCGCGGTTGGGCGGCCCGGGACCAGCAACGGCGTCACGGCAGCGGTGGCGCTCGAGGCAGGCCCGGTCCCCACCAAGTTAGTGGCCGTGACCGTGAAGGTGTAGGAGGTCCAGCCGCTGAGCCCGGCCACGATGCAGCTCGTGGCGCCGGTCGTGGTGCAGGTCTGGCCGTGGTTGGAGGTGACGGTGTAGCCGGTTATCGGCGCGCCCTGCGATGGTGCGTTCCAGCTGACCAGCACGGCGCCGTTGCCCGGTGTCGCGGTCACCGACTGCGGCGCGCTGGGCGGCGGAACCAGAGTGGCGCTGGCGGTCGAAGCAGGGCCCTCCAGGCCCGCGGTGTCGACCGCGGTCACGGCGTAGGTGTGGAGCCCGCCGAAGCCGGCCGGCGGATCTTCGTAGGTGAGAGTCGCGGCCGCCACCGTCGCTATGTACGCGCCGTCGCGGTAGATCCGATAGTTGCCCAGACCCAGGTTGTCCGACGCGGCCTGCCAGTCGAGCTCGGCGCCCCCTGTCGGGAGGGCCGTCGCCTCGAGCGAGAGCGGAGCGCTGGGCGCCTGGATGTCGCCGATCGTGACGCTGGCCCCGGATCCGTCGACGGAGTTGACCGTGATCGTGAACCCACCGATCGGGTCGGTGAAGGTGTTCCCCGGTTGCAGCGGCGAGTCCCAGAAGGAGATGCCCGCGACGTCGTCGCCATTGGCGACGGTGTCGATCAGATAGCTCTCGCCGGACACGCCCGATGCGCCGTATTCGTCCTCCGAATAGCGAATGGTCACGCCGGTCGTAACGGGGTAAAACGGGACGCTGGCGAACTGGTCCCAGTCGGTCCCGGTCAGCGTGGATCTAAGCTCAAGCGTCCAGGCGCCCGACTGTTCGCCGGGGAGGACGGGCGTCGGTCTGGCGATGCGCAACAAGCGGACTCCGGGGACGCTCGAGTAGACGGGCACAAGCGAGTAAATGCCCACGGCAGTCACGGTCCGGGATTCACCGGGGTCCAGCCAGCCGAGGCTTTCCAGACGATTCGCGTCGAGCAGGGCGTGATCGGCGTCCCCCGCCAGACCCATGGTCGTGTACTCATCCATGTACTCGTAGTCCGAGCACGTGCCGACGAGCTCGACCTGCATGCCGGAGCCGTTGAAGCACCCCAGGCCGTTCGAGTGGGCCAGGCCCAGGTTGTGTTCCAGCTCGTGCGAAGCCACCATCGTCGAGACGGCCGGCTCGTCATTGGGGTATGTGGCCCAGTCGACATCGATCTGGACGCCCGAGCCGGGCAGCGCGCCCACGCCCGCCCAGCCCTGCTTACAGGGCGTCTTCGTCCAGAGCACCAAGTGGTCGTAGGCGTTGAGGTTGTACCCGTGCGCCGTGCCCGCGGCGACAGCGGCGCGCATAGAGGCACTGAAGGACCAGCTCGACGCTCCACCGGCGCATTGGGCGATCCCCAGATGCCACGGTCCCAGCACCGTGGTCGTGGTGCTCAGGCGACCGCGCGACGTGGCCTCGAAGTAGGAATGGACCGACGCCGACGAGCTGGTGAAGGTGCTCTGGGCCTGGGCCACGGTGACTGGATAGCCAGTGAGATCGGAGTAGTCGGCGATGACGACGACGACCGTCTGGCTCGCGGCCACGGCCGGCGAGGCGTTGTCTGCCTGGGTCCTGAAGCCGAGCGCGGCTGCAGCCGGGTTGGCGGCGGCGGTCTTCTCGACGACGAACGAGCCGGCCGCGACGGCGACGCTGCCATCGGCCTGTCTGCGGCCGGAGACATGGACCAGCGCACCGTCGAGCTTGTCCGCGCCCGTCCCGGAAACGGTGATCGGGGTGGAGCCGGCGGCATTGTCTATGGAATAGAGGGTCTGCGAGCGGCCGCCCTCGAAATCGTCGGCGATCGCCAGGCGCAAGGTACCTCTGAGGCTGACGGCGTCGGGGTCGGCGGCCGGGGTTGAGGCCTGGGCTATCGCGGCCTGGGCCGTGGCAGTGCCCGTCGGGGCCTGCCCGGCGGGCACTGCCGCCGCGGCGGCAGTCGGGGTGCTCATCGCCGCGACCGCGAGCAGCGCCACGAACGGCCTTGTCCACCACATCGAGATCACTTCACGTCTCCCGTCCCGAGCTCGAGCGCCATCGCGCGTCCGGGCCTCGTCCGCGAGCGGTGCTTGCCATGAAGGCCTCGATCGGCGCGGCAGGACGCCACGACGAGCCTCATGTTCCTGCCCCGCGACGGAAGCCGCAATGGATCAATGGAGCCAGTCGGGCCCACCCCCGCCCAGCGCATCGCGCGGGTCGGCGGCAGCGTGGCAGCGCGGTTGGATCGCCCCCGGGCTACCCCGCGGATAGATCCACGTCCGTCGACACTTGGACGGCCTGAGGGGCCGGGTCGCTGCCACTCAAGTCGAGCCTCACATCGGGCCCGTTCAGTCGTTCGCCGTTGACCCCGTACCGGTCGATGACGTCCTGGGGCTGACCGGCGCCGATCTCGAAGAAGGCAGTGACCGTTACCGTGCCGGCCCCCCAACCGGACACATCGAAGGTTTGGCCGAAACTCCCGCCGGCGACGGTGACGTTCACCGGGTCGATGCCCCAATGCTCGTTGGGGCCGGTACCGTAGTCATCCGCCCAGACCTGGACGATCGCCCCGTCGGTCAGGCTGGTGCCGCCCGACACGATGAGCGTCCCCTGGCTGACCTGGGCACTGAGACAGAGCTGAGGGTCCGTGCCGGCGAGCCATGGCGGCGTGCACTGGCCGAGAAGGGCTTCGGCGCCGACTCTCGCGACGGTCACGGACGCGACTATGACGACGACCGCGATCGCGGCCGAGAGAACCGCGTTGAGGGCTTCCCGAGCCCGCCGAAGCCCCGGCTTCACATAAGACGGAGGCTCGTCGTAGAAGCTCACCGCCGCCCCAGAATGGTGGCCCGGCGACGTCCCCGACCCATCACCACCCCGACTAACCCTCCCTCACCGACTCCGCGATGACGCCTGCCAGTCTATACGGTCGCGACTCGCCGGCGCGGTCGAAAGCGAGTCCGCTGTCGGCCGGGTCAGCCGGGATCAGCCGCCGAAGGTGAAGGCGTAGGCGCGCGCGCCCGGACTGTTGAAGGTGATCGTCACGACTGCGGAGGCGGGGGCATCGAGATGGACCAGGTGGTAGAGGCGGGCCTGGCCGATGACCAGGGTGCCACCGGCGCTCACGTCTTCGGTCGCGCCGGCCTTTGCCCCGACGACCGCTACGCTGGCCTGAACCGGGGAGTCGGCGGCCATCACCAGGTAGACGTCTCGAGCCATGAACGACATCTCGAGCCTGTCGCCGGTATCGGAGGCGACGACGTACTCGGGCTGGAAGTCGAATGTCCCCGAAACTGCGAACTGGTCGTCCGGCAGCTGGCCGGGGAACGAGAACTGCCCCTTTCCGGCCTGGGGCTGGCCACCGACGAAGGAATCGACCCGATTGGTGCCGAGGTAGGTTTCCGGCGTCTCATTCTGGATGAAGGGCGGCGTGGCCTCCGAAACGGCCGGGCTCGGCAGTGCGGCCTGGCCGGCCTCGACCAGAAGGCTTCGGATCTCAGCCTCCGTCTGGAGGTAGTCCCCCTCTCCGAAATGGGTGTCCCGGACATGGCCGGTGGCGTCGATCAGGTAGTCCGCCGGCCAGTACTCGTTGTTGTACGCGGTCCAGGTGGCGTACTCGTTGTCCTGGGCGACCGGATACGTGATCCCGAAGCGGGTGATCGCGGCGGCGACGTTGGCCGTGTCGTGCTCGAAGGCGAACTCGGGCGTGTGCACGCCGACCACGACGAAGCCTTCAGAACCGTACTTCTGATACCAGCTCTCGACGTACGGCAGCGTCCGGATGCAGTTGATGCAGCTGTAGGTCCAGAAGTCGACCAGGACGACTTTGCCTTGCAGGGCGGCCATGGTCAGCGGAGGCGAGTTCAGCCAGTGGTCGATGCCGGTGAATTCGGGAGCCGTCTGGCCGCCCTGCGGCCCGGAGCCCGAGCGGACGGCCGTCGTGGATGCCGGGCCCACGCCGATGTCGCTGAGGGCCACCTGCACCGGGTTCGATCGCTCGAGCGTTTGCAGCGTGTTGGTCCAGTCGGGCAGCGCGCTCGTGAGATCGGCTGAGATCGTCGTGTCGGCGCCGACGGCCATCAGACCCGCGGTCGCGAGGACCACGACACCGAAGACCTGGCCGGCCCGGGCCGAAGCCGAGCGAAGGTGAAGCCGGGCCAGCGCCGCGCGCCCACCGAGCGCGATCGCCAGCAGAGGCAGACCGGCGCCGATGGCATAGGCGACAACCAGCGTCAGCGTCGAGGTCGAGCCCGGCTGAGTAATTGCCAGGCTGGTGATGGCACCGAGAATCGGCCCGGCGCAGGGGGTCCAGACGAGGCCCAGGCCGACGCCCGTGATCAGGCCTCCAGCCACTCCGGGCCTCGCCAGGCTCGCGCCGACCGCCGGAATGCGGGCGGTGGCACGTTCCCACGCGACCGCCAGAGCGGGCACGAGCAGGGTCAGCCCAAAGAGGGCGATGACGACGATGGCCACATCCCGCAGGGTTGAGCTGGGCAGGTTCAGGGCGTCGATGATCTGGACGCTGGCGAGGGTGAAGAACGAGAAGCTGGCGATGAGGCCGGCGATCACCAGGTACGGCCGGCGCCGATCTCCATCCGCCCCGGTCGCGAGCACGATCGGCAGGATCGGGAGCACGCACGGAGACACCGCGGTCACGAGTCCCGCGACGAAGGCCACAACTATCAGCAGAACCATGATCGATTCTGGCGCCGCGGCAGGCGAACGGTCAAACGACGATGGTCGGCGGCCCGGCGGACGGGCTCAGGCGACGCTCGCCGGCGTTTCGGACGGGGAAGGGCCCGCCGGCGCTAGACGCTCGGACTCGATGGCAAGGCCGACGGCGCCGGGCTCGGGTGGCCCATTCGCCCGCCGAAGCCACCGCGGCCGGGCCCGCCAGGGGCCATGCCGCCACCGAACCCGCCGAAGCCCGGCTGGTCCTTCGGGCCCGACTGGACCATCGTTGCGGCGAGCGAGCCATCGGCGTTGAGCGTGCCCTGGGCCGCGATCCGGTCGCCGACGGCGACGTTGGCGAGAGTCGGAGCGGAAACGCCGCGCACCGAGTACTTGGTGGCTGACGAGACGTCGACCGTGACCGTCTTGCCGGCCGTGGTCGTCACCACGATCGTCGTGGCCGTCTTGCTGGCGACCGTTCCCTGGACGGACGTCGGTGAGATCGTGACGGCGGTGGCGGTGAAGTTACCGGCCGAGTCGACCGTGCCCTGGGCGGAGATCCGCGAGCCGACCACCACCGAACTCACGGTGACCGAGGCGCCGGCCTCGGCGTAGGTGGTGGATCCGGTCAGCGTGAGCGTCTTTGTGGAGCCGCCGGATTGGGTGATGGTGACGGACCCGGAGCCGACCGCGGTGACCGTTCCGGAGGCCGTAGGCAAGACGACCACGATCGTGGTGATCTTGTAGCTGCCATCCGACTGGCGAGCCTCACGGAAGTTGATCTGATCGCCGACCTTCAGGTCCGTCAGAGCGATCGTCTGTCCGCCCTTTGTGATCGTTGCGCCGGTGGCGTCGATCGTCCTGGTCCAGCCGTCGGTCGTCGCCAGCGAGAGAGTGCTGCCGTCGATCTTCGTGATCGTGATCGCGACCTGGCCAACCGTACCGTGGAGACCGCCGGGAGCCGTCCACCCGGGCCCGAGCTCGGGATGGCCCGGAATGGTCGTCGCCTGCGCCGCAAAGGCGGAGCTCGAACCTCCGGAGGAGACGCCCAGGGCAAACGCGACGGAGGCTACGCCGGCGAACAGCAGCGCCCCGACGAGCGGGATGAGTCGCCAGCGCGAAATGGAAGCCTTCATTTGAAACACCTCTCGTTTCCGCCCACCCTTCGGCGGGAGAGCAAGAACCCAGCGAAGCGGGCGCTACGCCCGCGCTGTGCCGATTATTCATAGCACGGTGGCACCCGAGAAGTCCTGAAATGAGGCGGACCCGTCCGCAACTGCGCTCGAACGCCGCCTCGGGTTGGAGCCGACCGACCTCCGGACCGATGCTAGTGTGTGGCGGGCAAGCGACTCCAGCCACAGTTTCGAGGGAAACCAGGTCGCCGATGCAGAGCGTCGGATCGGGCAACAAGCGCCGGCCAAGGGCCGTGGTTCCGTCATTGATCGTCGCCGCGATCATCGGCGCTGTGGCCGTGAACAGTCTCATCGTTAACTACGGCAGCGTCCACGGCGGCAACAGTCCGCGAGAAACCTTCTTCTGGGCGCTGATGGCGGCGCTGGCCGCCGCGACGTTGGCCGGTGCGGTCCTTTCCGCGACAGGATGGCGCCTCGGACAGCCGCTCCTGTACGGCGCCGCGAGCGGCTACTTCTTCCTTACCCTCCTGGTTCCGTTGACCGGCTGGGTCTTCGTGCCCGCCGGCGTCCTGGCGATCTTCGGCGCCGGGATGCCGCGGGTTAACGCTCCCGTGGTCGTGGCCAGCATGATGGTCCCGTGGGCCGTGATAGCGGTCGGGCTGGCCGCGACGGGGTAGCTGGGACCGGCCGCAACGGACTTCCCGATCGACGTGGCGCGCCAGGCCCCGGCGCGACTCGGCCGCGAGGTCATCGCCCGCGAGTCTCAGCCGCCAGCCGCTCCGCGATTTCGACCAGACCTTCCGGGAAGAAACGATCGCCCGAAGCTCGAAGGTCCGAGAGCGACCACCAGCGGTGCGCGGCTAGGGCCGCTGCCTCCCCGTCGCCCGCACGCCCCGGACCGACCACGGGCGAATCGACACGCCCGAGCAGATGCCACTCATCCTGGTCGAGCCGCTGACCGCCATACGTAAAGCGGGCGCGCCGTCGGAGCACCACCGGCCCAAGGTCGGGCACGTCGCGACCGACCTCCTCGATGAGCTCGCGGCGCGCGGCCCCTTCCGGTGACTCTCCAGGTTCGATACGACCGCCCGGCGGATACCAGTAGCCGCCCCGGACCGGATCGGATCGGGATCGAACAACAGAAGCGCGTCGGTGTCGGGGTCCACGTGGTCCTCGGTGGTTGCGCCGAAGATTCGCCCTCTCAGCGCGAGACGCCCGCCGGCCGACTACGGGAGCCACCTGCTCGCTCGTCAAATCTGTGAGCGGATCTGGGCAGCTGTCGAGACAGGCCTGCCCCACCCCACAGATGAAGGAGCGGATCGCGTAACCTGAACGTGCCGAGGAGCCGCCCCCGTCGGAGCTTTTCCAGCAGTCCCGGGGACGCGACCTTCACGGTAGGAGGCTCCTCACGTGTCGCACAGCAGCTCTCGCTGGTTCGTTGCTACCGCGCTTGTCTTCGGCGTGACCCTCTCGGGCTGCGGAGGTTCGGGCGGCGGAGCGCCGTCGACCGTTGCCACGCCAGCGGCGGCCACCTCAGCGGCCACCACGTCGACCACCACAGCCCCGGTCTCGAGCCAGGCAGCAACCACCGCTGCGGGCAGCTGCCCCACCGGCGCCACGGTCGGCGCGGCCCTAGGCATAAGCCTTCCGGATCCAGTCTCCGTCGCAGGCGGCGGAGGCGCATCGCTTCCCGCCGGCGCGACCGGCGTGGCGTGCGAGTACAAAGGCACAAGCCTGAACGTGATCATCGAGCTGATCAAAAACATCGATCCCTCATCCATTTCGCTGTTCAGCAGCAAATACCCGGTGCCATACGCGAGCGTGTCCGGCGTAGGCGACCAGGCTCGTTCCTTCTCGCAGGCTCTCGGCGGGGGAAAGGACAACGAGGGCGTGGTTGCAACGAAGGGATCGAATCTCGTTGCCATCATCGCCACCGACACGCCGGCGTCGCTTGCTCAGATCGAGGCCCTGGTCAACCAGCTCCTGTAGGCGAGACGACCAACGCGACGATCGACCTCTCGCTGTCGGGGTTCGGGGAAGACGAGATCCGCGACCTGCTCCGGAGTCTTGAGACCCGGGAGAAGAAGGAGCGAGTCGAGGACTTCGATCTCGACTCCGCCCTAGAGGAAGCGACCCGGGCTCCTCGGATCAAGCCAGGAGACCTGTGGGCCCTGGGCGAACATCGGCTCCTGGTCGGCGACGCCACGTTGCCCGCAGACATCGATCGGGTGCTCGCCGGCAAGAAGGCGGGCATGGCTTTCACCGACCCGCCATACAACGTCAGCCTCGGCGACCACGGCGGCCACCAGCGAGGCAGCCGAAAGCGCAGGATCGCCAACGACTCTCTGGACCCGATTGCCTGGGAGAGCTTCGTCCGGGCCTGGGGGCCTGGGGGCCTGGGAGGAGCAGGTCCGCAGAACCGAGGCGATCGCCGGCACGGCAGTCAGGCCGGCTGAACTCGACGACGTTCCGGCCGCCAACCTGCCTGATCCTGACGGCCTATCTCGGCGGACGACGGAGCTTGTCGCCGACCTCGTCGAGCCGGCCAAGCCCGAGGCGCATCAGAAGCTCGGCGAGGGCGTGCGGGCCCTCGCGGTAGCGACTGGCTGGGTGCGAACGAGGCTCGCCCCAAGGTCGGTCGCCGACGTCGAGTCGGTCGCGCAGGAATAGTTAGGAACCACTAGCTTCAGCGTCCGCGGCAACCACACGACCGAGCAAGAGGTTGCCCGCTTGACCGGGTCGTCGAAAGGCCGCCAGCCCTTCCTCCCCCGGGTCGACACCCTGCTATCAGGCGTCCCCCGCCGCCTTGGGCTCTCCGCCATGGCTCCCCGGCTGGACCCTATCTGACTGGCGACCAAGCGCCGCCAGCGCCTCGCTAGCAGCTTGGCGCACGTTCAAGTCCCGGTCTCTCATGGCGGCGCTGAGGGATTCGGCGGCGCGGGGGTCAGGAATGTGGCCGAGAGCCTCGGCGACACCTTCGCGGACGCTCCAGCTCGCGTCTTTGAGAGCACCCGAGAGGGCCTCGAGAGCTCTGGCGTCGCCGATCTGGCCCAGAGCGGCGGCAGCAGCGCGGCGCACACCCGAACTCGCGTCTTTGAGGACGGCGATGAGAGGCTCGAGAGCGCTGGCATCGCCGATCTGGCCAAGAGCTTCCGCAGCGGCCTGGCGCACGCTCGAGGTGTCATCCCGAAGAGCGGTAACGAGGAGCGCAACGGCGCTGCCATCGCCAATCTGGCCCAGAGCCTCGGCGGCGTCCCGGCGCACACGCCAGTGGTTCTGATACTCCAGCGCCTTTCGCAGCCCTGGGGCGTCTCTGTTGGCCTTGAACTTATCGACGTTGGGCGGTCCGAACAGCGGCAAATGCAATCCTCCGCAGGATAGTCTGACAGGAACCGGGTGTCTTTGGAGCTACCCGCAACTCGGCCAGCGGTCGCGGGGGCCGGCGCCTGGCTTGGTCGAGGGGGCTATGTAGGCGACGAGCAAGCACGGACGCGGAGAGCGCTACATTCGGTCGGAGGCGTCCAGGGACAACGCCGCAGGGTCGCCTCAGCTTCCCACATGAGCGTTCAGTCTCCGAACTAGGGGGCCACTCCGGCGACTCTAGAGAACGGTCGTGACGATCGTGGCCGACGGCAGGAGCGGCGACAGCCTCGAGGCGATGCTGTCAGCGATGCGGTTGAGCTTATCGAGCAAGCCGATCAAGAAGTCGACAAGACCGCGGCCAGCCTCACCCCGGGCGCTTAGCCACCAGTCGGAGTGACGCGTCAACGACGGCTGGATAGAGTCGCGAGGTGCGCAGCGACTCGGCCAAGGACTTGGGCAGGTCGCCCACCGACGAGAAGCCGGCGGCATCTCCTCCGGGCCCAGCAATACAGAAGATTGGGGACCCAGGCAGCAGGTATCGGGCGAGCACGTATTCGAGGGTGATGCCTTCCTGCATTCCGCCGACGAAGAAGGCGGCCACAGGCTTGACCTCATGGAGCATTGCTGTGCGCATGATTTCCAGGCTGGCTAGGCGCTCGAGGCCGTGCTCGGGAGAGCCGCCGGGCACCGCCGCGGTCCACCGAATCGTCCCGTAACCTTCGCGCTCGAGGCGCAGCGTCTCATCTGTCACCAGCGAGGCGAACATCCGGGACTGGTAGATCATCACTCGGCTCGGGTCCCGGGTTGAGCACTCCGCTGCCACCATCAGGACGAGAGGGGAGATCGTGGGATGGCCCCCGAAAACAAGGCGACCGCGACCGGTCAGAACGCCCCGGACAATGGCAACGACGGC
>Ga0182017_10000463_pt1 | contig 32028 bp, 25 predicted proteins | sample 712E3DmetaG_FD_120492 | JGI IMG/M metagenome (GOLD analysis project Ga0182017, IMG submission 120492) | Permafrost microbial communities from Stordalen Mire, Sweden - 712E3D metaG | ecosystem: Environmental > Terrestrial > Soil > Wetlands > Permafrost | place: Sweden: Stordalen | collected... | reverse complement strand
TTCCCAGTCGGATCTGGACAAAGTAGCGCTGCGCTTAAATCAACGCCCACGAAAGACTTTAGGTTTTCAGACTCCTGCGAGTAAACTTCAAGAAAGTGTTGCGTCGACCCATTGAGACCACCCAACTTACCGGGAAATACTCCCGCCTGCCGGGAAGATCTCCGTAAGGCTGTATAAAAGTGAACAGATATAAGCATTGGCAAAGTCTAAAGTTGAGATGCAGTAAAAGGACTGAAGGAACGCCGGTGTACAATGCCGGCTGCCTGGAGGAAATCCTGGCTCAGGAGACACGCAGATGCGACGACTTGGATACCTATTAACCCTTGTGGTGGCCATGATGTTCTGCGCCACCGCGGGCTTCGCGCAAGACGGAAAGTTGAAAATCAAGGTGATTCCGAAGCATGCGTATGTGTTTGTGGACGGTAAAGCCATTCGCGACGGCAGCGAAACAATCTCTCTCAGCACGGGGAAGCACGTTGTCGTTGTCTTGAATTACGGCTACAAAATCTCGACGCAAGACGTCAACATCGATTCGGGTAAAACGACAGACCTGAATGTTACGCTCGAGGCCAATGGCGGTGCTGTGAATGGTCCCTACGGCCAGATCGAGCTCAAGGGAGGAGACAGCCACGCAGCGGTCTTGTTGAACGGCAAGACTCCCTCCTATTTTGTCGGGCACGTAGGTGCGACGAACCACGATTGGTGGTGGCACAGAAATCTGCTCGTGCCGCCAGGAACCTATCACGTGGATGTGACTAAGAATGGGAGCGACGTCTGGACAGGCGATGTCACTGTCGCTGCGAACCAGAAGGTCTCCATCGACCTGACCAAGAGCGGCGCGCAGACGGCCAAGGACAAGAAGAACCTCGCGAAGTTGACGAGCGAGCCGCGCTATAAGGGCGGGTGGATAAGCGACACCATCGCTGTCGCGGGTGTGACCGGTAATTTCAGCCTTGCACCCACCAGCATCAACTGCAGCCAATCCTCGACTCTCACCTGGCAGACGGCCGAAACGGTGGACGCGACCATCAGCGGGATTGGCACCGTGCCAACAAGCGGCAGCCAGTCCGTGACACCGCACGCGACCACGACGTACGACTTCAACGCGGCGGGTCCGGGCGGAATGGTCAAGGGAAGCGGGACGGTCAACGTCAATACGAAGGTGGACGCGAGCCTCTCCGCCAATCCGGCTGAACTCCATTACCGGAAGATCGGCGACAAGGTCATTACGCAGGAATCTTCGACCCTGAGCTGGTCCACATCGAATGCTGATTCGATTAACCTCGACCCCGTGGGCAAAGTCGATCCTAGTGGCAGTCAGACAGTCAAGGGTGAGCCAAAGAAGACTGACATTGGCCCGGTGGACGAATCAACGACGTACACGCTGGCCGCAACGAACGTCTGCGGCGGCTCGGCTACGCAAACAGCGGCGATTCACATTACCGGTTCGATTGAACCGATTCCGGAAGTCGTGCTGCAGAGCGTCTTTTATCCCACAGACTATCCAGACGAGAAGCACCCGCAGGTCGGGTTGGTCAAGAGCCAGCAACTGGACCTCGCAACGCTTTCGGCTGGGTTCAAGAAGTATCTCGAGTACGATCCGGACGCAAAATTGTCGGTGGAAGCGCACGCGGATGCACGCGGCTCGTCGGCCTTTAACCAGGAGCTGAGCGAGCGGCGCGTCGAGCGCCTCAAGCAGTATCTCGTCGAGCAAGGCATCGCGGCTAACAAAGTTCAGGCCGCAGCTTACGGGAAAGATCGTCCAATCGATAAGCAGGCCGTAAAGGAACTCGAGGCCACGAACCCGAACCCGCCGCCCAAGGCGCGTCTCAAGAACGTCGAGGGCGATTGGCTGGCATACAACCGCCGTGTGGATATCGTGCTTCTGCCCTCGGGGAAGAAGTCGCCCCAGTTCTACCCGCACAATGCCGACGACTCCCAGATTATCTGGCAGGTGCCGAAACCAACACTGAAGAAGGTCGAAGCGGACCAGTAATCAATCCTGAATCACGGGCGCGCCGGGGAGCGGGTCTCTCCGGCGCGTTCTTGCGTGGATGCACTTCCCCTCCGGCTCTGTTTCTTCCACAGGGCAGGCGCTGGGTCATATGACTGGTAAACGCTAGTGCTTTATCGGACGCGCGTTTTCACTGAGGCGCAGAATTGGGCAGGGTGTTCCGCGCGCGTTCGATAAAGCCGTTAGAACGTGGCCGCCCAAAAACGCTAGTGCTTTATCGGACGCGCGTTTTCACTGAGGCGCAGAATTGGGCAGGGTGTTCCGCGCGCGTTCGATAAAGCCGTTAGAACGTGGCCGCCCAAACGCTAGTGCTTTATCGGACGCGCGTTTTCACTGAGGCGCAGAATTGGGCAGGGTGTTCCGCGCGCGTTCGATAAAGCCGTTAGAACGTGGCCGCCCGGTTTGCGGCGGGCGCGGGTGTTATGCAAATTCAATGGTGGGAAGGAGCGGCGTCGAGGTGTGCCACGGCCGAGCGCGAGGGTGCAGCACGTGACACCGGGCGTGCGGAAGCTGGTTAGGGTGAAAAGTATGATGAAGAAGGTGGTTGAAGAAGTTGAAAGAAGAGAGCTATCCGACGGCAAGGCGGAGAAGTGCGGACCGTGCCGAGGCACGCGAAGAATACGAATTAGAGAGAGTGGTTTCATGCTGCAGCAGTGACCACTGGCGGAGAGCGAAGTTGGATTTCGGCAGCCGTAAGTCGCTCGATGACTTTCATCGGGCCAGCACACTTGGGGCAGTGCCAGAGATCGGACGAGTCTTTGGTGGAGGAGACGTTTTGTTCAGCTTGCGGCTGTTGTTCCGAGCCAAGAAGTTGAAAGCAAAGCGGTAGGAGAGTGGCACGCCGCCGGTTGGCCAGGAAGCCGAAGTTGCGGATGCGCACGAAGCCTTGCGGAAGGATATGCAGTAGGAAGCGGCGCAAGAACTTGTCGAGCGATAGGGCCATGAGTCTCTGTTCGTTGTTGTGGGCCGAATCGCGCCAGCGAAAGGTGACCTGGCCATCGGCAAAGGAGACCAGACGATGATTGGAGATAGCCACGCGATGGGTGTAGCGGCCCAGATATTGCAGTACATATTCGGGGCCACCGAAGGGGCGTTTCAAGTACACCACCCAGTCTTGTCGGAACAGAGGCCGTAGCCAGGCGGCGAAGATCTTGGGCTGAGCGAGGAGTGCCAAGTCTCCTTGGAGATTGAGCCGGCCATCACGGAAGGCCTGCTCGAGAGCGTCGACGAACTTTCCGCGGAAGACTTCCCGCAGCACCTCCTTGGGAAGAAAGTAGTTTTTTCGTGAGCGAACCCAGTGGGTGTGATCGAGCGAAAGGCCGCCGGCGGGAACGACACAATGGACATGCGGGTGAAGGCTGAGTTTTTGGCTCCAGGTGTGCAACACACTGAAGAATCCAATTTCAGCGCCCAGGCGTAGCGGGTTGCGGGCAACTTCCAGAAGAGTTTCCGCACTGCTACGGAACAAGAGATCGTAGAGGAGCTTCTTGTTCTGCAGTACCAGTGGCGCCAACCGGCGGGGGAGGGTGAAGACCACGTGCGCGTAGCGTGTCGGAAGAAGTTCTCGCTGACGCGCGGCGATCCAGCGTTCCCGGGCAGCGATCTGACACTTCGGGCAATGGCGGTCACGACAGCTGTTGAACGAGATGGCACGATGTCCACAGCGGGTGCATTCATCGAGATGTCCGCCGAGAGCGGCGGTACGACACCGCGCGATGGCCCGCAGCACTTTGACGTGCTTCCAGCGCATCCAATGTCGGTTTCGTTCGATGAATGCTTCTCCCGCAGCGCGGATGAGATCGGCCACCTCCAGAGGCGGCCGGCTCATCTACTCCTCCTGCGGTGACCTGTCTTTGAGCTTCAGTAAGTCCAACGGGCTGGCGGTTGCCTTCAAGTGACGTTGGGAGAGGTGCAGGTAGCGGGTGGTCTCTTTCAGATCTCCATGGCCTAACAGAATCTGAATGGTTCGGAGATCGGCACCAGCCTCGAGTAGATGCGTGGCAAAGCAGTGACGAAGCGTGTGAGGATGGACGCCTTTGTCGATGCTCGCTCTCTTGGCGGCGTTGTGACACGCATGCCAAACCGTTTTCGTATCGATTGGCCGATCCCCGCTGTGGTGGCGGTTGCCGGGAAAGAGCCACACACTGGGTTTTCCCCGCAAGCGGTGCCAATGTGCTTGGAGTTCTTCGAGTAGCATTGGACTGAGCATGACGTCGCGATCTTTGCGGCCCTTGCCGCCCTGGATGTGAATCACCATGCGCTGGTCGTCGACATCGCTGACCTTCAAATGCGTCAGCTCGGCACAACGCGCGCCGGTGGCGTAGAGCGTCATCAGTAGCGTCCGATGGAAAGAAGGGCAGGCCGCATCGATGAGCTGAGCAACTTCTTCCTGGCTGAGGATCGCCGGCAGGCGATGCGTCCTTTTTGGATAAGGAGTGTCGGCGACGCTCCAAGCCCTTCTTAGCATCTTGGTGTAGAAGAACCGCAGGGCCGCCAGACGGATCGTAACCGTGCCCGATGACAACTTCCGTTTTTGAAAAAGCTCAGCTTGATATTCACGAATGTGTCGAGGACCTAAGCGATCGGGGGAACAGTTGAATCGTCGAGCAAAATCTTCGACGGTGCGGATGTAATAACGTATGGTATGTTCAGAGTAATTACGACGCTGGAGTTCTTCCAGCATTAGTTTACGTAGATGGGTCACGGGGACCTCCTGTGACCCAAACTTATCTTAGCTCTGAGGCAACCACCGCTCCGTTCATCCCACGCGAAGCGTCCGCCGCCGGGCGGCTTCGTTCAAACGCCCTAATCGGAGAAGTGGGTAATGGTACGGCGGATGTCCGGCAAGCCGAGAGAGCTCAGGCGCGGGTGGCTTCCAGCCCGACGTTTTGCGTGCGTTTGAGGGCCGCGACGAGGTCGTAGAGCGCCTGGCTGGTGCACACCTCGTAGTAATTGTGGTCCGAAGGCTTGCCGATCTTTCCGTCGGGCAGCAATTCGCGTGCGCGGCCTTTGCGCAGCACCAGCAACTCGACGGATTCCCCCATGGGCACTTCGCCATAGTAGAGGCAAACCTCGCCCTTGCCCCAGGGCAGATCGAGCTTGGTCGTGAGCGTTTCCAGCGAAATCTCCTCGGCCAGCTTCTGGAAACCTTCCTCGTTCAATTCGATGCCATTCATGTTGTAGCGCACCAGGAATTCGTCGAGCTCTTCGGCGGAGGCGCCTTCCATGGCGGTGAGGAAGTGATAGACCGCAAATTGGCTCTTCTGCTTCGAGAGCATGCGTTTGGCGAGCTTGGCGCAACCGGACAGGCGATCGGAAAGATTGAGCGCTTTGGAAATCATGATGCGCGATTCTCCGTCGGTCCAATACGTTGGTGCGGAGCCTTGAAACGCCACGCCAATGCCGATTTCAAGCGCCGGAAGCTGCGAGGAAGCAGCCGTGTCGTTGTAGGAATTGCAAACCGCCAGGATTTGTCGCGATAGCACGCAGGCCTTGGCCACGGCGCGAGCGTAGGCGACGGTGCTCTCGGTCTCAAAAATGGCCAGCACGATCGCATCGCCCTCGATGAAAACTTTCTTGGCGTTGAAGCGGTCCAGCAGCCGCTTCACGGGCTCGTGGAGATTCAGGCTGAAGTGGGAAGCGGGGCTGAGGCCGCGCGCCAGCAGGTCCTGCGTCATCTTGGTCGAGCCGCGCACGTCCGCCTTGATGATGACGTGAGACACCACCTGATCCTGCTCCGGCCTGGCCTCTTCCTGCAGCAGGCACTCGTACAAGCGGTTGTTGATGCGCGAGAGCTCGCGGAACTTCTCCGCGGTCACAAGGTTGACGCGTTCCATGCAGGCGGAAAGGTGCTCGGCATCGCGCAAATCGTGGCGCATACGGAAAAAGTCGATGGCGAAACGCAGCACGACGGACTGCAGCTCGTCCCGGGAATACCGGCGCATGCGACGCGTGAGTTCCTCCAGTGGCTTCATGGTCAGGCGTTTGGCGGGAACCTGCTTGAGCATCTCCTCCACGCGCTTCGCTTCTTCCCGCGACACCAGCGCTTTGCGCAGTTGCTGCAAGTGCACGGGCGGGCAGTAGTCGCTGGCGATGGGCCGAATCTCATAGCTGGCCAGGATGTGCACGATCAGCTCGCGCTCCTCCAGGCGGCTGACCAACTGCGCCAGCAGATGGGCGCGCGCGGTGCGATCTCCTTCTTCGCCGAAGGACGCATCGAAGAGCCGCCGGGCGTTTTCCGGTTCGTTCAGATAATCGTCGATCTTCGCCTGATAATCCTTGTTAACGAAATCCACTTGCTGCTTGGCGCGATCGAGTTGCGGCGCCAATTCTTCCAGCCGCGCGTGATGCACCCTGAGCCGCGTCTCGATTTCGCTGACGGAGGCGCGCATTTCACCGGGATCAGTCGAGCTGAGGAATTTGTTCAGCAGGCCGTCGCCGCGTTCGAGCCTCTTCCGCAGCCCATCGCGCTGCTCTTCCAGAGAAGCAACTTCGGCGCGGCGATGCTCGGCTTCGGCAAACAGGGCCTTGTAGCTGTCCGCGGCAGGCGCGGTGGGTTGCTCGTGCGGAATGTTCGCCCCAGCCTCCTTCAGGAATTCGTGGAAGAGCGCGTCCATGGCCTCCTGGCGGTCCGGATCGCGCGCATAGTTGCCCAGCAGAACGTAATGCTCCAGGAAGAAGAAGTCGTCCTTGCCGCCATCGAGCAAGACCAGGCGGTTCTTCAGAATCTCGTAGTAGGGCGCGAACTCCTCGCCAAACAGGGCCCGCCGCGTCTTGCCGATGACGTTTTCCTCGATATCAATGAGGATCTGCGCCACCAGTTGCCCGATCAGCCGCAGCACATCGCGCCGCGCCGACTGCATCTCCGTCAGCCGCGCCTTGATGACGTGCGCCGCCTGGCTGCGCTCAAAATACTCGCCGCGCTTGCGGATGTATTCCTTGCAATCCAGGATCACGTTGGCGAACTGGTTCTGTAGCTCGCCGGTGATGAACTTCAGGATGGCCAGGCGGAAGAGCAGGTCGATTTCGATGTTTTTCTGGTGTTTGGCGTTGGTCAGCGAGCTTTGCAGCAGCTCCGTCAGGAACTTGCGAAAGGTCGTCGAGTCCACCGGCCTGGTGTGGCGGAACTCGATGCCGGAAAGGTAGGTGCTGCTGGTGTTCTGACGAATCAGGTCGAACAGGTAATCGCGCGCCACCTGAACGAATTTGGGGCTGAGGAAGACGTCGTGGTGGATGTTGTCCACGCCAATCGAGAGCGTCCCCATCGGCAGCGTCACGCGGTAGCTCTTAAGCTCGCCGCTCTGTCTATCCGTCACATTAATCGAGAGTTCCGATGGCATCAGGCCCGCCTGGATACGCTACCCTCCAACGTAACAGTGGCCGTTACACCGGGCAAGGAAACCAAGGGACAGGGGTAGCGAGAAAGCAACGGGTAGCTGGGCGCAGGCGAGAAACGCAATTGGGGGGCATGGCTGGAGGGGCTGCGGGTGCGGGAATTGTGGTTTGGTGGCGGGGCAGATGCCGTAAAAGCGGCGGTGCCAGCCAGGCTCAGAACTCGACGATGCGCCGGGAGTCGCCGCCAAGATGCTCCAGCCGCAGCCGTACGACCGGCCAGCCGGCCTTCAGCGGGAATTTCTCTGACCACTCCAGGATCAGTATAGCGGGCTCGGCGAACACGTCCTCCAGGCCCAGCGTCTCAAAATCGTGGAAGTTCTCGATGCGGTAAAGGTCGCCATGGAAGACCCGCTTCCCGCTGCCGTACTCATGCAGGAGGGTGAACGTGGGGCTGGTGACTTCGTCTTCGGGCGCAGCACCCAGGCCCGCCACGATGCCTTTGGTGAGCGTGGTCTTGCCGCTGCCCAGTTCGCCCGAGAGCAGTATGAGCACCGGAGCGCCTAGGCGAGCCGCAAACCGGCGTCCCCAGGCGATGGTTTCCTCCGCCGAGTGGGTGATGACCTCTTCAGGCACGCTCCTGCAACTCCTGGAGAAGTTTGCGTCGGGCAAACGGGATGGCGTGGGCCACTTCGCCCGCCAGTATGCCGGAGGCGTCACTCTGCTGCGAGAGAAGCTCCGCGGCAAGGCCGTGCAGATACACGCCCAGGGCGAGAACGCGCAAGAAATCGCGGGTGCCAAATTGCCCAACGACCGCCGCCAGCAGCCCCGTCAATACATCGCCAGAACCCCCCTTGGCCAGGGCGGCATTCCCCGTGGTGTTGATGAAGATTTCGCCTGTCGGCGACGCCAGCACGGTGTGAAAGCCTTTGAGCACCACATGGGCGTTCCACTGGCGCGCGGCTTCCAGGGCCGTTTGCACGCGGTTCTCCTGGACCTGGGCGCTGGATACACCGAGCAGGCGAGCCATTTCGCCGGGATGCGGCGTTAAGACGAGATGCGCGCTCTTGCGCTTCGGCAGCAACTCCACATGGCCCGCGAACGCGTTCAGGCCGTCGGCGTCCAGCACGACGGGCAGATCGGTGTGAGCGACAGCGCTGCGCACAAACTCCTGCGTTTCCGGATGCGTGCTGACACCCGGTCCAATTGCCAGGACGGTTTTGCCCTGCAAGGCCGCGGCGAAGCGCCCCGAACGGATGGCTTCGGCTGCGATGGTGCCTGAGGCAGTGGATGGCAGCGGCTCGGTCATGTACTCCGCCTGCGCTGCGGCAATGGTGGCAAGCGCCGGCTCCGGCGTCGCCAGCGTCACAAGGCCTGCGCCGCCTCGCAAGGCTGCTTGCCCCGCCAGCACTGCCGCGCCGGTTTTGCCCACCGATCCAGCGACCAGCAGCACGTGGCCATAAGACCCTTTGTGAGCCTCCGCAGTCCGCACCAGCGGCAAACCAGCAAACTCGTCTGGCCCGGCCCAGCGCACACGCGACTTCCCGATTTCCTCGATCAGTGCCGCGGGCGAGCCAATCGAGCGCACCACAAGCTGCCCGCAACACCCCGCGTCCGCCGAAATCAGTTGTCCGATTTTTGGCGCTGTGAACGTCACCGTGAGGTGCGCGCGAACAACGGGGCCAGCGGCGGCTTCACCATCGGAGGGCAGGCCGGAAGGCGTGTCCACAGCGACAATCCACGCGGGATGCGCCGCGGTCGCATTCTGCGAGAGCCGGTTCAGATCCTCGATCGCCTGGGCAAGCAGGCCGCTCGCCGCCCCGCGAATGCCCGTGCCGAGCAGGGCGTCAAATATAACCTCTGCCGCGGCGATCTGTGGCCAGGCCTGCTCCCACTCCGCCGCGTTCTGAATCTGCGTGACCCTGCCACCCTGATCCCGCCAGCGCTCGAAATTCTTTGCTGCATCGCCTCTCAGCTCTTCCGGTTGCGCGAATAGATAGACATCCACGTGTTCGGCTTCCTCGCGCAGATGCCGCGCCACCACGAAGCCGTCTCCGCCGTTGTTGCCCTTTCCGCAAAGCACGCAGACGCGACCGGGCGGCTCGGTGCTCTTATGCGTATATTGTTCCAGGAAAACTTCCGCGACACTTTTGCCGGCGGTCTCCATCAGCGCCAGGCCAGATACATCAAAGCGCTCCGTCGTAAGACGGTCAACCTCGCGCATTTCCGCTGCGTTCAATGCTTTCATCGGAGTTTCCAGGGCTGACGCCCATTCTCTCTGCGTGCTCTACGCCGGGGCCGAGTTTTTTCCAGGCCGTGCCCCTACAACATCCACCCGCCGCTGACGTTCACCACCTGCCCCGTTACATATTCGGCTTCCTCGGAAGCGAAGAACGCGACGCTGGCGGCAACGTCTTCAACCGTCGGCGGTCGTCCGATCGGATAGCGGGCATCGCGCAATTTGCGCGCTTCTTCAAGGGTCAAATCTTTTTCGTCAATGTTCGAGGGATTCACCACGTTCACGGTAATTCCGTTTTTCGCCTCTTCCAGCGCCAGCGAACGCGAAAGCGCCACCACCGCCGCCTTGGCCGCCGCATACGCCGATATCTTGGCCTGGCCAAAGGCCCGCTCCGCGCCCACCGCGCCAAGATTCACGATGCGGCCCCAGCGCCCTTTGCGCATCGCGGGCACAGCCGCGCGGCACATGTAGAACACCGTCATCACATTCGATTCGATGACGGTGCGCCACTCGCCGGCCGAAGATTCCACCAGCGTGCCCCAGCGAAAATCACCCACGTTGTTGACCAGGATATCCACGCGCCCAAAGCGCTCGACGACAGTGCTGATCAGTTGATCGGCGCGGCCCGATTGGCTGATGTCCGTCTCCACCGCAACGCAATCCGCCCCCACCGCTTGCAGTTGACGCAGCGCCAGTTGCGCGGCAGTTTTGTTGGCGCGATACGCAATGGCGATCCGCGCGCCGTCCTGCGCCAAACGCATCGCGATGCCCCGTCCGATTCCACGGCTACCACCTGTGACCACTGCGACCCGGTTCCTTAGCGACATTCTTCTCCCCGCAAAACGTGCCAGTATATATGACTCCGTTGTGCTCCTCCACTTTATCTCAAGCGGGGCCCGTTGGAAAATTTCTTAGCGAGTACAGAGGTTTTGTGCAAGACTTCAGGACTGATATCGAGGGGAGAAGGAGCCAACAATGAGAGCGCTGAACATCCTGTGCGGAATTTCCGTGCTATTCACGACGCTGGCCTTCTGGCATATCATTCACCACCACATTGTTCACTCGCCTCATGAGGCGTATCGCAGTCTTCACTTTTGGGCAATGGTTGTGCCCACTGCCTGCGCGGGAATCCTCTCCTTTGTTGGCGGAATTCTACTCCTGAAGCGTCCCCGCTAGTCCGCAGGGAAATCGCTCCACTTGTGGTTGCCGCGTGTGAGCGGGCGGTTAAGTTCCCTAAGAAGCGGAACCTCATAACGGGAATTCCGGGTATATTGATGTGACAGAGGATGCCAAACATGCAATTCATGGGTGATCTCGGTCTTGCTCTCTGCTTAGCCATATTCCCGTTTGAATTCACTTCAGCTCAGGTCACGCCGCCGGCATTCGACAGCCGCACCGTCGAAAGTGGCACAATGATTTCAGATGGGGTCTGCTCGAATCCAACAATTGGAATCTCGTGGCAACTCCCGGAAGGGATGAAACCGGAAGATGCGGCGGCCATGCGGGAGGTCGCACGCGCCGGGAGCGTCCTCGGACCCGAGGCGAGGTACTTCCTCTATGGACACAGCGAGTCAAAAACAATAGCGATGCTTTGTGGCGCTGCCAACGAAGGAGGCCAAGTAATGATGATCGCCACCCCCGTTTCGGCTGTCCAATCGGAGGGCCCGCACGCTCTTGAAAAAATCGTCGAGGGTATGGGACAGGAACTCGGCACTCAGCCTTCCTCTCTGCGCCAAGAGACCATCAACGGATATAGTTACGAACGGGCTGACTCCCAAGCCGAGTTGAACTCACCGACCCAGGGAAAAGTTGAACTTAGGGCGAGCTTCTACGCGGCGCAGGCGAACAAATACGTTGTGATGTGGAGCCTCGTGGGTTATTCGGAAGCCGAATGGAAGCACCTTGTCGCGGGGATGGATACCGTGAAAATTTTCACGCCTCGGCCTGTCGCCCTTTCTGCGCCGCCCGGCCCAGCCGCTCCTAGCAGCCCGCCGAATCCAATCGCTACGGACTTTCAAGCGCGCATCGCTGAGTTCCTTGCGGCCTGGCTCGCCGATCGAGACCAGATTAAGACGCTTGCGTTTCTTGATCCTGCAGCCTATGCTGCCCCGCCACTCATAGGAACCTACTGCGACGGCTGGTATCAAAAGGGCGAGTCTCCTCAGCGAGCGGCGCAGACTGTCGCGCAGAATTTGATGGGAGTCCCTTCCGCCTTCCCGAAGAATACTCCGCCGTCGGCTGTTTTCAAGGCCTGGGACCACCTGCCTCCGCCGTGGGTCAGTGCAGCGGCAAACGACGTCGCTGCGGATCATTTCCTCATCGCTAGGCTGGACTCAGACTCTCTCGCTCGCATCTTCAGCGGCGTCTTTGCCCGTTCGGATTATCACGTATTTCTTCAAAGCGAAATCCAGAAGGGCGGCAGCGCCTACTGGGCAGTGTTCCCCGAACTGAGCCCGGACGGCGATATCTTTGTGATCTTTACCCTTTGGCAGAAGAGCGGCAAGACTTGGAACATTACTCACATTGATGTGGTTTGCCAGTAGCAAAACATGACCATCATTGAATCTACAAAAGTGGCCGCTTCTTGAAACTCTGTCCCAATAAGCCGAGCAACTGGCAGGCTCGTCAAGCAGACACCGAGCCGCTAACCCAACCGCGCAACGATCACCGTGATATCGTCGGCCTGCTCGGGACTCCCCGACCACTCTTCCGCGAGGATCATCGGCGCTTCGGCGATGCGCCGCGGGTAGCCCGGCAAGTTCATCAGACCTGCAGATCGCGCAGGTACGGCACGCTGGCTTTCATCAGTTCCAGGTCCATCTCGACAAAGTAATTCTTCACGCCGCCCGTTTTCGCTGCGGTAAAGATTCTCTTCCAATCCAAAGTGTCCTGCCCCACCGGCATCTCTTTCTTGGTTTTTGCCGACCAGCCTTGTACGTGCATGGAAAAGAAGCGCCCAGGATACTTCATGAAATACTCCGCGGCGTCGTAACCCTGGCTGATTGTGGAGACCTGAAACTGAAACTTGACCAGTTTCGCATCGAGAAGCTCCAGCAATAGGTCATACGTCCGCTTGCCGTTAACCGTCGTGAGCTCAAAATCCTCATTGTGAAGACCCTGCTGAATTCCCGCCTTGGCCGATTGCTCGCCCATTTTGTTGTATTCCTCGGCCGCTCGCTTCACATCGTCCAGCGTCGGCTTCTCCGGCCCTTCGAGGCTTGGCACGATCATTTGCGTTAGCCCGACATCTTTCGCCCAGGCAATTCGGCCCTCCTGATTCTTCCTGAGTTCCTGGATGCCGAAGTGTGAACTCACACAGGTGACACCTGCATCGCCTAGAATTCTCCTGAGCTCCGCCCCAGTGTATTTGGCCAGGCCGGCAAAGCCCGAATCGGCGTAACCCACCGGCGAGCACAGCTCAATCGTCTGAAATCCCGCCGCGGCAAGCTGCTTGATCGTGCCGGGAAAGTCCTTGGCGATCATTTCCCTCACTGGCCACGTTTGACATCCAATGGGCAGGCCCAGCGGATTGCCGCGAAGCTCCAGTGCGCCCGCGCCAAGTAAGCTGGCCGCGGCCGCCTGCGTCGCCGCATTTTTCAAAAATTCTCTTCTCGAAATCGCAAACATTGACGCCTCCTTGCCCGCCTTCGCGAACAGAATCATCTTCGCTCCAGTGGGCGTTCGCATTATAGTCTCGTTCGCTCTCCTGCCGCTGCGCCGCGCTCCGAGTTTCGCTAGAGTTCCCACCCGCTTCGGCGTTCCGGGAGCACGAACTTCTGCGCGGAATCCGAGTTAACGACCTTCAGGTTGGCGCGATCCCAATTCAGTTTCTGCCCCAAGCGAGTCGCAACATTTCCCAGCAGCAAGGTCTCGGTAACCAGGCCCGAAAACTCAAAATTCCCACCCGGCTTATCTTTGCTCCCCTTGCAGGCATCCAGCCATTCCCGCTCGTTGCCAGGCGATCTCGGCAATGTTTTTGGTGGCTGTTTGTAGCCATTCATCTTCGCATCGGGAATCAGCTTTGGACGGCCACCATTGAATGCGCAGAGAATCTTGCCGCGGTCTCCGACAAACAAGAGCCCTTCGTCTTCTTCTTCGCCGTCCCCCTTCAGGGGACGCTCTTCTTCCAGTTCCTCCGGCCGCGCCGGCTTCAGACCCCCGTCATACCAGGTGAATTTCACGGGTGGCATCTCGCCACGAGCAGGAAAGTTGTAGCGCACGATCGAGGCCTGCGGGTAAGTCTCTTCATAGCGCTCCGTGGAACTCGCTTCCACGCTTACGGGCGCCTCCAGCTTCAGGACGCGAAAAATGGTGTCGAAGCTATAGGAACCCATGTCGCCCAAGGAGCCACAACCGAAGTCGTACCACCCGCGCCACACAAACGGCAAGTAAGCGCGGTTGAAAGAACGTTTCGGCGCCGGCCCGAGCCACAAGTCCCAATCCAAGCCCTCGGGCACGGCTTCGACTTCCTTTGGACGTTCGAGGCCTTGCGGCCAGTAAGGACGGCTCGACCAGTTCATGACCTCCCGCACCGGCCCGATGGCGCCGTCCCATATCCATTCACATAGCACGCGGGTGTATTCCGATGCCTGGTTAGCAACGGCAATCTGAGTCGCCACGCCAGTTTCCTTTGCGATTTCGGCAAGGCGCCTTGCCTCATAAATGGTGTGCGTCAAAGGCTTCTGGCAAAAGACATGTTTGCGCTTCTTCATCGCCGCGGCAGACACCGCCGCATGCAGGTTGTCCGTGGTACACACAACAACGGCGTCCAGGTCCCTCTGCTTCTCAAGCAGCTCGCGAAAGTCGCTGTACGCCGAACAGCCACGATACTCGCCGGAGCGTTTCTGCGTGCCGTAATACGCGTCCACGATTTTTTGGCAAGGTTCGCGGCCTGCCACGCCGCTCGTAACGCGCAGCGAATGGGTCAACTCGATGGGTTGGTCGGGGCTGAGCCAATCCCAGCCGCTGTCAACCCCGAGCAATTTGCGCACGGAATTGCAGAACTCATGTGTGTCCCATTGCGGGTAGTTCGCGCTCGCTCTATTCGGGTCGCACACTGCCACACCCTGCACGTCCGGTTCCCGCAAGAACTGAAGCATGACGCGCAAACCCTGCGAACCCACGCCGATGAATGCGATATTCACCTTGTCGCTCGGTGGAACATACCCTGCGCCGCCCAACACCCGGCGCGGCACGATCGAAAATCCAATTGCCGCTGCCGCACTTTGCCCCAGGAACTTGCGCCGCGAAACCTTGCTTTCCAAGTTGCTGCGAGACCCCAGCCGATTCTTCACTGGCCCTCCTTGATTAGCTACCCAAACGCGCCACGATCACCGTCATATCGTCGGCCTGCTCGGGACTTCCTGACCATTCTTCCGCGGTGGTCATCAGCGATTCCGCGATGCGCCGCGGAGAGGCATGGCGTACACGTTGCGCCGCCGCCTCCAAACGCGAGACCCCGAATTCCTCGCCATACGCATTCTCCGGCTCAACGAGGCCGTCACTGTAGCCAATCACAACGCTGTCCGGCGGCACTTGCACAATGCCTTCCACGTAGGTGTAATCCTCCACGATCCCAAGCACGATTCCGCCCTTATCCAGGTGTATGGATTTGCCGTCGGAGAGGCAGAAGCCGGGCAGGTGTCCCGCATTGGTGTAGCGCAGCGTGCGCGTGGCGGTATCAAACACGGCGACGAGAAAGGTGGCGAACCGGTCATCCCCGGTGTTGCGTACGAGATGTTTGTTGAGCCGCGCCACAAGTTCCGCGGTACTCAGCGTTTCGCTGCCCGGCACCAGCAACTGGCTGCGCAGCGCCGCTTGCAAGCTGGCCATCAGAAGAGCCGCGGAAATTCCCTTCCCCGAAATATCGGCGATGGCAATGGCCACGTGCGTGGGACTCAGTTGGATGAAGTCGTAATAGTCGCCGCTGACGCTGCGCGCGGCCCGGCAGATGGCCTCGATTTCGACGCCTGCGACGTGCGGCACGTTGCGCGGGAAAAGTTGGTCCTGCACTTCCCGGGCGATGGAGATTTCGTTTTCCAGGCGCTGCAGTTGCTTCTGCTCGTTAATCAGGTTGGTGATGGAACTGGTCATGGAGTTGAACGAATCGCCCAGCGCGCCGAGCTGGTCCTTGCGTTCGACACTGACGCGATAGCTGAAGTTGCCTTCCTGGACGAACTGCGTGGCGCGATAGAGTTCCGAAATCGTTCGCGTGATGGCCCGCGTAAGAACGATGCCGATGATCAATGCCGCGAGTTCCAGAAGGAGGAAGCCGATGGATATCAGGATGAGCGTGGTCACCTTGGAGAAGCTGAATTCGCCCACCAACCCGAAAATGCGGTGATTCAACTGCGAAATGCGCGCTTCGTAGGAAGCGAACACAGGGTGAGCACGCACTACAACGCCGTCGGCGGAGATATGGCTGACCTCCAGGATGGACAGGTCGTCCACCACGGGATCCGTCCAGGAAGTGGCGGGCGGGAGAAAGCGCTTGTGCGTCGTGACGCGGCCGATCACGCGGTACTTCTCGGTGCCGATGGTGACGTCGCTCCCGGTGCTGCCGTCGTTCACGCGGTGCAGCAGCAGCATGTTGAAAGGGCCAAGGTCGGTGGCAACGCTCTCCAGAAATTCAGCGGTCACCGGCACGCTTAGCTCCAGAATCTGCTTGCCGCGCGGTGATTCCACTTCCCTCATGCCCGCCAGCCGCAATTGATTCTCGGTCTGTACCAGGCCTGCGTACGAACGCGCCTTTGGCCCGGCGAATTTTCGGAAATAGTCTTCGGGTACATGAAAGTTCACGACCAAACCCGGCAGGGTCTTGCCTTCCGCGACTTCGAGTTGCGCGGCGAGGGATTGCTCCAGAGTCTTCTGGTCGATGGAAGCAGGCAAGGTCTCCTCGGCGGCGGCGATGTGCGCGGCGGAATTGGCCAGCAAGTCCACGCGCCGGTGAATTTCTTCGTGAAGGATATAGGAACCAAGCTGCGCGTAGATAATCTCCCGCGCGCGACCGGCCAGGATGACGAGAAGGAGAATGGGCACGACGGCGATGAAAACGTAGGCGACGATTAAGCGATTGCGCAGGCTCCAGAGGAGTTCCGCTCGCCAGCGGCTCCAGAAACGATAGGCAAGATAAAACAACGCCAGCAACGCAAGGAACCGCAAGAAACGCATTCCCGATTGGCCCTGCAAAGGGTTGCCGGACCAGCCGGCCCAAATCCCCAGAAGCACCACAGCCAGAGCGGTCCAATCGAGCTTCGAGAGGCTCTTCCAGAAAGGCGTCCGTTGCTTTGGTGTAACGTTCATGTGCGACGAGTTCGCAATCACACTCTACTGTACTTGAATCCCAACAAGTGGGGGAGCCGGGAGTTTTGCAGCGGTCGGAAAGCGCGTCCGTCTTCGTAAGACCTGCCCGCTGGCTCCGCCGGGTTATTTCCCGCGCAGCTCCGGATGGTTGACCCGGCTGTGGTGACGCCCATAGGTGAAGTAGACGACCAGGCCGATAATCAGCCAGATGATCAAGCGCGCCCAGTTGATCCAGCCCAGCTTGTACATCATGTATCCGTTGAACCCGATGCCAAGAATCGGAACGAACGGCACCAGCGGCGTGCGAAAGGGCCGCGGCTGATCCGGGTTGGTATTCCGCAATATCATCACCGCGATGCAGACAATGACGAACGCCAGCAGTGTCCCGATGTTCACCATCTTACCGATATCGTCGATCGGCGTTACGCTGCCTACAATCGCTGCCAGCAATCCCACCACGATAGTGTTCTTCCAGGGTGTGCGGAACTTTGGATGCACGGCGGCAAAAAATTTGCGCGGCAGGAGTCCATCGTTGGCCATGGAATAAAGGACGCGGGTTTGCCCGAGCAGCATCACCAGCATCACGCTGGTCAAGCCTGCCAGAGCGCCGAGCGTAATGATGTGCGAGGCCGTCAATAGGCCGCGATCCAGGAACGCGCGAGCAATGGGCGCTTCGATGTTCACGTCCTGCCAGCGCACCATGCCGGTCAAGACACCGGCGACCAGGATGTACAAGGTCGTGCAGACCAACAACGAGACGATGATGCCGATGGGCAAGTCCCGCTGCGGATTCTTGGCTTCCTGCGCGGTGGTGGTTACCGCGTCGAATCCGATGTACGCAAAAAATATGTACGCCGCGCCGGCCCCGATCCCACTGAACCCCATGGGCGCGAAGGAGTGCCAGTCGCTGCCCCAGTTCGCGAAATTAACGTAACGGATGCCCAGCGCAATCACGAAAAGCACCACTGCCACTTTGATGACCACGATGGTGGCGTTGAAGCGCGCGCTCTCTCTGATGCCGATTACCAGAATTGCGGTGATCACCAGGGCGATCAGAAAAGCCGGAAGATTGAAGCCGATCTCCACGCCAAAAATCTTTGGCGCGTTGACAAGGTCATGCGCGCGCTGCACCAGTTCCGGGGAACGCGCCGAAAGAATGGCGCTGACCTTATCGAGGAAGGCTTGCGTGCCCGGTGCCAGGCTGGGATCAGCCACCTTGGCCATGTCCCGCGCAACGATCTTCTGGGCGGTGGCCAAGCCCGTCCAGTGGTCATAGGCCAGCCACAGCGGCATGCGGATGCGGAAGATGTTGAGCAACTCGATGAAGTGATTGGACCAGCCGGAGGAAACCGTACTGGCGCCCATGGCGTATTCCAGCGTCAGGTCCCAGCCGATGATCCAGGCGAAGAGTTCACCGAGCGTGGCATAGGCGTAGGTGTACGCGCTGCCCGCCAGCGGAATCATGGCGGCGAACTCCGCGTAGCACAATCCAGCAAAGGCGCAGCCGAGCCCCGAAAGAACAAACGACAGCATTAGGCCGGGCCCGGCATAGTGGGCCCCGAGGCCGGAGAGCACGAAAATGCCGGCGCCGATGATGGCGCCAACGCCCAGCGCCGTCAATTGAAACGGTCCGAGCGTGCGCTTCAGGCTATGCTCGCCGGTTTCCTTTGATTCCGAGAGCAACATGCTCAGCGGTTTTCTTGCAAATAGGGGGTTGCCCATGCAACTCCTCCTTCTGTTTGTCCGTTCGAATCTTCCGCCTGACTACGCTTGCCGCCGCGACCACAGCCAGTACACCGGCACGCCCAGCAGCACAATCGCCATGCCCAGCCCCGCGGTTTGTGTCTGATACAGCAGGAGAACCACCATGATCCCCGTGGCCGCCACAATATACAACAGCGGCAGCACGGGATACCCAAATGCTTTGTAAGGGCGTTCCGCGTCCGGGCGCTTCCAGCGCAGCAGGAAAATCCCGCCGATGGTGAGAACGTAGAAGAGCAACGCGGCAAAAACAACGTAATCGAGAAGATTGCTGTAAAGATTGCCGTAGCTGCCGTCCGCTTTCCGGGTGCGCAGCAGAATCAGGATCACGATCCAGATTCCCTGAAACACCAACGCCGTTCCCGGAACGCCCTTATCGTTGAGCTTTCCGGTGGCGCGGAAAAACAGGCCATCCTTGGCCATGGCGTAGGCCACGCGCGAGCCCGCCAGGATCAAACCGTTGTTGCAACCAAAGGTGGAAACGATAATGGCTACGGCCATCATCCAGGCGCCTTTCGCGCCGAAAATGGCGGAGAGCGCCGCGGTGGCCACGCGATCATCGCGCGCCGTCTGAATCTGCTCCAGCGGCAGTGCGCAGAGATACGCGAGATTGGAGAGGAGATACAGCGTCATCACGATGACCGTGCCGATGGCCATGGAGAGGGCCACGTCACGCTTGGGGTTTTTCACCTCGGCGGCCGTGAACCCGATGTTGTTCCAGGCATCCGCGGAAAAGAGCGAGCCTACTTGGGCGACGGCCAAGGCAAGAAGCAGTCCGTACCAACCGCTGGCAGCCGTGACCGTCGGCACCAGCGAGCGCAGGAAGTTGGCGCCCGGCTCGATGGGTTGCGCCCCGCGAACCGCCCAGAGATGCGAAAAGTTGTTTGCAATCGCTCCGGCGTTGCGAGCAACAAATACGCACAAAACGATCAACCCCAGCAGCGACAGCATCTTCGCCGAGGTGAACACATTCTGAATCCACTTGCCCAGCTTCACCCCGCGCGTATTCAGAAACGTCAGGAAGATAATCATCAGCGCGGCCACCAACTGCTGCACGGAAAGGCTGACGGCGAACGACGAACCCAGATTAATCGGCCGAATCACCCAGGACTGCGGAGAGATGGCGGGAAGGAAAACGGCGAGATAGCGGGCAAAGGCGATGGCCACAGCGGCAATCGTGCCCGTCTGAATCACCAGGAAGAGCGTCCAGCCGTAGAGGAAGCCCCACAGAGGCGAGTAGGCCTCTCGCAAGTAAACGTATTGTCCGCCCGCGTGCGGGAACAGCGCGGCCAATTCGCCATAGGAAAGCGCGGCGGCAATCGTCAGCAGCCCTGTGAGGATCCAGGTGAGCAGCAGTCCGCCCGCGGAGCCGGTCACACGCGAGATTTCCGCGGCAACGATAAAGATGCCGGAACCGATCATGGACCCGACTACGATCATCGTTCCATCGAACAGGCCGATGGCGCGTACGAATCCGTGCTCAGCTTGGGCGGTTTGCCGGGGAGACGCGGTCGTGGAATCAGCCATGCCTTGCATTCCTCAGTGGCACGCCGCCGCCGTCTTCCTCTTGCCGCATGGCAGCGGCCGCACTCCCGAATCGGTCAATCCTTGTGCCTTGTTCCCCGCGGATTCCGTCATGATTCCAGCGTCTAATATCACATCGAGCCGGGGCATCACAAGGCGCATGGCTTACTATTTTCCGTTGGAGTTCAGATATCTCTCGATGAAATGGGTGTCGAACTTGCCCGCGGCAAAGTCCGCATCGCCAAGGATGCGCAGGTGCATCGGGATGGAGGTCTTGATCCCCTCGATGACGAACATCTCCAGGGCGCGCCTCATGCGCGCGAGGGCTTCGCCGCGGTCGCGGCCCTTGACGATGAGCTTGGCCACCAGCGAATCGTAATAAGGCGGAATCACCGCGTCCGAATACGCCGCGGAATCCACGCGCACACCGGTTCCCCCGGGCGCCTGAAACGTCGTGATGCGCCCGGCGGACGGCACAAACGTATCCGGGTCTTCCGCATTGATGCGGCATTCGATCGCATGTCCGGTAAACTGCATTTCACCGGCGGCTTCCTCGATTTTTTCGCCCGCCGCCAGGCGAATCTGCGCTTTCACCAGGTCCACCCCGCTGACAATTTCCGTGACCGGATGTTCCACCTGGATGCGCGTGTTCATTTCGATGAAGTACATGGCGCCATCATCGTCCATCAGAAACTCGATCGTGCCCGCATTGGTGTAGCCGATGAGCTCGAGCGCCTTCACCACTTTGGCGCCGATTTCCTTCCTGCGCTTCGCGTCCATCGCCGGCGAAGGCGTTTCTTCGATCAGCTTCTGGTGACGCCGCTGAATGGTGCATTCCCGCTCGCCCAGATGAATCACCTTGCCATGCTGGTCCCCGAGCACCTGGAATTCGATATGGCGCGGGTGCCGCAGATACTTTTCCATGTACACGTCGGGAGTGCCAAAGGCTTGCTGCGCTTCGCTCCGGGCCGTCTGGTAAGCCGCAAGCAACTCCTCCTTCGTGCGGACCATGCGCATGCCGCGCCCGCCACCCCCCGCCGCCGCTTTCAGGATCAGCGGGAAGCCGATGCGCTGCGCTTCCTTGCCAAGTTGCTCTTCGCCCTCGACAACACCATCACTGCCGGGAATGGTAGCCAGTCCCGCGGCCTTCATTTCGCGGCGCGCGCGGTCCTTCTCTCCCATCATCTCGATGACTTCGGGCTTCGGGCCGATGAAGGTAATTTCCGAAGCCTCGCACACCTTGGCAAAATTGGCGTTTTCGGAGAGAAAACCGTAGCCCGGATGAATGGCGTCAACGTTGGTGATTTCGGCGGCGCTGATGACCTGGGGGATGTTCAGATAGCTTTCGCTGCTGCGCGCCGGGCCGATGCACACGGCTTCGTCCGCGAATCGCACGTGCAGCGCGTTGCGGTCGGCCTCCGAATACACCGCCACGGTCGCAATCCCCAGCTCCTTGCAGGCGCAGATGACCCGCAGGGCGATTTCCCCGCGGTTGGCGACAAGAATTTTCTGGAACATAGGCGCGTGGGCCGGCTACCGTTTCCGGCTGGGTCGAATCCCGAACAGCGGCTGCCCGTATTCCACGGGCTGCCCGTTTTCCGCAAAGATTCGCAGCACTTCCCCGCTCACTTCAGACTCAATTTCGTTCATCAGCTTCATCGCTTCAACGATGCAAAGAGTCTGCCCGGAATCCACGTGGTTGCCGATTTCCACGAACGGCTCCGACCCGGGGCTGGGCGATCCATAAAACGTGCCCACGATCGGCGACTTCACCAGGTGCAATTCCTCGCCACCTTGTACTTCCGCATCGATTCCGCCGGCCGGTCCGGCTTCTTCGGCCGGGGCCAAGGCGGAGGGCACAATGATCTCCGCGGCCGGCCTTGGAGGAGCAGGCGCCATGTTCGCGCTGGGCTTCCTCAGCCGTATGCGCAGATCCCCCCTGGAGTATTCGAATTCCTCGAGGTTGTGCTCGCTCATGAACCGGAGCAATTGTTCAATCTGCCCGATTTCAGGATTTGCAAACGACGGACTACCACTCGCTTTCGACGGCTTTTCCCGTTTCATGCCTTTTTCAGATTTCGATGAGATCCCGCTTTACGCGGGTTAGTACTTCGTTCCCTGTCGCGCGTACCACAACGTCATCTTCGATGCGTATGCCCCCGACTCCTTCGACATACACGCCCGGCTCTATGGTAATCACATTTCCGGCTTGGAGTCGAACCTGCTGGCCCCGGGCGACGCGTGGTTCCTCGTGCACTTCCAAGCCCAGGCCGTGGCCCGTGCTGTGCACAAAATGCTCTTCCAGCCCGGCCGTTTTCAGGACTTCCCGCGCGGCGGAATCCACTTCACCGCAGGTAATTCCTGCTTCCACTGCAGCCACGCCGGCCGCTTGCGCTTCGCGCACCGCCTGGTACCACTCGCGGATGCGTCTGGGCGCCCGGCCAAGATACACCGTACGCGTCATATCGCTGCAATAGTGGCCGAGTATAACACCCAGGTCGAGCACCACCAACTCATTTTTCCTCAGTTTCTTGGCCGTTGGCCGCGCGTGGGGGAGGGCGGAGCGCTTCCCGGACGCCACAATCGTCTCGAACGACGGTCCGCTCGCCCCGCGCTTGCGCATCTGGTACTCCAGTTCCGCCGCGAGCTCGCTTTCGCGCACGCCCGGGCGCACCAGTCCGAGCACGCTCTCGAAGACTTCGCCCACCAGAGCGGCCGCCTTTCGCATTTGCGCCAGTTCTTGCGCGTCTTTGCGCGTGCGCAGGCCTCCGGGATGCCTCCAGCTTCAATCGTGCGGCATTTCGCTCCCGCGGCCTTCCGCACCGCATTCCATTGCCCCAGCGACATTTGGAAAGGGTCAAAGCCGGCGCGTCGCAGCCCGCGCTGCCGCAGCCATTCCCCCAGCGCCGGGTACAACCCGCCCTTCTGTAACACCACCCGGATTCCCCGGGCTTCTTCCTTGGCCTGCACCGTGAAGCGGCCGTCGGTAACGAGCGTGGCCCGATCTCGTTCAACAACTAGGGCGCCGGATTCGCCAGTAAATCCCGTCAGGTAGAACCAGTTGGCGGGATGCGTGACGATCAGGCTATCCAAGCCTCGCTGGCGCAGCGCGCTGCCCACCTCTCGCCGTCTTTGGGAATGATTTGCGCTCATAAAAAAGAATCGAGGAGACTCGCGCCTCCTCGATTCCAGTGTACTCGAATTCTTGATTGCCTGACCGGTTTCGCCTGCGGCTCTTCCTGGAAACTACCCAGGGATGATTCGCGGCGTCAGGAAGAACAGCAGTTCCTGCGACGTAACGCTGACGCTGGTTTCCCTGAAAAGGTGCCCAATCAAGGGCAAGCTGCCCAGGACCGGCACCTGAGTGATGTTCGTCTGCTGCTGTGTGACGATGATGCCGCCTATGACCACCGTGCCGCCGTCTGCCACAAGCACCTTGGTCTCCGCGGACTGCGTATCGAGAGCCGGGATTCCCTCAATGCGCGGGATACCGTTGTCGACCTGCGTGTTTTCCACCAACACGTCCATGAACACCGTGCCTTCGGCGGTAATCTGCGGCGTAACTTCGAGCTTCAGCACCGCGTCAATGTACTGCACCGAAATGGTGTTGTTGATGGTCGTTTGAATTGGAATCTTGGTACCTTGCTTCACCGTCGCCTTTTCGTTGTTCTGCGTGATTACTTTCGGCTTGGAGAGCAATTTGCCCACGCCCTTGGCTTCCGCCGCCGTGATGTAGAAGTCCACCGCGAAATTCGGGGACCGGTGGCCAAAGTAAAAGCCGCTGGTCGGAACGCCCGCGGGGAGGTTTACGTTAAGAGGAAGACCGGGAGTAGTGCTGCCGCCGCTGCTGCTGTTTGGTGTGCCGATTAGCGGCGGCTGTGGTATGCCCGTGCCCGTTGTCACCGGACTGACACCCACGCTAGCCGGTCCGCCGAAGATGGTGCGCCCGCTGGTGGTGGTTCCGGCCATGCCCCACTGCACGCCGATATCCTGGGAAAAGGAGCGGGAAGCCTCAACGACGCGCGCTTCGATTTCGACCTGTTGGGACTTGCGGTCCAACTGGCGAATCAGGTTGTCGATGGTCGGGATAACGGACGGAATGTCCCGGATGATCAGTTGGTTGGAGCGGTCATCGGCAAAAATGTCGCCGCGGCTCGAGAGGAATTTCTTCAGCGTAGCCACCATCGTCGTCGCCTTGGCGTAGCTGAGCACGCGCGTGACGGTCACGGGCGCAACGGCTTCCGCCTGCGCTTTTTCCAGGTCGCGCTGCGTTTCGGCTTCGTTCTTCAATGTTGCGCGGGTAGCCACGCGCAGAACGTTTCCGTTGAGTTGCTTGTCCAGACCGTTGTTCTGCAACACCAGGTCCAACGCCTGATCCCACGGTACTTCGTCCAATACGATCGTCAGTGTGCCCTTCACGTTGGGATCCAACACCACGTTCAAGCCGCTGATCTCGTGGATCAACCGGAAGAAGTCCTTCAGGTCCACGTCCTTCAGGTTCACCGAAATCGGTTCTCCCGTGTAATGTGCCGCCGGTGCCGCGCTGGGCGACGCCGTCGTCTGCGAAGACGCCACGGTGGTGGCGGCGTTGCTCGCCTGCTGCACCGCCTGCTGGGCGGCCTGTTGCGTGTTTCCTGCCGGGGGCGCCGGCTCGGACTTCTCCTTCAGCGATGCCAGAACGATAGAGGGCTGGGTCAGTTCGTTTGGCAAGCCAAAGCGAGGAGCCTGTTCTTTCAAAGCCTTGCCGTGGTGCGCGCTCGAAAGCGGCGCGCTCGGCGCATACGATATCTTTTGCGGCGTCTTCTCCACCAACGTGGACGTCACCGGCGCAACCAGATTCCCTTCCGGGGGCGCATTCTGGGCCTGGAAATAAATCACGATCGCCGCGCCTTCATGCGCGATCTGGTAGGGCGCTGAGGCCGTCAGGTCAATCACGATGCGCGCCACGTCCGGACGGAATTGTCCCATCCGCACGTCACGCACCGGCGCCGCCACCCCGGGTATGGAACTCTTCTGCACGCCCATGCGCGCCCCGGCGAAGTCCAACACCAATCGCTCCGGGTTCTGCATCCGCGCCGCATGGACATCGAGGCGTCCTGCTCCTTCGACGCGAACGGCCGCGCGCTGCGTGTCCTGTGTAATCGCCACGCTTGAAATCACTGCGGCGCTTGTGGGCGCAGCAGTGGCATCCTGTCCGCGAAGCGTAGCCGAGCTTGCGCCCAGCGCCACGGTCGCGAGTATCAGGCAGCCACACCGAAAGGCCGGCCAATTCGTCTTCATTGCTGATCTCCTGCACTGGAGTAAATTCTCTTATTCACTTGCCGCTCCACGGGCTTCCCAAATGCGTCTTTCCCCATTTCGTGGAACGACACGCTATCCATGGCTATCTTTTCCACCCGTCCGTCGTACAACTGGTCCCCTTCCCGCAAGAAGTAGGTGCGTGCCTGCGGATTGGTGACCACTGCGATCATCCCGTTTGGTGCACGCACGATTCCATCGAGCCGCAGCGAGGAAACCTGCAATCCCGCTTTGCCCGGAGGCAGATTCTTCGCCGCGTCGGCTGCCGCTTTATCGCGGCCCACCAGGGATTCGAACGGATCGCGCCGCGCCACTTTCTCTTCGGCTGGCGCCGCGCCTTCGGCAGGGGCTGCCGTCGGCTTCTTGACGCTGGCCTTCTGCGCCTTAGGAGCAGACTTCGCGGCAGGCTTCGAGGCAGCAGGCTTGCTGGCCGGTTTGGCCGCCGCTTTTGCGGCTGGCGCCGGTTTGGTCTGGGCGAACAGGCCGTTTCCGCCCGCCGCCATCAGCATCCCGATAACTAGTATGATCGCTCGACGCATGGCTCGCTCATTCCTGCTCACGGTTTTTTCACGGGCGGAGTTGATCCCTTCGCTCCACCCGCTCCCGGAGCCGTATCAGCCGGCTTCGTGAAATACGTTGTTACGATAAAAGTTCCGCTTACCGTTGTGCCCGGGCGTATGGGGTACTTCACGCCATGCGACCCCGCGGCATCATCGAATTGCAGGTCCCCGACATTGATAATCCGCGACAACCGGCTCAGCCGCCCAAAGAAATCCAGGAGATTAAAGTACGGCCCATCGACCTGCACATCAAACGGCATTTCGTAGTGGAAATCCCGCGCCACGATCGCCTGCGACGTTAGCCGCCGCAATTGCACGTTCGAGGCGCTCGCCGCACCTTGCAACAGGCGGATGAATTCGTCCACTTCCTTCTCTTCCGGCACGATCGTCTTCAACGTGTCCAGTTGCTTGCTGAGCGCGTCCATCTGCTGCTTCAGTTCGCCATATCGCTGCTTGTAAACCTGGAGTTGCGTGACTTCCTGGTTCAGCTTCTGCCGCGCCTGCACCGCCTGGTCGTAATCGGCGCGCTCCTGTGCCACCGGAGAACCCGGCACATACAAACCCGCCAGAACCAGAATCACCGCGATGGCCAGGGCCACCAGCCCTTGCATGATCACCGACATGTCTCGGAAAGGATTCGCCATGATCTTCCCTTATCCTTTCTTCGCCGGTGCGCTATTTGGCGCACTCTGCCCAGGCGCGCTCGCTGGCTTTGCCAGCGGCGCGCTGCCCGCGGGCCCGTTGGGCGCGATCTCTGCGCTAATCGAGAAAGAATAGGTCTGGAAAGCGGTGTTCTTCTCGTCCTGCTTCGATTCCTTAATCTCGACCTTCTGGAAGTAGCCGGAACGCTTCAGTGCGGTGATGAAGTTCGCTACGGAATTGATCGAAGCCGCCGCCCCTTCCAGGTTTATCGTGGTGCCTTTCTTTGTCATGGACACGAGCCAGAGGTTCTCCGCGCGCGAAACCGTGTTGGCTACCTCGTCCAGCAATTCCTGCCCGCCGGTGCGGTCGCGCTGCAATTGCTCGATGGTGGCGACGCGCTGCTGCAGCACCGTCTTCTGTTTTTCGAATGACTCCACTTGCAGCTTGATCTGTTCCAGCTCCGTCTTCTGGGATCGCAGTTGCTTGATGCGGTTGTTCTCATCATTCAACTGCGTCTGCCAGGAGTGGTAGAAGTAAAACAAGAAGAGGCCGCCCAGCAGCACGCCTGCGCCGATGAACACCAGCGGCAGAGCCGCCCCGGTGTCTACCGGCCGCCGTGCGCCTTTCGGCCGCGTTTGTCCCAATAAGTTTATGCGGATCATGGCTAGTCGAAGCTCCTCAATGCCAGTCCCACCGCGACAACCAACTTTGGCGCCAATTCCCGGATCTGATCCTCACTGTGCTTCCCTGGATTGATCAGCACTTTCCGGAATGGATTCAACTCCTCCACCGGCATGGCAAATTCTTCTCTTAACAGGTCCACCAAACCCGGTACCCGCGCCGTCCCGCCCGCGACCATTATGCGCTGTATATTTTCGCCGCTTGCGGTGGCCCGGAAGAAGTCAAAGGTCTTCTGAATCTCCAGCGTCAGAATGTCAGAGACGCTGCGCAGTATCTGGCTCTTCTGCTCATCGGTCACGCTGGGCAGCGTGTCGCCCTTCTTCAGGCGTTCCGCGTCATCGAAGCTCAGGTCCAGTTCCTTCTGCAGGGCGTCCGTGTACTGGTTGCCGCCAACGCTGACGTCGCGCGTAAACAACGGCACTCCGCCGCGAACGATATTGATGTTCATCACGCTGGCCCCGATGTTCAACAGCGCTACCGTCTGCCCCGCATCCGGCTCGTAATTCACTTCGAAGCAGTTCTGCAGGCCGAACGCGTCGATATCCACGACCACCGGCGTCTTGCCTGCCTGCGCCAGAACGTTGGTGTGGTTCAGAATCTTGTCTTTCTTTACCGCTACCAGCAGCACGTCCATCTGGGAGTCCATGGCTTCCAGTAGCTGATAGCTCAAATTCACGTCGGCGATGTCGAAAGGAATGTGCTGGCTGGCTTCGGAGGGGATGCGGTCGTACAACTCTTCTTCGGTCATCAGCGGCAGGGGAACCCTCTTCACGATCACCGAATGTCCGGAAACCGAAGTCGCCACGTTCTTGGTCTTGATGTGTTCGGTGTCGAAGATTTTTGTGATCGCGTTGGCCACCTGCGGCGCATCCATGATCGCTCCGTCCACCACGGTGTCCTGCGCCAGCGCTTCCATCCCGAAACTCACAAGCTCGTACCCGGCCTTGGTCGCCTTCAACTCCACGGCCTTGATCGAACTGGAGCCGATATCCAGTCCCACGAGCTGCTTCGCTTTCCTACCCCCGAGTAACCACATATCGCAGCCTCTTTCCCTCACGCCTGAGCGAGCCTAGCGACGCCTTGCCACCACTTGGCTCATCTTGCGTTCCATCCAGCGGTCCAGGATCGTCTTCCTTAGTTTCCAACGATTGCCTAGTTTAAACGCAGGTATTTCGCCCTCTGTGATGTACCGGTACAGAGTATCAGGACTAATCCCCAAATACTGGGAAGCCTGCCGTACGTTCATCACTTCGCGCGATTCGCTCACGAGGAACGTCCACCCTGTTTCTATCACGCTCCGGAAGCTGGCGTGCGCCGCACCCCTTAGATCGAACAATAATAATCCCGCCGGTGCGGCCCGTGTGAACTTTTATGTCATTGAGACCCATCAGCCGTCAAGCGTTTCTCGCCTGCAGTTGTCCTAACAATGTCGGGAATCATAGGCAGTTGACCTGGTATTGCAGGCAGGTCCTCCAAAATGTAGTGCTGCATAGCTATCAGTACCACAACAGATTGTATTTCACCTCGCTTCCCACCCTGTCCCGCGGGACGGTTATCCTTTGCATGCAATCAACCGGCAAACACCCCGTTTCATAGGCCTTTCGCGGGCTTGCCCCGCGCGCTTCGGCTTTCCCAAAGAAAAGAGCGCCCGTGCTCCGCGCGCGCGCGTTTGCATCAGTTGCCCTCAAGCGGGCACGGTGGAAATCCTCAATCTGCACACTTGGAAATTGCAAGAACCCCTGAAGCTGACACCCTGGGTGGACGGCCTGGGCTTCCTCGCCTCCACAAACTAAACGACTCTTGCGCGCGCGTGGCAGGCTAAATCCCCAGGCTCTTCCACAGCCCCTCAACCCGCGCCTTCGTTTTCTCATCCATCAAAATTTCGTCCGGCCACGGCCGCGCAAATCCCTCGCTGGCCCACTTGCGCGTTGCGTCGATGCCCATCTTCGACCCGAAATCCTGCATGCGCGCGGCGTGGTCCAGCGTGTCCATGGGCCCCAGCATGAACTGCACATCCCGCTCCGGATCAATCGCGCACAGCGCCTTCCACACCACCTCGCGATAGTCGTGTACGTTCACATCGTCATCCACCACCACGATAACCTTGGTGAACATCGCCTGCCCCAGCGACCAGATCGCGTTCATCACTTTGCGCGCGTGCCCGGGAAACGACTTGCGGATGGCCACGATCATCAGGTTGTGCACAATTCCTTCCGCGGGCAACGACACGTCCACAATTTCCGGGTGCGTCATTTTCATTAGCGGCAGGAAAACCCGCTCGATCGCATAGCCCATGAAGAAGTCTTCCTGCGGCGGCGGCCCCACCACGGTCGTCAGATAAATCGGGTCTTTGCGGTGCGTCACGCACTCCACGTGGAAAACGGGGTACTCCCCTTCCAATGAATAAAATCCCGTGTGATCGCCGAATGGTCCCTCCGTGCGCATCTCGCTCAGGTTGACGTAGCCCTCCAAAACGATCTCCGCGTTGGCCGGAACTTCCAGTTCATTCGTTTCGCACGGCACCAGTTCCACCGGTTCCCTTTTCAGGAAGCCGCTGAACATCATCTCGTCCAGATCCGGCGGAATCGGCAGAATCCCGCCCAACGTGGTGGCGGGATCGACGCCAATCGCGACGCTCACGGGCATGCGCCCTTCGGGATTTTTCGCGCGCGCCCGCCGGAAATGTTCCGCGCCGTGTTTTTGCGTCTGCCAGTGCATCCCGGTGGTGCGCTCGTCGTAAACCTGCATGCGGTACATCCCCACGTTGCGCTTCCCCGTTTCCGGATTCTTCGTGAACACCAGCGGAAACGTGATGAAGCGCCCGCCATCCTGCGGCCAGCATTTCAGGATCGGAAAATCCAGCAAGTTGACGTTATTGCCCTTGCGCACTACTTCTTTGCACGCGCCGTCCTTCACGCTCCTCGGAAAAAACGAGCCCAGCTCCGCGAGCTTCGGCAACATCTTCAATTTGTCGAACAGTCCCTGCGGCGTCTGCATGTCCAGGAAGCCGCGGATGCGCGCAGCCACGTCCTGCAGATCTTCCACTTCAAGCGCCAACTCCATCCGGCGGACACTGCCGAAGGCGTTGATCAGCAGCGGATACCGCGATCCTTTCGGCCTTTCAAAAAGGAGCGCAGGCCCGAGCCCCGCAGGGCTTGGCCCCTCATGAGCGGCCCCGGCTACAGCTTTATCCTTGTTTTTTTTCTCCGGAGCATCCTCTCCGCGCAAGGCCTCGCGGCGCAGGCGCTGCACCACTTCCGCAATCTCCAGCACCGGATCCACTTCCGCCTTCACGCGGCGCAGTTCGCCTTCGCTCTCCAGTTTCCGCACAAATTCCCGCAAATCGCGATACGCCACTTCATTCCTCCTGGAAAACTCTCCGGTAGCCGCCCAAACGCTCACACTACCACGGCCCCGGCGAGCGCGCAAAAACTCTTCCGCCATCGAATCCCCCCGAGCAACTCGAGTCTTCTGGACCGCACGGCTAGCATCTTTTTTAATTTGATCGGACGAAGGGAAAAGTCGCGGGCGCCCCACTATTTTTGCAAACCGGTCATTTGCGCGAGAGGCCAAAGCAATGTGACAATACCTCCATGCCAAAATCACATTTTTCAGCACTGTCTCTCCTCGCGGCCGGCATCTTCCTCACCGGCCACACCGCGGCCCAGCAGACCCCGGCGTCCACTACACAACAATCTCCCGCCGCGTCTCCAACTCCGGCGGCGAAGACGCAGACCTCTCCCGCGGCGAAGAAGCCCGCGACGACTCCCGCCGCCAAGACGCCCGTGCCCCTCACCCTGACGACGCCGAAAGACAAGGCCAGCTACGCCATCGGCATGAACATCGGCAAGGGCATGCACAAGCAATCCGTGGACGTGGATCCCGCCATTCTCATGCGCGGCTTGAAGGACGGGCTGGCCGGCGGCAAGACGCTGATGACCGACGAAGAAGCGCAAGCCGCACTCGTCGCTTTGCAGGCAGAAATGAAGAAGCAGCAGGAAGAAATTGCCAAAGCCCAGGGCGAACTGAACAAAAAGCTGGGTGACGCGTTCCTCGCGGCAAACAAGACCAAGGAAGGCGTCGTGACGCTGCCCAGCGGCTTGCAGTACAAGATCCTGCAGCCGGGCACCGGCCCCAAGCCCACCGCGAAGGACGTCGTGGTATGCAATTATCGCGGCACGCTGCTCGGCGGCAAAGAGTTCGACAGTTCCTACAAGCGCGGCCAGCCGGCCACCTTTCCCATGGGACAGGTGATCAAGGGCTGGACGGAGGCGCTGCAGCTCATGCCCGTCGGCTCCAAATGGCAGCTCTTCCTGCCGCCCGACCTGGCCTATGGCGAGCGCAGCGCTGGCCCGGACATTACTCCTAATTCGACGCTCATCTTTGAAGTGGAACTGGTCTCCATCAAGCCGCCGGAAAAGCCCGCCGAGAAGCCGGCGGCCCAGCCAGCAGCCAATCCCGGTGACAAGCCAGCAGCCAATCCGGCCGCTAAACCATCTGATAAGCCTGACACGCCAAACCCATCCACCGAGAAACCCAAACCGTAGCGCCCTAGCACTTGTACCGGCCGATCCCGCTTTGCGGGATCGGTTCGTGGGCTAACATTTGTAGTGGCCGACCTTCAGGTCGGTTCTTGGGTTTGCCTGTGCAAGGCCCGACCACGAGCGTCCGCCACG
>Ga0182017_10000462_pt1 | contig 32048 bp, 25 predicted proteins | sample 712E3DmetaG_FD_120492 | JGI IMG/M metagenome (GOLD analysis project Ga0182017, IMG submission 120492) | Permafrost microbial communities from Stordalen Mire, Sweden - 712E3D metaG | ecosystem: Environmental > Terrestrial > Soil > Wetlands > Permafrost | place: Sweden: Stordalen | collected... | reverse complement strand
TGGATGGCGGGTGGAATAGGTGTAGCCGGCGTAGAATGGTTTGCAAGTCAATGGCTTTCTCTGCGTGCTGAATACAGTGAAGGCATCCAATATCAATGGCATTCGATGAATTCAACGTCCGATTTTTCCTCTACGAATACCGATTATTTACCTAACAATTATAGAAGTTCTGGAACAACGAAGGGATGGACATTGAGCAGTTCCGGTGTCAGCTTCGGTCTCAATGTCTATTGGTGAGTCAAGAAAGCATAATTAAAGATGCTCGATTATATTCAGACTCATCTATTGAGAAGTGACACATGGCGGCGGCTCCGGCAACGAAGCCGCTTTTGTTTTTAATGAAATATGATCAGATAGAATGCTCGCTTCGGTTTCGCAATGATGAGCCAGATGGAGTCCATCTATCGCTCATTTGAGTAAGATCAATTTTTTTGTTTGGATGTATGAACCGGACTTTCCCGAAGAGACGGGAATTGTCAAGCACATATGGGGGACTTATCGGGAACCTGCACATTCTGTCAAATTGATTTATCGCCAATTAATTGTTAGTATTTGTCAAGAAAGATTGCTGCATTTTGCAGTTTGGTCCTTATTTTGAAACTTGTGGGACAAAAGGAATGTTTTATCTGTAACATTATTTCGATCTATGAAGGATACAATAATAATGCTTTCAGCTATAACTCTTCCTTTGGATAAAAGATGAGATTTTGGATAGCTTCAGATCGATCATTCTAAAAATATTTACCGGGTTTTAACCCAGGAGGTCGTAATGGGAACGAAATATAAAATATTTGTGATTTTATTTTTATTTGCTTTGTTTCTTTTCGGTCAAAGAGAAAAAGGATTGTACGCTCAAACGAATGTTGCAATGGTTCTTGGCGCCAACAAGCCGGTAGGCACTGCAAGAGGAATATTCCCCGGAAGAGTTATATGGATTCACGACACACTGGCCGCCAAATGGGACGGCGTGAACGGATATTGGTGGGATGACAAATACACTTCTCAGATCGAAGCAACGAAGATGCTTGCTGCTTCACTCAAGTCTCTGACCGGTGAAACTCAGGATGATAAAGCATGGGATAAGCTGTTCAGATATTTTAATGCAGCAAAAAAGAATATTGACAGAGGATTTAAGAATGACGAGAAAATTGCAATTAAAATAAACGAAAACAACACGAATGCGCACGCGAATAATAACAACATTAATGCTTCGCCGCAGCTCGTTTATACGCTCCTGCAAAGCTTGATTCTGAACGCCAAAGTCCCACAGAGCAACATCACCGTATTCGACGCAAGCCGCTTCATTACCGACAATATTTTTAACAAATGCCATTCCGAATTCCCTGAAGTTATTTTTGTTGATAATGTGGGAGGCGACGGCAGGGTAAAGTCGGAATATGTGGAAAACGCCATTCCATACTCAGTCGATAACGGGAAACTTGCACGCGGACTCGCGAAGTGCGTCGTTGAAGCCGATTATGTCATCAATATGGCGCTTCTGAAAGGCCATGTCGGGCAAGGCGTCACTCTTTGCGGTAAAAATTATTACGGAGCAACCGACATCGATAAAGATTTTCGAAAGAATGCGCACGATAATTTCAGTCAGGATAAAGACGGCAAACCGAAATACATGACATTTGTCGATTATCTCGGCCACAAAGATTTGGGCGAGAAAACAATGCTGTTTTTGATAGATGGAATATACGGTTCAAAAGATGTGAATGGCATTCCGGCTCCGAAATGGAAAATGGACCCATTCCATAATAACTGGCCCGGAAGTTTGCTTGCATCCCAGGACGGCGTTGCTATAGACGCAGTAGGCCTCGATTTTTTAAGTTCCGAATGGCCCGGCATGATTGATATCTCTTATGCGGACAGTTACCTCATTGAAGCCGCACTTGCTAACGATCCGCCCTCAAAAACTTTTTACGATCCCGAAAGGGATAATATTCGATGCAAAAGTTTGGGAGTAATGGAGCATTGGAATAATCCTCAGGAAAAGAAATACAGCCGGAATCTCGGCAAACAAACAGGAATCGAGCTACTCTATCTGGCTGTCGATCATTGATGCAGTGAACGGCGCCGGTAAAATGAGAACCGGGCAGATTAAATTCAATCGGAAGCGGGAGCAAGAGCGTCCTTTTTCACATTATGCGCGCTTCTTTGGCACTCCTTTGGTATGACAATCGAGGCAGCGCATGGAATGGATATTGTGCGGGCTGTTCTTGTCTGCGAACGTTGTATTCATTTTCATCACGTCGAGACCGCAGTTGGAAACAGCGGGATGGCAATTCATGCAGCTCTGTCTCGGGTCATTGCTGTGGCCTTCATGGCATGACTGACAACTGAGTCCCTCATGAATACCGCGCGGAGTTCTATCGTCACTCGTTCCCGCCTGGTGAAATGCGTTGGGTGCGTGACACTGAACGCAAATCCTTTGAATCGGATCTTCGGAAACATCTACCGGCCGCTCGCCTTCCCACAGCTTCAACACAGGCAGGCTGCCGGTTTCAATATGTGCTTTATCGTAGCGGTCATAGAAAAGCGCCGCAGAAGATCGTGCCGGTGTGCTGTAATAGATTTTCTTTGGATCGGAATAATCAGCTCTGGCTGCAACAGAACCTTTTCTATGTATTTCGTGACATGCGAAACATGGAATGACCGGCATCGCTGCTTGTTCCGGATCTAATATTTTCCACGGGCCTTTGATGCTGATCGGCGAAACCAGGTCTGTGATCGTCCCTTCATAAAACATCCCGTGGCAGCGGAGGCAATCCGAATTAGGCTGCACGGCTGTATTGTGTTTTTCATTCAGAAAGATAGCTGAATAAGGCGCCGAGTGTCCGCCGGACAACCACCTGGCATACTCCACTCCATGGCATCGTTTGCAATTTGTAAGAAGCGCTGCAAGTTGGACTTCATTAAGCATGATAATCCGCTCTCCGCTTCCTGCAAAATGATGCACCACCATCATTCCTTTTTCCACTAAACTGTGAAGACCGCCGCTGAAGGCTGTTTCATGACACTCCTTGCAATGCATTGACCGGTGTCCGCTCTCGGCCCACATCGATGCAGGTCCATCAATTTCGTGACACGATGTGCATGTGTTCTGAGGCGTGGCTGCTTCCCAATAGACGATGAATCCCCCGAACACAGCAAGAAGACCTGCGGCCGCGATGATTACGATCTTGATCGATTTTCGAATATTTTTTATCGGCATAATTTAATGAATTTTCAATTTTCCCGAACCCTATGTAAACCGGTTCCCCTTTTGCCACTCCGCTGCAATATGCCCCGCTACCCAATATCCCAGAGCCATGATGGTAAGCGCCGGATTGAAACCTCCGTTCGTCACGTGCAGGCTGGCATCAGCGACGAATACATTTGGCGTCTCATGCACCCGCCCGTATTTATCTGCAACCGAAGTCCGTGGATCGTCGCCCATGCGGCATGTGCCGGCCTGGTGCTGACCGCCGCTCAAACCTTTACCGCCGATGCTTTGCCATGTATAGGATGCTCCCGCTTCTTTCAGGATTATCTCGGCTTTGCTTGAGAGGAATTCACATCCTTTAACGTCTTTCGGATGCCTATGACCCGACAGACGGACCACAGGTATTCCCCAATAATCTTTAACCGATGGATCGATCTGAACACGCGAATCGAAGAACGGCATCTCCTGAATCGGACCTACCACCTGAACGTTTTTCCTGAAATATTTCCGCTGGAATTCCTTGTGGGACTTGCCCCACTTTGGAAATCCGGTGGGCCTGATGCCTGTGAAAAAGTAAGGGAGCCTTGTAAACTCGTTGGCAAGTATCCCGCCTCCGACAATGCCGGGATTATGATGACTGAAGTCGCTGACTGCAATCGTTGCACCGGGACCGACATCATCGAAGATATCATCCTCGAAGAGACCGAAAGCGCCGGTGTATGCATGTCCCTGCAGGTTCCGTCCGACCCAATCGTAGCGGTTTCCTACGCCATTCGGATAATGTTTCGATTTTGAATTCAGCAGCAGTCTCGGCGTTTCGGTTGCGGACGCGGAAATAATAATGATATCTGCACTCTGGACTTGTTTGCGTTCATCTTTATCGAAATAGGAGATACCTGTTATCCTGCCGTTTCCATCGGTAACCAGTTCGTTTACAATACAGTTCGTACGAAGCTCACAATTGCCTGTCGATAAAGCTGCAGGTATGGCGGTATTGTGCGTTCCGGACTTGGCATTGATCGGGCATGCAAAACCGCAGCACGACCTTCTACGCACACACGCGGCCCTGCCGTTATATGAAATGGAGTTCCGCAGCATGGGTATCGGAAATGGATGGAGTCCCAGTCGTCTCATAGAAGACTCCAGAATCTTTGCTTCTTTATTGTAGGCAAAAGGCGGCATTGGATAGGGTTTATTTCGGGGAGCAGCAAACGGATTTTGCGCTGCGTCACCTGCAACGCCGATTTCCCATTCTGCTTTTTCGTAGCAGTGTTCAAGTTCTTCGTAACTAATCGGCCAATCGGCTAACGTCGAACCTTCGATATGTCCGTACGTAGTCTTCATCCGAAAATCCTCGCGCATAAATCGCCACGCCATCGCTCCATAGCTGACCGTACCGGATCCAACACAGGCTGCAACATTGTTGTAGTCATTCTCGCTCGCCACCACGACTTTTGTGGAACCGTCATCATTGACGACAACTCTCCGGTACCTTTCATCGTCCGGTCCGAAGGCATTGCCGAGCACGGTTGTGCGCTGCGACAGCAGCTCATCGTTGTTATGGACATCATAGGACGCCCAATCTCCGCGCTCCATGAGAACCACGGACAACCCGGCTTCACTCAACTCTTTGGCAGCGACTCCGCCTCCGGCACCTGCACCGACAATCACGGCGTTAACATGTCTGTTGCTCATAGGTTAGATCCCGCTGCGGTTTTCACCGACGATCTGAGGTTCATCAAGTCCGATCATCTTATAGCTTATATAATTCTTGTTACCCCCATGCCGCGGACTGCCGTAATAACCCTGCAAACAATGAGCTCGCAGCAGTTCAAAAAAATATTCCGAGAATCCGTTTTTCCAAACGTCGCCATCAAGCCTGCCGGTTTCCATATCCTGCAGGATGGCCGTTTGTGTTTCCCATGCAAGATCTTCAAACTTCCTGTGATATTTATCTGCACAGCTCTTTTCGAGACCGGCCAGTCCTTTTTGATAGTCCTGCTGAAAACGGCGGTACGACCCTATAAGCTGAGTATCTAAAAAATTGGCCACTCCCGCATCCCGTCCTCCGGGCCAATCGTCGGCAGGGACAATCTGTTCCGCAATCGCCTCTGTCAATTTTATTTCATCCTCGCTGAAAAACATGGTTCCCGGCCGGCGCGATGCAGTGCAGCCTTCGAAAAGACTCAGGCCGCCTGTCGTGAGAGACAGAGCGCCTGCTCCCAGCGCAGCGATCTTAAGAAAGTCCTTGCGGGAGAGTTTTATACCATCATTCATATCTTGAGCGCCTGATATTCGTTTGATGGATACGCATCATTTCATGTTTCTCTCATTCCATTGCGAAAATAATTGAACCGCCGTAAATTAAATCTTTAAGGACCAGAGAACTTATAAACGGGAAGATCTTTTTAAGACGATATTTTGTCGAGGAAAAATTAATTGATAGACTTCTCAATCGCCAAATCACTTAATCTCTCAAGTCTCTCAACTCATCCCACGCAGAACTTAATACATCATAGATTCAATGTCAAGAGTTCAATCCGGTTTCCATTGCAGTGTGCGGCCGGTATCGAATAGTTATATTAGAACTATATGATTCCTTGAAAGTCCCCGATGTCAAATATTCGGATTATACGGCTGCCGAACAACATGGATGCTGTCTTATAGAAAGGAGGCGGAATGACGATCCTCTCCCCATCGACTTTTTCCTGTCTCATGTGTTTCGTCATCTTTGAAGTGATCAGAGTATGAAACAGTTCACTGATTATTTCCGGCAATCCGGTCAACCGCATCGATAAAATGCACAAGAGCGTCTGCGAAACTTTTCTTTTCGGAAAACACGATGATTGCATGTTTCCCGGCCATTCTCCTCATTCTCATGCGATGAGAATCAAGCATCATACTCTGGATTTCCTATAGCGATCGATCAATGCATTGGTTGAGCTGTCGTGATTGAGATGCCGTTCGTCTCCAGGCTCAAGTTCGGGGATAATGCGCGCAGCAAGAGCTTTTCCAAGTTCGACCCCCCATTGATCAAATGAGTCAATACACCACATAGCGCCTTGAGTAAAGACACTGTGTTCGTATAATCCGATGAGTTTTCCCAATGCCTCCGGAGTCAGCCGGTCTAAAAGAATCGTACTGGACGGTCTATTGCCCTCAAAAGTTCGGTGCGGTATAAGCGAATCCGGTATATTCTCCGCGATGAGTTCCTGCGGTGTTTTTCCAAAAGCCAATGCCTCCGACTGGGCAAACATATTGGCCAGGAGTAAATCGTGATGGCGGCCGAGAGGATTCAGTGATTGAACAAATCCGATGAAGTCGCATGGAATCAGTTTGGTTCCCTGATGAATGAGCTGATAAAAGGAATGCTGGCCATTCGTGCCAGGCTCTCCCCAATAGATCGGACTTGTCTGGTAAGAGATATCAGCCCCGTCCCGCGTTACGTGCTTGCCGTTGCTTTCCATGGTCAATTGCTGGAGATAAGCCGGGAAACGTTTCAAATACTGTTCATAGGGTAAAACAGCAACGGTCTCTGCATTGAAGAAATTATTATACCAAATACCCAGCAGTCCCATAAGAACCGGCAGATTATGTTGAAAAGGCGCTGTGCGGAAATGTTCGTCCATTTGGTGAAGACCGTCAAGCATGGCACGAAAGTTTTCGGGACCGATGGCGACCATTGTCGAGAGGCCGATCGCCGAGTCCATCGAATAACGCCCGCCGACCCAATCCCAAAATTCAAACATATTGGCGATGTCGATGCCGAACTTAGCAACTTCTCCGGAGTTTGTTGAGACCGCAACAAAATGTTTCGCAACGGCTGCAGGATTTTTCAAAGTCCTAAGCGCCCAATCGCGAGCTGTATGCGCATTGGTCATCGTTTCCAGGGTCGTAAAGGTTTTCGAAGATATAATAAACAGAGTCTCTTCAGGGTCAAGATCACGTACGACTTCGGCAAAATCGGTGCCGTCAACATTTGAAACGAAATAAAAATTCAGGTCCCGCTGACTGTAATGCCTCAATGCTTCGTACGCCATCACCGGGCCAAGGTCGGATCCTCCGATGCCGATATTGACGATGCTGCGGATAGGTTTTCCGGTATAGCCCTTCCACTCCCCTTTGCGCACTCGATCGGAAAAATCCGCCATCTTGTCAATTACAGCATGGACAGGAGGCACGACGTCTTCGCCGTCTACGATGATCGATTGTCCCTTTGGAGCCCGCAAGGCTACGTGCAGGACAGCCCGTTTCTCCGTGACGTTTATCTTCTCGCCCCGGAACATGGCATCAATCCACGCGCGCAAACCGGATTCCTCCGCCAGCTGCAGAAGGAGCCTCAAGGTTTCGCCGGTGATACGATGCTTTGAATAGTCGAAGCAGATGCCCAATGCTTCAATCGTCATACGCTCCGCGCGCTTCGGATCGTCTGCAAAGAGCTTGCGAAGATGCATCTCCCGTACTTTTGCGTAATGGGTTTCGAGAGCCTGCCATGCCGGGAGTTTAGTAAGTTGCAGAAGATTTGTTTTCATTCATACGTCCTTTCCGTAGCTGCATTGCAGCCTCTACATGAGATTCAATTGACTTGTCTCATTGTTCCTATTGTTTCCGTTTCTTCCCGCGGTGCTGATGAACCAAACAGCTGAAGACTATAATAATCGATGAGCACATGAGATTATATACCAAGACCCGGAGTGAGAATTTTCTCTCCAGTTATTATGTATTTAATATTTTCGTGATTATTTTATATTTATTGCGTTAACTGTGTTATCTTATAAAATTTATTAAATCATTGCGATATAATCACGCAGTAAACACGTTCTTTTTCAATTTAAGAGCGCCTTTTTTTCCTCCTGATCATGCGTGGAAAGGCATACTCGCAACTTCGATGCTGCGGTTACTTTCCGATACGAATAGTTCAACTTTCTTTTAAGGGATTATCTCGTTGTACAGGATTATTCCACCTTGCATCCGCCAAGATCGCGCATAAATCGAAATAGACTGCAGATAAACGCTCCAGGCATTCTCGGTCTGAGAAGTTTCCAATTGAACACAGAGAATAATGTGGACCGAAAGAGACCATAACATTGACACATACAGCTCAATGCAGCGGCCATCGCAGCAGAACTGCGAAGAACAGAAGTAATGAAGGAAAAAGAACATCCTCCGTCAGTGTGTGCTGAACTGGACGGATAATCAAATTACCGGCAGAGAACATCCTTTGATCCGCCATTCTTCATCCAGATCAGACCGTAATAGGCCATCCCGAATTCATCGAAGCAAGATCGATAGACCGGTTTTAAAAGTGACTTCTTCTCTATCCTTGTTGGTTAAAAGAAAGAAACGTGTCATTGCAATCCCTGCTCTCGTTCTGAGCTTGAGAATGGATTGCTGACAGCAGCTTGATAAAAAAGTGTATACGAATAATCGTATTAGGCCGACTGACGAATGACAAGCTCAGGATTGAATACAAGTTTCCTGGGTCTGAGAAGAATTTCATCTCTATCGATCACAATCATTTTGTACGTTGCTTCAGCTATTTTCTCCAAAGGCTGTTTGATTGTCGTGAGCGTGGGAGTCGAGAGCCTCGCTACGAGTAAATCATCAAAGCCGACAATTGAGACATCTTCCGGGATACGCTTTCCTTGCTCTTTGGCTGCACTCATCAAGCCAAGCGCACAGCTGTCGCCTGCCGCACAAAAAACGGCATCGATACCCATGTCTAATAACTTCGGCATAACCTCAAGACCGTCATCGCGCGAATAGTTGGCTACTTCCACCGTACACCCAAACGGTATAGAAAGACCCTGAGCATTGAGCGCTTGTTTGAATCCTTTGAGTCTCTGTTCTGCGTTGAAGCCGCCTTTTACCTGAGTTCTGCCGGATACAATGGCGATCTTCTTCCTCCCCTTCTTTGCCAAATACTCACCGGCTATTTGTCCTCCCTTGATGTTGTCCACACTGATTAAAGAAGCTCCTTCCGCCTCTTCGTCGATCAGCACAATTGGTATATTCGCAGCAGTGTAAGCAGCAACGATCTCCGCTTCCAGACGAATATCAACGACAATGAGAGCGCTTGGTCTTACATTCTCAAGAGCTTGCATCAAGCGCTCTTTCTGTATAACGGGATCATCCTTCAATGATCGCAGGGTTATTTCTTCCGCTTTGAAGAGCCTTTTAAGCTGATCATGCAGTGCGATATAGATTGCTGACTGGAAAGATGGAGCGGCCATTACAATCTTCTTACCTTGGTCAATCATTTGAATGTTTCCTTTCCTTCTATTAAAGAATAGATCATTAGCACTTCTATCGATAATGAATCCCTCCCCGCAAGCGGCGGGGGATTCAACCCGAAAGAGAATAAATCCTGAAAGCAGCAACCCGAAGCACTTTATCTGTTTTCATGTGTTCCACAGTAAAAACAAATTAAGAATAGATCTTTTCGATAGGTTTACTGCATTGCTTGTTGAGACATCGAAAGGACCATAAAGTCAACATGAATTTCCTCAAATCGAAACTTCATATGTTTAGTGCGATACAGCTTCTTTCTTGAGCCATTTATTCCAATTGAGCGACCATTCATTTACATTTTTTTCAGTGACTGTTTTAATCGGACAATTCATGACAGGCTGCTTGGGTACTTTGTTTTTGACTATCTTTTCCAGCATTATCTCGACCGCTTTATAGCCTTTTTCGAAATAATTTACTGCGACAAGACCTTGTACGTATCCCTTTTTTATATACTCAAGTTGAACCGGGACGGCATTGCCGGCAGCTATTTTTACTTCTCCAGGCTTCCAGGGAAAAGGATTATTTGACTGAAATACCCGGCTGCTTAGAAATACCCATCCTGCAATATTAGGATTTGATTTTTGCCCCCGCTGAACAACTCCAGCAGAAAGATCTGCAATCTCGATGCTGTGAAAAACATTATCATCCGGAAGTTTAATGTTCGGATACTTTTTAAGTTCTTCCCTGATTCCCTTTAGACGGAGCTGTTGGTTCAATGCATTTGCGTTCCCAGCCAGAACTGCAATAGTTCCTTTGCCTTTTATTGCATCTGCAAGCTGCTGCATCAGAGCTTTCCCGAATTCAATATCATCTGCACCATAATATGCAAATCGTTTACTCTTCGGTGCATCTGAATCGAAACACATTATTGGAATCCCTTTCTCGACCGCTTCATCGATAAAGGGTGTTAAATATTTCTCATCAGAGCAGGCGATTGCAATTCCACTTGCATTCGAATGGATAAGCCGCTCGATTGCAGCAGCTTGGCCCTGAACATTTTCAATGTCAGGAGCCGTCCAGTCGACAGCCACATCGATCTTATATTTTACCCCTAGTTCCTTTGCAGCGAATTGAGCTCCTGAATATTCCGCCATGGACACAAGATTTGTATCGATTCTCCCTATAAGACCAATGGTTATTTTCTTCCGGCCCGTATTGTTTTTATCTGTTTGGGTATAGACCATATTTAAGTTCACACATACGAGGCAGAAAACAATAATAAGTCCGCGTCTCATGCTATTCATATCCTTTCGTCTCCATCGTACATTTTATTATGTCGTCAGGATTTAAATTCGATTCTGCAAAGCTGACGTTTGCACTCTAAACTACTTTTCTGTTCCTTTGAAACTGAGTTTCTCTGCATTGAAGCAGGACCCTTCAATCAGCACTGCATCGTCCTTATCGATTCACCGCTTCTTTGATCAGCCACTTCTTCCAATTAAGCGACCATTCTTCATAATTCTCTTTTGTGACACGAGTGAGCGGAGCTGCTATAAATTCTTCTTTCGGCGACTGATTCATCAGTATTTTATCAAGCAAAAGTTCAACAGATTTGTATCCCCAGGAAAAACAACCCTGTGCGAGAAGCACCTGAACTTGTCCGCTATGAACGTACTCTAATTCATCAGGCAGCGCATCGCAGGCAACAACCTTGATTTTCCCCGGCGCCCAACTAATTCCGTTTTTCATAAAGAGCGGCCATCCGCCGACAAATGCCCATCCTCTGATTTGTGGATTTTCTTTCTGAGCACGAGCAACCACGCCTGCCGCTCTTTCTGGAATCTCATCGTGGTAATACACACCGTTCGGAAGAAGTTTCATGGATGGATATTTTTTAAGCTCCTCAATAATTGTTCGAACGCGGCGTTGCAGGTTCGGAGCATTTTTATTGCCTGCGATCATGGCAATCACACCGGTCTCATTCATTTCTTGAGCTAACTCTTTCATCATCATTTTTCCAAATTCAACATCATCAGTGCCATAATAGGCAAACCGCTTGCTCTTCGGGGCATCGGCATCGAAACATACGACCTGAGTACCGAGGTCAACCGCTTGGTTGATAGATGGAGTAAGAATTTTTGCATCGCTGCAGGAAATGGCAATTCCGGCCACACCGGATCGGCTCATCTGATCAACGGCCTGAACTTGCTCCTGCGCATCCTCATTTTTTGGAGTCTGCCAGTCAATAACGACATCAACATTATACTTTGCACCGATTTCTTTTGCCGCTACACGCGCCCCTGCATATGCTGCTATGAACACCGGGTTCGATTGACTCTTTCCAATCAGACCTATTTTAATAGTCTTAACATTTGTATTCTTGTTATTCTTCTGTGCTGTCATCAACCCTAGGCAGAGAGGCGCTAGGAAGAAAAGAATGAAAAGTCTGCGTCGCATAGTGTGAATCCTTTCGTTTGTTTTTTGGAAAATATCGTGCTCATGCAGCGCGATATTTCCTTGAGCAGTTTATTATAATTTATCGATCAATCTTTTAATTGTTGAACAGAGCTGTTTCCCTTCAGTGCGTATTTTGAAAGCGTTTTTACCTCAATCGACTTTTGAGACGGCAAGGACACTGTCCCGAATCTTTTTTGCGATGTCAATCTGAACTGGTTAACAAGGTTTTGGAGACTTTCAGTCAGTCGATTAAGATCTTCTGCAGTACGAGCAATTTGCTGCGTGCCTGATGCTGTTTGTTGGGCGACGGCAGCGATGGCTTCCATATTTTTACTGATTTGCTCGCTCGTGCTTGATTGTTCTTCGTTTGCCACAGCAATCTGCGATACCATTTGAGTAACTTTTTGCGAAATATTTACAATTTCATGGAGTGAGTCGCCCGCACGATCTGCCAGTACAATTCCTCCGTCCACCTGCTTCGTTGCATTCGACATCGAACTTACAGCACCATGACTGTCCGATTGTATTTGTTGAATCATTCCTGCGATTTGTTTGGTCGCTTTTGTGGTCTGTTCTGCTAATTTTCTTACTTCATCGGCAACAACTGCAAATCCGCGTCCCTGTTCCCCCGCTCTTGCTGCCTCAATTGCCGCATTGAGAGCCAGGAGATTTGTTTGATCCGCTATATGTTCGATCACTCCGATAATCTCGCCGATTTGATCGCTTGATTTTCCAAGATTTTGGATCGTTCCTGCCGACTCTCGTACAACATTTGCAATCTGTTTCATTTCATTGATAGTGTCTGTAACAACTTTACCGCCTTGTTCTGCCGCCCTTTTCGATTGTTCCGCTGTTTGGGAGGCTTCGCCGGTATTTACCGAATTCACAGCAATGCTTTTTGCCATCTGTTCCACAGCCCTCGCTATTTCCTCCGACTGGGTTGTCTGTTCCTGAGCGCCTGCTGCCATCTCTTCCGTGCTGGAGCTGATCTCAGCACTCGCACTTGCGACCGACGTTGCTGTTTCCGATACTTGAATCAACATGTTCCGTATGGATGCTACAAACTGGTTAAAGGAATTTTGAAGTTGGCCCATTTCATCTTCCCGAACGATAGTGAACTGCGTATTCAGATCTGCATCATCAATACTCATTTGGACCGCCTTAATTTCTTTCACTAAAACACGTGCATATCTGACAATCCATAGGATCCCCAGAGCAAGGATAATAAAATTGATGAGGGCAGACATTGCTATTTGCTTATACACAGCAGCTAAAACGGGTTCCATTGTGATACCAACGATCGATGTACCTAATTTTCTGCCTTTGTACTCGACAGGACGCATTGCAATTACAATATCTTTTGCATTTTCAAATTCTTTTTGACGCAGGAGCGTCGATGCATCATACTTTATTTGCTGCGGGTTATGCTCTACAATGGTTTTATCGGATTCATCCAGAATAAGCACAAAGGCAACAGAAGCATTCTCACGCGCCCAGTTGAAGGATGTTTGAATAAGATCAAAATTTCCGTCGTTGAGCCCTGCACCGACCGAAAACGACAGCGTTTCTGCCAACAAACGCGCATTTTGTTCTGAAGCATCATAAACGGCCGACTTCTGGCTGATCCAATAGTAGGTGACTCCGAAGAGCGTAATAACCAGGAGCGGAAAAAGAAATATAGCCGTCAGTCTTGCTGTTAATGATTTTCTAATGTTGTCCATCATAGTTATACTCCTTTAGTGTATAAGTTAATTATTCATATGTATTTTCACGCCCAGGAACGATCGATATTCACGAGAATATTTTATTCTCTAAGCTGTTTGTGTTTTCATTTGTTTGTAGCGTTTTAATTTCCCTTTAATTGTATCGAGGAGCATATCGCCCGAAAAAGGCTTTGTGATATAATCATCTGCTCCAAGACCTTTTCCGTATCGCACCATTCCCTCGTCTGTCATCCCGCTTAAGAAAATAAATGGAACATGACTGAGATGCTGCAATTGCCGGATATTTTCATAGAACGAAAATCCTCCGATTGTCGAGGTCTCAAGATTGATATCGGAGACAATCAAATCAGGCAAATCATGCTTAAGTTCATTCAATGCTTCATCGGATGTATTAAATGCTTTGACCGCGAAACCGCCACCCTCCAGTATTCGTATGATCATTGCAAGAACATTTTCATCGTCATCAATAACATACAATGTCGGTTTATACTCACGCTGGCCGAACTCTGTAAGGATCTTTGACTCGATTCTTGAATGTATTTCCGATGAAATCTGATATTTATGCCGGAGTTCATTGATAACCGCTGAACGTTCCTTTGAACTCATACCGGATGTCCACACCAGTGTAAATGCGTGTGTGTACGATTCTTCTTTAGCTTCCAGTTCAATCTTTGTATGTTCCGCCGCAGTAATGCGAAGTGTCGTTCGCAGATCCCGGAGCTGACTCTCTTCCTCGGGCGAGATTGCTCCATCTGCCCATGCAAGCAACAATACCCGCTTGTACATATCGTGGGCATCATCGGCTTGTTTTGCCGACTGTTCACTCGATGGAAGAGATGCTGATACGGAACTTTGTTCCGGAAATTTTTCCGCGATTCTCTGCAAGTGGGAAGGAACAGGAGGAGCAGGACGCGGGTTTTTCGGAACTGTGCCCGGTGCAGAAGCAACAGGATCCGGATTCTTAGGTGCCGGAACCGGCTTTTGTACAGGAGTAACAGGACATGGGATCTTGGGAGCCGGTAATGGCTCATGCACAGGAGCAGCAGGAGTTTGATTTTTGATTACCGGTGACGGCCCGTGCGCAGGAGCGGCAGGAGTTTGATTTTTTGGTGCCGGTAATGGCTCGTGCGCAGGAGCAGCAGGAGTTTGATTTTTTGGTGCCGGTTCGAGTGGAGAAGAAACAGGACTTAGAATCTTAGAAGCCGGAGCCGGCTCGGGCACAGGAGAGACCGGACTTTGCATCTTAGGAGCCGGAGACGATTCAGGGGCAGGGCGTCCGGAAGCGGCATTTGCCAATTCTTCTTGCTGGCGTTTTTCATCTTCTGCTTTTTTCTGAAGCCATCCATCTATTTTTTTAAGATCTTCTTCATTTACTTTCATCGACCGTTCTGCCTCTACGCGCCTGCGGTCTGCATCGATCTTTTCTCTTGCCGCATCCTCCATAACCTTACGGTTAGAAACTGCAATATTTTTCTTGGCTGCCTCTTCTTTTAAAAAAGCGATTCGTTCCTGAAAAGCGTAGATATATGCATTGGTCGGATCGATTAATCTGGCCTTCTCAAGGTGCTCCTTTGCCTGTTCCAACAATCCCGCCTTGACAAACTGATCCACAACCTTCAGGATAACGTTTGCTTCGGTTCGAATTTCTTCGAGATTTTTTTGATTTGTAGTTGTCACTTCTTTTTTAGTTATGCTGCTTTTTAATGATCTTGCACATTCTCTTCCATAGCATCAGCAATGCTCTTGATGCCACCATCGTCTCACTATTTCATTAACATTTGTCGATTCGTTCTTCATTTTCCACTTATCAAAGAATTTTATATCAGCACTCGCCGGTTCCGGATTGGGTAAATCTATCTGGACTCGCGAAGGCATAGGAACAGCGTCGCCTACGAATAATGCTTCTCCTTGCCGGAGCGAAGGAAGGAGAATTTCAAGCCCGGGGAATGTGTCCGCAACAAGACGGCATACATAGTTTTGATCCGCCGGATTTGTAAGACGCATGATGACAAAATTGTTGCATTGAGACAGAATTGTTTCAGAGATATCGGAGGGTCTTTGGCTTACGATCATGCAGCTAACTCCGTATTTCCTGCCTTCTTTCGCGATACGTTCAACCGTGCGCCTGGCCGCTTGCGTCCCTTCTGCATGTAAAGATAAATAATTATGCGCTTCTTCAAATACCAGAAGAATAGGACATTCGCGCCGATTAATATTCCAGAAATTAAAATCGAATGCGAGTCTCGCCATAAGAGAAACCACTGTATTGACAATATCGAATGGGACGCCGCTCATATCCATGATCGTAATTTTCGATTCACCGTTGGGTCCGAACATTTTCGTAAGTAACTCTGCGAATGATTCAGAATGGATGTACAGTCTTGGTTTGAACATAAAGTCGTACCGCGGATCGTTCAACTTTGTGTCCAGTTGCACAAGAAAGCGTGCGAACTTACCGCGGAAGGGTCCGTCTTTTGCGGCATCAAGTTGATCTATTTTTAGCCGGACCTTAGCGAAATCGTAATAAACCGGCGTATCGATTGTTAAGATATTTTTGAGCTCCGGATTTTGCAATCGCTTTGCTTGAAACACCAATTCTTTTAGAATAGTGATATGAGTCGCCGCATTCTCATCAGCCGGATCGACAAAGACTTCAGTCATTTCCTGAAAGGTCATGAGCCAGAATGGCAGCTCGAGTTCCGTAAGATCCAGATACTGACTGTTTTTCGGAAAGGCTTCACGATATTCATTATGGATGTCCATGATGACTATTTTTGCGGCAGGGTTATCGACAATCTTCTGAAGAATGGAAGCGACGCTGCATGATTTGCCCGAACCGCTTGTTCCAATAACTGCAAGGTGCCTTCCAAAAAATCGATTCGGATCAAGATACGCACGTTCATTTTCAAAGAGTGAGAGCCTGCCGACTGAGAATCCAAACTTTTGGAATACTGAAAATGCAATGGCAAGATCTTTATCTTCAAGCAAGAACACAGGAGTTTCTGCCGTCGGAAAAGTGGAAACCCCGCGTTCGAAGATACCGTTTTTTACGGAACCGATAAGAGTAATCATCATTTCATATTGGGAAGTTCTTGTTCCATTTTGACCATATTCAAACTTCTTAAATTCTGAAACCATGCCGAGCATTACCTGCCGGCCGGCAGGTATAAGCACATACGAACCAATCTGTCCGATTGGATAGGTTTTTCCGTTGAGCTGCAGCGATAAACTTGACAGTTGCTGATCGAGCGCTACCGTGGCGGTGGAAGTTGTGACCTTTCGAATGACACCGATCCTTTTTTGATCCCATATTGTTTTTATAGCCATATCATTACTATTGTATTCGACCTACATCTTATTACATTAAGCTGTATTTGTTGAATTATGCGACAACACATGTTTTTCGAACTCCATAGAGTACATCGTTCAGCAATGTAACGACTTCCTCGGAATAGAATGGTTTCTGCAGAAAGGGCAATTCTTTCATCAACACTTTCATTTCGAGACTCAGGTTTTCGAACATGCTGCCGCTCATGCCGACTATCTTAACTTCCGAATTTATTTTTCTTAATTCGGGAATTGTCGAGGGTCCATTTAATTTAGGCATCAGCATATCGAGCAGGACAACATCGATATTCTCATGATTCTCCGCATAAACTTTTATCGCTTCAATCGCGTCCAAAGCGCTCAATACCTTAAAATTTCTTTCTTCAAGCGTTATTCGCAAAAGTTCCTGCAGACTTGCTTCATCGTCCACAACAAGAATTGTCTCACCATGACCGATGTGATCGATGCGATCCTGCGGGATCTGTATTTCCGTTTGTTCTTCGTTGGCAGGGAAGAATATTTTGAATTCTGTGCCTTTGCCGATCTCACTCTGAACATCTATAAAGCCGTTATGATTTTTTACGATATTCAACACGGTTGAAAGTCCCAGACCGGTTCCTTTCCCGGGTTCTTTTGTCGTAAAAAATGGATCGAATATCCTGTCGATTATTTCTGTTGGAATGCCGGTACCCGTGTCTTTTACACTTAAAACGACATAGGGACCCGGTATTGCTCCGAAATGCAAGGTTGCTTCCTGTTCATCGAGTCTCACATTTTGCAGACTAATGGAGAGTGTTCCGCCGTTGGGCATTGCGTCGCGGGCATTTATAGAAAGATTCATCAGCACCTGATACAGCTGAGTTGCATCTCCTACAATATACCAGATATCTTTAGGAATATACCGAATGACTTTAATAATGGGGGGAAAAGTTTCCGTTATGAAATTGAGCAGCTCACGTACCAGGTGTTTGAGCTGAAGGATAACACGGTCACCTTTTACTCCTCGAACGAAGGACATGAGCTGTTTGATGACGCCTCCGCCTCGCCGTGCAGAACTTTCTAATGTCCTTACAATATCTTGACTTGAGGCATCCGTTAATCTTTTTCTCATAAAAGGGACAGCAAGAATGATTGGCGTCAGCACATTATTGAGATCGTGGAGAAGGCCGCTTGCGAGTGTTCCGATAGTTTCCAGACGCTGAGCACGAAGAAACTGCTGCTCGAGATTTTTCTTGTCGGTGATGTCTGTATTGATAATGAGGATGGATTTCGGATATCCTCTTTCATCCATTACGATACTCCACCGGCTTTCAACAATAACATTCTTTTGTGTTTTTGTTATTTGTTGTAATTCACCGAACCATGATCCTTTTCCTTCAACTTCTTCCAAAGCAAGTTTCATACTGTCCGAATCCGTATGAAGCAATTGTGATGCATTTTTTCCGATAACGTCATTTCTATTCCAGCCGTATATTTTTTCTGCGCCATTGTTCCAATAGATAACATTGTCGTTAAAATCGCAAACAATAATAGCATCCTGCGCAATATCCAAAAGGCTGGCTTGTTCCCTGATTTTTTCCTCTGCTGCTTTACGTTCGGAAACGTCCTGCATATAGATGGCAAGACCATCCTCGGAAGGATATGCCCTGACTTGCAACCAAGAATTTAATGCAGAATAGTACTCTACAAATTCAGCGAACTCATGTTCGTCCATTGCATGATGCAATGATTTATATGCAACCGAATCAGTCGGAGCAGGAAATTCGTCCCACCAGTTCTTGCCCCAGAGATCTTCCCGTTTCTTATTAACTTTCGATAGAAAGACATCCGATCGCGGATTCAGGTACATCACATCCCATGATGTACCGATAGCAAAGAAAGCATCTGTAATACTCTCGAAGATGGTGAGTATTTGTTTTTGAGACCGCTTGAGTTCCTCTTCGAGCCTTTCGTTTTCCCACTCTGCTCTCCGTTTTTCAAGAGCGTTCTGAATTGCACCGGGCAGCCGGCGAAGACTTGACTTGAGGATATAGTCGTCCGCTCCTTCTTTAAGACAATCCACTGCGATTTCTTCATCTTTCATTCCGGTAACGAGGATGAACGGGATCCGCTCGCCCATTTCCCGCACAATCTTTAATGCCTCCAAGCCGCTGAATTGAGGCAGCGAATAATCTGCAAGAATAAGATCCGGAGAATATGTTTCAAGCTCTTTAAGAAATTTATTCTTTGATGCTACCCGGCGCGTGTTGTGTTCGATATTTGCGTTCTGAAGTTCCTGCTCAATCATTTCAGCGTCAATGGGTATATCTTCTAACATCAAAATTTTCAGACTTGCATCCTGCGCAATCATTGTGTCGCACCTATGATCGTATTATTATTTGGAAGTGCAAAATAGAATCGAGCTCCGATATCTTCCTGACCCTCGGCCCATACCCTGCCGTTATGTTTTCGGATAATCTGATGGACGATAGCTAAACCGACTCCTGTTCCTTCGAATTTTTCAATTTCGTGTAATCGGTGAAATGCACCGAAGAGACGATCGACATACTGCATATTAAAGCCTGCACCGTTATCGCTCACACTATACACTATTTGTCCGTTCACCTGGTCTGAACCAATTTCCACTTTTCGTTTCTCTTTATATCGTGTGTACTTGAATGCATTCGAAAGGAGATTATACCATACCTGATGCAGTAAAGCCGCATCACCGTATGCCGGAGGGAGAGATTTGATGCTGATAGAAAGAGAGGGAGATTCATTCTCACACTGCAATAATTCATCGATCACACCGCGTGCAAGAGATGTCATATCAACGTTAGAGAAGGTGCATTCAAGCGATGCGGCTTTTGAAAGAGCAAGTAATCCATCGAGAAGTTTCTCCATTTGCTCAGAACTCGTTGTAATCCGCTGCAGCATGATCCGTCCTTCCGGGTCAAGCTGCGCTGCGTGCTTTGTATTCAACCATTCACAATTGTTCTGTATCATATGAAGCGGGGCGCGCAAATCGTGAGAAACCGTGTATGATAGTGCTTCCAACTCGCTGCAAGGAGGCTCATGACGGGCGTCTTGAGTTCCTTGATGCGAATGAGCCGAAGAAAATGTGTTTAGGTTCATATGCTGTTCTTTATGTCCCATGGGATTGTTTGTACATTCAATCATAGAGTATCCGGCAGAACAATAGGCTCTTGTAATTGAGTTCGCGCAGCTGCCAGCTTGTCGAGTGTCAATGAAATGTCATCGAGAGACAACACCGAATCTACAACGCCTTCTTCAACGGCTGCCCGAGGCATCCCATATACAATGCAGCTTTCCTCATCCTGTGAAATCACATATCCACCCTTCGACTTTATAAGCTTAAGTCCTTCAACTCCGTCTTTTCCCATACCGGTCATAATAACACCGAGGAGCGGACCTTTAAAAGCAGCAGAAGCGGATGTCATCATGATATCTACTGAAGGCCGATAAAGAACGTCTTTGGGTTCATCGGATATTTCTACCGCAATGCGCGAATTACCGTTACAAAAGGTCATTTGCTTGCCGCCGGGCGCAATGAGTACTTTCCCCGGTTCAACATGCTCCCCTTTTTCCGCTTCTTTCACGACAACATTGCTGATGGTGTTCAGTCTCTCCGCTAATGTTCTTGTAAATTGAGGCGGCATATGCTGAACAATGGCGATACCTAAAGGGAAGTTTTTGGGGAGTCTTGGGATCATTTTAAGCAATGCTTGCGGACCGCCGGTTGAAATCCCGATGACAACTGCATGAAAATCCGACATGATATCTTCAAAAGAGACTTTCTTACGGCCTGGTTTGGCCGGGATGTTTTTATGATGTGCGGATTGCACAAGCCGTCTCATGCGAAATCGAGTGTGAATCAAACTACTCCGCACAATTTGTTTAACCTTTTCGATAAGTTCGATTTTGATATTCTTAATATTCGTCGAGACGTAAGACAAATCCTTGGAGATAAAGTCGACCGCTCCTAAGTCGAATGCCTGCATTGTTGCCTGTGCGCCCTCTGTTGTCAACGAGCTTACCATAAGCACCGGTACCGGCATTTGTTCCATAATGATTTTGAGCGCAGTCAATCCATCCATCCCGGGCATATCGATGTCTAATGTTACAATATCCGGTTTCAATTTGAGTATCTTCTCTATTCCCTCACTCCCATCCCGGGCAGTTGCAATGATTTTAATTTCAGGATCCGATTCCAGCATAAGAGTCAGCGATTTCCGCATAAATGCCGAATCGTCAATTACTATAACCCTGATGATATTCTCATCTGCTGGATGTATCATACGTTCACTGATCATGCCACTTTTCCCAAATGACGTGCGAACAGTTCGATAAATTGACCGACATCGATAACTAAAATCACGCTTCCATCTCCGAGTATCGTAGAACCTGCAATACCGGGAATATCGCCGAGATAGTTTCCCAGTGTTTTAATGACAATCTCTTTCTGACCCAGCAAAGAATCGACCAGGAGGCCGATTTGTTTCCCTCCCCAGCCAACGATTACGACGTACGAAGTTTTAGAGTGATCGGGGACGCTCTTCCTGCCGATAATGTCGGCCATTCTCGCAATGGGCAGAACGGAATCACGCACCCGCATGACTTCTCGTCCCTGTATGGTGTAGATTTCATCAACTCCAAGCCGGACAATTTCGAACACTGTATTAAGAGGAACAGCAAAAGTTTCGTCGGCTACTTTCATGAGGAGCCCTTGAATGATTGCAAGTGTCAAGGGCAGTTTTAAGGTGATAACAGTTCCCTTTCCGTATTCGGAATCAATTTCTACAATGCCTTTTAATTTGGCAATTTTCGTTTTGACAACGTCCATACCGACGCCTCTGCCCGAGATGTTCGTCGTTTCCTGCTTCATACTGAAACCGGGAATAAAGACAAGATTGAGAGCCTCGGATTTTGACATCTCCCGCGCTTGTTCTTCCGTGATTAATCCTCTTTCAATTGCTTTCAGTTTTATTTGTTCGGCATCCATACCGCGGCCATCGTCTTCCATCGTGATCAGAATAAAATTTCCATCTCGCTCTGCACTCACGATTACTATCCCTTGCGAGGGTTTTCCCAGTTTTATTCTCTCCTCGGGGAATTCAATGCCATGATCGATTGCATTACGAATCATATGGATGAGCGGATCGTTCAATTCTTCAATTAAGGATTTATCCAGCTCTGTTTCTTTGCCGTAGATTTGAAGATCCACATCTTTACCGATCGTTCGCATAAGATTTCTGGCAAGAAGAGGCAGTCCGTTAAAGACTTTTTCAATCGGAACCATTCTCGTTTTCATAACAGCCATTTGAAGTTCGGTTGTTACGAAATCGATTTGACTGCTGATGTCGGCAATCTGTTTGGACATTTCAATCCGCTCGTATTTCTCGATCAAGGATTGTGTGACCTGGGAAAGTCGATTGCGGGCAAGAACAAGTTCACCGACAAGATTCATCAGATTATCAAGCCTGTCAACGTCTACCCTGATTGTCGAATCATCCATGCGCTGCTGTATGACTTTGGAAGTGTCAGTGATAGCTGCGGCTTGCTCCTTTACGGATGCTACGACACTATCAATTTGCAGTATGGTGGATTGCCGCTGCATGAATCCCCGGATTTTTTCCAGAGTACTATCCAAATCGATTGGCTGCAGATTGTGATTTCTAATTCTTTGTAAAAGAGTTTTTGCAGCAGTGTGAGCTTCGATGAGTATATCGATAACTTCACCATCGGCAACAAAGTCACCCTTCCTGAGCTTATTTAATAAATCTTCACTGGTGTGGGTCAACTCAGTCATCTGACTAAAACCGAGAAACGACGATGTCCCTTTAAGAGTATGTATTCCTCTGAAGATAGTATTCAGCAAATTCGCATCGGAAGGCTTTTTCTCAAGTGTAAGCAGATCCTGGCTGAGATGTTCGAGAATTTCACTTGCTTCTATGACATAGCTGTCAAATATTTCCCGCATATCTTCATCGAAGCTCGACACATTCTGTTCATTATCCATAGATCGTTCTTCCATTATGATTTCATAAGAAGGATCGGTTTTCACTTAGATCGTATTCTTTTCCTGCCACGCTGATATAACATCGTCAATCTTCGACTGATGGTCGGGTGTCTTCATATATGAAGCATTGATGTCAAATGATTTGGAAGCAGCGGTCTCCCCTGCCGCCTGCCGCCGTGCATTATCTGTTTTATTTCTTGCCGTCTCAAAATAGTTCAATTCGTCTAATAATTCATAGCGGACAGACTCTATCAAATGATTTGCAGCATTAATTTTTTGTGTACTTATATCCTGTATCTGTAATGCGATCGAGATGTTGCTGGTATGTTCTTTTAATTCCGATAGAGTTTGTTTCATGCCGGAAAGCATGAGCATCCGGCTTTCGGAGATTCCTGCCTGATCGAATTCCGTTAAACTGGTCTCGATAGTAAGGATCTTTGTTCCCATCACATCGAGCACGTCGAGAATTTCCACCGTAGCCAATTCGGTTGCCTGCGTTACTTTATTGAGCTGGACCGATACTTTGGGGATTTTATTCGAACTCTCTTCAATTGCATTCTTGATTCGATCGAGCAATGTAATGACCTTATGCAGCGCCATAATGACGCTTTCCGTTGTCTCCACAGTGTCATCGATTTTTTCTTTTTGTGCCATATCGTCACCTTCTATTATGAAAGAGTCATCATTAATCGAGTTTTCATAAATTCAAAATTTTGTATTCTCGTTTCAAAGTTCTCCCGTTCGTGCTTTTTCCAGAAGCGCCTCAACCATCTTCTTCCGTTCCCGCTCTCCTACAAGTTCCGGATCAAGAGGAAGAGGCGTACTAACCGGCAGTTCCCGGGTTTCCGCAGTTTCGAAAAATCCTACTGTAAGTTTTCGAAGTCCTTCGGCGACTCCGTCAATTGTCCCCATAACAGCACCGATGTGCTGCTGAGTAATATCTTCTAACTGCAAGGCCATCATGATTTCAGTGCAATCAGTCTGAAGGTCTTTCAATAACCGTTCGAGATTATTGGTCGGACCGGTCATCCTCAAGTGTTGAAGGTGCGATTCCCAAGTTTCGGCAAGGCGAACAATGTCTTCGTCCCAGCCCGATTTCTCCACCAACATTTTAACGACCCCTGACATTTTTGTCGTTGCATCGTTAAGATCCTTTTCCATCATGCCGGAAGAAACCACTGTGACGACCTCATCAAGCGTTCCCACCATTCTATCCAGTATGTTCAAGATATCATGTGATGCCTGTGTAGTCGCCTGCGTAACTCGATCGAGTTGACCGGCAGCTTTGGGAATATTAACAATCGCTACTTCTATAACTGCATTAAGATCTTCAACGGCAGAACTAATTTGGCGCATGAAAGAAGATATTTCATCGAGAATCGGAAGAGTACGCTGGCCATACTCGCAGAATACCTGCAGATCGGCAACCTTCCGCAGGATGTTGTCAAGATCCTGTTGCTTCATAATGATATCCTTTTCGGAGCATAATATCGTGATATTGAATAAAGAGCTCTCTTCACAGCGTGTTCACTTGAACCGTCTTAAGAATTCCTTCGATCTTTTCTTTCAGTTCCTGCGGTGTAAACGGCTTTACGATGTAACTGTTTACTTTTGCCTGGAGCGCTTCAATGACGTCATGCTCGGTCCCTCGAGTCGTGACCATGAGGATCGGCAAGGATGAATACATCGGTTTCGACCGGACTTCTTTGATAAAATCCAGACCGTTCATTTCCGGCATGTTCCAGTCTGTGATAATAAAATCCACATTACCGTTTTCCAGTTTTGCAAGGGCCTCTTTTCCGTTCGCAGCCTCAACCGTTTCGGAATAGCCGACGGTTTTCAGCGCAGTTGAGATAATACGCCGTATTGTGATGGAATCATCTACAATGAGGATTTTCATTGATGTCATGGCATTATCCTTCTTTCGTTAATTTATATTGAATATATTTTTTATCTTCGTATTTTCTCTGCCGCAAAATGGAATTTTATCTCCAAAATAGATATCGGCGCATGAATGATTTGCGAATAGGATATTTCCTACCATCATCCGACATGCTGTATTGTTTTATTCACATACCGGAGAACCTCTCGCTGTATCGCTTCAATACTGAGCGGTTTTTCCAGGAAGGCGATTGCTCCCATTTCTATTGCTTGATCCTTACTCTTCAAATCCGTAAATGATGTCAAAACAATAATCGGAATATGGCTGTATTCGGGAGATTCTCGAAGAGTATGTATAAATTCAAATCCATCCATATCAGGCATATTGAGATCGGTAATAATGAGATCAAATTTTTCCAGCGGCATTCTCTCAAGAGCTTCTATCCCGTCTCCCGCGGTAACGACACGGAAGCCTTTGATGTTAAGCGATGCAGCGACGAACTTTCTAACTGTCGCTGAATCATCAACAACCAGAACTACCTTTTCCATAATTTCTTTACTCCTTTTTATATACGGTTGCTCCGGGAATGCTCACAAGTTTAAACGCAGTAGAAATTTTGTGGAGCATTTCAGAATAACCTATAAACAGATATCCGCCCCGGTTGAGGCTGTAATACAAATCCCCAACAACTTGTATTTTTGATTTTTCGTCGAAGTAGATAAGAACGTTCGTACAAAAGATGAAGTCGAAGTGCATCATACGCCTATTCTTTTGTCGATCCATCAAATTATGATGTTCGAATCGTACAAGATTTTTCACATCTTCGTGCAGCCGATATATCCCGTTGGAATTATCAAAATATTTTTGTACGTATAATTCCGGAGTATTACGGACTGCATAGTGGTTGTATTCAGCTTTCCGCGCCGATTCGAGTATTGCCGTATTGATGTCAGTACCTATAATTTCAATATGCAGATCGGGAAACCGGGGCTTGATATGTTCAAGATACAGGATCGCCAGTGTGTAAGGTTCTTCACCCGAAGAACATGCTGCACACCAGATTCTTAGAGTTCGCGTGCCCAATCCCTTTTTAATATCTAATACTTCCCCTGCTAAACTTCGCTGGAATGCATTGATTTGCGGTTCATTCCGGAAAAAAGATGTTTCGTTTACCGTAATTGTATTACAGAGAAATTCAAATTCATTATGCTTTTGCTGATCGTGTTTTAATAATTGGAGGTATTCTTCAAAATGGGCAATCTTTAAATATTGCAGACGCTTTGCAAGCCTTCCCTCAAGAAAGTATTTTTTCTTTTCAGGGAAAAAGATTCCGGTTTTTGCATAGATGAAATTCCTCAGAACAATAAAAGTTTCATCAGAAAGCGCCGGAGCGGCAGAGTCGATTCGCGCTATTTCAGGAACTTCTTCAAACATTATGATCGGCTTTATTTTCAAGTGATTCATTCAAAGGTGTTCGAGTGCTTACACCCTTAGAATAGCCTGCCTCGCGTAAAGTTGACAAGGCGGCTTCCCGGACCGTCTCATTTTCATCGTCGCAGAATCGTGCAATGCAATCCAAAGCACGCTGTGTTGGCATGGCAGCAAGTCTTTCGATGACATGAACCCGTGACCATGGATCCAGTTCAATAATAACACTGCTGAGGAATTCGAGAGCCCGGTCACAATCAAATCCGAAGAGCGTATCTGCAATAATCTCCCAGTCTTCCTGATTAGCTTCTCGCCAAAATTCTGCGGTTGCAGCAAATGCCCGATTTAATTCGCCGCTGCCGATTGGATAGTTGTCGTAATATTTAAAAGAGTGTATGAATTCTATCGCTAGCTTTCCAAGGAGCATAATGATTTGAATTTTTCCTCTTATGAGCCCCCCCTCGAGACATTCGACAGCAATTTTGAAGACTTGCGGTCTTTCCGACATTTGAGCAATGATAACAAAATCCATTTCTTCAGAAATACCGAGAGAGAAAAGCAGATCTCTTGTGACCTGAGGGTCTTTAAATTGAACCAGCCCCTTTGCCGCACTAAGTTGGATATTTTGACTATCGCTATGGAGAGCTTGTAAGAGATCGTTTCTTACTTTATGATCGAATTGATACTCAAGATTGCATCGCTCTATGACCTGCACCATCGCATGCAGCAGCATATTTCGAAGAGGTCCCTTGATGTTTCCATAGTTTGTTTGTATTATTTCCAGCGTTTTGACATTTCCGACTGCTCCCATCGCATCGAGCAATGAAAAAACATACGTTTCGTCGGCGTTCCCATCAATAATTACTTCGTTGAATTTGCTCTCGATATAATCACGTGCAGTGTTGCCGCCAATTTTCCCGAGTGCTTCTATCGCAATAATGCGTGCAAACGGATGTTTCTCGAATACGCCGCAAATTAATTCGATCGCTTCACTGCTTCCAATATTGCCAAGAGCTTCAAGAGTCGAAACGAGAACATTAGGATCCGGGTCGTTTAAAAGCGGCAGCAGATAATATGTGGGTTCCTTGCTTTTAATTTCTCCAAGAATATCTACTGCAATTTTACGAATATCTTTGTCGGCATCTCTCAAATATGGAACAAGTGCATGAACCGAGTCTTTCCCTAATTTGAAGAGCAGCTTCGCCGCCATGCTGCGCGATGCAAGATTATCGTCTTCTATATGATGCACGATAGCACGGGCAGCAGGTGCGCCTCCAATGCTTAAGAGCGAACGTGAGACGGCATCCCCCACTCCTTTATTCTTATCCTGCAAAGCGATCGAAAGAACTGAAAGGATGTTCCGATCACTGTATTCCGCAAGATCTTCAGCAGCCCTTCGCCTCATATCGGGGTCCGGATCCGTCAGCAGAAGACTTATAAGATTTTTTGTCTGTTCATCCATGAGATTTTCTAATTATTGAGCAACGAACGACATATAATGAACGTAAAAAGAAACGATCATAATGAATTAAGTGAGAGTATAACTTGTTCACAAACGTTTCTTCGGCATCTTGATTTAATTTGTCATAGCAAGCTGTTGTTTTTCTTTTTCTAAAAGAATTCGATCAGGATCCAACAGGATGAGTAAGCGATTTTCCAATTTTGCGACAGCAGTGATATATTCTGATCCAATACCGGCAACAATGGGCGGAGGCGGTTCTGTAATATTTTTTGGAATCCGAATTACTTCCTGAACTGCATCGACGATGAATCCGATTACCGCTTCACCCAATTCAACGACAATAATGCGTGTATTCTTATCTTTTTCTTTCGGGGGGAACCCAAACCGTTTCCGAAGTTCAATGATGGGAATTACTTTGCCCCGCAAATTAATAACGCCGCTCACAAACTCCGGCGAATTCGGAACACGCGTAATGTCCACCATTCGGTTGATTTCTTGAATGCGTTGAATATCCAATCCGAATTCTTCCTGGCCGATATTAAAACTTACCAGTTGAAGCACCTCTTCCGTCTGAACTTTTTTTTCTTTTTGAGCTTTTACACTTAATGCGGGTGTCATGCAGGTATTCCTTTCAATAAAACGCTCACGAACAAACTTTATTGCAATGATTGGATGAAAACATATTAATAGTCATTCTTATCATGGTTTTTAAGGCCGGCTGATAAGAAAACAGAATACAATTCTTCATAAAAAATCCGACTGTGGAAAAAGAAACCTTACTCTTAAGCTTTATCTATACCATAAATACGATTGCAATTTGCGTAAAAGAAATGACCGGCAATATCAGAAGAAGTCTGATTTTACTATAGGCTTTAGCTTACATTAAACGAAATCGGTAAGGCAGACAATTACTTTATCGCTCTCATAATCACCAAAATCCATGGGATTAAGAGCATATAACGCAGGTCGAATTCTTCGCATGCCTAAAAACGATGGAATTCAGGGGAGAGGATAGGAAAAAACTGATGCAAAAATCAGACGAAAAAGAGGACTCAACGGCACGTGTGTACAATGTCAGTCACTCTCCTTTATTTTGCCGATCGGCATCGACAGATTACACATTATATAGCAGGAGAACGGAGAATGAGAATAGACTAAGTCAGCAAGCCGTTCTGGAGGGCGTAGGTCACAATTTGTGCGTTGTTCTCCAGTTTCATTTTCTCCATGATATGTGTCCGATGTGTACTAATCGTCTTGACACTTACTGAGAGCTCGGCTCCAATAGCCTTTAATGATTTACCTTTGGCAATCATTATCATTATTTGATATTCTCGATCAGAGAGATGTTCATGCGGAAGTTTTGGAGAACCTCGACTGATATTTTGCGCAATGGATTCGGCAAGCACTTGAGAGATAAAAACTTTTCCTGATGCAACTCTCCGGATTGCAGGTACAAGCTGTTCAAGTGCAATGTCTTTAGAAAGATATCCGGATGCACCAAGGTTCAATGCACGAATTCCGAACACCTCTTCCGGATTCATACTTAATATGAGAATTGCCATTTCAGGTTTTTCAGCTTTAATTCTTTTGATCGCTTCAAATCCGTCAAGTTTAGGCATTGAAAGATCGAGTACAAGAACATCATAATCTGTTTTCCGAATCTTCTCCATTACTTCAAGACCATCACCTGCCTCGTCTTCGACTTTGATATCCGGTATATCTTTTAAAATTGTCTTGAGTCCTTTTCGGACAATCGGGTGGTCATCGGCAATAAGAACACGAATCATGATTTTCTATCTCCATTTCTCTTTTTTTTAAGCGGGACTTCTACTGACAGCATTGTACCTTGCCCTGATTTTCCTTCGAGGGCAAGAGTTCCACTGATCGTTCGAATCCGCTCGCGGATACCAACGAGTCCTAACGTCGTAGTGTTCGTTAGTTCTTTCTTTGTGATACCCCGGCCATCATCTCGAATAGTGAGAATTATTGAATCCAGCCTCCGCGTTAATCTGACATAAACATGTTCTGCCTGCGCGTGCCGTACAATGTTGGTCAATGCTTCCCGAAAAACCCGATAGAGCACCTCGCCTATCTGGGCCTTCACTTCGAGTTCTGCGGGTTCGATGGTTACCATGCCTTTAAGGCCTGTCTTTTTTTCCACTTGGTCGATGTCCCATTGGATCGATCCGCCCAGACCAAGTGCCTCAAGCTGCGGCGGCCGTATTTCTTTCGAGATCCGCTTTACGGAAGCCAATGCTTCATTTAACGCATCCATCATGCCGTCGATTTTCACAAGAACATCCGTGCTGTCCTTCACTCCCTCTAATCTAAGCCAACTTAGGTCAAATTTCAAGATGGTCAGTAATTGACCGAGTTCATCATGAAGTTCGCGTGAGATTCGTTTTCGTTCTTCTTCAAGGACTTGTTCAAGGTGTTCTGTAAAATGCTGCAATTGTTTCCGGGAAAGGTCAAGTTCCTGCTCTGCTTTCCGGCGTTGCGTAATATCACGGCTTACCATTACCATCCGCCGTTCTCCCGACGAAGTGTTGTAAACCCGGCCTGAAGATTCGAACCAATGCCAGATGCCCAAATTGTTCCCGTATCGGTACATAACATTTCCGCCCTGCTTCTTGAGAATTTCCTTCATCAGGGATTTATCCTTACCGTATATTCTGGAGAGCACACTCGTACCGACCAAATCTGCCGGTTCAAACCCGAGAATCAACTTGACATTCGGACTGATATACAGGAATTTCCCATCGGCATCGATCTCGATGACAAGATCCGTAGAATTTTCGACAAGCAAACGATAACGTTCTTCACTTTCACGCAACGCTTCCTCTGCATGTTTACGTTCTGTGATATCGAAGACAAATCCCTCGTAGTAAAGAATTTCTCCCGATTTGTCTCTTAAATCGTGGACCGTCATTAAAACCCATACTATTGATCCGTCCTTTTTCCTCCACCGTGTCTCAAAACTCAATGCTACATTTTCTCCGCTGGCATCGTGTTGAGCAATAAATCTTTTTCGATCCTCATCGTCATAATAAATTGATTGTCCCATATTACATCCAATCAATTCATCTACACTATCACAGCCCAGCAGTTTTGCGATACTGCTGTTGGCGCTGATCATTTCCCCCGATCTTGTTGATTGATAGATTCCGATTGGAGCCCAGGTCACGATATCCCGGTATTTCTTCTCACTTTCACGAAGAGCTCTCTCCGCCCGTTTTTGCTCTGTAATATCACGATCGATGCCGATGGAATACGCCTCTCCCTGCCAAGTGATCGGTACGCCCGTATACTCTACGATATTTTCTTTCCCATCCGGACGAATCCATGAGAAGAAGCCCTGATAGACATCTCCCCTGGCAAGGGATTCCATGCGATTGGCATTTGCACTTTCTTCAAGTGTTCGCTGCAAATCCTGAGTGCTTTTATGCTGCAGTAGTTCATCGCGGGTTCGGCCGGCCATGGATGCATAGCGTTCATTACATTCGACGAGCTTTCTCTTATAGGGATCAGGATCATTCGTGTAGATGCAAATGCCGTCAAACACATTCTCAAAGATCATTCGGAATCTTTCCTCGGAATCTCGGACTGCTTCTTCTGCTCGCTTGCGCAGAGTGATGTCGGTTGCCATCACCAAGCGAGCCGGCTTTTCTTCAAAAATCAAATCGTGCGTTGTAATTTCCACGTCGATAATCGTTCCATCTTTCTTTCGGTGGCGGAAGGATCCCGCCTTGCGCAGGGCTTCTCCGCCCGGGGCAAGAGACTGATAAGCGATAGACTCTTCCCATTCACAGTGAATATCTTTGAATGTCATAGAAAGAAATTCTTCCGCCGAATAGCCGTATTGCTGAACCGCAGCACCATTCACGGCAAGAAAAGCGAGCGTATCGCGGTCATACACCCAAAGCGGAATGGGATTATTGAGAAAGAGCATCCGGTAATGTTCTTCTTTGCTCGCCAATATCTTTTCAATTTCTTTCCGTTCCGATATTTCATTCAATAATTTCTTGTTAACCGTTTCCAGCTTTTTAGTCCGCTGGTTTACCCGTTTATCAAGTATCTTTGCCGCATTGCGAAGCTCGTCTTCATTTCTTTTTATTCTCTCCATCAATCGCACGTATGCGAGGAGCACCTGTTTCGAGACCGGTTTTACCAGATAACCCTCTGCGCCTGCATCGAGGCCGTGCACCTGACTTTTGCTTTCGATCTCGATACCGGAGATTAACACAACGAGGACATGTTTGATGTCCGGATTGTTCTTGATTTGCCGGCATATTTCAACGCCGTTCATA
>Ga0182017_10000456_pt1 | contig 32212 bp, 28 predicted proteins | sample 712E3DmetaG_FD_120492 | JGI IMG/M metagenome (GOLD analysis project Ga0182017, IMG submission 120492) | Permafrost microbial communities from Stordalen Mire, Sweden - 712E3D metaG | ecosystem: Environmental > Terrestrial > Soil > Wetlands > Permafrost | place: Sweden: Stordalen | collected... | reverse complement strand
TGCTTAAGGTTAAAGATCTTGGAATTCCCGTCGCAGGTGTCAATACCGGACGACTGGGCTTTCTGGCAAATATATCCGAAGAGGATATCAATCATTCACTTAACCTATTGTTTAACGGTGGTTATGAAATAATTGAAAGGTCTCTTCTTGAAATAACCGAACCCTCCAATCTCTTTAACGGTTCAGCTCCGGTGGCATTGAATGAAATAACAATTCAAAAGGCTGACCTGAGTATGATAACCATCAGTGTATTTGTAGATGACACTTATCTGAATACCTACTGGGCTGATGGGCTGATAGTCTCAACTGCAACCGGTTCCACCGCCTACAATCTGAGTGTTGGCGGACCAATCTTATCTCCGGAGGATGAAAGTATAATTATTTCACCAATTTCACCTCATAATCTGACCATCAGGCCTATTGTCTTGACCGGTAGCAGTAAACTCAGGATGGTAGTTGAAGGGCGCAGTGACGAATATCTTGCAACATGCGATTTCAGATCAAAAAGAGTTCCATTTGGCCAGGATATCCATATTGTTCAGGCACCTGATAAACTTAAGACTGTTATGCTTATTGGCAAGGACTTTTACAGTACACTCAGGAATAAGCTAATGTGGGGGGCAGATAAAAGAAATTAGGAATAGATTATTATATTTGTATCAGTAATTTAAACAATTATAATTATGAAACGCACCCTGGTCGTTATTATAATGTTTTGTATAATTGCACAGATAACTCTGAGTCAGGAACTCTGGCACAGACAACGTGTTGAGCTTCTCGCCGGTCTTGGGACTACACAGTTTTTCGGAGATATCGGAGGTTATTCCAAAAGTGAGAATATTCTTGGTTTTAAGGATTTCAGCTTTCAACAAACCCGGTTTAATTTTGAATTAGGTGTGAAATATAGAATTCTCAGAGACCTTAATGTCAGATTAAACCTGGCATCAGGAATGCTAAATGCAACAGATGCCAGGGGATCAAATGAGTTGAGGGGATTTGAAGCGAAGACCACAATTCTTGAACCCACTGTATTGGCTGAATATTATTTTATTAAAAGCAAACTTGGAGAAAGCTATTTGTTTAACGAAGGAAGAAGTAGCTCATCTGGCAGTATTTTATCATCCCTGGAATTTTATGCTTTTACGGGGGTAGGAGGCCTGCTATTCAATGTGAATCGTAACGAAAAACTTGCAGCAGTGGGGATGACAAACAGTGGCTTTACCGGAGTTATTCCTGTCGGGTTAGGTCTGAACATCCTCTTTAAACCAGAATATAATCTCGGATTAGAGATAGGTGGAAGATATTCATTTTCCGACTATCTTGATGCCTACACTTCACAACATTCCAGTTCAAATGACGTTTATTATTTTTTGAACGTTACTTTTACTTACAAAATTAAGACAAATGACAACGGAGTGCCTGCATTTTTAAGTAAAAAAAGATAGTGAACTGGTTCCTTTTTTAATGAAAAAAATATTTTGGTTTTTTTTGATTGGGATATTCTCTTTGCCATTAGCCGGTCAGAGGAATGCTGATTATGGAGTATTTGCAGGCGTCTCGTCATATATAGGAGATCTTAATCCCAGCAGGCTCATGTATTCTCCACTTCCGGCCGGAGGTTTTTTTTACAGATATAATCTTAATCCCCGCCAGGCTATCAGAACAAGCTTTTTAGTGGGAGGATTGATGGCAAGCGGTTTCTCCTTTCAAAAATCGCAAACAGTATCTTTTTCCGGTACAGTGAGTGAATGGTCCACGCAATTTGAATTTAACTTCTTCCCCTATTCAACGCAGGGTAAAAGGTGGAACGGTACTCCCTATATTGCTGCCGGTGCAGGTATTGTTTTTATCAATACTGTGGTTTTTACTTATCAGCCGGTTATCCCATTTTCCCTTGGTTTTAAAATCAATATATATAAAAATCTTGGGTTGGAAGTGGAATATGGTTTTCGTAAAACTTTTTATGATAACTTTGACGGCTTAAAAGATTTCATTGCGCCGTCAGATTATTCATGGTATCACAATAACGACTGGTATTCTTTTGCAGGGTTTTCATTTACCTGGAAAATCTATAACAGGCTGGCCGGATGCCCTGCTTTTAATGATGTTGATACCAGAAAAAAACATTGAGCTATGACATTGAAAAACAAGATAGATACTCTCAGACTTCCAGTTCATATCGCAATAATAATGGATGGTAATGGACGATGGGCAAGACAGCGGGGCAAAGACAGAATTTTCGGACATCAACAGGGGGTGAAAACAGTACGTGAAGTTATTGAATGTGCAGCTGAATTAGGACTTAAGTATCTTACCCTGTATGCTTTTTCAACCGAAAACTGGGGAAGACCAGATGATGAGATTTCAGCCCTGATGGGAATAATGGTACAATCTCTGAATAATGAAACGGATACACTTATCAGGAATAATATCAGACTGAAAGCCATTGGAGATGTTAACAGGCTTGCTGAAGATGTCAGGGAAAGATTATTCGAAACAATTGAACTGACTTCAAAAGCAGATGGACTTACACTTATTATAGCACTTAGCTATAGCTCGCGATGGGAGATACTGAATGCTGCCAGAAAACTGGCATCCGATGTAAAAAACGATCTTATTGAGCCAGAGGCAATTATGGAAGATGATTTCGAGAAGTATCTGACTACTTTTGGAATCCCTGATCCTGAGCTTTTGATCAGAACAAGTGGCGAATTGAGGGTCAGTAATTTTCTTCTGTGGCAACTTGCCTACACAGAATTATATTTTACGGAGTTACTTTGGCCTGATTTTAGTAAGGACGAATTTTATAAGGCAATAATTGATTTTCAGAAAAGAGAGAGAAGATTTGGAAAAACTAGCGAACAGGTACGGGAAAAACAATAAAATAATGGTGATTAAAAGACTGAAAAATATTCTGACAGCTATATTGCTGGTATTGATGGGTTTGTCTGTTAGCGCACAGGAAAAGCGTGAGATTATTGATTACTCATTACCTTCGGATTATACCATTGACAGTATAACAATTTCGGGTATAAAGTTTCTCGATGTCAATGCTCTTATTGGAATTTCCGGATTGAGAACAGGGAAAGAGATATCCGTTCCCGGTGAAGCTATTACACAGGCCACACAAAAGCTTTGGGAGCAGGGGTTGTTTTCAGACATAAGGATAACGATTACTAAAATTCAGGGAGATAAAATCTCACTTGATATCTACCTTCAGGAACGGCCACGTCTTTCCTCACTTAAATTTGTCGGGATAAGATCATCTGAAGCAACCGATCTGCTTGAAAAAATAAGCCTTCCTAATGGATCTCAGGTAACAGCATATGTCCTGAACAAAGCTGAAAAAATCATTAAAGACCATTATACTGCAAAGGGATTCATGAATACTAAAGTGACATTTATTCAAAAAGATGATCCAGACCAGCCCAATAACGTTATTCTTACAATAAATGTTGACAAAAGACAAAAAGTAAAAATTGCTGATATAAAGTTTATCGGAAATGAAAGCTTTGATACTCAACGCCTCCGCAGGCAGTTGAAGAGCACCAAGGTTAAAAACTGGAATTTTTTCAGATCGTCAAAATTTGTCGCTGATAAATTTGCTGAGGACAAAGAAAAACTGATCACTTTTTATAATGATAACGGATTTAAAGATTTTACTATTCTCTCCGATTCAGTTTACCCGGTTTCTGAAGATAGGGTCGATGTATCAATTAGGATTTATGAAGGGAATCAGTATTTTCTGCGAAACGTTAAATGGGTCGGGAACAGCATTTATCCCACGCAGTTGCTTGATAGATCTTTAAACATCAAGAAGGGATCAGTCTACAATCAGACTCTTTTAAACAAAAGATTAAGGGATGATGAGGATGCTGTAAATTCTCTTTATCTTAATAACGGATACCTGTTTTCAAGATTAACGCCTGTGGAATCAAAAATAGAAGGAGATTCAGTTGATCTTGAGGTAAGAATTTTTGAAGGTGATCAGGCTTATCTGAATAATATTATAATATCCGGAAATACGAGGACAAACGAGCATATTGCACGGCGTGAGCTATTTACCTTACCCGGTGATTTATTTAATAAAGAGAAAATAATTCGATCAGTAAGGCAGCTTGGTGTCCTTGGCCATTTCGACCCTGAGAAAATCAACCCGCAACCTATTCCTGATCAGATAAATGGTACTGTTGACCTTCTTTACAAACTTGAAGAAAGAGCTAATGACCAGTTTGAGATCTCGGGTGGCTGGGGTGCCGGAATGCTTGTGGGAACAGTGGGGGTGAGGTTCAATAACTTTTCTATGCGTAACTTTTTTAAACCCTCAGAATGGCGTCCATATCCATCTGGTGATGGCCAATCGCTGAATTTCAGAGTGCAATCGAACGGACGTGTTTATCAGTCATACAATATATCGTTCGTTGAACCGTGGCTTGGAGGCAAAAATAATAATACTTTCACTGTATCGCTCACCAGGGCTCTTATGACTAACGGTATAAAGGTGGGACAGGATGGTCGCCAATCCATGATAATTGACGGAGCCTCAGTTGGTTTGGGAAAGCGGCTCGAATGGCCTGATGACTTTTTTTCACTATACGGAGAACTTGGGTATGAGAGGTATGCCCTGAATAATTATACTGTATATCAATTCCTTTTTGATAATGGCACTTCCAACCTGCTTAGTCTTACTGCCAGATTAACCAGGTTTTCAACCAGTCCAAACCTTATATATCCCAGGAGCGGCTCCAGTTTTACATTTTCAGTGCAGGCAACTCCGCCATATTCACTTATCAGTGGTAAGGACATGTCCGATGTGACCGATCAGGTAAAATATAACTGGATAGAATTCCATAAATGGACATTTAAAGCAGACTACTATTTCCCACTTACGCCAAACGACAAAATGGTGCTTAATGCCAAGTTTTCTTTTGGTTACCTTGGTTACTATAACAAAAACATTGGGCCATCACCGTTTGAGAACTTTTATGTTGGTGGAGATGGTATGTCAGGTTACAGCTTTTATGGCCGGGAAGTTATTGGTTTAAGAGGATATACAAATGGTTCCGTAACTCCAAACGATCCGAAAAAAGGTGTGCCTTCAGGCAATGTGTATTCAAAAATAACTTTCGAACTCAGGTACCCGATTTCCTTAAATCAACAGGCCACAATTTATGCTCTTACTTTTCTCGAATCTGGAAAAGCATGGTATGAACTAAAGGAATATAATCCATTTGAAATGTTCCGTTCTGCCGGTGTTGGTGTACGGGCCAATCTGCCAATGTTCGGCCTGCTTGGAATCGACTGGGGCTACGGTTTTGATCCAGTTCCTGGTAATCCTTCTGCCAATAAATCCCAATTCCAATTCGTGATTGGCCAGCAATTTTAATTAATATGAACATAAATTTTAAAATGATGAAAAAGACAGGTATACTAATAGTTGTGATGTTTCTGATGTCTGCAGCCGCATTCGCACAGAAATATGCATTTGTCGATACAGAGTACATCCGGAAGAATATCCCTGCATTCAACACTGCACAGGATCAGCTTGATAAACTTTCAAAACAATGGGAAAAAGAGGTTGCTGACGGCTATGCTGTTGTTGAACAGATGTACAAATCTTATCAGAACGAATCTGTTCTGCTTACACAGGATTTGAAAACCAAAAGAGAAGAGGCTATTGTAGCCAAAGAAAAAGAGATGAAAGACCTGCAGAATAAATACTTTGGAGTGCAAGGTGGACTATTTAAAAAACGTGAAGAACTTGTGAAACCTATACAGGATGAAATATTAAAAGCTATTAAAGAAATTGCAGTTGAAGGAAGCTATGCAGTCATTTTTGACTCCGCTGCCGGAGGAAATATCCTCTTTGCAAATCCAAAATACGACATCAGTGATCAGGTTTTGCAAAAATTAGGTTATAAAAATTAATTAATTACTTTTGTATCAATTGTAAAACAAAATTTACTTTAAGATGAAAAGATTTTTAGGAATTGCGGCTATTGCTTTAATGGCTGTTTTCGCCGGACCGAATGTCATGGCACAGAGTTTTAAATTTGGGCATATAAACAGCGATGATCTGATCAAGGCAATGCCGGAATATGACTCAGCAACAGTTAAGCTTGAAAAAACCCGGAAAGAGCTTGTCAACGCTCTTGATATAATGCAGGTTGAACTTAAAAACAAAGCTGACGCTTATAATAAGGAAGCCAAGAACCTCACTGATCTTGTAAAACAGACAAAAGAACAGGAGTTACAGGATATGCAGACCAGAATCCAGGAATTCCAGACCAATGCACAGACACAGCTCCAGGATCAGCAGGTATCTGTCTTTCAGCCAATTTATAATAAAGCTGATAAAGCGATCAAAGATGTTGGTAAGGAAGGCGGATTCACCTATATTTTCGATGTATCAAAGGGGCAGGTGCTTTATTTTGATGAAACCAAGAGTACAAATATTATTGCTCTTGTCAAAACAAAACTTGGACTTAAATAATTTATTTAATTGTATCTTTGAGGGTGTCTCAAAAGCCCTCTTTTTTTGTTTTTACCCCTAAATCCCCCAAGGGGGACTTTTTGATTTACAGATAGTTATTATTCCCCCCTTGGGGGGCTAGGGGGTAGATCAATATTTTTGAGACACCCGCTTTTTTTATAATTCTGAAGTGAAAGGACAACCAATCGGAATATTTGACTCAGGTGTCGGCGGATTAACTGTTGCACATGCAATTAAACAAATTTTGCCGGCAGAGAGCCTTATTTACTTCGGAGATACAGCTCATCTTCCATATGGTGATAAATCAGAAGAATCAATCAGGTTTTATTCCGGTAAAATAACTGAATTCCTTCTCGGACATAATGCAAAAGTAGTACTTATTGCATGCAATTCAGCCTCTGCTTCAGCATTCGAATTTCTGAAAAAAGAATTCGGCGATAAGACCATATTGCTGGACGTTATTGATCCGGTAGTTGATTATATCGGTACAAGACATTTTAGCAAGATAGGAGTAATTGGCACCAAGAGAACCATAAGTTCAGGTACTTACGAACTGAAAGTTAATGCTATATCCCCAGGCACATCGATAGTTTCACTTCCAACTCCATTGTTTGTTCCGATGATTGAGGAGGGATTCATCTTCGATGACATCAGCAATGCGATTATCAGGACGTACCTTTCAAATGATTCGCTTGCCGGCATACAGGCTCTTATTCTCGGTTGCACACATTATCCTATAATCAGGAACCAGATTAGTAAATTCTTTAACTTCAATATTGAGGTGGTCGACTCTGGCAGAATTGTCTCAGTCATACTTCGCGATATACTTGAAAAGAACGACCTCCTGAATGATTCTGGAATTGTAAAAGATCAGTTCTTTGTGTCTGATTATACGTACTATTTTGAAAAAATTGCACGTACGTTTTTTGAGGGTGAAATAAACCTCAGTAAAGCCGATATCTGGAATTAAATATCGTCATCTGATTTGAACCATCCGGCATACATCAGATAGTTATCCGCGATCTTTTTTATCATCTCTTTTGTCTGATCAGGCTCGATATTCTTTATGAATTTTGCCGGAATGCCACCCCATATACTTCCCGACTCAACAATAGTGCCTGCAAGAACAATAGCTCCGGCAGCGATTATTGAGTTTTCACCGATAACCGCATTGTCGAGAACAATTGCACCCATTCCAATAAGTACATTATTGCAGATCTTTGCCCCATGAATTATCACATTATGTCCTATTGAGACATTATCGCCTATTGTTATTACCGATTTTTCATAGAGACAATGTAATACGGCTCCATCCTGTATATTAACTTTATTGCCTATTCTTATGGAGTTAACATCGCCTCTGATAACAGTATTAAACCAGATACTGCAATTATCGCCGATAATGGTATCACCTATAATTGTTGCATTATCTGCCAGAAAACAACCCTTACCGATCCGGGGTTCAAAACCTCTTACTTTTTTTATTAATGGCATTGATATTTTCCCTGGCTTATTCAGCAAATATATATCAAATATCAGCTAATAGTCTCCTGCAAAGTGAAACATGATCAATATCATATTGAAAATGCTTATATTATTTGAATTTTAATCCTTTAATAGTTTAATTTTGTGCGACAGAAACAGTTAACAGGTTTTTTTAACTGCAAGAATTAGAAATGAGTAAGTAACTCACCCGATGCATATGAAGATAAGTATGTTTTCGTATGCATTTGTTTTTGATTTTCGTATTTTTTTAGTCAGACTATAAATAACTAACGGAGTTATGAGCAAAAAAACAAAGCCAATCGAAAAAGACGAAGTTGTTATTCGGTTTTCCGGTGACTCGGGTGACGGTATGCAGCTTACGGGAACGCTGTTTTCCGATACTGCTGCATTATACGGCAACGACTTATCGACTTTCCCTGACTACCCGGCTGAGATCAGGGCACCTCAGGGATCAGTTGGAGGTGTCTCCGGATTCACAGTTCATATGGGTCATTCTGAGATTAATACACCTGGCGACTATGCAGATGTGCTTATCGCAATGAATCCTGCCGCCATTAAAGCTAACGTAAGGTGGATCAAACCGGGAAGCACAATAATTTATGACATAAACAATTTTACTGAAAAGAATATTGAAAAGGCCGGATATAAAGCAGATCCGATCAAAGAGGAAAAACTTGAAGATTATAATAATATTGCAGCTCCTATTTCTAATATGGTTAAAGAGGCACTTAAAGATTTAGGCCTTGATCCAAAAACTATTCTCAGAACAAAAAACATGTTTGCCCTGGGGATGGTCTATTGGCTTTTCGACAGGAAGCTGAGTTACACCGAAGATTATTGCGACAAAAAATTCAAAAATAAACCGGAAGTAGCAAAAGCCAATAAAATAGCATTAAGAGCTGGTTATTATTATGCTGAGACTATTGAAGCCTTATCTCCCGTGAGAATTAATCCTGCACCGATTGCCAAAGGTAAATACAGAAATATCAATGGAAACATGGCCACTGCCTGGGGATTTCTTGCAGCAGCAGAAAAAGCAGGGCTGAAACTCTTTATTGGATCATATCCTATAACCCCGGCGACAGGGATTCTGGAAGAATTGGCGGCCAGGAAAGATCTTGGGGTAAAGAGTTTTCAGGCAGAAGATGAAATAGCCGGTATCTGTACTGCAATCGGGGCAAGTTTTGCTGGGTACCTTGCTGTCACATCAACTTCCGGACCCGGTCTGGCTCTTAAATCTGAAGCGATTGGTCTTGCAGTGATGACTGAACTGCCTCTGGTCATTGTTAATGTTCAAAGAGGAGGACCTTCAACAGGCCTGCCGACAAAAACAGAACAGGCCGATCTTATGCAGGTACTTTTTGGACGCAACGGAGAAAGTCCTGTTGTCGTGATTGCTGCAAGTACTCCTTCCGATTGTTTTCACTTTGCATTTGAGGCTGCAAGAATTGCACTGGAACATATGACACCCGTATTACTTCTTACAGATGGTTTTATCGCAAATGGGTCCGAACCATGGAAAATACCTGATTTGTACGATCTTCCGAATATTTATCCGCCTTTTGCTGAGAAAGAAGATGGACCATTTTTACCTTTTAAACGGGATGCAAAAAGGCTGGCCAGATCATGGGCAATTCCGGGTACTCCGGGCCTTGAACACAGGATCGGCGGGCTGGAGAAAACGATTAAGGGCACTGTTTCATACATTCCTGAAAACCACGAAGATATGGTGAACATAAGGGCTGAAAAGGTAGAAAGAGTCGTAGAAAAGATACCTGACATGAAGGTTTATGGAGAAGAATCGGGTGATCTTCTGGTTGTTGGTTGGGGAGGTTCATATGGACACCTGATTACATCTGTCAGAGAGCTTCAGACTGAAGGACATAAAGTTAGTCTGGCAAATTTCAACTATATTAAACCTTTTCCGAAAAATGTCAGAGATGTTTTTCAGAAATTCAGTAAAATATTAGTCTGTGAACTTAATCTGGGCCAGTTTGCTGACTATCTCAGAATGAATTACCAGGAATTTACCTATGAACAGCTTAACAAAGTCCAGGGAGTTCCTTTTACCGTGACAGAGATTAAAGAAAAGTGTATTAAATTACTGGAGGGAATGTAAAATGGCTGAAACAACTGTAACACAATATACCTCGAAGGATTTTAAAAGTGATCAGGAAGTAAGATGGTGCCCGGGATGCGGGGACCATGCTGTTCTTAGTTCGGTACAAAAAGCATTGACAGAACTCGGAATTCCCAAAGAGAAGTTTGCATTCATTTCAGGGATAGGATGCTCTTCTCGTTTCCCATATTATATGAATACTTATGGTTTCCATGGTATTCACGGACGGGCTTCAGCGATTGCCTCCGGAGTTAAGATAGCAAACCCGGAGCTTTCTGTATGGCAGATAACCGGAGATGGAGATGCGCTTGCTATCGGCGGAAATCATTTTATTCATGTCGTCCGTCGCAATATCGATATTAATATCATATTGTTTAATAATGAAATATACGGATTGACGAAAGGACAATATTCACCCACTTCCTCAAAAGGCCTTGTAACCAAAACTTCACCCTTTGGTACAATTGAGGAGCCCTTTTCAGTCGGAGAGCTGGTTATTGGTGCAAAGGGTAAATTCTTTGCAAGAACAATAGATGCAAACATTTCTCTTTCAACACAGATTTATATCGAAGCAGCAAAACATAAGGGTACATCCGTTATTGAAGTACTTCAGAACTGCGTAATTTTTAATGATGGTATTCATGACGTTGTTGCAGATAAAGAAGTCAGGGAGGAAAGGACAATTGTTCTGAAACATGGTGAACCTATGATATTTGGTAAAGGGAATGACAAGGGTCTTATTCTTGATGGATTAAAACTAAAGGTTGTCAGACTTGGTGAGAATGGAATTACTGAAAATAGTCTTCTTGTTCATGATGCAACCGAGCCAAACCCTGGAATTCAGTATATGCTTGCAAATATGAGATATCCTGAATATCCTGTGGCTCTAGGTGTTATACGTGCTATGACAGGTCCTACCTATGAAACCGCTGTTGAAGACCAGATTAAAGAAGTTCAAAAAACAGCCCGTATTAAATCTATGGAAGATCTTATGAATTCCGGCTCTGTCTGGGAAGTTGAATAATATTTTAATCACAATAATGGAAGGGGCTGTCCCAAAAGGCGAAAACAGCCTCTTTTTTATGCCTCCTAAATCCCCCTAAAGGGGGACTTTTATCATTACTATATAATTGAATGATAACATCTTACACCTCCACTTTAGGGGAGGCTGGGAGGGGCAAACAAAAGGGATGAAGAGATTAAAAATGCCCTTTTGAGATAGCCCCTTTAATTAGAACCCTTGGATTAAGCCGGAAGAGAAAGGATTAAACTATTTTTAGTAATTTTAAATCCTGATCTATTGACATATCCCGGGAATGGATAAATTTAATATAAATGACCCTGAATATAAGCGACTCCTCCATGAACAGCAGGAGAGATTGAAAGAGCTTGCCTGTATTAACCGGACAACCTCTGTCCTTAAAGAAGGGAAACCAATTGATGAAGCTCTTCAGCAGATAGTTCTGCTATTGCCTGCTGCCTGGCAGTACCCTGAATATACAGTTGCCAGAATCAAATTCATGAATAAAGTGTTTGAAACATCAAATTTCTATGAAACAGGATGGAGAATGTATCAGGAATTTGTTGCTATCGATGGTGAAAAGGGATCAATTGAAGTCTATTATACCAGGGAATTCAGGGGTGAGGATGAGGGTCCGTTTCTGAAAGAGGAACGCGACCTCATACAAAACATAAGTAGTCTTATTACGGGTTATGTCAACAGTTATAAAGCCAGAGATCTTTTCAGACTTTCACAGTCCCAGGATCAGGAAGAGGAGGATCTGAAGGATATTTCAAGCAGGAAACTGTTGCAGAAATTTCTTGATCGCCATAATGCGGAACGCGATGTCTTTCACGACCTTCAGCCATTTAAGGTAAAGGAAATTCTGTTGGTAGCAAATCTGTATGATGCATATTCAATTGAAGGCGAGGGACGGTTCTCAGATCACATACTAGGGGAATACTATCAGCTGAGTCTAACCTCAATTCCAAGGGTAACAGGTGTTTCAGGTGAAGAGGAAGCCTTCAGCAGACTGAAATCAAGACATTATGATATGATAATCATAATGATTGGCATTGATAAGACCAGCCCGATGAAGTTGTGTAAAAAGATCAAGGATAAATATCCGTATATACCTACATTTCTTTTACTTAATAGTCCTGGTGACGTCGAATTTGTAAAGAAACAGAAAGCCATTGGTATCCCTTTCGATAATTATTTTGTCTGGACCGGTGAATCAAAAGTCTTCTTTGCAATGGTGAAATTACTTGAAGATAAGGTAAATGTTGATAATGATACCAAAAAAGGACTTACCAGAGTGATCCTTATTGTCGAAGATTCTGCGGAGTATTATTCAAGCTACCTTCCAATTCTTTATACCCTGGTTCTGGAGCAGACAAAGAATCTTATTGAGGATGTTTCAACTGATGAGCTTTACAAAGTGTTAAAGCTTAGGGCCCGTCCTAAAATACTTCTTGCATCCACATATGAGGAGGCCATTATAATCTATAATGAATACAAAGAGAGCCTGTTATGTGTAATATCTGACATGAGATTTCCTAAGGGTAATCTACTTTCAGATACAGCAGGATTTGATCTTATCAGGCATGTTAAAAATGAGCTACCGAATCTGCCGACCGTTCTTCAGTCTTCAGATTCTTCAAATGCCCAGTATGCTTATACTCTGAAGTCAAGTTTCATAAATAAAAATTCCGATAGCCTTCTTCAGGACCTTAAGTCATTTATTAATTATTATCTGGGCTTCGGCAACTTTGTCTATAGAGACAATAAAGGTCGGCAAATTGCTGTTGCAAAGTCAATTAAGGAGTTTGAATCGTACCTGGAAACTGTACCGGAGGACTCTTTGGTTTACCATGCAATGAAGAACCATTTTTCCCTGTGGCTGATGGCCAGGGGTGAGATTAAGATAGCTAAAATGATAAATCCGATGAAAGTATCGGATTTTCAGAGCCTTAAGGAGTTAAGGAAGTTCCTGATAGATGTCATCAGGAAACGTCGTAAGGAGATGAATAAGGGGAAGGTTGTCAACTTTGATGAGTCAGCCGTTATTGATGAAACCAATGTTGTCAGTCTTGCCGGAGGATCACTTGGGGGAAAAGGCAGAGGTCTGGCTTTTGTAAATACCCTGATTTACAGTTTTGAGCTTGGGAGACTTCTTCCTGGAATTAACATAAAAACTCCTGTAACAGCTATTATTGGAACAGATGAATTCGATATGTTCATGGAACGTAATCATCTGTGGGACAAAGTAAAGGAAGAGAGAGATTTTCAGACTCTCCAGAAGTTATTTGTGGAAGGAAGCCTTAGTTACAGTCTTGAAAAAGAGCTAAGGGTCTTTATTAAATTAATTGAAAAACCTCTGGCAGTACGTTCATCGAGCCTTTTTGAGGACTCGATGAGTCAGCCATTCTCAGGAATCTTTGGGACATATCTATTGCCAAATAACCATCCGGATTTTGAAACGAGACTGATTCAACTTGAAGAAGCGATTAAGCTCGTTTTTTCATCAATCTATTCAAAAAATGCCCGGACATATTTTGAAGCAATTAATTACAAAGTTGAGCAGGAGAAAATGGCAATAGTGATTCAGGAGGTTGTCGGTAACCGTTACGAAGATACCTTCTATCCGCATATCAGCGGAACAGCCCAATCTTTCAATTTCTATCCTGTTGCCCATATGACACCCAAAGATGGATTTGCAGTTATTGCCGTGGGACTGGGCCAGTACGTTGTTGAGGGTGACAGGGCATTCAGGTTTTCTCCGGCTTATCCCTCGCTGGATATTGTCACACAGCACGACCTTTGTAAAGACTCTCAGGTAACTTTTTATGCTGTCGATATGGCGAAGAAAAACATCAACCTGCTGGAGGGTGAGAATGCCGGACTTATTACACTCGATATAAGCCATTCTGAAAGACATGGAACACTAAAACATTCTGCATCTGTATATAATGCTGACAATGATTCAATTATTTCTGGACTGGATGCACCAGGGCCCAGAGTGATAAACTTTGCAAATATTCTGAAATATGATTATATACCCCTGGCAAATACACTTAAAATTATTCTTGATGTTGTAAAAGAGGCCTTTGGGACCCCTGTGGAAATAGAATTTGCTGTGGATCTGAATAAGGACAAAGCGGGAAACGCCTCTTTCTATCTGCTTCAGATTAAACCTCTTGCAGGAAGTGGAGCAGGATATAATATTGATCCTGAGAGCATTGTTATGAATGATGTGATCCTGGTAACAAAAAAGAGCATGGGAAACGGAGTAATTGATGATATAACTGATGTGATTTTTGTCGAACCCTCTAAGTTCGATAATATGCAGACTGAAAAAATGGCGAGAGAAATTGAGAGCTTAAATGACCAGATGTTAAAAGAAGGTAAACGGTATGTACTGATTGGACCCGGTAGGTGGGGAACCCGCGACAGGTTTATAGGAATTCCCGTTGTATGGCCACAAATATCAAATGCTAAAGTAATTGTTGAGGTCAGCCTGCCTGATTTTCACCTTGATGCATCTCTCGGATCACACTTTTTTCATAATGTCACCTCAATGAATGTCGGCTACTTTTCCATAAATCAGGGATCTATGGATGGGTCTATATTCTGGGAAAAATTACAAAAACAAAAAATTATTACCAGGGGTGAATTCTTCAATCATATCAGATTTCAAAAACCATTATTGATAAGAATGGATGGAAAGAAAAGGATGGCTGTGGTTTCCATAACTCCCTAAAAACTGATTTTATGGCTATCATTGAAGGAATAATGGATCTTCAGAAGTACGATTTCACCGATACTTCATTTGATCTTCTTATGCAGAAGAGAATTCATCGTGTACTGGTAATCTGCAGTAATTATGATAATTACATGCTTGAAGAAGATGGCAGGATAGATGAACAGATATTCAATGAATATGTCTCACTCAATCTTCATAATCCACCAACCTTTGTACAGACTGATAATGCTGAAGATGCATTCAGGCTTCTTGAGGAAAATAAGATAGATCTGGTTATATCGATGCTAAGTCTGAAAGGAATCGATGTTTTTGGTCTGGCAAAAAAAATAAAAAGCAAATATGAAAAGATTCCAATTGTTGTACTTACATATTTCTCCAGGGAGGTTTCTTTAAGGCTCGAACATGAAGATCTGAGTGCGATAGATTGGGTATTCTGTTGGCTGGGGGATGCATCTCTTATCCTTGCTATCATAAAGCTTATTGAGGATAAGATGAATGCGGATTATGATATTGACCATATTGGAGTTCAGGCAATTATTCTTGTCGAGAATTCAATCAGGTATATTTCATCATATCTTCCAAACCTTTACAGAATTGTTCTCTTACAGTCTCTCGATTTTCAGAAGGAAGCACTTAATGAACATCAGCGGATGCTTAAGATGAGAGGTCGTCCTAAAATTCTGCTGGCCACTAATTTTGAAGATGCCGTGGCATTATATCAGAAGTACAAGTACAATGTTCTGGGAGTAATTTCCGATATAAGCTATAAGCGAAATGGGCTGATCGATGAGAATGCGGGTATAGAACTTTGTAAAATTGTTATGGATGATGATGATAAAGTCCCTTTTCTCCTCCAGTCATCGAGTTCAGAATTTATTAAAGTCGCCGAAAAACTTGGAGCTAACTTTATTTATAAGTATTCAAAGTCTCTCTCTATTGAATTGAGAAATTACATAATTCAGAACCTGGCATTCGGTCCTTTCGTTTTCAGGAACCCTGATACCATGGAGCCTATTGCTACAGCCAATGATCTCCAGAGTCTCCAGCAGTTAATACTTACCATTCCAGATAAGACACTGGAATTTCATGCTAATAAAAACCATTTTTCAAAATGGCTCAATGCCCGTGCACTCTTCCCTGTTGCACAGATGTTTAAATACATCAGGAAAGAAGATTTTGCCACGATGGACGAGATGAGGAAGTTCCTATATGTAGCAATCTCAAGTTTCAGACTTGGCAGGGGTAGAGGAATAATTGCAAAGTTTGATAAATCAAGTTATAACGAATATCAGACATTTTCAAGGATAGGTGAAGGTTCAATAGGCGGTAAAGCACGTGGATTGGCATTTATTAATAGTATCATCAAAGAAAATAAGCTTTTCAACAAATTTCCTGATGTACTGATTACTATACCAAGGACCGTAGTTATCAGCACCGACGCATTCGACGAGTTCATGGAGCATAATAATCTTTATTCGGTCGCTCTTTCAGATATGAATGATGAGGCGATTCTGGAGAGATTCATTAATGCTGAACTGCCTGGTTGGGTATACCAGGATTTCTACGCATTCCTTGATGTCTCGAGATCTTATCCGATTGCTGTTCGTTCATCCAGCAAACTTGAAGATTCACATTATCAGCCTTTTGCAGGAATATATTCAACATGTATGATCCCAAGGGTACCTGATAACATACAGATGGTTAAGATGTTGTCTGACGCAATAAAGGAAGTTTATGCCTCTGTTTATTACAAAGTGAGCAAAGCCTATATGACAGCAACCTCCAATGTCATTGATGAGGAAAAAATGGGAATCGTCCTTCAGGAAGTATGTGGGAACAGGCATGGAAATATATTCTATCCGACCTTATCGGGTGTAGCAAGGTCTATTAATTACTATCCTATCGGTTCCGAAAAAGCTGAAGATGGAATTGTAAATGTGGCATTTGGGCTCGGGAAACTTATTGTGGATGGGGGATTATCGTTAAGATTTTCACCTAAGCATCCAAAAAAAATTCTTCAGCTTACTTCTCCTGATGCTGCAATAAAAGAGACACAGAAAGAGTTTTATGCTCTCGACCTGAATACAAATAGTTTTGTGCCCTCTACTGATGATGGTATTAACCTGTTAAAACTTAATATTAGAGATATTAAAAATGACGGTGCGATGAAATTTGTAGCTTCCACATATGATCTGAATAATAATGTGTTATACGATGGAATCAATCGTCCCGGGAAAAAGATCATAACATTTTCGAACATTCTTCAGCACAAACTGTTTCCGCTTGCAGATATACTTAATACTCTTCTTGAAATCGGACAACAGGAGATGAACAACCCTATTGAAATAGAATTTGCAGCTAATCTTGAAACGCCACCTGGCACTCCAAAAATTTTTAACTTTCTCCAGATAAGGCCTATTGTTCAAAACGATCAGTCTTATAACTTTAATATAGACCGTGTCAGAATGAATGAGACTATAATTTTTTCAGATTCTGCTCTTGGAAATGGCCTTTTTAAAGGAATAAAAGATCTGGTTTATGTTAAACCCGATTCGTTCAATGCCGCACATAGCGAGAAAATTGCAGTCGATATTGAAAAGATCAACATCGGTTTTGTAAAATCCGGGACAAGTTATGTTCTTATCGGACCAGGCAGGTGGGGTTCTTCTGATCCAAGACTGGGAATACCTGTCAAATGGCCTCAGATTTCTGCAGCAAGACTTATTGTTGAGTCGGGGCTGAAAAATTATCGTATTGATCCGAGCCAGGGAACTCATTTTTTCCAGAATGTCACCTCTTTCAGAGTGGGATATTTCACAATAAATCCTTTTATTGGTGAGGGATATTATGATGTGGAATATCTCGACAGACTTGAGACAGTTTCTGAAGATGATTATGTAAGACATGTAAGATTCAATGTACCTCTCGATATTATGATTGACGGGAAAAGACATAAAGGAGTAATAATGAAACCCAATCAATGAATATGGAAACAGCAAATACAAAATATCTTGGTGATCTGAGAACTGAAATAATTCACTTCAGATCCGGAAGTGTAATCACCACCGATGCTCCGGTAGATAATAAAGGAAAAGGAGAGAACTTCTCTCCAACAGACCTGGTCGCTTCAGCTTTGGGAAGCTGCATCTTTACTATTATGGGCATTGCAGCACGGGAACATGCATTCTCTATTGAAGGCAGCAAATGCAGGATTACAAAGATTATGACTGACAATCCGAGAAAAATCGGGGAAATTAAAATTGAGTTCGATTTTCCCGGGAATGATTATTCAGCTAAACAAAAGAAGATTCTTGAATATTGCGTAAAAACCTGTCCTGTGGCGCTTTCATTAAATGAATCTGTCTTTCAGAATGTCAGTCTTCATTTTGAATAAATCTGCGTTAATCTATGAAATATGTGAGAAGTCTGAAATTTCCGGCTGATCTTGCGGATTTTGGTTGAATCAGAATATTGCTCCTTCTGTAGGAATATCTCTGTTAACCTTCTTTATCAATCCTTGTAAAACGCTACCCGGACCTACCTCAATAAATGAAGTTGCTCCATCTGAAATCATATTAATCACACTTTGTGTCCACCTGACCGGAGAAGTTAATTGAGCAACAAGATTTCTTTTTATAACCTCTGGATCAGTTGAGGGTTTTGCATTGACGTTTTGATAAACAGGACAAATAGGTTTGTTGAAAATAGTGTTTTTTATTGCTTCTTCCAGTTCCAGACGTGCGGGTTCCATCAGTGGGGAATGAAAAGCACCACCTACAGCAAGTTTTAGAGCTCTTTTGGCACCTCGTTCCTTTAGTATTTCGATAGCCTTGTCGATCCCTTCATTTGAACCGGATATAACAATCTGTCCAGGGCTGTTATAATTGGCCGGAACCACGATTTCTTTTATGGAAGCACAGACCTCCTCAACAATATTATCATCAAGACCAAGGATTGCAGCCATAGTTGAAGGAGTTTTCTCGCAGGCTTTTTGCATAGCCGCAGCTCTTTTTAATACAAGCACAAGGCCGTTTTCAAAGGATAAGGTTTTATTTGCAACAAGGGATGAGAACTCGCCTAATGAATGTCCGGCAACCATATCGGGTTTAAAGGAATTCCCAAGTACAGCGGCGAGAATTGTGGAATGTAGAAAGATAGCAGGCTGTGTAACCTTTGTCTGCTTCAGATCCTCATCGGTTCCTGAAAACATTAGGTCTGTTATCCGGAATCCAATTATGGAATTGGCTTTTTCAAATAGTTCTTTTGCCAGATTTGAGTTATCATAAAGTTCTTTTCCCATCCCGACAAACTGGGCTCCCTGCCCGGGGAATACATATGCTTTCATGATCCGTTTTTTAATTTGAGGTAATGTAATATTTGGGCAAAAGTATAAAAAAAATATTCAATGAATTCCTTCATGAATATTTGAAATCTATGTGATTATGAGATTAAAATCTCCAGCTGGTTTTCGAAGATCTTCATTCATCTTCGCGATCCGCGGCAGATTAACTAATGCAATCTTGTGCCGATAAGGTGAACAAACTCTTCGCGAGTATTAAGTTCTTCAAGAAAGATCCCGGTAAAGGCAGAGGTTGTGGTAACAGAATTTTGCTTTTGAACACCTCTGATCTGCATGCACATATGCTGAGCTTCTATGACAACTGCGACTCCCAATGGATTGAGTGTTTCCTGAATACAATTCCTGATCTGCGTGGTAAGTCTCTCCTGAACCTGAAGTCTTCTTGCGAATGTCTCAACAACCCTTGCTATCTTACTCAGTCCTGTAATATATCCATCAGGAATGTAAGCAACATGAGCCTTCCCGAAAAATGGAAGCATATGATGCTCGCACATTGAATATATATCAATATCCTTAACTATAACCATTTGTTTATACTCCTCTTTGAACATGGCAGATTTAAGGATCTGTTCAGCATTCATGTTGTATCCGTTTGTCAGGAAATGCATAGCTTTTGCAACTCTTAAGGGTGTGCGCTTAAGCCCCTCTCTTTCAGGATCTTCTCCAATGATTTCTAAAACCCTGTAATAAATTCCAGAAAGCTCTTTAATGGTTTTTGCGTTCCAGGTCTCTATTTTATTGTAACCTCCGATTACTTCACCGGATCCGTCGTTAATTTTCTCAATTGTTTTAGCCATAATATTCTATTGAATTATTTTCGGTTTCTTCAATCTTAATACAATGAAGCATAGCTCCTGCCAGTTTAACAGAAGGTTCCAGCTCGTTCCATATTGCAACTGCAAGATTTTCGGTTGTCGCTAACCTTCCTTGCATGAATTCAACCTCAAGGTTTATATTTTTATGATCAATTTTATCAATCACTTTCTCCAAAATTATCTGTTTCAGGATATTGATATTCATTACAAAACCTTGTTCCGGTGAAGGTTCACCTTTAATAGTCACCCATAAAACATAGTTATGTCCATGCCAATTCGGATTTGAACATTTGCCGAATACATTTTTATTTTCTTCATCAGACCAGTCAGTCCGGAACATCCTGTGGGCTGCACTGAATCTTTCTCTGCGTGTTAAAAATATCATCTTACAGAGATTTAGTATTACAATATTAACTAATAATATTGAATTATTTTCTCTATAAATCAATATATTTATTCCATTCAAAATAAAAGAGTCAGTTACTTCTTATGGCAACAAGAGTATTAATTGTTTTTGCAACCTCGGCTGAGGCTGAAATTCTTCAAAGACTTGAAGGAACAGTATCTTCTGATGGAAGCAGGAGGTTTGGTAATTCAATCATTAGTTGCCTTGTCACAGGAGTTGGAGGTATCTCCACTGCCTGGGCTATGAAGCAATGGCTTAGTCAAAATTCTTATCCTGATCTTGCCATTAATGCCGGTATTGCCGGAAGTTATTCGGGTAAGATTAATGTTGGTGATGTTGTAATGACTTTAACTGATTGTTTCGCGGATATGGGTATTGAAACAGGTGCAAAAATTATCACTCTGGCCGAGGCCGGTCTGATGGATCCGGACAAGTTTCCTTTTAATAAAGGTGTCATTGTAGCAGACAACAAATTTGTTAAAAAGGCAGGTACAATTCTTAAAAAAGTAAACGGAATAACGGTAAATACTTGCTCCGGATCAGTCTCGACAATCGAAAGATTAAGAAGAAAATTTAATCCTGATATAGAAACAATGGAGGGCGCAACTTTTTTCTATATTTGCGCTTTGGAAAAAATTCCTTTTCTTTCGCTAAGGGCAATTTCGAATAAAGTTGAACCAGGCAACAGGGATTCATGGAACATCAAGCTTGCTTTGGATAACCTTGCCGGGAAGTTGGAAGAAATATTATTAATGCTGGAATAAGGGTATGAAACTTACATTGGGGTTTTCACCATGTCCGAACGATACATTTCTATTCGATGCGATGGTTCATGGCAGAATTGATACAGAGGGATTGGAATTTGATTATTTACTTGCTAATGTTGAAGAACTCAATCGCAGAGCCTTCAAGGGGGATTTGGATATCACAAAAATGAGTTACCATGCATATGCTTATGCCGCAACTAATTACCTTATACTTGATTCCGGCAGTGCACTTGGAAGAAAAAACGGTCCTCTTTTGATTTCCAAAAAACATATAAACCTCGAAGAACTTTCAGAAAAACTTATTGCAATTCCAGGAAAATATACGACGGCAAATCTTCTCCTCGGCATTGCATGGCCGGCTGCTTTAAATAAAAAGGAATACCTCTTTTCTGATATCGAATCAGCTCTACTGGATGAAGAAGTTGATGCTGGTGTTATTATTCATGAAACGAGATTCACATATCATAAAAAAGGGCTTCTTAAAATTGCAGACCTGGGTGAATATTGGGAGGAGCTGACAACTTTGCCAATTCCCCTTGGGGCTATTGTAATAAACAGGTCGATACCGGAAGAGGTTGCATTAAAAGTTAACAGAATCCTTAAACGAAGTCTTGAATTTACCTATAAAGATTCGCTCGCTTCATATGATTTTGTCGTGGACAATGCACAGGAAATGGACAGAGATGTGATGAATAAACATATTAAACTATTTGTAAATAGTTTCACTCTGAACCTTGGATCGGAGGGGAGAAAAGCGATTGAAAAATTATTCACTCTTGCAGTTGAAAGGAAGATTATCCCTAAAATCCCTCAGAGGATTTTCCTTACTTCGCCTGAGTCCTGATATTTAATTGTCTGGAATATGGCCTTAGGAGCCATCGCCCAAAGAGTAATTGTTCTTGATATCATGAAAAGGATGAAGGCAAGCCATAGACCATGGTTCCCTATGTATACCTGCAGTATGTAATACGCCGGGAAAAACACTGCTATTGATGAAATTAACATACTGTTTCTCATCGCTTTACCTGCTGTTGCCCCAATGTAAATCCCATCCCATAAAAAGGCTGAAAAGGAGACAATTGGAATTATACTTATCCAGTAGAAATAGGGTTTCGCATTTGAAATTATGTTGGTATTATTGGTGAGTAACCTGATTATATTTTCACCTGCTAACAGATAAGTTATGGTAAATATAAGACTGCATCCTGAACCCCAGTAAAATGAAATGCGTATTAGTTTTTTTAACTTTGAACTGTCGCGAGCTCCAATAAACCTTCCAGCCATTGCCTCAGCAGCCTGCGCGAATCCATCAATCACAAATGAGAAAAACATAAAGAACTGCATCAGTATAGAGTTTACAGCCAACACTGTCTCTTTGCCATTTGTTCTTAAATCAGAAGAAGCAGAGACAGCGGTAAAAAATGAGAATACAAATATGAGGCACATTGTCCTGATAAAAATATCCATGTTCATGTTCATAAACTCTTTCATTTTTAGTCTGTTTAGAGACTCTTTAAGGTTCCAGTATTTTCCTAATTTATTGAAATGTCTGAAATAGAAGAATATAGCCATAACAAGACCGGTGTACTGGCCCACCACATACCCAAGTGCAACACCTCTGATATCCAATTTAAGGAAAGCAACAAATAAAACGCTGCAAAGGACATTCACAACATTGGCAGTAACTGCTACAATCATAGGGATTCTGGAATTTTGCATCCCTATAAACCAGCCAAACATGGCAAATTGAACCAGAGAAGCAGGAGCAGCCCATATTTTTATCACGAAATATACTTCAGCAAAGTTCACGACATTGGGTTCTCCACTTAGCAGTTTGAAACCTGCCCATGAAATTGGTTGATTGAGAATTATTAGGATCACTCCTGATATTAAACCGAGAGCCACTGCTCTTATCAGAACATGAAATGATCCTTCAATATCGCGCCTTCCCAGAGACTGGGAAGTGAAACCACTTGTTCCGAACCGCAGGAATCCAAATCCCCAGTAAATGAAATTAAGAATAAGTGAACCAAGAGCTACTCCGCCAATATAATCTGCAGAAGGCATTCTTCCCATAAGAGCCATATCAACAATACCAATAAGGGGTACGGATATGCTGCTTATAATATTGGGTATGGCAAGATCAAGTATCTTTCTGTTCATTTATTATTTCAACAGACTGATTTATAGATATAGAACTGGTATAAAAACTCTTCTGATGTCATGATTTTACAGGTCACTAAATTAAGCATAAATTGAAATCAGATGAAATTGATATCTGTAAATTGATTAAATGCCTAAATTTGAACTTATGAACTGTTCAAGTGTTTTATTTCATGAAAATGTAGAACTAAAAATTAAGTATTATGTCATTTGAATTGCCAAAATTACCATACAAGCTTAATTCGCTTGTTCCTTACATAAGTGAGGAGACGCTCGATTTTCATTACGGGAAACACCATCAGACTTATGTTAATAATCTAAACGGACTTGTGCCGGGAACAGAATTTGAAAAGGCTGACCTTGAGACTATTATTAAAAAGGCAGACGGAGGTATTTTTAATAATGCCGCTCAGGTGTGGAATCACACCTTCTATTTTGAGGGTTTTTCACCGGGTGGAAGAAGAATACCAACTGGTGTTCTTGCTGACGCTATAAACGGATCATTTGGCTCTTTCGATGCTTTTAAAGAGCAGTTTAACAAGGCTGCAGCTACTCTCTTCGGCGCAGGCTGGGCCTGGCTGGTTAAAAAGGACGATGGCACCCTTCAGATTATCCAGGAATCAAATGCAGGAAACCCTCTCCGTAAGGGTCTAAAACCTGTTATTACCTGTGATGTATGGGAACATGCTTACTATATCGATTACAGGAATAAACGTCCTGATTATATAAAATCCTTCTGGGAGATTATCGATTGGGATATAGCCGAAAAGCGTTATTGATAATGAATAATTATTGTAGCGAGGGAATCTGGCAGAGATTCCCTCTTTTTATTAATTTTACAGTATATCTTTTTTTAAAACTATATGAATATAAGAGATCTTGTAATAAAAACCAGAACATACAGAAGATTTGATGAATCTTACAAAATTGAATATAAGACACTTGAACAACTTATCAATCTTGCAAGATTATCCGCTTCCGGTGCAAACAGACAGCCATTAAAATATCTTTTGTTTAATTCACCTGAAGATTGCGCGCGTATTTTCCCATTCATTGCCTGGGCAGGTTATCTGACAGAATGGGCAGGTCCGGAATCCGGAGAGAGACCTTCAGCATATATAATTATCATTGGTGATATTACAATCAGCGCCTCTTTTGGTGTCGATCATGGGATTGCAGCACAGAGTATTATGCTTGGAGCAACGGAAGCAGGTATTGGTGGTTGCATTATCCAATCTATTAAGCACAGTGAACTCCGGCAAGAATTAAAATTGCCTCATCAATATGAAATATTGTTGGTCCTTGCTCTTGGCAAGCCTGTGGAAGATGTCATAATTGAGGAAATAAAAAACGGTGATGTTAAATACTGGAGGGACAAAGAGAAGAGACATCATGTTCCCAAAAGGAGTGTTGACGAATTGATATTGAAGCTATAACAGACATTATTAATGGTTAAAAGAACCCTTCTTTTCAGTCTTATTGTGGTTTTATATATGCACAATTGCTTTAGTCAGAAAGGGGTGACTGGAGGAAATCCCATTCTTTTCCGTGGTGTTGTTTTAGATGCTTCATCAAAGGCACATCTTAGCAGTTCACAGATATTGATTAACAGATCCAGGTCAGCAATAAGTGCTGAGGATGGGACCTTTTCATTTTATGCTTTAAAAAAAGATACAATTATATTTAGCATGCTAGGATATAAACCTGCATCATTGATTGTCAACGATACTTTGTCAGGAACAGAATTTTTAACCGGAGTCTATCTTGAAACAGATACATTGTTTATCGGTGAGGTTATAATTGTCCCAAAACTGACCAACCTTAAAGCAGAAATGATGAATCCAAAGATCAATCCGGACACCAGACTTGATAATGCCCGGTCGAATATCTCTGTTGCATCTTATCAGGGGAGAATCAGTCAGGGAAAAATGGGCGACCCAACCACTAATTACGAGGTGTTGAGACAGCAACAAAAAATTGATGCTTTTGAAAAGGGCGGCATTCCTTCCGATAAAATGGTTGGGATCAGCCCGCTCTTGCTTTTACCGGCAGCTTATCTTCTCATCCATGGTCCCCCTGAAATACCATCTCCGCCAAAAGCACAAATATCCTCCAAAGATCTTGAAGAGTTGCAGAAGAGGTATAATGAATCATTGAAAAACAGGAAATAACGGTATACTGGTGTTACGATATAACGGTATTACGGTATTGGCCATAATACCGTCACACCGTTATACCTTCGTACCTTTCTACCCCTTATAAAATATAGCTTTAATAATGTGGCTTGCCATTTTAGGATTTTCTTTTAACCGGCGTGTTGAATAACCAAACCACTGTTTGCCGAATGGAACATACACTCTCATTGTATGTCCTTCATTTACAATGCTTTCTCTTAGATTAGGCGTAACACCGTAAAGCATCTGGAACTCATACATGTTTTTAGGCACCTTATATTTTTCGATGAGTTTGTAAGCTTCATCGACAAGACGCTTATCGTGTGTTGCAATTCCAACATGAATTTTATTCCTGAATATTAATTCAAGATCTTCAATAAAATGATGGTTGATCTCTTCATATTTTTTATATGCAATAGTTTCCGGTTCGACATATATGCCTTTACATAATCTGTAGCTGACAGGAGAGTTCTCTTTATTAAGATCCAGCATGTTTTCAATATCCCTGTAAGTTCTTCTCAGGTAAGCTTGTAATACCAGCCCGACGTTATCAGGGAATTCACTTTTCAGCTTACGGAAAAGCTCGATCTCAAGATCAGTGCATGGAGAATCCTCCATATCAATCCGGATGAAATTCTTATATGAAGCTGCCTTGGCAATTATCTCGCGCATATGTTTATGACACATACTTTTATCGATAAGCAATCCGAAACTTGTAGGTTTACATGAAAAATTAGCATCTATGCCACTCCCTTGCACAACATCTATTAGATGGAGATACTCCTTTTTATTTTCTTCTGCTTCTTCAAGGTTCTTAATAAATTCCCCCAGAACATCGAGAGTAACTTTTATCTTCTTGTTGTTCAAGTCTTTTGATACTCGCATAGCATCATCAATTGTTTCACCGGAGATATATGGTCTTGAGAAAATCCAGATGAATTTCTTTGGAAAATATGGCAAAATTGCCGCTATAAATTTGTTAAACATCTTTCTCGGTTTTAAAGCTTAAATATATATTAAAAAGAGTGTGACAAGAATTCCCCGTCAATTAATTTTCAAGATGCTAATAAAACTGATCACTTATCTAATTTTAATGACCTTTGTCACGTTAATGAGATGATATAAAACAGGAATTTTGTTATTTTGAAGAAATTATTTCAAACAGTGCAACCATTTACTTTTCATAGAAGTCTTAAAATTGTCGTTAGTAATGTTGAATGACCTGCAAATAATAGAAGGATGCGCTAGGCACGAAAGAAGGGCGCAACAGATGCTTTACGACAAGTATTCTCGCTTTCTGCTGGGTATTTGTTTGAGATATGCAGGAGATAAAGCTGAAGCTGAAGACATTTTGCAGGATAGTTTTTTGAAAATATATTTCAGTATTAAGGATTTTTCGGGGACAGGTTCTTTCGCAGGATGGTTGAGGAAGGTTGCGGTAAATACGGCAATTACTCATTATCACAAAAACCTGAAGCACAGATATCATATTGAAATTGAGGAATATGTATCTATCGAAACAGGGACGAGCAGCTTTGAAGAAAGTTTTTATACTTCAGAGGAGCTTTACATGGTGATGAATGAGTTGCCTTCTGGTTACAGAATGGTTTTCAACCTTTATGCTATAGAGGGTTATAAGCATAAAGAGATTGCCGAGATGCTTGGCATAGACACTAATACCTCCAAATCGCAGTACAGCAGAGCGAAAGCGGTTTTACGGGATAAACTGGAGAAACTTGGTAAGTTGAAGAACAGCTATTAAAGCAGGTTTTGGAATTAATAAGTTGAATTTAAAAGTGAAGGATAAAAAAGAAAATATGAATGTCAGGGAGTTATTCAGGGACAAACTTGAAAACTCAGAAGTAATCCCGGGTGATTCAGTCAGAAATGAACTGATGCGCAAGGTGGCGATAAAAGAATTCATGCTCTACAATCCTTCACGGTTTAATATATATTATTTAGGCGGCATTGCAGCTGCTGCCCTTGCTTCAATTCTCATAATTACATCTAAACCTGATGTAATTAAAAATCAAAAGGAAGAGTTTAAAATTGAGAACTCAAAATCGTTAGATACGTTATCGTCTGTTCAACCTCAAAAACAACTTCCTGTAGAAAGAACCACAGAACCCGAACGCGTTGTCAAAAGTACTTCTAATAAGACTGTTCCAAAAATATCTGAAATTAATTATAGTGTCAAAAAAGTTGATAATGTAGTAATTGATAATAAGAAAGAAGCCGGTTCCACTGTTAAGCCCGATTCCTTAAAGATCAAAGCAATACTTCAGAATAAAGTTTCAGATAAAGACAATCTGGTTCAACTGCAAAGAAATATTGGAGCAGCATTCAATGTGTCAGTATCTGGCGGCTGCTTGCCCTTAAAGGTAAAGTTTCAGAATAAATCCACCTCATACGATTCCTGCCACTGGATATTCGGCGACGGCGGGTTCTCAAATGAGAAGAACCCGGAATGGATTTTTGACCAGGAGGGAGAATATAAAATTATTTTAAAAGTTTTCAACACTGGAGGTAATCAGGCAATTACCTCATCAGTAATAACCGTTCATCCCAGGCCCGTTGCCCGTTTTGAGACAGCTCCTGAGAAACCAATCATTCCTGATGATGATATCAGGTTCATTAATTATTCAAATGATGCAGTAAGATACAAATGGGAGTTTGGTGATGGAAATTATTCAGATGCCTTTGAACCTGACCATCGATACAGACAATATGGCAATTATAATGTAAGGCTGATAGCATGGTCATCATATGGATGTACTGATTCGATGCTTGTGAAAAATGCATTCTCAGGATCGGGTTGTTTTATCGATTTTCCTAATGCTTTTATTCCCGGTTCAGGAGGTCCTGCAGGGGGCTATTATTCAATCAAGAGCGACGAAGCTGCCCGTATTTTTCATCCTTCTACTTCCGGAGTTACTGATTACCATCTTAAAATATTCAGCAAACTTGGAATTCCTATATTTGAGAGCAATGATATTAATATTGGTTGGGATGGATATATTAAAGGACAACTCTGTGAGCCCGGAGTTTATATCTGGAAGGTGAGAGGTACATTCAAAAACGGAGAGCCTTTTGTTAAGATGGGAGATGTTACATTGCTTAAAGATTGAGATTAATTGAAGTGCTTATAATATTTTCTTTTTATTCATCTAACAATTACTAATCTTCATCTATAATAAGTAATTGTTTGTTGAAATATTCCCATTCTATATAACCTTTAGGGCAAAATTTCGTTAAATAAGTAATGAATTTTAAATTCAATTGACTATTTTCGTCAAGAGAAACCTAATTCTCCGATTTTGCTAAAGAAGTTAAAATATTTAGTCTTTATTTTCTCAATATTTTCTATTGATTGCTTTGGGCAGGATCCGACTTTTTCCCAGTTTTATGCCAATCCACTTTATCTTTCGCCATCTTTCGCTGGAGCAACTGATGAATACCGTTTTGCAATGAACGTCAGAGACCAGTGGCCATCTGTCCCGGGCGTTTTTCAAACTTACAGCATAAGCCTCGACAAGGCAATGCCCAATTTCAATTCAGGAATAGGAGTCCTTGCAACTTATGATGTAGCAGGTTCAGGTGATCTGAGCACAACAAATATTGGTATTCTTTATTCCTATGACTTCAATATTAATAAGCAATGGCATATCCGACCTGGCGTTAATTTTAAATTCTACTATCTTGGTCTGGATATCGCTAAACTTGTTTTTAACAGCCAGATTACAGGTAGCGGGACAACACCTCCTATATCGCCACCTCCATTCAATAAAGTCGCAGATATAGATTTTGCCACCTCTGCACTTATATATGATGATCAGGTTTGGGCCGGGGTTACTCTGGATCATCTATTTACTCCAAAACAATCTTTCTACGGAGACGACTCCAAATTGCCAATTAAGTTCAATCTATATGGAGGAATACGCCTTATTGGTCAGACCAGGCTCAGAAGAAAGCTTTCAGAAGCGCTTTCAGTGGCAACCAACTTTCAGATTCAGGGCAAATTCTACCAGACTGACATAGGACTTTATTATTTTAAGGAACCTCTGATCTTCGGTATCTGGTACAGGGGAATTCCTTTCATGACTTCTCAGGCAGGAGATGCAATAATAGGGCTTATCGGAATTAAAACTAAACAATTACATATTGGGTACAGTTACGACTTTACTATTTCAAATCTGATTGCTTCAACAGGAGGAGCTCATGAGATTTCACTCGTCTATGAGTTCAATTCATTCTCTATTGGGGGCTCAAGGAAAAAAATCCACGCTATTCCATGTCCTGAGTTCTGATCCTGATCTATTTTATTTGGAATTTTAATTTCAGGGAGAGTTCAATCGGGCTTTCTTTGACTCTGATATTAATTTTTTTATATTTGCGCCTGATAAATGTTTAATAATAATTGACTTAAAATGAAGAAACTAACTGTTATTCTGTTCGTTGTTCTGTTCTTAGCTGTTGCAGTTCTATATTTTTTCCAGTTTAAAGGCAATAACAAAGCCAACAAAATCAATGTGTCCGGAACTATTAATGAAATGCCCGGACAGGGAATCGTATATGTAAATATAGACTCAGTTATATTCAATTTCAAGATGTTCACTGACAGGAAAAATGATTTAATGTCGAAACAGAAAAATGCAGAAGCTGAGCTGAATTCAAAAAGCGCTCTGTATCAGAATGGTGTAAAAGATTACCAGGATAAGGTTAACAAAGGGCTGGTCACAAGGGCAACTGCCGCTGATATGGAACAGGGACTTCTTCAGCAGCAGCAGGAACTCGTTAATCTTCGCGACAAACTTCAATCAAACCTTGTCGAGGAAGAACAGGTTATGAACCGTCAGATACTCGATTACATAACAAAGTTCATTGAAGATAACAAGACGCAATATAATTATCAATTCATTCTTGGTAAAAGTTTCGGAGGTCCGGTTCTCTATAGCAATAGTTCTCTGGAGATAACCCAGCAGTTACTTACTGCACTGAATAAAAAATATCAGACCGAGAAAAAATAACAAAAAATGAGTTTTGCCACGTCCTGGCTGGAGTCTGGCACATTATTTCCTTTACTTATTGATGAGGCGCCTGATAAGTCTACAGGTATAATTGTCGTTGTACCTGCTTATGATGAGCCTTCTATAATAGAAATGATTGATTCACTGGCTCTATGCAACCAGCCTTTATGCAAGACGGAGGTAATAATTATTATAAATGCAGCCTTAAATGCCTCCGCAGAAAGTCTGGGAAATAATCGTGACACATTTAATACAATAGAGAAGTGGAAGAAGAAAAACACAAAATGCTTCTTTAGGATTTACGCAATAAACCTGGGTACGCCAGATATAAAGAATTGGGGAGTGGGTCTGGCAAGAAAAGCAGGAATGGATGAAGCCGCTAAAAGATTCAACTTAATTGACAAACCCGACGGAATAATTGCAAATCTTGATGCGGACTGCACTGTCCGGAAAAACTATTTTGTATCACTCGAAAATGAATTGTTAAAAAGAAAGGATAGAAAAGGTTGCTCAATTTATTTTGAACATCCGGTTACAGGAGACAGATTCCCGGTAAAGGTTTACGATGCAATATATCAGTACGAACTACATCTCAGATATTTGTTTCAGGCCCTTTCCTATACTGGTTTTCCAAATGTTTTTCATACAGTTGGTTCTTCAATTGCCATCAAATGCCTTTCATATGTTAAAGCAGGGGGCATGAATCGCAGGCAGGCAGGGGAGGATTTCTATTTTGTACAGAAACTTGTTCCTGCCGGAGGATATTTCAGTCTTAATTCAACTGCAGTTTATCCTTCACCCAGAGCTTCTGAAAGGGTGCCATTTGGTACAGGGGCTGCCGTAGGAAAGATGTTATCGGAGCATGGAAATAATTTCATGACGTATAACCCATTGGCATTCAGGGATCTTTATCTTTTTTTCGAATATTTGAAGAAGATATTCGAAAGAGATAATGAGGAACTAGTTGAATTATCTTACGGTTTTCCGGAGAGCATAAAGATTTTTCTTGAAGAGCAAAAATGGCTTTTAAAGATTACTGAAATAAAAAACAATACTGCCGGGTTCGTCTCTTTCAGAAAAAGATTCTTTGATTGGTTTAATATGTTTAAGGTTGTCAAATACCTTAATTTCAGTCATAAATCGATTTTCAAAAAAATACCGGTAAGCCTGGCTGCTAAAGAACTGATGAGATATATGAAAATGGATGTGATGATCGAAAAAGATATGAAATTGCTTCAGATCTACCGGAACATGGAAAAATCTGACTAATTGTTTCCATTTCTTATTTTCCGGTCTTCCTGGGGAGTAAGTACGATATACAGATCTTCGTTCTTCTTTTTCATTTTGTACTGTTCCCTGGCGAATTTTTCCAGATTATGGTCATCTGTCTTTAGCTCATTAAGTTTTCTTCGGTCTTCATCAATTTTCCTGATAAAATATTCCTTATCCTTATTCAGCTTTTGCAACTCACTTATCTGTCTGTACCTGCCAATAAGATTATTTGTATCTAATAAAACAATCCAGATAATAAATATAGTAAGAGTAAGGAAGTATTTGTTCCTCAGAAAAGGCGGGATTTTGTCGGCATATTTAAATCTGATAACCACAGTACAAAC
>Ga0182017_10000455_pt1 | contig 32267 bp, 23 predicted proteins | sample 712E3DmetaG_FD_120492 | JGI IMG/M metagenome (GOLD analysis project Ga0182017, IMG submission 120492) | Permafrost microbial communities from Stordalen Mire, Sweden - 712E3D metaG | ecosystem: Environmental > Terrestrial > Soil > Wetlands > Permafrost | place: Sweden: Stordalen | collected... | reverse complement strand
CTAGTGTTTGTTATCAAAGTATTTGTAATGTATCGTGAATATCAAATTAATATTTTGATTCATTTTATCAGTACTAAATTATAATAGATTTTTTATTATTCATTATAATTGATTTTAATATTTTTGGAGGAGCGCATTTGTATTCAATACCATTGATTATATACCGGTGGAATTTTTAACTAAATTTTAACTAATCTCATTTTTATTTTTTCTCCGGTATTTTTTAATTTCGTGCTGTTTTTAAAATAGGATTTTCATAAAAACAGAGCTTATGGATATTGTTATTGAGAACCTTACAAAAAAATATGGTAATCAGAAAGCGGTTGATAATATTTCACTTAAGGTCGCTACCGGTGAAATATTAGGCTTTCTTGGCCCTAATGGTGCAGGTAAAACGACTACAATGAAAATTATTACAAATTTTATTGCGGCCGATGAGGGTAAAGTATATATTGGAGGTAAATCTCTCTCGGAAAACCCATATGAGATAAAAAAACATATCGGTTATTTGTCTGAGAACAATCCTTTATATCAGGATATGCCTGTAATCGATTTTCTTAATTTTTGCGCCAGCATTCAGGGCATCGAAAACAGTCGTATCCCTGGCCGTGTTGCAGAGATGATAAAGACAACAGGGTTAAACAGAGAAAAACACAAAAAAATAGGTGAATTATCAAAGGGTTATCAGCAGCGGGTAGGATTGGCTCAGGCGATAATTCACAATCCTGAAATATTAATACTCGATGAGCCAACTTCCGGTTTGGATCCGAACCAGATTGCAGAAATCCGTAAGCTGATCCGTGAACTGGGACGCGAGAAAACTGTAATCCTGAGCACACATATTCTTCCTGAGGTCGAAGCGACCTGTGACAGGATTTTCATTATAAACAAAGGAAAAATAGTCGCTGACGGGACTGCTGAAACGTTGAGAAAACAGGCGCAGGGTTCAGATATTCTCAGAGTGAAAATTGAAGATGGAGAAGCTGATCAGATTTTTAAATCACTGCAATCTCTTAAATCAGTCTCAATGGTCGAATTTACCGATCGTAAGTTAAACAGATTCAACATCCACTGTTCCACAGAGGAGGTCAAACGTGAAATATTCAGACTTTGTGTAAATAAAAACTGGGTACTTACTGAATTAACACCCTTTGAAACAAAGCTTGAAGATATATTCAGAGACTTAACTATGAATTAAAAAAAACAATAATGAAAACAATCTGGATAATTACAAAACGGGAATTAAATTCATTTTTTGATTCACTGATAGCTTATATTATGATAATCCTTTTTCTGGGATTCAGTGGATTTTTTACCTGGATATCAGGCTCAGATATCTTCATGGTAGGACAAGCCAGTCTTCGTTCTTTCTTTTCAATAGCATACTGGACATTATTTTTCTTTATCCCTGCTTTAACCATGCGCTTAATAGCTGAAGAAAAGAAAAGCGGAACCATTGAAATGCTGCTTACAAAGGCTGTAACTGACAAGCAGGTGATTCTTGGCAAATATCTTGCGACTCTTATATTGATAATAATTGCTCTGTGTTTCACTTTGCCTTATGTTATCACTATCTCAAGAATTGGCAATCTGGATGCCGGTGAAACAATTTGCGGCTATCTTGCTCTAATCCTCATGAGTGCAGCTTATACAAGCATTGGTCTGTTCTCCAGCAGTATCACTAATAACCAGATAGTGGCATTTCTTTCAGCCCTTTTTATAGGTTTGTTTTTTCATATTATATTCGAGGTAATAGCTGGTGGCATGAAGGGTCTTTTAGGACAGGTCATCAATTCATTGTCTGTACCAGTCCATTTCGAAAGTCTTACCCGAGGTGTTGTTGACTCTAAAGATCTGATATACTTTGGATCTATAATATTTATGGGATTATTCCTTGCAGAAGTATCTCTTTCAAAACGAAACGCTTATAATCAGTAGCTTTTACTCAGAATCTTCAGATTGTTTAGAACGTAAACAATAAATTAATAATCACATGATAAGATCAGCAAAAATATCATCCACAATAATTCTGGTAGTAGTTATTGTAATTATTTTGAATATTCTATCTGAAAATTACAGTTTCAGAATTGACCTTACCGGTAGTAAAGAATACACCTTAAGCAAGGCAACACGGAATATTTTAAAAAGTCTGGATAAACCTGTGACAATCACTGCATATTTTTCAAAAGATCTTCCGGCGAATATAGGGAATATCTATGGCAACCTGAAAGATATGTTGATAGAGTACAGTAACAGATCAGACGGAATGGTGGTTTATAAGTTTGTAAATCCAAATGAAAAAGATGCTTTGGAACAGGAAGCTGTAAAAAACGGAATTCAACCTATAATGATTAATGTGAGAGAAAAAGACCAGGTAAAACAGCAGAAAGCATATATGGGAGCGGTAGTATCAATGGGAGATGAAAAAGAAAAAATCCCTTTTTTCCAGCCGGGGGCGGCAATGGAATATGCTTTATCAACTGCAATTAAAAAACTTTCAGTAATTGATAAGCCTGTTATTGCCTTAATACAGGGTCATGGTGAACCTTCAATAAATGATATTTCCCAGGTTTATACTGAATTGAGTGTTCTTTATAAAGTGCAGGCTTTAACATTAACAGATACAACGATTATTCCTGAAAAAATCAGGACTATCGCGATCATCAGACCTGTTGATACTATTCGTGCTGCTCAATTACAGATATTGGATAAATATCTGGCCAGGGGCGGAAACATTTTCCTGGCATTAAACAGAGTCGAAGGTAATTTCACAAATGCAAGAGGAACATCTGTAAGTGTCGGAATGGAAGAATGGTTGAGAAAGAAAGGAGTAACCATTGCTGACAATTTTATTGTTGATTCGAATTGTGGAGTTGTGACCCTGCAGCAACAACAAGGCAACTTTACAATGTCTACACAGATGCAGTTTCCCTATTTACCGGTAATACATAAATTTGCTGCTAATCCTGTTACCAAAGGGCTGGAATCAGTCAGTCTGCAATTTGCCAGTCCGATAACCTTCGCCGGTGACAGTTCAATAAAATTCATTCCAATTGCTTTCTCCAGTGATAAATCAGGGAGCTTAAGAACCCCGCTTTATTTTGATGTTCAAAAGCAATGGCAGCTGAGTGACTTTCCAATGTCGGGTTTAGTTGTTGCCTGTATTCTTGAAGGCAAATTATCGGGTAACATGAACTCACGAATTGTTCTCGTTTCTGATGGTGACTTTGCCGTCAGTGGACCAAAGGGCGGAAACCAGCTGCCAAGGGATAATGTCAGCCTCCTGGTGAATTCTGTTGACTTTCTGTCAGATGATACCGGTTTAATTGATCTGAGAACAAAGGAAGTAACTTCTCGGCCGATCAAAGAGATGCAGGACAGCACCAGAGCTCTTCTGAAATGGCTGAACTTTCTTACTCCAATTATCCTGATAATTATTTATGGGTTAATGAGAATGCAGATGAACCGTAATAAACGTGTTAAAAGAATGGAGGTGAACTATGAGTAACAGATTCGATAACAAAAAGCTGTTATACCTGCTAATTGGATTGATTGCAATTTTACTTCTTACCGTTGTTATAAAAATTCCAAAAGAAAGGGCGACTTTAAGAAGTAAGATTGTCGAATTCGATACTTCAGAAGTAAATAAAATTATCCTATATCCCAGAGTCAGCATTGGTAATGCTGTTGAGTTTAATAAGAACAACAATAAATGGAAGGTTCAGCAGGGAAACATTGTTTCTGCCACTCAGGAAGGAGTGGTTCAGAATATTTTCAGTGATGTGCTAAGAATTAAGCCCCAAAGCCTGGCTGCTGTCAGCAAATCAAATTGGAAAGAATTCGAGGTTACCGACAGTCTTGCAACTCGCATAAAATTTCTTGACAGAAAAGGTAAAATCCTTGCGGATCTTATGATTGGGAAATTCAATTACAGGCAGCCAGACAATACTTACGCGGGGTATGGAGGAAACAATATTCAGGTTACATCTTTTGTACGGCTTTATTCAGAGCAAAATGTATATGCTGTTGATGGTTTACTCCCCTTTTCATTCAATTCAAAGTTTGATGACTGGAGAGACAGAACTTTCATAAAGTCTGATAAGAATAACATAACGAGTATAAGATTCGTATATCCTTCCGACAGCAGTTTCAGTCTGATCAGAAAAGATAAAGTCTGGCAAATCGGTGATAAAACTGCTGATTCAACAAGCACAGCAAATTTTCTGGTTTCTCTGGGAATATTAAATGGTGAGAATTTTAAAGATGACTTTAAACCCGTTTTATCTCCTGTTTACCAGGTATTTATAGAAGGGAACAACTTATTAAGTATCACTGTTAAATGTTTTAAAGGAGACGGTACCGACGAATTTATATTTAATTCCAGTCTTAATCCAGAAGTTTATTTCACGACTAAAAAAGATGGAATATTTGAGAAGCTTTTTAAACCCAAAAATTATTTTTTAAAACAAGAGAAAAAACGCTGATCAATTGACTTTAAGATTGGAGAACGGATAGCTTCTGTTTTTTTTAATTTAAAGCATTTAAAAACATCTTGCCGGCAACGAATCCAAAGTATATTCCAATAATACAAAGAATTACTCCCAGACTATAAACGATTCCGTTGATGATCCTGATACTGATGCGATGTCGGAACTTTGTAATCACAAATGACAGGAGATAAAACCAGATTATGCTTCCAACGGAAAGAAAGAAAGCATAACAGACACTGATTAATAAATGGAAATGCTTTGGAAGGCTCACCGGTTCCTTTTTTTTCATTTCCATGTTTTTGGAACGGATTTTTTCAAATTGAGGATTTGAGAATACGGGAGGTTGATCTATTTTTTTATCCACTATATTATTAATCTCTTTTACATTCTGGTGAATAATAGTATCTAGTCCGCCTGTATCAAATCCCAGGGAGGCCATAAAAGAAATCATAAAAAAAGAGGAAGTGAGCCAGCCAATAAAAAGAGTAGGATTGAGAAAGTTTATCATAAACCCTGTATAAAAGGCTCCTTTTTCTTTTTTCTTAATCTTTTCAGTAATCTGTTTATCTTCCAGATGCTCAAGATCGATTTTTGTCTTGATAGTTTTGTATCCTATGTAGAGAAGGAACAGTGCACCTGCAGCGAGAAGATATGGTATAGCAGGTTTGTATAAAGAATAAAACTTTGTCAGTCCGAAAATTGCTATAAAAACATAAACAAAATCCGCTATTGAAGCTCCTATAGTTACAAGGTTACAATAACGTACCCTTCCCTCAAATGCATTCGAAGTAACCAGGATACTTATCGGACCTGCTATTGGCATTGAGAAAATGAATCCTGCCAATAAGCCGACAATCGACATAGTGATTAAACTTTCTGTCATAAAACACAGTTATTTTTGTGACAAATTATTTAAAACTAGCAATTCAGCAACTTTTAAATCTGACTCAGTATCGATTTCCATACTGGAATATTCAGTTGAATCGACAATATACAAATCATTTTCAATATTAACCAGCTCCTGGAATGCAGATTCATAAAACTCATTTACATTATTTTCAGCAACTATCTTGCGATCAAGTATCTTGTAAAGAACAGCCAATGTGTCTTTTCCAAATATTTCTATTCCGATAGATTCACCTTCTGCTTCAGATGGATTCACCTCTTTACCTATTTCAACCACCCGCCTTTTTAAATCCACTTTTACTTTTATCTCCTCATCATGTAAATCATGTCGATTCATGGCAAGACAGTTTTCATATCCTGAGTTTATAAGTTTTGAAATGATTTGCTTATCAAAAACGATATCGCTATCCATCATCAGCATATCATCTCCAAGAACGGTGTCTTTTGCCAGCCAGAGAGAATAGATATTATTTGTGGTAGAGTAAAATTTATTATAGATATAAGAAATGTTAAGTTGAGGAAATCTGACTCTCATGAAATCCCTTATCTGGTTTTCAAGATATCCTGTGACAATAATAATCTCCCGAAGGTTGTTTGCTAAAAGGTTTTCAATACTCAATTCAAGAATATTTTTCTCACCAACTTTTAACAAACATTTAGGTGTATTGTCTGTCAAAGGCCTGAGTCTTGAGGCAATTCCGGCCGCCAGAATAACTGCTTTCATTTTTGAAGATTTATGAAGTATTTATCTATCCGGCGCTGAATTATCCATAACATCAGTGCAAAAGCGTTAAAGAAACCGATTACGATCCAGAAGAAAATGTCGAACCTGCAAAAAACAGAACAAATTATAAGAGCTGTAATTTTTGCTGTCGGGCCCATGGTTACCCAAAATCGTATGATTATCCTGTTCTTATTGTAATATTCCCGAGGGTGTGCCTTGAACATTTTTTCTCCTTTTCTTCTGGCGGCAAGTTTTCTTTGTACAGCTGAATATTTCAAATATATGCTGATTATTGCTTTATCAAACCATTCACCTTTTTGACCTTTCAGTCTTTCATATTCATTTCTGTATTCGTCAATACCTTCGTTAAAAGTATTTTTACGTTCGAGTACAAAATCCAGGAATCGGGTCCTGAAATAATCAACCAGTGCTTCCTGAATAATAATACTTATTCCGGAAATTGCCAGCAGTATTATCATGTGAGAGGGTTGGCCGGGTTTATTAGTGTATCCGATAGCTATACATGAATAAACAGCAACTGCAGCTATGTAATCTGCAATACCGTCAATAAGTCTGCCACCGGGAGTCCCGTTTTTCTTTAATCGTGCAAGTTGGCCATCACTGCAATCAAACACATTAAACATCAGATAGAAAAAAGCCCCATATATACAACTTATATCTGTTCCGCGTGAATAAAAATACCCTCCCGTTATTCCTAATGCTATTGCAGTTAAAGTCAGGTGATTAGGAGTGATTTTGGTAGGATAGACCAGTTTTACCAGAAGGAAAGCAAGAGGTCTGTAAAAAATGATATCGAAGACTTCTTCAACCTCAATCATTTTAAGAGAGTTTTTGTACTCTGTTACCCAGCTCATGTTCTGTTTTTTTCTTTCATGAAGGATTTTATCAACATTATCAATCTTCGATTTTGCAAATGCGTTCCCAGCGTGATCCGAATGTGCCTGTCCAATCCATCTTCATTCATAAACTTAACGATGATATCTTTCTCTGTAAGATATTTTTTTAATGAATCTTTTATTTCAACCGGAATTTTTACAAGCATAAAATTTGCATATGATCTGTAAGCCCTGAATCCGGGAAATTTATTCAATTCCTTAAACAACTTTTCCCTGTCAGCAGACATCTTATTGCGAATGCGTATATAGTATTCAGGAGAGTCGAGAGCTGCAATAGCAAGTTTTTCAGAAAGGCGATTGAACCCAAGATACCTGGCACTTAGCAACGACAATCGTTCATGGTTAGCTCCCAGAAAAGCGTAACCTGTTCTTATGCCTGCCAATCCATAATATTTAGAAAATGTGCGAATTATAATCACATGAGGATATTTTTGAATCAATTCAACCGGATTGGTGTTGTATTTTGGATCAAACATTGAATATGCTTCATCCAACACAACTACACTGTCTTTGATTTTTCCAAGGATATAATGCAACTGATCTATCTCAAGACGATTTCCGGTGGGATTATTCGGTGAACTGATGAGAACAAGCTTCGGTTTTTGCTCTTCATAGATTTTAAGCATGCCTTCAACATCATAACTGAATGTGTTTTCTCCTTCAACTATTGGATACTGGATATTAACACCTTCAGCTTCATCAGCAATTTTCTTATAATACCACCATGAATAGGATGGGATCATAATCTTATCGCCTTTATTTATATAACATTGAACGGATTCTTTGAGTATATCTTCGCTTCCGTAGCCAAGTAAAATTTTTTTCTCATCAATCCCATAGTCTTTTGCTAGTCTTTCGGATAATATACTGATTACCCCTCTTGTGAAATCCCGAGAATAGTCTTTAAGAGTACTTTTATTCGATCTACGCAAAACTCTATAACAGGCTGGCGCAGGGCCATATTGGTTCTCATTCCTGTCGAGAAAGATTACGCGTTTCTTAGTAATGCTCATAACTAACAGATTAATATAATATTACCCTACTCAAAATTTTCTTGTCAGGTTCAATTTTTAAGATGAACTCTTACACATTTTTTGGAGGGTCTAAAGTAGTGATTTCGGGATTTATTTTAGCAATTTTTACCAGAAAACTTTCATTTATGCCAATTTGGAAATGCTTGAGAATGTTATTAAGCAGGAAAAATAAAGGAATTTGGCCAATTAGTTGGAAGTGCAGACAAAATAAATTGAGACTTACATAAGATCCTTTTCGAATGCCTCTTTATTGAATTTGAATTTGTTATCTAAAAACTCTATAATTTTTGCAGTATCTGTATAGGCATTTCCCAGGCAGGTTGAAGCTCCGGGTGATGGAGTGATGTTAAAAATGATTTTGTCTCCGATAAGTTTTGCTTCTCCCATCTCAAGTTTCCTTGTAGTATTGTTTACAATCTGAGGTCGGGTTCCGCCTATCCCTCTGGCATATTTGAGCTCGCTCATTTTCATACCTGGCACAATCATCCTGATCTGTTTGATAAACAATCTTTTACCTATAAATGGTAAATCATATAGGATATTAACTACGATGTAATTAAAGAGTACTTTATCAAAGATAATTTTAAACAAACTTATTATTGGGCTTAACCCTAAACCGAAAGTTTTCCAATATTCCAAAAATGTCGAGCTGTTATGTCTTTCCAGCTGAAAGATTGGTTTTGCAGTAGGACCAAATCGCGTAATCTTCTCATTATGAACCTCCGGATCACCATGAATTGCGGCAAAAGGCAGTTTTGCCACCTGAATGGTATATACTTTTCCATTAAGGACTTTAGGAGCAGTATAAAAACTTCCTGCCATGGATAGTACAGACAGATTCTTTCCATAACCAAGTGATTTTGCAATCAACAAACTATGGCCTCCGGCAGCAATTGCTACTGTTTTTGCCTGAATTTCTCCTTTATCAGTTTTAATGGTGTAATAGTCTTTGCCTTTTACGATTTTTAAAAGTTTCGTGCTAAGATGAATGCTAATTTCCGGGTTTCCTTTTTTTGCATTATCGACAAATGAATGGCATAGTTTCTTAAAATCAACTGTATATCCATCCTCGGTAACTAAAGCCAGTATTTCCTGATCCGGATCTCTTCCCTCAACAATCCTTGGTTCAATTTTTCCAATTTCCTCCCTCGCAATTACTCTTAACTTCGGGAAAAGTTGGCTGAAAGTGAGGAAGCGTTTACCCAGATCATCGACCTGGGACTTACCGACTGCCAGAACCATCTTTGAGTATTTACTGAATAGTTTTTGTTCGTAGTCTGACTTTTTTTCGTTTTCCAGATACTTCATAACCATATCGGCATAAAGTTTAACACTTTTGGCCTTCTCAAAAGAGTAATTGGTTTCAATATCTCCGAAATGAAGTGTCTGGCTATTTTTAGTTGCTGCAGAATTTACCATGCCAAGATCAGAATATTTCTCTATCAGACCGATATATTTTATATCGGTATATTTACTCAAAGTATACAGAAGTGCTGTCCCGACAACGCCTCCACCAACAATAAGCACATCATATTTTAAATTTGTATCGTTCATTTTAATATTCTATTGACGTTCAATAATGGGAATATACTCATGTTTGCCATAAACATTTTTAAAAGCTGGCCGGATAAGCCTCTTAGCTGAGAATGTCAGTTCTTCTATCCTGTGAGTGCACCAGCCTGATACTCTTCCAATTGCAAAGAGAGGGGTATAGAGTTCCTTTGAAATATCAAGACAGGCATATACAAAACCGGAATAAAAATCGACATTTATACAAACTACCTTGGTTGATTTTTCGCCTTTGAATATTCTGAAAACTTCAGGTGTAAGTTTCTCAACCAGTGAATAGAGTTCAAATTCTTCAAGACGACCTTTCTCTATTGCCAGTTCCCTGGCTTTTGCTTTCAAAATTGCAGCACGGGGATCAGAAATAGTATAGACAGCATGCCCTATTCCATATATTTTACCCGAAAAATCATTTGCGTTCTTATTTAGGATCTTTAGAAGGTGCGCTTTAACCTCATCCTCATCGGTCCAGTCCTTTATATTCTTTTTCATATTTTCCATCATTTCCAGAACTCTTACATTAGCCCCCCCGTGCAGGGGCCCTTTTAACGATCCGATTGCTGAAGTTATGGAAGAATAAATATCAGTTTCAGAAGAACTAGTCACCCTCATTGTAAAGGTCGAATTGTTACCGCCTCCGTGTTCTGCATGAAGAACCAGCATCAAGTCAAGCAAATCAGCCTCAAGTTTTGAAAAACCGTTGCAATCCCCTTTAATTAAATACAGAAAATTCTCAGCCGGGCTCAAATTTGGTTGCGGATGCCGGATTGAAAGAGTCTTTCCTTTGTAAAGGTGCCTTAATGCCTGATATGAATATGCCACAATTGTTGGAAATTTTGCAATAATATTCAATGACTGTTTTATCATGTTGTCGAGAGCAATGCTATCCGGATTTTCATCAAGAGTGTACAATCCAAGTACAGATCGTGCAAGAATATTGAGTACATCCTTACCTTTCATCGACAATATCATGTCTTTTGTAAAATCATCAGGCAGGGCACGTAGTGAAGCCAGATGTTCCGAGAAGTTCTTGAGTTCCTCCTTATTTGGCAGATGTCCCGTCAGTAAAAGATAAACGGTTTCATCAAAACCGTGCCTGTTCTCCTTCTGAAAACCTTGCGTAATATCCTCGATATCAATTCCCCTGTATAATAATCTTCCTGGTATGGCAATTACCTTATCTCCCTCTTTTTTATAACCAACGACATCTCCGATATTAGTAAGTCCAACTAGTACACCTGTGCCATCAGAGTTTCTTAAACCCCGTTTTACATCAAACTTCTCAAACAACTGATTATCAATCAGGCATGATTTTCTTACCGATACTTCCAGCTCTGAAAAGAAATTCTTGTCTTCCATTCTTATTATATTTTTATGATTATCCCTTAATATTCGAAATTATTGCATCCGCAAATTCAGATGTCTTGCACAGTGTGGCATTTTCCATCAAACGATGAAAATCATAAGTAACTTTTTTGCTTTGAACTGTCCGTTCCAATCCGGAACATATACTGTCAGCAACTTCGGTCCAGCCTAAATAATCGAACATCAGTGCTCCTGAAAGAATTACAGAACCAGGGTTTACCTTATCCTGGCCGGCATATTTAGGTGCAGTACCGTGTGTCGCTTCAAATATTGCATGGCCACTCTCGAAATTGATATTTGCTCCCGGTGCAATTCCAATTCCGCCAACGATTGCAGCAAGTGCATCTGAGATATAGTCTCCATTCAGGTTTAATGTTGCTATGACAGAATATTCCGCTGGTCTGGTAAGTATTTGCTGTAGAAATGCATCCGCTATTACGTCCTTAATAATAACCTTTCCTGCTGCCTCCGCTTCTTTGAGCATATTGTCTGCAGCTTCAGTACCGTTTACCGTTGAAATTTGTTTATGCTGAGACCAGGTAAAAACATTATTGCCGAATTCTCTTTCAGCGAGGGCATATCCCCATTTCATAAAAGAACCCTCTGTAAATTTCATGATGTTACCTTTATGTACAAGCGTAACAGATGGTAACTTCTTATTAATTGCATATTTAATTGCCTGTCTTACAAGACGCTCAGTCCCTTCTATTGAAACAGGTTTTATGCCAATAGATGAGGTGTTTGGAAACCGGATTGATTTAACACCCATTTCATCTATTAAAAATCTTCTTATTTTTTCAGTTTCAGGTTTTCCATTCATAAATTCAATTCCGGCATAAATGTCCTCAGTATTCTCCCTGAAGATGTGCATGTCTACCAACTCTGGTTGCTTAACTGGGCTGGGAACACCTGGGAAATAACGCACTGGTCTGTAGCATGTATATAAATCCAATTCCTGACGTAAAGCCACATTTAAAGAACGCATGCCTTCGCCCACGGGTGTAGTTAGAGGACCTTTTATTCCTACCAGATATTCTCTGAACGCATCAAGCGTTTCCTTTGGCATCCAGCTCCCGGTGAGGTTAAAAGCTTTTTCTCCTGCCAAAACTTCTTTCCAGTTAATTTTTCTTTTTCCATTATATACTATATTAATTGCTGCATCAAAAACCCGCACTGAGGCTCTCCAAATATCAGGTCCGGTTCCGTCACCTTCAATAAATGGAATAATTGGATTATCAGGAACATCCAATTTGCCGAGTGTTGATTTAATTTTTTCAGGTATCATATTTTTCAGTTAAATTGAATAACTTGTTTTAAGTACTTTTTTTATTTGATTTCCTGATCAGGTTTAAAGCACTTCCTGCTTTGAACCAGGCTATCTGAGTGTTATTATAGGAATGATTGGCTTTAATGGTTTCTTTTTTCCCATCAGAATGTTTCAAAACAACGTCAATTAGTTTCCGGGGAGCAAATGCCTTTAGTCCTGTTATATCAATTTTGTCATCTTCCCTTATTCTGTCATAATCGTTTTTATCTGAGAAAGTCAATGTCAGAACTCCTTGTTTCTTAAGATTGGTTTCATGAATACGTGCAAAAGATTTTGCAATTACTGCCCTGACATTAAGATATCTTGGTTCCATAGCAGCATGTTCACGGGACGATCCTTCACCGAAGTTTTCTTCGCCCGCTACAACAGATCCTAATCCGGCATTTTTATAAACCCTTGCCACAGAAGGAACTGCTTCATATTTCTGCGATAACTGATTGAGTATAAGGTTAGTTTTTTCATTGAAATAGTTGACAGCGCCAATCATGTAGTTATTTGAGATATTTTCAAGATGTCCGCGGTATTTCAACCAGAACCCAGCCATTGAAATATGATCGGTTGTGCATTTTCCTTTAGCCTTGATGAGTAGAGGGAGGTCAGTAAAATCAAGTCCATCCCATTCCATGAAAGGTGCCAATGGCTGTAATCTGTCTGAATCAGAGGCTATTAATATATCTTCTTTTTCACCTTTCCCCCCAGGTTTTTGAAAACCATTTTCAATGTTACCAAATCCATGTAGAGGAAGCTCGTGTCCTTTCGGTTCGGATAATTTTACCTCTATCCCGTCAGCATTTATTAATTTATCGGTAATAGGATTAAATGTCAGCTTACCGGAAATAGCTATGGCAGTTACAATTTCAGGCGAGGCAACGAAGGCATAAGTATTTGGATTTCCGTCAGTTCTTTTAGCAAAATTACGGTTAAAGGAATGGATCACTGTGTTTACCGGGTTTTTCTCAGATCCTTTGCGATCCCATTGACCTATACAAGGACCGCAGGCATTTGCAAACACTTCACCTCCGATTCTTTCAAACAAATCAAGATATCCATCACGCTCAGCAATGAATCGGATTTGTTCTGATCCTGGCGTAATCTTAAACTCAGATCTGGCGGATAATTTTAAACTCAGAGCATTTTTAACAACTGATGCAGCACGCGAAATATCTTCATAAGATGAATTTGTACAAGAACCGATAAGCCCGACTTCAACATTTACAGGCCATCTGTTTCTTTCAGCTGCCTCTTTCATCTGCGAAATAGGGGTTGCAAGATCAGGAGTGAAAGGGCCATTGATATATGGTTCAAGTTCAGATAAATCTATTTCGATATACTGATCATAGTATTTCTTTGGTTCAGCTAAAACTTCAATATCAGAAGTAAGATGTTCCCTGTTTTTTTCTGCAAGTTCTGCCACCTCTTTTCTTCCGGTAGCAATAAGATATTTAGCCATTGAATCGTCATAGCCAAAAATAGAACAAGTTGCACCGATTTCTGCTCCCATATTGCAGATTGTAGCTTTACCCGTACATGAAATGGATTCAGCGCCTTCTCCGAAATATTCAACAATACAGCCAGTTCCTCCATTTACAGTCAATAAACCTGCAACTTTAAGTATTACATCTTTTGCAGAACTCCATCCATTTAGTCTTCCAATTAATTTAATACCAATTATTCTCGGCAATTTCAGCTCCAGTTCCATTCCGGTCATCACATCAACAGCATCTGCTCCACCAACTCCGATTGCCACCATTCCCAGTCCGCCTGCATTCGGAGTATGAGAGTCAGTTCCTATCATCATACCTCCGGGGAACGCATAATTTTCAAGAATAATCTGATGAATTATGCCTGCTCCGGGTTTCCAGAACCCGATGCCATATTTATTACAGGCGGAACTCAGAAAATCATATACTTCTTTATTTGTAAAGACAGCTGATTTCATATCTTCATCAGCCCCGTATTTTGCCATTATAAGATGATCGCAATGTACTGAGGCCGGAACAGCTGACTGATCTTTTCCTGCCATCATGAACTGTAAAAGTGCCATTTGAGCCGTAGCATCCTGCATAGCAACCCTGTCCGGTGCAAAATCGGCATAATCAACTCCTCTCTTTGAGGAAACAAATTTTTTATTATTAAATAAATGGCTGTAAAGTATTTTTTCACTTAAAGTCAAAGGACGTTTAAGCGAATTCCTGGACATATTAATTTTATCAGCTAATTCTTTGTAAAACGCTCTGATTATCTCGCTATCTAATAACATATTTGTATGATTTATATGTTTTTATTAAATAAGTTATCAATTATACAATTTATTTTCATTTAAAAAACAGAACATCATTTATGCGATATATTCAAACTTGCATTTTCAGGAATAATTTCTGATAATAATATATTAAAGCTGCCTGAATCATCCAGGCAAATAAAAAGCACATGCATATAACAAATACTTGTTGATAATGTTTATATCCTTTTGCACAAAATTTATTTTTTCTAACAATGCAGGAAAATAATTATCTTCTTGGACTCAGACTGGAATATCTTTTGCGAAATGTCTCTCTTTTAACGCAGATTTTAAATATCCAGCCTGAATTGTACCCGGATACCTATAGTTGAAATATTTTGATTCCCTGTATATGTAAAGCGCTTTATAAGGTCAACCCTGAAGATCCTGAATATATTTGAAACACCAATTCCGGCTTCTATATATGGCTTTTTTTCAAGCGAATAAGTGAGCGGGGTTCCATTAATATCTGTCGGGAACTTGAAAAGTTCTGAATTTAATGAAGGATTGCTAATGTTGCTTACCCCGCCATAAAGGGCTTTAAATGTAACAAGTTCTCTCAGCTTAAATCTTTTCAGGAGCGGAAATTTATTGAAAAAAAATCCGTTAAAGCAATGATCAACACTGATGGATACATATTTGTCACTCACAAATTCAAGAAAGTTCATCAGATTATAAGCATCCTTCTGATAAGAGTATGTCTGATTTGCCCGGTGTATAAATAGTAAGGGGTAAGGTACTTGCCCGAAAATTTTTCCGGCTTCCCCAATGATATCTGTATAACCGATCAAAGGGAAAAAAACTCTTTGAAACATATTCACCTGAACTCTGGAATACGAATAATCATTACCTATTAGTTTCGATCCCACCGCATACTTCAAAAGAATGATGGGATATTTATTCGAAACCGGATACCTGTATAACTTTCCCTGGTAAAATCCTTCGTTTGGGGCATATCTCAAAGTGAGGAATATTTCTGAAATATTGATATTTTGAACGCCATTTGGTACATAATCAGAGGGATTAAAATAGAGAGAACCTGCTGGTGACTGTTTTGTGAAATTATAACCAAGATCATATGAAAAATGATTCTCAAATTCATTGTAAAATTCTGTTTTGAATGTTTTGTTATAGAGCAGTTTGTCATTAACACCTCTTGTAAATGATAATAAGATATTATCGCCTTGTGCAAACTGAAACTCCTGTCCAGGTATCTTAGTGTCGTACTGATAGCTAAGTTTTAAAGATGTTACCGGGAACTGATAGATTGTTCTTGGGGTGAAGGAATAAGTGACTCCAGCAGAGTATTTTAACTTGTTGTCAGTGAATCCATATGCCAGGTAACTGTCGAAAGTAATTTTTTTACTGAATCCAGGAGTAGTGCGTCCTCCGAACCTAACCCTTGATCCCTCTATAGGGTTGAAACTATAAAAATTGCCAACGGGACCGATTTCTATCTTTTTGAAGGTTATAAACTCGGTGCTCAGGAGCATGAGAACATCCATCCTAAGCTTAAAAGCTCGTAGTTGTTTAATACTGTCAATAAGAGTATAAATGCCTTTTTCTGTTTTTGTGAGAGGTTGAAGACGGTTTTTTTCCCAATAATCATCATTTTTCTCAAGAGGATCAAGTTTGCTGGTTATGGTTTGACCCCTGAAGACTGTATCGGGAATAGCTTCGTTAATAGCATAATCTGCATATGATACCGTTCGTTGTCCAAATACCCCTAAAGAATTCTTTGTTATTCCAAAATTCATTGAAATTTCGTCTTTTGTAAGCATCCAGGTTTTTTTCTGGACCAGAGCAAAATCCTGGACAATTTTGACATCTTTTAACCAATCAACATTTATATGATTGTTCAATCCCATATCTATCTTTTTGATTGCAAAGCTGCTGTCCTGGGTAACATAAAGGTATCCTTCAAAAAGGAAATCCGATCTGTTCCTTGGCTCAAAGAGTAACTTAAAACAATTAACATTATCCACAAGCAGTGTATCTATTATGAAGTATCTGTAAAAGATAGGTGCCCCGTTTGCAATCGGACTCAGGAATTTGTTAGTCATAAACATAATATCATTATCATAAATATTTATATTTTGATACAGATACCTGAGATTTGCTGAAACTCCCTTATTGTCAATGTATTCATCAAAATTAATTGTTTTTTCACCGTGGATTATCTCTTTATTTCCGACAGGGTTTTTCCTGTAATAACATCTTGAAAGAGTCTCCTTGATAAACAATGGAAGTATTTCTTTTCCCTCCTGTTTTGCGGTATCAAGATTATTGAATACAAACTGAAATTTCCTGAAAGGACCCTGTTCCTTGAACCTCTGACTAAAATTAGCTAAAGCAAACTGGATCTTTTCATACTTATCATATTGTAAATAATCGGATCCTTCTTTTCTATTTTCGGATTTCTTTGCAATAACTTTGTCAATTAATTCTACTGCAGGGTTGTTTTTATTTGAATAGTTCCTCCTTGGAGGCCTCACAACTACTTCATCTATGCTATAAGTAGCGGGATTCAATTTTATATTAATTATCTGGGTTTTCCCGATTGAAAGAGGTCGTGTTTCGTTACTGTATCCTAAGGATGAAAAAACAATTGACCCCTCATTTACAGTAGTTTCGAGGGAATAATTACCGGCATAATCTGTAACCGTTCCAATAGTTGTATTTTTAATGAAGACCGCTATAAAAGGAAGACGTTCTCCTGTTTTGGCATCTACTACCGAACCTTTTATAATTGTTTTTACAGTTGCCTGTGAATAGCTTTTTATTAATGTACCAGCTATAAAAAAAGCAAATAGTAAAAACGAAAATTTCAGTCTGGTTGCTCTCATTAATACAGATTCAGAAAATCGACAATTCAGAAGCACAAAGATAAAAACTAAAAGCAATTTGATAATATAAATTACTGGTGACCCCGGGATTTAGTAAGTATCGCTGTGGCATCTATTTTACAGCACTTTCCATATGCGGATGAATACAATATTTTACATTTTTTATTAAGAAGTGTCAAAAAAAAGATGATGTTCACAAATGATTTACAAATTATCTTTAGGGTATAGGTACTTTGATTGAACTTAAAAATGATAAATATTCTTGACTATTAATTTCTTGAATTTTACTAATTTTAAGAGACTATTGGATGCATTTGAAATGTTAATTGTTTCAAGTTTGATTAATCAACCTGAATTATGATTAAAGAAAAATATTTAAAATCAAGTAATAAACTTTATACAAAATGAAATGAAAAAGAATGTAATGCTTCTGTTCCTGATTTCTCTATTGCCTTTGTGGGCCTTTTCACAATCACATTTCAATGGTCTTGATATGAATATGGGTAGTTTGTATAGGTTATCAGATGCTAAAACCCGCTCAATAAGCCCGGAGAACTTCACCGGTGAAAAAGGTAAGGCAGGCATGGCCAACCCCACAGATAAGGATAAACCAAATGTGGCGAATGCTTCAAGTGCCGCCCGTGATCTTGGGCAGGGGTGGAAATTAAATCCCTTTGTACGAATAAAATCCGGAGAGACTTTTACTATGGCAGTAATAGACGGTCCCGGTGCTATCCAGCATATCTGGATGACACCCACTGGCAACTGGCGTTTCTCAATTATCCGGTTTTATTGGGACGATGAAACAGAACCATCAATTGAATGCCCTGTTGGTGATTTCTTCGGGATGGGCTGGGGTAGTTATGCTCCAATCAACTCAGCTGCCGTATGTGTAAACCCCGGAAGTGCTTTTAATTGTTACTGGGTTATGCCTTTCAGGAAAAAATGCCGGATTACTATGGAAAATATAGATGACCAGAATGCTATGACTGTATATTACCAGATTGACTATACCCTTACAGAAGTTCCTTCCGATGCCGGATATTTTCATGCACAATTCCACCGTTCAAAACCTGATGAAACTTCTGTCTATAGTATAAATGAAGGCATAAAAGGGAAAGGGCAATATGTAGGAGTTTACCTGGCATGGGGAGTACAAAACAATGGCTGGTGGGGTGAGGGAGAAATTAAATTCTATATCGATGGCGACACGCAATTTCCAACGATCTGTGGAACGGGAACAGAAGATTATTTCTGCGGCTCCTACGATTTTGATACCAATAAGAAGAACCAGGCGGGTTTGTCTGAATCAAATTATACTGAATTCTGTACTCCATATTCCGGATTATGCCAGGTGATCCGTGGTGATGGACACTATAATATTATGCAAAGATTTGGCCTTTACAGATGGCATATTATGGATCCGATCCGTTTCGATAAAGATCTGAAAATAACTATACAAGACCTGGGCTGGCATAAGGGAGGCAGATATTTAGCTCAAAAATCCGATATATCTTCGGTCTGCTACTGGTACCAGGCTGAACCACATGCAAAATTCCCAAAACTGCCTGATTGGCAGGGACTTGAAGTGAATTAATTATATTGAAATGACGACAGGGATACTTCAAAAATGAAAAACAACTAAGATGAATAAATATAATTTTTGGTATATAATAATTCTCTTTTCTTTCGGCTTGCTATTCTCTTGTTCAAACCCGGTACATGATAGAACGGGAGGCCATGAATACAATGGTTATTATTCAGGTAAATACCTTGACAGGATAGCCTTCCCGGTTGGAGGAATAGGAGCCGGAATGTTCTGCATTGAAGGCACAGGAGCAATCTCACACATGTCGGTACGTAATCGTCCTGAAGTTTTTAATGAGCCCTGCATGTTCGCTGCTATCTCTCTGAAAGGCATTAAAAACGGCACAAAAGTGCTTGAAGGGCAGGTACCTGACTGGAAAAAATTCGGGCAGCCAAACTCAGCTAATGGTTCTCCCGGAACAAGCTATGGGTTGCCCAGATTTGAAAATGCAAAATTTATTGCCAGGTTTCCTTTTGCTTCAATCGAATTAAAGGATGCTGATATTCCATTAGAGGTAAACCTAAATGGATGGAGTCCATTCGTTCCCACAGATGCTGATAATTCAAGTCTTCCCGTTGGAGCCATTGAATATTCTTTCAAAAACACCGGTTCTTCTAAAATAGAAGCAGTCTTCTCATACAATTCCAGAAATTTTATGAGTCAGATTAATGGGAAGAACAAGATCAAAACAACAGCGAATGGTTTTATACTGTCTGAGGAGGGTGTAATGGATAAGCCTGAAACAAGGGGAGATTTTGCAATTCTCACAAATGAACCAAATACCATTGTAGATCATTGCTGGTTCCGTGGTGGATGGTGGGATCCTCTTACCATGACATGGAAGACAATTTTAAACGGAGATACCAGGAATATTGGTCCTGTTGATGAAAGTGCGCCTGGTGCATCACTCTTCGTGCCATTTTCCCTGAATCCCGGAGAAATAAAAGTAATCAGGCTTATGATGGCATGGTATGTCCCGGAAACTGATCTGAGATATGGAAAAGATGCAGACAAACCAAGGCAGATAAGTCCCGATCCAAATTGTTCCTGTAAAGATCCTTTTTATAAACCATGGTATTCTAAAAAATTTACTTCAATTGAGGATGTCATAACCTTCTGGAAAACAGAATATAATGATCTCAGAGCAAAATCAATTCTGTTTAAGGATTCATTTTATGCTTCAACTCTTCCTCCCGAAGTAATTGAAGCAATTGCTGCAAATCTTACCATCCTTAAATCTCCAACTGTTTTGAGACAACCAGATGGAAAACTCTGGAGTTGGGAAGGGTGTGGTGACAATTCAGGATGTTGCGCCGGCTCCTGTACTCATGTCTGGAACTATGCCCAGGCTATTCCTCACTTATTTCCGAAGCTTGAACGGACGCTTCGCGGGGAAGAATTCTTTGCCAGTCAGGATTCTAATGGTCATCAAACATTCAGGGCAGCATTGCCAATCCGCCCTGTTGCTTCAACATTCTATGCAGCATCAGACGGACAGCTTGGCGGCATTATGAAGATGTACCGTGACTGGCGCATTAGCGGTAATACAGAATGGTTAAAGAAAATGTATCCAAAAGTAGTTGAGAGTATGGATTACTGTATCAGGACATGGGACCCGAGATCAACAGGAACACTTGAGGAACCTCATCATAATACTTATGATATCGAATTCTGGGGGCCCGATGGCATGTGTACAAGCTTCTATCTTGGAGCATTGAAGGCAATATCGACTATGGGAAAATTTCTGGGAGAAGATGTAAGCAAATATCAGGGGCTTTATGATAAAGGCAGAAAGGTAATGGAGAAAGACCTTTACAACGGGGAATATTTTTTCCAGAAAATTAAATGGACAGGTTTAAGTGCTGCAGATCCGGTTGAAGTATCCAAAGGAGCATTCAATAGCAATTATTCACCCGAAGCCCTGGCAATTTTACAAAAAGAGGGACCAAAATATCAGTATGGCACCGGATGTCTTTCTGATGGTGTGCTTGGCACGTGGATAGGTGAGGTTTGCGGTTTAAACGATATTGTTGATCCTGTTAAAATTAAAAGCCACCTGCTATCGGTCTATAAATACAATTTCAGAAAAAATCTTAAGGATCATTCAAATCCTCAGCGTCCGACTTATGCTATGGGAAATGAAGGAGGACTTTTATTATGTACCTGGCCTAAAGGCGACGATCTCTCTCTCCCTTTTCCTTACAGTAATGAGGTATGGACCGGATTTGAATACCAGGTTGCATCGCACCTTATGTTCATGGGTGAGATTGAAAAGGGACTTAATATAGTACGTACTGCCCGCGATAGATATGATGGGAGGGTAAGGAATCCGTTTGATGAGTATGAATGCGGACACTGGTATGCAAGGGCGATGTCGAGCTATGCTATGTTTCAGGGAATGACAGGGATTCGCTATGATGCTGTTTCACAGGAGATATACATTGATTCCAGAATTGGAGACTTCACCAGTTTTATTTCAACAGATACCGGATTCGGCAATGCAGGATTGAAAAATGGGAAACCATTTTTAAAGACTGTCTTCGGTGATATTATTGTGAAGAAATTCGTTTTGATGTAATACCTGCAATCATTAATATGGTCCGGATATTGATCTAAGACATCATTGTTTTCCTGAATTGCTGACGAATGCAATGCTTTTGCTGTCGGGGGACCACGATGGTACATTAATGGTCCCCTGTCCGCCATACAAGTATGCAATTACTTTTATTGCCCCGCCTGATGCTGGCATCAATCGGAGCATTACTCTTTTATAAGATGGGTGTGAAATCACTTCGATATCCGGCGGAAATGAAATAAATACTATCCATTTCCCGTCAGGTGAGATGTGCGGAAACCAGCTATTATATTCATCAAAGGTAAGTTGCTCGCATCCCGATCCATCAGGTTTCATCCTCCAGATTTGCATTGTACCTGAATAACTTGCATTAAAATAGATGAATTTCCCATCGGGTGAATATTCACATCCATCAACATGTTCTCCTGGTTTGTTTGAAGTCAGAGCAACCTCTTTTCCCCCGCTTATTGAATTCCGGTAAATATTATAAATCGGGATATTATTCCGTTGTGCTACATATACTAATTCCTTATTGTTTGGCGCCCAACCGTGCCAGTATGAAGGTGTATTTTCGGTTATGAGGAATGGTGTCCCTCCTTCAACAGGAAGGATATATACAGTTGATCCGCCACCGGGTAAACCTTCTCGCTGGTTACTTATTGCAAGAAGTTTGCCATCAAAAGAAATCCCGTGGTCATTATTAATCTTGTCTGCAAATCCCGTATTAAGTTTTTCCGGTGTCCCTCCATCAAACGGTATTTTAAAGATATTTCCATCCATATTGAATAAAAGCTTTTTGCCGTCAGGCATCCAGTTAGGAGCTTCAAACCTTCCTTGTTTTTCATAAATAATTTTTCTTTTACCGTCTGAAGCATTCATTGTTTCAAGTCTGCAGCCAAGCCATCCTTCTTTGCCTGGATTATAATTATCACTGACAGGCCTATCAATTCTGATATTCCAAATCCTGGCTTCTTCTATCACAGAGGGATCGTGGGAGCAGATAAAAATTCCAACAAGTACTTCATCCTTAAGATTCTGCATTTCATGTGACCCTATAACCTGTAATGGTTCTCCGAAATGAGCAGCTCTCATTATTATCTTATTTCCGGTCCTTTCTATCTGAAGTATTCCATATTTATTCTTTGTTCCGAAAATTTCATCCTCAGGGTCTCTCATGAAAGCGCCTTTCAACTCCCTCCATTGCAAAACGGTCAATCCGTCACCATGCAGGGTTGCAGAAATGTGCGCAGCATTTCCACCATCAGATTCCCTTATCATGATGCCCGTCTTCCTGTGTGCAATTTTGCCTTCCCCTGTAAATTCAAAGTTTGCAGTAAAAATGAAGTCACCTTTTATTTTATTGTACAAATAGTGAAATTCATCTCTTTCAAACCAGATATTATATCCACCTCCTTTCAGGGAATATTCCTGGTTAGCCGAATCATATGAACCAGCACCTTTCAGAGCAGGGTTACCAATATCAGAATTATACTGAAAGATTCCTGTACGATCATTCTGAGCTGATGCAAAACCTGTCATTAATAAAATAACGGCTATTAACTTTAGTTTCATTTTGATGGAATTAGTTTGTCGGTAGCACAAAATAGCTAGAGGCCCTGATTTTTAGAAAGAAACTTTTCAGAAAACCTTAATATTACTTGATCCCATAATGATCCTGCAGGATCTTCGCGAACAATGGCCCGGGTAATATATATTTTAAAACAACTGCAAGCTTTTGTTCGAAAGATGAAATTATGTACTTCTGTCGTGGATTCCTGCAATTGATAATCTTTACCATTTTTTTTGCCAATACTTCCGGCGCCCATCCGTTTGATTCATCTTTTTCAATTATTGCCAGGGTCTTACTGAATTGTGATCCATAGGGATCATCGGTACCGGTCGGAGCAAGAAAATTTCTTCTATTGGCAGAATTGCTGGTATGAAAATCACCCGGATTGATGAGGATAACCTTAATATTAAATTGTTTCACCTCCATCCTTAATGCTTCACTGATTCCTTCTATAGCAAATTTACTTGCAGAATAAAATCCCTGGAATGGCAAACCCATTAATCCGCCTATAGAACTGAAATTGATTATTAAACCACCTCCCTGTTTTCGCATAGCCGGCAGAACGGCTTTTGTCAGTTGGATCATTCCAAGTAAGTTGGTATCCATCTGAAGTTTAATATGTTCAATAGGAGCATTCTCAATAGGACCACCTGTGTGCATTCCCGCATTATTAATCAGAACATCTATCTTGCCTTCTTTTTCAAGAACTGTATCGACGGCTCTTTTTATTGACACATGATCCATAAGATCCATTTTCAGCACATTAACATTACCCGGTGAAAGAATGTCTTTTCTTACTGTCCCATAAACGATATGCCCATTTTCAGAAAGAAGATTTGCTATCTGTTTACCGAAACCGGATGAAACTCCGGATATAAGTACAACTTTTTTCATAATAAATTAAATTGTTCAAATTTCACTGAGTTCAGCAGAGGACACACAGAGTGTCACATATAAAAACATCTCTGTGCAACTCCGTCTCTTCTCTGTGTCACTCTGTGTAACAAAAAAGTATTTTTCTGAAGTAATTTAAACCAGAATATTTAGTGTCTTAGCCACTTTGGTAATCTTTTCCAAAGCTTCATCAACCTGTTGATTTGTGTGAGTTGCCATCAGAGAGAATCTGATGAGGGAATCTTCCTTCGGAACTGCCGGAGAAACAACCGGATTTACAAAGATTCCCTCACCTAGCAGAATCTGTGTAAGCTTAAGTGCTTTTACATCATCGCGGATGAATAATGGAATAATTGGTGATTCTGATTTGCCGGTATCAAATCCCATTGCTTTGAATCCTTTAAGGGCATAATTTGTTACATCCCAGAGATGTTGGATCCTATCCGGTTCGGATTCCATAATATCGAGAGCAGCCAGAACAGATGCCGCCGATGCCGGAGTCATGCTGGCACTGAAAATAAGAGAACGGGAATTATGTTTTATGTAGTTTATTATTTCTTTATCTGAAGCAATAAAACCACCAAGCGAAGCAAATGACTTTGAAAAGGTACCCATAATAAGGTCTACTTTTTCAGTAAGTCCAAAATGAGATGCTGTTCCTGAACCGCCCTTTCCCAGAACACCAAGTGAATGAGCATCATCAATCATTATAGTTGCGTTATACTTCTCAGCAAGCTTAACCAGTTCCGGCAATTTGATTATGTCTCCTTCCATTGAAAAAATGCCATCGACAACTATGAGCTTGATACTGTTGTGGGTACAATGTTTGAGTTTACTTTCAAGGGACTTCATATCATTATGGGCAAACTTAAGTACTCTCGAAAAAGAGAGTCTGCTCCCCTCAATAATAGATGCATGGTCAAGCTCATCAAGCAGGATATGATCGCTTCTGCCTGTTAACACAGAAACCACGCCTAAATTCACCTGAAAACCTGTACTGTAACAGAGTGCGCCTTCCTTGTTGACAAGTTCGGCCAGCCTGTTCTCAAGTTCAACATGAATATCGAGATTGCCATTAAGAAATCTTGATCCTGCACAACCTGTCCCGTACTTATCAATAGCTCTTTTTGCAGCTTCTTTGATCTTAGGGTGATTTGTAAGTCCAAGATAACTGTTTGAACCGAACATCAGAACTTTCTTACCCTTTATTGTTACAACTGTGTCCTGTTCTGATTCTATCTCCCTGAAGTAAGGATAAATGCCTGCCGCCATAGCTTTCTGCGGGGCATCATACATCGAAAGTTTGTCTTTTAATATTCCCACTGTCTGATTTTAGATTGGTCCCGGGTGCCAAATATATTAAAATTTGGCATGTTCCGGAAAAAAATATTATGATTCTAAGGTATTAATTTTCAAAGAGTGAATAAAAATAGGTATATGTACTGATAAAAACGAATCAAAATAAATATCTCCGGAATTTGTTTTGAGAGAAATCTGACTAAATTTGAAAATGGCTAAAATCTATTCACTTTTACTCATTCTCATCTTTGCATTTGCTGTATTGGTTCTGATTGTGCTCTTTTTTATTCCTGCTCCATATGGTAAGTTTTTAAGAAAAGGCTGGGGCTCAACAATTCCTGCCAAGTGGGCCTGGATGATAATGGAATTACCTTCTCCTGCTTTAATGACGTACTTTTTCTTTTCCTCTTTTCATAAGAGTTTACCGCAATATATTTTTATAGCATTCTGGTTGTCACATTATATTGACCGTTCATTTATTTATCCTTTTACACAATCAGGCAGGGACAAACCATATCCTTTTATCATAGTAATAATGGCTTTTATCTTTAACTGTCTTAACGGATTTGTTAATGGTTATGGGGTCTTCTATCATTCATTATACTCTTTATCCTGGCTTATTAACTGGCGGTTTATTGCAGGAGCCTCAATCTTTTTATTCGGGTTCGTAATTAATAAATCAGCTGATATTAGATTACGTAATCTCAGAAGAGCTAATCCGGTCGAATACATAGTACCGAAAGGATGGCTATTCAATTATATTTCTTCTCCTCATTATTTTGGAGAAATTATTGAATGGTCTGGATGGGCTGTGATGACATGGTCTTTACCCGGTTTGGCTTTTGCAGTTTTCACTTTTGCAAATCTTTTCCCGCGTGCAATATCTTCTCATAAATGGTATAAGGAAAATTTCCCCGAATATCCACTTAGAAGAAAAGCTTTAGTACCTTTTATTATCTGATCAATAATTTTAAGGCCCCGGGCATTCTTTTTGCCCACGCTGTCTCGTTATGCTCAGCTTCAGGTACTACCAGCCAGAAAAGATCTTTATTTTTTCTATAACCATTTTGTTCGAGCGCCTTAATCATTTCATCAAATCCCGGACGGAGTCTTTCTTCAAGCCCTTTCCCGCCCATGTCGAAATAAAATGCCAGATCTTTCCTGGGACCCGAATAATTCAGAACATCTTTTACAACATCAATATTCATAATCTTAAAGGCAGGAGACAGGCAGAATGCTTTTGAAAAAATGTCTGGATAATTCCATGCCAGCATAAAGGAGATTGTAGCACCTGCAGATGAGCCTCCTACAAACGTGTTTCTTCTTGAAGTCAGGGTGAGATAGTTTTTGTCAATAAACGGTTTAACTGTATTTGCAACAAAATCCATATATGCTGTTCCTTCAGCCCCGGGGATATATTCATTCATCCTTTCTTTTGTATTGTAGATACCTATAACAATCAATGGTTCAATAATTTTGTTTCTGATAAGACTGTCGCATGTTTCATCCACCTGCCAGTCAATACCGAAAGCGCTTGTTGCGGGGTCAAAGATATTCTGACCGTCCTGCATATAAAGGACAGGATAATGTTTGGTTCTGTTTTTCCCATAATCTGGAGGAAGCCAGACAATAATGTCACGGTCAGGTATCCCGTTGCCCTTCATACCGGTATGGTATTTTACTGAACCAGTTATCTTTCCGTTAACTTTTTTATTCGCTCCGTTAAGCCAGAAGAGAATGACATCTTTGATAATGGTGTCACTTTTGATTTTTATGTTGAAATTTGAAAGCGGCCGCCCGTTAGCCTCAGAACCTTCTCTTTGCCATGAGCCCCGAGTATATTTGTACTCAATAGGATATGCAGATTCAGTTTCAATCTTAAATGACCATGTATGATGACCGGTGTTTTTCATTTTTACGACTGAAGGATCCCAGTTACCAAGCTGGGGCAGATTGCCGCAGATATAAATACTTGAATCATCAGGCAATGATGGTGAAGTAATTAAAAATGTGAGAGAAAAGCTGCGGGTTTTACTCTGTGCATTAACCTGACAGGTTATTGAAAAAATCATTATCAACAGAAAAAAGATGTTTTTCATATGGGCATATTTTAAATCTAAAGATAATTCAAAGTAAAATTATCAGGTTAATAACCATGTCAGAATTGACTGTTGAAAATTAATTTCAGAATTCTTCTATAAATTTTGCTTATTGTTTGGAAAGTAAAAATGTGAAACATATTTTTGCAACGCAAATCAATTCATAATTTTAAATGGACGACGGACCTGCGAATATTCTCTTAAAACCCTGATACATAGGGGGCGCACGTCCTGTTTGACGAGCCTCCTTAAGTATCCAAAAAACAAGGAGGTGATCATGACAGCATTCACAACATTTTATCTGAGTAGATTAATAGGTAAAGAAGCTTTTGATATTGATGGTGAAGCTATCGGTGTTATAAAAGATTTGTTGATAAGCGCTTTTACCGCCGCTGATCAAAACGATTCCACCAGACAGCAGGTATTTGGAGTTAAGCTTAAGATCATGAAAGAGACCAGATTCTATTCTTTCAGTTCATTCAGGGTCATTAAGGCAAGGGAAAAACTAAGTGTCACCTGTGGCGATCTGGTCGAATTAAAGGATGACGAGGTTAATAATGGACTACTTCTTGTAGAGAATATACTTGATAAACAGATAGTTGATCTAAACGGACGCAAGCTTGTGCGGGTCAATGATGTTCGTCTTGTAACTGTCGCAACAGGCACCTTTGCCATTGCGGTTGATATAGGAATTGAAGGTCTTTTAAGAAGAATCGGAATATCGCAACCTATAAAAAGTTTATTTGCAGTTTTTGGTGTTAACATTCCTGCTAAATTTATTTTATGGGATGATGTACAGGCTATTGATCATTCAAATTTAAATATAAGACTTTCAAAGAGTTATTCAAAGCTTCATACTCTCCATCCATCGGATATTGCTGATATACTTGAAGATATGGGAAAAAAATCGAGTATGTCAGTTTTCTCATCATTAGACGAAGAAAAGGCTGCCGATGTTCTTGAGGAGCTTGAAATGCAGGCGCAAATCCATATTGTCGAAAATCTGCCTGTTAACAAGGCTGCCGATGTTCTTGAAAAGATGCCGGCAGATGAAGCTGCAGATATAATCGATGAACTGGAAGATGATAAGGCTGAGATCCTGCTCAAAGAAATGGAAGCTGAGTCTTCTAAAGAGGTCAGGGAATTACTCGAGTATGCCGATAACTCAGTGGGAAGCCTTATGACAACCGATATCCTTTCTTTCAGTCCTGATAAAACTGCCGAAGAAGTGATCAATGAATTAAGGATAAAAAAGCCTGAACAGGCCGAACTCTATAACCTTTTTGTAACTGAATATAACGATGAACTGATCGGAACTTTCAACCTTCGCGATCTGGTGGTTGCACAACCCGAAACTCCTGTCGGTCAGATCATGAAATCGGAACCCGTTTACCTTTATGACTTCCAGAAAGTTGATGACATAGCAGAGATTATTTCAAAATATAATCTTCTTGCAATTCCGGTAGTAGATGAAATCAATCAGTTGCAGGGTATGGTTGTAATTGACGATGTTATTGAAGACCTAACAAATAAAAGAAGAACAAAGAAAAGAAAATAGATAGGTTATGTTCAGGGATAATTTCAGTAGAAGAAATATCTTCAGACAATTAGCTATTTTTCTGGCAATTCTGGGGCCGGGAATAATTACCGGAAGTGTCGATAATGATGCAGGTGGTATTACGACCTATTCTGTTGCCGGCGCCTTGTATGGATATGGTTTGATCTGGACATTAATACCCTCCTTTATTGTACTTGTAGTAATCCAGGAGATGAATGCCAGGATGGGAATAGTCACCGGTAAAGGACTGGCTGACCTTATAAGAGAAAATGCTGGAATTAAAGTGACATTCTTCATATTCCTTGGTCTGCTTTTTTCAGGAATCGGCAATACTACTACAGAATTTGCCGGAGTTGCCGGCAGCATGGAAGTTTTCGGGGTTAGTAAATATATTTCTGTTCCGGTTGCGGCTTTCATGGTTTGGATCCTTGTCGTGAAGGGTACTTATAAAATCGCAGAACGTATTTTCCTTATTTTCAGTGTCTCTTTACTTACCTATATTGTATCTGCTATTATGGGTAAGCCTCATTGGAAAGAGATAGGTACTTCAGTTATTCATTGGCATATGGAGATGAGTACACAAAGCATTGCAATGGTTATCGGACTGGTTGGTACTACAATTGCCCCATGGATGCAGTTTTATATGCAATCTTCAGTCATTGAAAAAGGGTTAAAGATGAAGAATTTCAAATATACCCTCATTGATATTGTTGTGGGTTGTGTTTTAACTGTTGTTGTCGCGTTTTTTATTATGGTGGCTTGTGCTTCAACGCTATACCCTAACGGAATACAAATTAACGAAGCCAAAGATGCTGCTCTGTCTCTGGCACCTCTGGCAGGTAATCTGGCATCTCAGGTTTTTGCATTCGGATTGTTTATTGCATCCATCTTTTCGGCAACCATCCTGCCTCTTGCAACAGCATTTTTTGTTTGCGAAGCTTTTGGTTTTGAAGCGGGAATAGATAAAAAATGGGATGATGCAAAAGAATTCTTTACACTTTATACCGGCATCCTCGTCATTTCAGCAATTATAATCCTTATTCCAAATGCTCCTTTAATCAAAATATCATTATGGTCACAGGTAGCAAACGGAATTCTTCTTCCAGTAGTTCTTATCAGTATGATTATCCTTGTCAACAACAAAAAGATAATGGGAGGTTATGTAAACAAACCATTAAATAATATAATTAGCTGGATCGCTGTATTATTACTGGTCGCTTTATCATTAACCCTGGTTGTCCTACCAATTATAAACAGATAAATAAGGCATCAGGTATACCAATCAATCTTATATATATTGTTTTAGTTTTTTTCTGTATGGCTAAAATTTGATATTACTATTCTTAGTCCCGACAAGTTAAAGTAAAATTTAGCCGACTAAAAATCAGTATTTTGCTATATTTGAGGAGATCAAACTCTATTATTCAACATTTGATTTCTAAATAATATAAGTAAGCTGAATTAAAAACTTTCAAGAATGAAAAATATAAAATCTCTTGCAGGAGCATCGCTAATTTTAGTTATCTCTCTTTTTTTATCCTCCTGGAAAGAAAATGGTTTGGGAAAAGAACCTGTTGCTCCGGCCAGATCTGGAACAGCAATTATAATGACCGGAGCTGCAGCCAGGATACCTCAGGAAGCAGCATTACTTGAAGAGTTGTACAATCGCGGACTGATGAAAAATGTAGTTTTTATTTCAGGGGTCAGTTCAGGCGCCCTTAATTCAGTGGCATTAAATGGCATACTTTCCGGCAGGATAACCTGGGCAGAATATAAAGATATTCTCTTCAAGCTTAAAAACAGTGACATTTTTATTCAGGAAGGGAAAAAACTTCCTGTTAACACCGAACCGGAAAGAAAATTTATAACGAGTGTTGTCGAACAAAAGCTTGGATATCACAGAATAGGTGATTTACCAATCATGACTGAAATATCTTTTACGCACCTCCATGAAATGGATCTTAAAAAAACCGCTTACCGTATGTGCAGCAGGAAAATAAATAAAGAAACTGATACTACTTTAAGTATTGTCGATATTCTGATGGCATCCACCTCATTTCCAATCGCTTTTCCTCCTGTCAGGATAAAAAATGTTAAAACCATCCCTGATGTTGCATATATTGATGGCGGTGTCGGAGATGACCATATTCCGTTTCTGGCCCTTCTTGAATTTGAAAAATTCAGGGGTTATGGTGTTGATAAGGTCTATATAGTAAGCAGAAAAAGTGATAGCATTCCTGAGGTGAGTGAAGAGCTGAAAGTTCTTGGAATCAACGATCGGGGGATGTTTGACAAGATGGGAATTTCATTAGATAATATTCTTAAAAGAGGAATATATAAAAGGCTTGAAACTTTCGCTGCAGAAGCCCCGGAACTTGTTCCGCATACTTATGTCTGGATACCGGATTTTCAGGCTGATTTTCTGATGTTTAATTTTGGTAAACTGAAAGAACAATATGATTTGACATCACATTGGGCAAAAACACATGACCCTGTTCCAATTGCAGAATATCTCCTGCCTCACCTGCTTAAGAGGGTCAGATCTTCTTATCTTCTGAGAATTATTCCGGATAAGAATGAATGATTTGATCAGGTTTATTTCCCGGGTTTAATAAAACATCTTTGTTTCTGATTTAGCCTGATTATTATTTCTAATTTTGACAGATATTTTATTTCAGAACAAATGAAACCATGTACCCATCCCTGGCATTGTATTGATCCCGGAAATGAAGCTCCGTTATTTGTCAAAAGTATTATAGAAATTCCGAAAGGATCAAAAGGTAAATATGAAATGGACAAGGAATCAGGACTGCTTCGTCTCGACAGGGTTCTTTTTTCATCAGTTCATTACCCTGCTAATTATGGATTTATCCCACAAACATATTGCGATGACCATGATCCGCTTGACATTCTGGTTATCTGTTCAATTGATGTATACCCGATGTGTATTATTGAGGCAAAGGTTATTGGTGCAATGGAGATGGTTGACGGTGAGGAGCGCGATGATAAGATTATAGCAGTTGCCAAAAATGATATGTCAGTCAATTACATTAATGATATTTCGGAGTTGCCGCCTCATACACTTGTTGAGCTCAAAAGGTTTTTTGAAGACTATAAAATGCTCGAACACAAAAACGTGATAGTTGAGCAGTTCATGAACAGGGACAAAGCTTTTGAGATCGTTAATGAAGGTTTAAAATTATACCAGGAGAAGAAGGACCTGCTTTT
>Ga0182017_10000454_pt1 | contig 32331 bp, 18 predicted proteins | sample 712E3DmetaG_FD_120492 | JGI IMG/M metagenome (GOLD analysis project Ga0182017, IMG submission 120492) | Permafrost microbial communities from Stordalen Mire, Sweden - 712E3D metaG | ecosystem: Environmental > Terrestrial > Soil > Wetlands > Permafrost | place: Sweden: Stordalen | collected... | reverse complement strand
CCGCCAAAACCCGTTGCCGAAGATCCAACGAATACGCCGGCATCGCAACACCTCCTTGTGCTGCGACCCTCTATAAGCGCGTGCGCGCTCCCGGCGCAAGGGGAAAAGTGAAATTGCTCTAAGTATCAGAATCATCGGATGACGCAATGAGTTCTGCCGGTAAATCCCGGCCCCGGCGCCGGCCGGCACGCCCGATCCGCCGCTTGTGGTCCGAGAACGTGGTACAATGCCCGTATCAGGTCCAATGGAGCGCGAGACATGGACACGTCACGGCCAGTTCCCTTGCTGACGGTCGCGGTGGTTCTCGGACTGGGGCTCTTGGGCCGCGCGGCTATCGCCGCTCCGTCGCAAGTACGGCCCGCCCAGTGCGCGGGGGATTGGTACCCGGGCGATCCGGCGGCGCTAGGCAAGCTGATCGACGGGCTGTTGGAGCGCGAGTCTGCACCCGAGGTCTCCGGCAAGCCGCTGGCCCTGATCGCCCCGCACGCCGGGTATGTGTATAGCGCGCCGGTCTCCGCGGCGGCGTACGCGCGCCTGCGCGGGCTGCACTACAAGCGCGTGATCGTCCTCGCCTTCAGCCACCGCAACGCCGGCCGGTATCGCGGCGTGGATGTGCCGAAGGAGCTGACGGCGTACGCCACGCCGCTGGGGGAGGTCCCGCTCGACCGGGCGGCGTGCGACCAGCTCCTGAAGAACCCACTTTTCACGTCCAATCCGGGCGTGGATGCCGGTGAGCACTCGCTGGAGCTGCAGTTGCCGTTCCTGCAGCGGGTGCTGAAGGACTTCACGCTGGTTCCGCTGCTGGTCGGGCAGATGTCGGAGCCGGACTACACGCGCGCTGCCCAGGCGCTCCTGCCGCTCGTCGATGCGGACACGCTGCTGGTCGCCAGCAGCGATTTCACGCACTTCGGCGCGCGGTTCGACTACCAGCCGTTCAAGGACGACGTGGAGAACAAGTTGCGGGAGCTGGCCGAGCAGGCGGCGGCCCCCCTGCTGCGGGCCGACTACGACGGCTTCGTCGCTCACCTGAGCAAGACGGGCGACACGATCTGCGGTCGCGGGCCGATCTGCCTGTTACTGCGCGTCCTGTCCATGCGCGCGGGCGCCCAGGCCGTGCGGACTGCGTTCGACACGTCCGGCCACCAGACCGGCGACTGGACCAACAGCGTGACCTATCAGTCGTTCGTGTTCACGCAGCCGGCCGGCACGCTGAGCCCCGAAGAGCGCAGCGAGCTGCTCGGCATCGCCCGCCGGACCGTGACCGCCTTCGTGAAGGGCGAGCCGACGCCCAAGCTCGACGCCGACAAGCTGTCCGCCAAGCTGCGGGCCGACGGCGCGTGCTTCGTGACCCTCCAGAACCACGGCGAACTGCGCGGCTGCATCGGGAACATGCTGGCCGACGGGCCGCTCTACCAGTCGGTCGTGCGCAACGCGCTCAACGCCTGCCAGGACCCGCGCTTCACCGACAACCCGGTCACGGCCAAAGAGCTGGGCGACCTCCACATCGAAATCAGCTACCTCACGCCGATGAAACGACTGGCCAGCACGGATGACATTGTTATCGGTCGGCACGGCCTGCTGATCGGGCTCGGCGGACGGCGCGGCGTGCTGCTGCCGCAGGTGGCCTACGAGCGCGGCTGGACGCGGGAGGAGTTCCTGCGTGAGGTGTGCCACAAGGCCGGTTTGCCGCCCGATGCCTGGAAGCGGCCCGAAGCGGAGCTACACTCATTTGAAGCGGAGGTCTTCGGCGAGCCCGAGAAGTAAAGCCACGCCTGACGCCCCACATAGTGGGTGGCGCCCTTGGTGGTTTCAGTAGGTCAAGGCTCGCGCCGGTCAACCTGCCCGCCCTGGGGAGGGCAAGGCTCCTGCCGAGCCGGGATTCGTACCTGATTCAGAGGAGAAGAGCACGTGATTTTCCCCCCATCTGCAAACCGTAGACAGTTCCTGACCCGCGTCGGGGCGTTGGCCGCTGGTGCGGCACTGCCGTGGAGTCGGCTGCTCGCCGCGGAAGACGAGGCCGGACCGCGGCGTCCGCGCGTCGTCATCGCCCGCGACGAGGTACTGACCCGCGGCCAGCTCGACGAGCACCGCGAGCTGCTCGAGAAGCTGCTCAACGCGGCCATGCAGAAGCTCACGGGAGCCGCCGACGCCGCGACCGCGTGGCGGCAGCTCTTCAAGCCGACCGAGCGCGTCGGAATCAAAGTGAACACGCTCGGGCTGAGCACGCAGCCGCCGGTCGCTGATGCGATCGTCGCCGGGCTGCGGCTCGCGGGCGTGCCGGCCGAGAAGATCGTCATCTGGGACCGCTTCGACACGGAATTGGAAAAGGCGGGATTCAAGCTGAACAAGAGTGCGAGCGGCGTGCAGTGCCGCGGAACCGACACGAAGAAGATCGGCGGCGGCTACCAGGAGCAGGTCGAGAGCAACGGGCAGATCGGGTCGTGCTTCTCGAAGATCCTGGCCGAGGAGATCGACGCGGTGATCAGCGTGCCGGTACTGAAGGACCACCGCATGGCCGGCGTGACGCTGGGCATGAAGAACTTCTACGGCGCGATCCACAACCCCAACAAGTACCATGGCGACAACTGCGACCCCTACATCGTCGACGTCGTCTCGCACGGCTTCATCCAGAAGAAGTGGCGGCTGACGATCTGCGACGGTATTCGCGGGCAGTGGGAAGGGGGGCCGGGCGTGAAACCCGGCTTCCAGTGGCCGTTCGCCGGGCTGTTCCTGGGCACGGACTTCGTCGCGACCGACGCCGTTGGCGCCGACATCCTCGAGCAGCAGCGCAAGGAAAAGGGCATGAAGCCGCTGGCGGAGGACGGTCGGCCGCCGAAGTACATCGCGACGGCCGCAGCGCGCGGCCTGGGCGAAGCCGATCTGGCGAAGATCGAGCGCGTCGAGGTCTGACCCAACGGAGTAAGTGTGCCGGCTGGCCCCCTCCCGGATGTAGCGGCCGACCCCCGTGTCGGCCGTAGGGAGCGAAGAGGTCCGTGGCGAGCCGGCTCAGGTATTTCATGGACAACCTCGACAACATCTTCGCCTCGCCCTCGCGCCGCGACGTCCTGCGCTGGGGCCTCACCTGCGGGGCAGCCTGCGCACTCGCGGGCACCCGGTTCGCCCGCGCGCAGCAGGACAACGCTGGCACGCCCGAGCTGGCCGGCCTCAAGCTCCCCGGCGTCGCGCGCCACGAGGCCATGTTCTGGGAAAAAACCTCCGACGGCGGCATCAAGTGCCTGCTCTGCCCGCGCGGCTGCGAGGTCACGGACGACGAGCGCGGCTACTGCGGCGTGCGCGAGAACCAGGGCGGGCGGTACCAGACGCTCGTGTATGGCACGCTCTGCTCCGCGAACGTCGACCCGATCGAGAAAAAGCCGCTATTTCATTACCAGCCGGGCTCGCAGGCGTTTTCCATCGCGACCGCCGGCTGCAACATGGAGTGCAAGTTCTGTCAGAACTGGCAAATTAGCCAATACCGCCCGGAGCAGGTCGAGAGCGTCGTCACGGAGCCCCGGCGGCTGGTGGAGGCCTGCCAGGCGCGCAAATGCCCGACGATCGCGTACACCTACTCTGAGCCGGTTGTCTTCTATGAGTACGTGCACGACACGGCGGCGCTCGGTCGCGAGCACGGCCTCGGCAGTGTCATGATCTCGAACGGCTATATCCAGGAGAAGCCGCTGCGCCAGCTCTGCCGCCACCTCACCGGCGTCAAGATCGACTTCAAGGCGTTCACCGACAAGTTCTACCAGGAAATGTGCGCCGGCCAGCTCAAGCCCGTGCTGTCCACGCTGGAGACGCTCAAAGACATCGGCATCTGGTTCGAGTTGGTGATGCTCGTCGTGCCGACGCTCAACGACTCGCCCGACGAAATGAAGCAAATGTGCGATTGGATCGCCAAGCACCTGGGGCCGGATGTGCCGTTGCATCTCACGCGTTTCCACCCGACCTACCGCGTCACCAATCTGCCGCAGACTCCGGTGCAGACGCTGGAACGCTGCCGGCAGATCGCGCTCGACGCGGGCCTGCACTACGTCTATGCCGGCAATGTGCCGATGCACCCCGGCGAGAATACGTATTGCCACGGCTGCAAGAACGAGTTGATCCGGCGGATCGGCTACGAAGTGGCGTCGAACCAGATCCGCGACGGCAAGTGCCCCAAATGTGGGACCACGATCCCCGGCGTGTGGTCGCAGGAGCAAGCCCTGGCATTCAAGCCGCGCGAGAAGCCCGCCGCGCCGGCGAGCACTCAACCGCGTTGAGCGGGCGGGCGCCGGTCATCGCCAGCGGACGGCGGGAAGGGGAGCCGACAGGGCGGACCCGCGCTCGTGGACTCGCGCGGCGGCATTCATCGACCGCCATCGACCCGCTGTTCACTCGCCGGTGATTCGCGTGCCACGGGTTTCCGGCAGCGTCCACACCCACGCCGCAGTGAACAGGGCAAAAAGAGCCGCCAGCGACACGCCGCCGCCCAGGCCGTAACGCACAGCCACCAGCGTGATAATCAGCGGGGTGAAGAACTGTACGCCCCGAGCCAGGTTGAACGCGCTGCCCATGGCGGTGTTGCGTACCTTCGTCGGGAAGATCTCGGCGAAGATCGGGCCGTAGCCCGAGAAGTTTCCCGTACCCAGGCCGACCAGGAACATGAAACACAGCGTCAGCCACGGCCAGACTGCGATGGCCCCCCAGAACCACGTTACGGCCAGCAGCCCGACGGCCCAGACCAGCGAATACACGGTGTACGCCAGCCGACGGCCCTTCCAATCGGCGAAGAACCCGAAAGACAGGTACCCGAGCAGGCCGCCCGCCTGCGTGACCAGCATCCACACCCCGGACTTGGCCATCGAAAAGCCGAGCTTGTCGTACAGGTACTTCGGCATCCAGGTGTACGTAAACCAGTACGCGGACATATCCGTGACCGCCAGGATGAGGCCGAAGAAAAAGAGCCGTCGCAGCATCGGCGTGCCGAACAGCACCGCCAGTTGCCCGCGTTCCCTTTCCGCCGGGGTGCGCTTCCGCAGCAGCCACACGTCCGACTCCGGCATGTAGCGCCGGATGATGACCACCAGCACGGCCGGCGTGAGCGAAACGAGAAAACAGCCGCGCCAGCCCCATCCCGGACCGAAGGCAGTGATTAGCGCGGGGCTCAGAAACCCCCCCACAACCGATGCCAGTGCGATCCCCAGCGGGGCCCCCGTCTGCATGACCGCGGCGAAGCGGGCCCGCATCCGCGCTGGGAACGTCTCCCCCACCAGCGTCTGGCCGGTGGCCCACTCGCCCCCGACTCCCAGGCCGGTGATGATGCGGAAGGCCAGGAGCGAACCGAATCCGCCCGCGCAGCCGCACAGGAACGTGCCGAGCGAGTAGACCAGGATGGTCCAGGTCAGAACCGTCTTCCGCCCGAACCGATCCGCCAGATAGCCAAACACGATGCCGCCCAGCGCGGTGGCGGCGAGCGAGGCCCCCAGGAGCAGCGACAGGTCGCCATCGCGCAGGTGCAAGTCCTTTTGGATCGGCACGAGCAGGAATGAGAACAGCATCAGATCGTAGAAATCGAACAGCCATCCGGCCCAGCTCATCCCCAGGATGAGGTAGTGCTTCCCGGTGGGGGCTTCACTTTCGTTGAGCAGCGGCGTGCGCTCGGCGCGTCCGACGGCAACTTGGCTGGGCGTCATGACCTGAGTCTTCTCCGACAGCCAGCAGAACGCCGGCTGCAAATGCCCCCGTCGGCGAGGCGCTCCGCGGCGGGCTGCGACCAACCCTCTGGCCGGCTGAGTTGCGTGCGGCTCTAACGACCTCGCTCCGGGATTCTGGCACTGCGACCTTCCCGAAGCAAGCGCGGAAGGAAGCGGCGGTTCAGAGCAACTGCGCGGCGCGCGCTGCTACGCGACCGTGATTTCCTTTGACAGGTACACGTCTTGGATCGCGTTCAGCAGCTTCACGCCCTCGGCCATCGGGCGCTGGAACGCCTTGCGGCCGGAGATCAGACCCTGCCCGCCGGCGCGCTTGTTGATGACCGCGGTGGCGACGGCGTCCGCCAGGTCGCTCGCTCCCTTGCTCTCGCCGCCGGAGTTGATCAGGCCGATGCGGCCCATGTAGCACCCCGCGACCTGGTAGCGGCACAGGTCGATCGGGTGCCCGCCCTTGCCGTTCTCGTCGCTGCCGCACAGCTCGGTATAGACGCGCTTGTCCCACTTGCCGTAGCCCGACGAGCCGGTGTTCAACATCGCGTACCCGCCGTTCACCGTCGGCAGCTTCTGCTTGATGATGTCCGCCTGGATCGTGACGCCCAGGTGGTTGGCCTGGCTGGTCAGATCGGCGGCGGCATGGTAGTCGACCCCGTCCTTCTTGAAGGCGTTGTTGCGCAGGTAGCACCAGAGTACGGTGAACATGCCCAGCTCGTGCGCCTGCGCGAACGCGTCCGAGACCTCCTCGATCTGTCGGGCGGCCTCGTCCGAGCCGAAGTAGATCGTCGCGCCGACCGCGACCGCCCCCATGTCCCAGGCCTGCTCGACGAGCCCGAACATCCGCTGGTCGAACTTGTTGGGGTACGTCAGCAACTCGTTGTGGTTGATCTTGACGATGAACGGAATCTTGTGGGCGTACTTCCGCGAAACGATGCCGAGCACGCCGAACGTGCTCGCGACGGCGTTGCACCCGCCTTCGACCGCGAGCTTGACGATGTTCTCCGGATCAAAGTAGGCCGGATTCTTGGCGAACGACGCGCCCGCGGAATGCTCGATGCCCTGGTCCACCGGTAGAATCGACATGTAGCCCGTGCCGGACAGCCGGCCGTGCTTGTAGATCCACGCCAGCCGGTTGAGGACCCGGTTGTTGCGGTCGGAACTGACGAAGACGCGGTCGAGAAAGTCCGGCCCGGGCAGGTGCAGCGTCTTCTTGGGGATCGTGCTGCACTTGTGGTCGAGGAGGTTCTTCGCCTGGTCACCGAGGGTTTTGCTGATCGGGTCCGTCATGTCGAGCACTCCTCATACCGGTGGGTCGCCGTGTCTGCGGATCGTCCCAGGTCGCCGCTCGACCCGGGTCGGACACGTCCATCTGTCGTGCCAGTAATCTTATCGGTCTGTCGCGGGGCTCGAAAGCAAGCCGAAGCGTTCACGTTGCGCGGAGCCGTTCCGACGCTCCGGCCTTACCACTGCGCCTCTTCAAACGCCCCCATCGCCGGCCCTTTCGCCTTGCGGGCCATGTCCTTGACCAGGACCGCGGCCAGCGTCATGTCCCCTGGCGTCGTGATCTTGATGTTGCGGTGGTCCGTCGTCACGATCGTGACCGGGTGCCCCGTCCGCTCCACGACCTGCGCATCATCCGTCGGCACGAAGTCTTTCGGCATCGCCGCGTAGGCCTTCAGGATGACATCTTTGCGGAACACCTGCGGAGTCTGCGCTTCGTACAACCCCTCGCGCGGCACGGTCGCGTCGACGGCCCCCGAACCCGCGACCCGCTTGATGGTCCCGGTCAGTGGCGCCGCGAGGATCGCCGCTCCGCTCTTTTGGGCCTCCTCGAAGACCTTGTCGATCCAGCCTTCGAGCACGCACGGCCGCACGGCGTCGTGGATGCAAACGAGGTCGGCCGCCGCGTCCACCTGCTCGAGCGCCAGCTTGACCGACTCGAACCGTTCGGCGCCGCCTTTCACGAGCTTGAGGCCCATAATCATGATGTTGGCCACGTACTTCTCCCGGACCACGTCATAATCGTCGGGGGCGACGGTGAGAATGGTCTGGCACACGTCGTCCCGGTTGATGAACAGCTCGATCGAGCGGATGAAGATCGGGCGGTTGTCCAGCAACGCGAACGGCTTGCGCACGTCGCCGCCGAAGCGCTTGCCGGCGCCGGCGGCGGGCACGATCACTGCGACTTTCGCCATGTCTGCTACTCCTGTGACGTGGCCCGTGGGGGCTCGGCGCCTGGCCTCAGCCAATCCCGGCTTCGGAGCCGGCCCGGCCACGCAATGGGTACGATGCGGCCCGCGGCCAGCGCGGTCAAGTCAAATGCGGGTACACCCGGGGCGCGGGCGTGCTATACTACCCGGCTGCGTGTGTACAGTCCGCGGCGCGCACCGGCCGAAACGAGCCCCCGGCGCGCGACGCGCCGCCGCCACCCCAGGCAGGAATCCGCGATGATCCAGACGCCCTCGATCCGAGGCTCCCTCCGGCTGCTGACGCTGCTGGCGGCATTCGTCGCCGGTTGCGACGAGGGGACGTGGAGCTTCAACCCGAAATTGCCGACCGCCGAGCCCGCCCCGGCGCCGCGCGCGCCGACCGCCAGGGACTCGCTCATGACCGGCACAGTCGGTGAGCAAACGCTCGTCGCGGTGGCCGGCCCCGAGCCGCTGCGGGGCTTCGGCCTCGTGATCGGGCTGAACGGGAAAGGCAGCGGCGACTGCCCGACCGCGGTGCGCGAGTACCTCGTCGACTTCATGGCCAAGCAGATCGGTCCGCAGGGCGGCGGAAAACGCCCCAAGATGTCCCCCGGCGAACTGATCGACTCGCCCGATACCGCGGTGGTCGAAGTGACCGCGTACGTGCCCGCGGGCGTGCGCGCAGGGGCGCGCTTCGACCTGCGCGTGCAGGCAATCACCGGCAGCTCGACGCAGTCGCTCGAAGGCGGGCTGCTGCTCCCCACGCAATTGCGGTTCTTCGATCGCAACGTCAGCGGAACGGGCATGTTCGCGGGGTCCGTCCTCGCGGAGGGCGGCGGCCCGGTCTTCGTCAGCCCGTTCGCCGACACGTCGGACGGCAAGTCCGACGCCGACCCGCGGCAGGGCCTGGTCCTCGGTGGCGGCCGCACGATCGAAGCGCGCCCGATCCGGCTCACCCTGCTCCAGCCCAGCTACACGGTCGCCCGCGCCCTCGAGCGGCGGATCAACGAGCGTTTCGGGCAAAAGCCGAAGACGGCCACCGCCCTGAGCAAAGGCTACGTCACGCTGGACACGCCGCCCGAGTATACGCTGCGGCCGGAGCACTTCCGTCAGCTCGTCGCCTATCTGTACCTCGAACGGCAGCCCGACGTGCAGGAGCGGCGGCTGCAAGAGCTGGACCGATTGACGACGGCCGCCGATACGCCCCTGGAATCGTTGGCCCTGGCGTGGGAAGGGTTCGGCCGGCTGGCGATCCCCCACGTCCAGCCGCTCTATACGAGCACGAATCCGGCGCTGTCGTTCTACGCGGCCCGCACCGGCTTGCGGGTCGGGGACCTCAGCGCCCTGCCGGTCGTCGCCACCGTCGCCGCTTCCGGTCCGCATTCGCTGCGGCTGCTCGCGGTCCGCGAGCTGGCCGCTAGCGATTCGGCGCAGATCCCCCTCAAATTGATCCCGCTGCTCAGCGATCCGGACCAGGAAATCCGCATCGCCGCCTATGAAGGGCTGCTGCAGCACGGACACCCGGTGATCAAGTCGACGCGCTTCGGCTTCATCCTCGACCGCAGCCAGCTCAACTTCAGTCTCGATGTCGTGGACTGTGAGGGGCCGCCGCTGATTTACGTCCGCCGCACGCGGCTGCCGCGAATCGCCGTTTTCGGCGCGCAGACGCCGCTGGTCCCGCCCGTGTTCTACGTGCATCCGGACGACGCGCTCACCGTGCACACGGTGGACGGGTCGGACGACGTGCGGCTGTTCATCAAGCGCAGCCGCTTGTCGGAGGAGATCGTGGTGCCGCCGCGGGTCGTGGATGTGATCACGGCCCTGGCGAACCTGCCGCAGAAGGACGACGGCGGACACCTGCGGGGGCTGGGGCTGCCGTATGCGCGGGTTGTGCGGGTGCTGGCCACGCTGTCGCGGAGCGAAACCATCGCCGCGCCGCTCGTATTCGAGCAGACCTCGCTGACCGATCTGTTCGGGCCGGAAATGGCACCCGAGCGTCCGGAGAGCATTGAAGGCACGCCGACGGCGCCGCCGCCGCTCGACACACGGCCCGATACCGGGCGCGCGGAGGGCGGCGAGCAGCCCGCCACGCCGCCCCGACCGGAGGCCCCATGAGCGCCGCACCTCCCGGCCAGGTCCGCTTGCAGAAGTTCCTCTCGGACGCCGGCGTGGCGTCCCGCCGTCATGCCGAAGAGCTGATCCTGGAAGGCCGCGTCCTGGTGAACGGCCGGGTGGTAGACGCGCTGCCCGCGTTCGTGGACCCGCAGACGGACAAGGTTATCGTGGACGGAACGCGGGTGCGCTTGCAGCGCCGCGAGTATTTCCTCGTGCACAAGCCCAAGGGCGTCGTTTGCACGAACGACGATCCGAGCGGTCGCATCCGGGCGGTCGATCTGCTCCCGCCGCTGCCCATGCCGCTTTTCCCCGTCGGCAGGCTGGATGCCGAATGCACCGGGCTGCTGCTCATGACCAACGACGGCGAGCTCGCCCAGCGGATCACGCACCCCCGCCACGGCGTGCCGAGAACCTACCGTGCCGAGGTGCGCGGCCGCGTGCCCCTCGATCTGCCGGCACAGATGAAAAAGGGCGTCTACTTGGCGGAGGGTCGCGCCCAGGCCAGCGACGTCGAGGTCGTCCACGCCAGCTACGAACGGTCCGTGCTGATGATTACGTTGCGCGAGGGACCTAACCGGCAAGTGCGGCGGATGTTGGCCCGTCTGGGGTATCCGGTGCGGACGCTCAAACGCGTGCAGATCGGGTCGCTGTCGCTGCGGGGGCTGCCGGTGGGGGCATCCCGGCGCTTGACGTCGCAGGAACTGAGCGCCCTGCAACGCGAGCTCGAGGCCGGCCCGGTTGCACGCCCGACCGGCCGGGGCCAGCGGCGCCCGCCGAAGGCGGCCACCCGGCGTGCGGGGAAACCTCAGACCAACGCAGCGGGCCGCACGCGCTCCGGCTCGCCGCGGTCGTCCGTCCCCGCAGGTCGCCCGCGCAGTGCCGAGTCGCCCGGCCGCGGCGGGCCGGGGCGGCGTCTCATCACCTGACGCGCCCGGCCGGCGCGTCGGCCCCTCGTGGCCGACGAACGCTGCGGAGGGGCCTGCCCGTTGCGACATCGCGACTGGGCGTCGTCTCCCCCGACCGGACCCGCAACCCGTCAGCCGCAAACTTCGCGCGCCGCACACCTACGGGCACGTCGTCCCAATCACCGCCACGAACGGATCAATGTCCGCGAACGTGACCGTGCCGCTGGCGTTGCAGTCGGCGTTGAGCCAGGGGCAGGTCGGGTGGTTCTGATTCCAGGCCGACTCGCCGCTGAGCGCCTCGACGAACAGGTCGATGTCGGCGAAGGTGACCGAGCCGTCGCAGTTCATATCGCCGGGGCAGAGGCATGGGCTCGGTGCGCACATGGTGGCGTCGCCTTTGTACGAGGCGCCGGCCGCGGTGCAGTCGATCTGCGTCTGGATTTCGCAGTGGCCGTCGGCGAAGCAGCAGGCGCCGTGCGGGCAACTCCACCGGGCCCAGTAGCGCGATATGTTCCCGCCCGCGGTCGTGAAATTGCCCCCCGCGATCAGCTCGCCGTCGTAGACCGTCAGGGCCTGGACATCAGGATAAGGATAAAGACCGGTGGCACCGGCCATCCCCGTTCCCAGCGGCTGCCAGCTCGGGCTGTTCCAGCGCGCGATGTAGTTCGCGCTGACGCCGCCGGCGGTGGTGAAATAGCCCCCCGCGATCAGCGCGCCGTTGTAGACCGTCAGGGCGTGAACGGAGGAGTTCATTCCCGTCCCCAGCGGCTGCCAGCTTGTGCCGTCCCAGCGGGCGATGCAGTTCGCGCCGAGACTGCCCGCGGTGTCGAAGTACCCTCCCGCGATCAGCCCGCCGTTGTAGACCGTCAGGGCGTAAACGCAGGGAGAGTTAGGGTACGATGCCCCCATCCCTGTCCCCAGCGGCTGCCACGCGCTGCCGTTCCAGCGGGCGATCTTATTGCATGGTACGTCGCCGGCGGTGGTGAAGGTGCCGCCGGAGATCAGCTCGCCGTTGTAAACCGTCAGGGCGTACACGTAACCGTTTGTCCCGCTGTCGAGTGGCTGCCAGACGCTGCTGTTCCAGCGGGCGATGAAGTACGCGCTGACGCCGCCGGCGGTCGTGAAGTAGCCCCCGGCGATCAACTCGCCGTTGTAGACCGTCAGGGCGTACACGTAGTGGTTTATCCCCGTCCCCAGCGGCTGCCAGGCGCTGCCGTTCCAGCGGGCGATGTTGCTGCATGGCACGCCGCCGGCGGTCGTGAAATAGCCCCCGGCGATCAGCTCGCCGTTGTAGACCGTCAGGGCGTACACGTAGCCGTTTGTCCCGCTGTCGAGTGGCTGCCAGGCGCTGCCATTCCACCGCGCGATCCCGTTGCACGTCACGCCGCCGGCGGTCGTGAACTCGCCCCCCGCGATCAGTTCGCCACTGTACACTGTCAGGGCGAGGACGTCCGGGGGCAAGCCGGCCATCCCCGACCCCAGCGCCTGCCAGGTGGTGCCGTTCCAGCAGGCGATGTAGTTGCACGTCACGCCGCCGGCGGTCGCGAAAGCGCCCCCCGCGATCACCTCGCCGCTGTAGACCGTCACGGCGCGCACAGTGTTGTTCATCCCCGACCCCAGCGCCTGCCAACTCGTGCCGTTCCAGCGGGCAATGCGGTTGCACGGCACGCCGCCGGCGGTCGTGAAGTAGCCTCCCGCGATCAATTCGCCGTTGTGGACCGTCAGGGCGTCCATGTAGCGGTCCATCCCCGACCCCAGCGGTTGCCAGATGCTACCATTCCAGCGGCCGATGCAGTTGCATGTCACGCCGCCGGCGGTCGCGAAAGCGCCCCCCGCGATCAGCTCGCCGTTGCAGACCGTCACGGCAAGCACGCATGGGCCGTCTGCCCCCGACCCCAGCGCCTGCCAAGTGCTGCCATTCCACCGCGCGATGCGGTTGCACGCCACGCCACCGGCGGTCGTGAAATAGCCCCCGCCGATCAGCTCGCCGTTGTAGACCGTCAAGGCCGTCACGTATGGGTAGTCGCCGCTCATCCCCGACCCCAGTGGCTGCCAGACATCGCCGTTCCAGCGGGCGATCCCGTTACACGTCACGCCGCCGGCGGTCGTGAACTCGCCCCCCGCGATCAGCTCGCCATGGAAGACCGTCAGGCCGGCTACAGGAGCGTCCATGCCCAGCCCCAGCGCCTGCCAGGCGCTGCCGTTCCAGCGGGCGATGAAGTTGCACGGCACGGCGTCGGCGGTCGTGAAGTCGCCCCCCGCGATCAACTCGCCGTTGTAGACGGTCAGGGCAGACACGGGTGGCCCGTGTCCACTACCGCCACCCATCCCCGTCCCCAGCGGCTGCCAGGCGCTGCCGTTCCACGCTGCGAGGTTGTTCGCTGGGGTATTGCCCGCGACCGAGAATGACCCGCCAACAACCAGCAACTCGGACCGCGCCCCCGGGCCGTCCGGGTCCCAGGTGGTCGTGGCATACACGGGGCCATCGGTCCCCGGCGTGCTCCCGCCCGGTAGCCAGGCGCAATCGCGCGTGCCCTGGGCCATCGCCACCGTCGTCGCCAGCAGGGCAATTGCTACCAAGGCAGTCAGAGTCCTCTTACCGCTCGTTCTCATGGTGCTTCCTTCCCGTGCGTGGTTGCGGCACACCGTTCAACACCCGTGACAGACACCCGGTCATGGCCGGCAGCGCGCGTCCGCGTGACGAAAGAAATCAGTATCTTGGCCTGGCCCCCGTACACCTTGCCCCGGCGGGCCGGGCCCCATCCGCAAATCGGACACACATGCGTCGGGTCAGAGACCCAACCTACCCTCGGAGTGTACCGTGCCGGCCAACGAAACGAAAGGCGATTATCGGGCGGGGGCAAGGTTTCTGTGAGGCGCATGACCGTGGGCCGGGATGGAAAGCGGCCATGCTGGACGGCGGGCGCTGTGAGCTTGGGCGTTGGGTAACAGGATGGACGCCGGCGCGAAGGGTGAGCTGGTCGCGGTGCCGCCGGAGGTGCGGGCTTTTCTGGTTCGGCCGGGGAACGGTTTTGCATGGTCGGGATGAGACAACGTCGAGGAGGCGCTGGCGCAGCCGGGTGCCGGGTGCCGTGTGCCCTGCCGACGGCCGTTTGCGTCGCCGCGTGCAGCGCGCGCCACGGCATCCCTTCGCCCCTTCTCCGTAATCCGCCATTCGAAATTTGCCATTGGCCCCCAATCTCCGCCAGCCGCCAACACCATCGCCCTTATCCTTGCTTTCCTCCATTCCCGAGTAATACTATCAGTGCTCACGCAGTGCCAGAGCCTGCCTTGACGGCCCGCACGGCGGTGTGGCACCGGCCCCCAGCCGGTGAACCGTGCACCCCACACCCGCTGACCCGGTTCGAGACACGTGCTCGGGTGCGTTCGCCCCGTCGGACCGGTCGCGTTTGTGTGCGACCGGCTTCGACGCTTGCGGACGGAGGACGCCCGGTGCACCGGCGATCGCCTGGCCGCGGCTGCCTGTGAAGTCCCGGACCCTCCCGCGACTCAGCGTAGCACCGGAGCGGAAGGGACGCTTTGCGAGCGTCCCGTCTTTTACAAGTGAATAGTCGTTGTCCGCGACGCGGTCTCGTTCGGCCTAGCAAGCCGCGATTGACCCCGATGGGTGACTTGCCGCGCTCGCCTGATGACAACCGTTGTTCCCCACAACGGCGCCGGCGTCGCTCACGCCGGCCAAATCCGGCACTCCGCCGCACGTAGGGCAGGTCGCGTCTGTTTGCGACCTGCCGGACGCCTTCCCGCGGCCTTTGCCATCCCCATGTTGACCGCGCTGTCCGCGACGCGATTCGTTCGGCCCCCGTTGGCCGACGATTGGCCATTGCCTGGTGACACGTCGTCGTCGCCTGCACAACGCCGCCCATCATGTGGACGGGGAACACCAAAACACATTCCGATTCCGGACCCGAACCGCGCCCGTCAGGAAGCGGCCACCCGGTCCGCCCATCGGAAACCGTCAATCCACGGCGCGCACGTCGCCGAAATAACCGGTTTTGGCCGCCTTTCGCGCCTCCGCTGCGCGCCCGCGCCCCCTCCCGCGTACACGAGCTTGAGTACGTGCCCGCAGTTTGGTATCATGTACGAGGTAGAGACACGCCTACCTCGGCCCGCCAGCAACGGCCAGAACCGGAGTTCTCGCCAGACAAAGGAGATTCCCGTAGTGACCCGTACTAACCATCGCGGCTCCAATGCTCGTTTCCATCTGTTCGCGACGGGGATAGTCGTGCTGTTGCTGGCGTCCGTGCCGCTATCGGCCCAAACCGTAGACGTGACCCGCGCCGGTCAGGCATTTGAGGTCCGCTGCACCGCCACCGTGTCCCAGGACGCGCTGATCTTCGGGCGCGCGCTGGGGTATGACACGGCCCGCCTGGCCGAGGGCGACTTCCTGGCCGAGCCGGGCAAGCCGCAAGTGCCCAGTCAGGTGCTACGGATCGCACTGCCGGCCGGGATGACCGTGACCGGTGTGCGCGTCCTGGCGGCGGAAACGGTCGAGCTTCCGGGCGAATACCTGCTTTTCCCGGCTCAGCCGCCCCGTCGGCTGTCCGACGCGCCGGCCACGCGCGATTTTGTGTCGCCCGATCCCGCGACATATTCGTCCGCGGTCGCGTACCCGTCGGAAACGGTGGCCTTCATTCGGGAGACGGACCTGGCCGGCCAGGCGCTGGGAGTCGTGCAGCTTCGCCCGGTGCGTTACGTTCCGGCCGAGCAAAAGATAACGCTGTGCACCTCGATTACCTTCGCGCTCGACGGAGTGGCCGGTTACGTGTGCGGCGACTACCTGCCTCCGCGGATCTCCGCGCTGGCGCGCGACTATTACGAGCGCTCGCTTACCGCGATGGCGGTCAATCCCGCCGCGGTCGAGCTCCAGAGCCGCGCGGACGCGCCGGCCGGGACGCGCGGCGTGGCGCCGGGGGATTATGACTATGTCATTATCACGCCGAGCGCGTGGGTAAGCGCGTTCCAGCCGCTGGCCAACTGGAAGACGCAGAAGGGGGTTCCGGCGAACATCGTTACGACGGAGTGGATTTACGCGAACTACACCGGCTCGAACGTCGCCCAGATCCGCGCGTTCGTTCAGGATGCCTACACGCAGTGGGGCACGACGTTCTTCCTGCTGGGCGGCGACACGGCGTACGTGCCCTGTAACACACGGACGTTCGCCAGCGTCGATCCGGACCCCGTGCCGAACGACACGTACTACGCTGATTTCGACGACGATTGGACGTGCGAGGTCCACGTGGGGCGCGCGTCCGTGATCAGCACCGGCACCGGCGCCGGCGGCATCGGGGCGTTTATCAACAAGGTCCTCACGTACGAGAAGAACCCGCCGTCGACCAATTATGCCCGCAAGGCGGCGTTCTTCGGCTTCAATCTCGACGCCAGCACGCCCGCGGAGCAGTGCAAGATCGCGATCCGGAATAACTATGTCCCATTCTCGTGGGCGATGACCACGGTGTACGACAGCCAGACTGGGGATCACAAGACGAACGTCATTGCGGCCGTAAACGCCGGGCAGATGATCATCAACCACGCCGACCATTCCAACCAGGACTCGATGGGGGTCGGTTACGTCAACCACGGTTCGCTGCTGTCGTCGAGCGACGTGGACGCATTCACCAACGGGAGTCGGCAATCGATCTGGTACTCGATGGGTTGCGACCCGGCGGCGTTCGACGCCAGCAACTGCATCGCCGAGCACTTCGTGCGCAACGTCAACGGCGGCGGGCTGGCGTTCATCGGCAACTCGCGCTATGGCTGGTACAACTCCGAAAGCTACGATACGTATTCGATGCGTTACGATCAGTACTTCTTCCGGTCGTTGTTCCCGGAGAACTACTACAGGTTGGGGACGGCCTTTTCAGATCACAAGAACGATTCCTCTCCCAGTGACGACTACTACCAGTACATCTTCACGGAGTTGACGCTGCTGGGCGATCCGGAGTTGCCGGTCTGGACGGGCTCGATTCAAACGGCGACCGTGACGCATCCCACGTCCGTCAGCGCGGGCGTGCCGGCGACCTTCCCGGTCCAGGTTTCCAGCGGCAGTACGCCGGTGTCCGGCGCGACCGTGTGCCTATGGAAGGCGGGCGACGTCTACCTCGTGCAGCAGACCAACGCCGCCGGATCGGCCAGCTTTGTCTTTACGCCGCAATCGACCGGCACCCTGAACGTGACCGTGACGAACGAGAATTACCTGCCGTACACGGGGACGGCGACGGTCGTAGTGGCGACGTACACGCTGACGACCGGCGTGACCGGCTCGGGCAGTATCGCGCTCAATCCGCCGGGCGGGACGTACTTGTCCGGAACATCGGTGCAAGTCACGGCGAACGCCGCGACCGGCTGGCATTTCGATCATTGGATGGGCGACCTGACGGGCACGACCAATCCCGGCACTATCGTGATGAACGGCAACAAATCCGTCACGGCGGTGTTCGTGCAGAACCCGGCCGGCTGCCCCGGCGACATGAACTGCGACGGGCGGATCACGTTCGCGGACATCGACTTCTTCGTTGAGGCCCTGAGCGGGCAATCGAGTTGGACGCACGCCCCCTGTCTGTGGCTGAACGCAGACTGCAACCACGACGTGGACGTGACCTTCGCGGATATCGATCCGTTTGTGTCCCTGATCGGCACGACCTGCCCGTAATGCCGCGTGGCTGAGAGCACGGCGGATGGCCCCGCACCGAAACCCCGTGGGACCGGTTTCAGGCCGGTCCCCCCCGGTCACGGCTGCCCGGCCCCCTCGTTCGCTGACTTGGCGCTGGTGGGCGGCGGGCTCGACGTGTGGCCGCGCAGCTCCAGGTGGCGCGGGTGGTTCTCCTGCACGTCGACCAGATTGATGGAGCGGATGACAAGCGGCGAAACAGGGCGATCGCGTTTGTCAGTCGCGACGCTCGCCAGTTGCTGAAGCGTCCGCAGGCTCTCCTCGTCGCGTGCCTGGCCGATCACGGTGTACTTGCCGTCCAGCTCGGGCACGTGGGCCAGCGCGATGAAGAACTGGCAGCTCCCGGAGTTCACGTCGCTGGGCTTATGGGCCATGAGCAACGTGCCGGACTCGACGGGCCTGTCCCGCAACTCCGCCGGAATCAGCTTTCCGTCGGGACGCACGCCCGTGCCGTCGCCCTTCGGGCAGCCGCCCTGGAGGACGAAGCTGGGAACCACGCGGTGAAACGTCTTGCCGTTGTAGAACCCGGAGCCGGCCAGATCGAGGAAGTTCTCGACGTTGTGCGGGGCCTCGTCATAGGCCAGGTTGAACGTGATCTTCCCCTGGTCCGTGACCAGGATGGCGTCCTTGCGCGGTTCGACGCGAAACTGCGCGGTAAGCGCCCCCAGCCGCCCGTTGAGCGGCCGCCATTCGATCCGGTACGTGCCTGAATAGCGGCTGGCCTGCCAGCACGTCCGCAAATCAAGCTCTGTGCCCACCGAGCCATGGGGGCCCAACCGCAACTCACGCACGTCATCCCCGGCCGGCGGCGGCGCGTCGGACGGCGGTGCCGGCGGCTGGAGCGGCTTCGACTCCTCGCCTTCGAAGACGAGCGACAGCCAACGCTGCTCGCCGCTGCCGAAAACGAACTCCGGCGGGAGGATAATGCCGTCTCCGGCGCGAATCGGCACCTCGAGCGGAATGGTGACCGGATCATCCGTCGTGTTGACCAGGGTGAAGCGCAACCGCAACGGCCCGGTCGTGCGGAACAGGGTTCCCTCCGCCTGCATCTCGGCCCGCAGGGCCTCGGGGCGGCTCTCGGACGGGCGTGACGTCGGCTCGCTGAGCGCGCACGCACAGCCGACCAGCAGTACGCCGCCGAGCGCAGCACATCTTGACGCTCTGCTCATCGTCTGATCGTCCATCCTGCGTCCCTGCGCTTATACACGCCGGCCCGCCGCGGGTTGCGCCCACACGCCAAATTCCGCCGGTGCGCGAAAGCCTATCAGACTACCGCGTGAAGTTCCAGGTGGAGCACGTCCGACAGGCCGCCGATGGTGTCGAGGGCCTCGGTGCTGGGGCGTTCGTCGAGCGCGATCGTGATCCAGGCGGCCCGCGCCCCGGTAAACACGCGGCACGCCACTTCTTCGGCATTTACGCCATCGGCTCGGACGGCCTCGAGAATCGCGGCCAGCACGCCCACCTGGTCGCGGACGCGCAGGGCCAGTTGCCAGGTGGCCGGGCTCCGGTCGCACAAGTTCAGACAGCGCGGCACTTCGCCGGAGACGATGAAGGCGCGGACGATGCGCACGACCTCGTCCGCCGTCGCCTGCCGGGCCTGCTCCGTCAATGGCCCAATGTGCTGCGTGCCGATGACGACGCCCGGCACGTCGCAGAGCCGGCAGCGAAAACGGCCCTGGTCGCCGGCCGGCTCGTTCGCAAACACGTCCAGCGCAACCCGCAGGTGGCGCCGCGGGATGGCTTCGGCCAGGGCTACCTCGTCCACGGCCCCGGGATGACCCACGTGCACGAGGTAGGCCCCCTCCGGCAGACTCTGCAGAAACTCCGCGTCCACGAGCGTCGCCGGCTCCTCGTCGTCCACCGCGTGCACCACGACGATGTCACTCTTCCGGGCCAGCTCGCGGGGCCAGTTGCACAGCTCGATCCCCGGCTCGACGGTCCCCGCCGGCGCCAGGGTCGGCGACCACGCGACGACGTGCATGTCAAAAGCCGCCGCCCGCCGCGCGACCAGTCGCCCGACGCTGCCATATCCCAGAATTCCCAGCGTGCGGCCCTTCAGGCCGCGCGCATCGGCAAACTCGCTGCGATTCCAACGCCCGTCGCGCAACGCCAGCGTATTGTCCACGATGCGGCGGTCGAGCGCCAGGATCAGGGCCAACGCGAGTTCCGCGATTGCCGCCGCGTGTTGGTCCGGGCAATCCGTGACGAGAATTCCCTGCGCGGAGGCCTCTTCGACCGCCAGGTCGCCCGGCCCGGGCCCCGCGTGCACGATCATCTGCAGGGCCGGCGCCCGGCTGATCGTCTCCGCCGAAACCCGCGTGCTCCCCACGATCAGGATTCCCGCGTCGGATACGAGTTCGCGCAGGCCCGTTGCTGTCGCCTCCGGCCGGTAGACGACCTCCGCCGCCAGGGCACCCAGCGAATCGAGCGCGGCCTGCGGCAGCTCGCAGGCAACCAGGATCTTCATCGCAGCCGTCTCCTCGCGTGGCGGGGCCGAGCCCCGCGCCGCGCGCCAATTCGTCTCATTAGAAGCGGAACGCCAGGGTTTCTCAATCAGCCCTGCCGGGCCGGCAGACCGCGAAACAGCACCGCCGCACGCGGCGCTGTTACACAGCCGGTACCCGGACCCGACTCAACGGCCCGGCGGCCCGAAGGTCCGCTCGATGAAGTTCGTGTCGACGTGGCCCTTGACGAACTCGGCCCGCTCCATGATCGCCCGGTGCAGCGGAATGGTCGTCTTGAGCGGCCGCACGACGAACTCGTCGAGGGCCCGCGCCATCGCGTGAATCGCCTCCGCCCGCGTGGGCCGGTGCACCAGCAGCTTCGCAATCAGCGAGTCGTAATGCGGGCTCACCACGTAGCCCGCGTACGCATGGGTGTCCAGCCGCACGCCCGGCCCGCCCGGCGGAATGAACTCGTGGATCGGCCCCGGGCACGGGCGGAATCCGTCCTCAGAATCCTCGGCGTTGATGCGACACTCGACCGCACAGCCGTTCTGTGGGATCTGCTCCTGCCGGAGCTTGAGCGTCTCGCCGGCGGCAATGCGGATCTGCCATTGCACCAGATCTTGCCCTGTCACCAGTTCCGTCACCGGGTGCTCGACCTGCACGCGGGCATTCACTTCGATGAAGTGGAAGCTCTCGTCCTCGTCCACCAGAAACTCGCATGTCCCGGCCGAGTAATAGCCGGCCGCCTGGGCCAGCCGCACCGCTGCCTCGCACAGCTTCCGCCGCGTCCGTCCACTGATGTGCGGCGAAGGGGATTCCTCAATCAGCTTCTGATGGCGGCGTTGCAGCGTGCAGTCGCGCTCCCACAGGTGGATGACGTTGCCCTTACGGTCGCCCAGCAGTTGCACCTCGACGTGCCGCGGCCGCTCGATGAGCTTCTCGACGTACAGGCTGCCGTCCTTGAACGCCCCTTCCGCCTCCGCCCGCGCGTGCCGGAAGTTGGAACGCAGCGTCGCCTCGTTGTGCGCCGGCCGCATCCCGCGCCCGCCGCCCCCCGCGGCCGCCTTGATCATCACCGGATACCCCAGCTTGGATGCGATCGCGACCGCTTCGTCTTCGTTCTCGACCGCAGCTTGACTGCCGGGGACGATGGGGACTTTCGCCTGCCGCGCCAGCTTGCGGGCGGCGACCTTGTCACCCAGCGCCTGCATCGCCTCGACACTGGGTCCGATAAACTCGATCTTGCAGTCCCGGCACATCTGCGCGAAGCGCGCATTCTCGGCCAGGAATCCGTACCCCGGATGGATCGCCTGCACATCGGTCAGCTCGGCCGCCGACAGAATCGCCGCCGCATTCAGATACGACTGCGCCGGCGCCTCCGGCCCGATGCAGATCGCATCGTGCGCGAGATTCAGGTACGCCGCATCCCGGTCCGCCCGTGAGTAAACCGCGATGGCCTCGATGCCCATGTCCCGGCAGGCGCGGATCACCCGCAGCGCGATTTCCCCGCGATTGGCGACCAGAATCCGCGTGAACATCGGCACCCCGTTCTCGCCTAGGCCGGCGCGACCGCGAACAACGGCTGATCGAACTCCACCGCCTCGGCGTTCTTCACCAGCACCTTCGTGATTTGCCCCGCGACCTCGGCCTTGATCTCGTTGAAGACCTTCATGGCTTCGATGAGGCACACGACCGTCGCCGGCGTGACCGTCGAACCGACGGCCACCAGCGGCGGGGCCTCCGGCTCGGCCGCGGCATAGAAAGTGCCGACCATCGGCGAGCGAATCAGAACCTCGTTCTCCGCTGCCGGACCGGCCGGCGCGGCCGCCACGCCCGGTGGTGCTGCCGTCGTCGCTGGCACACCGGCGACGATCGGCTGCCCGCGGCGCAGGAGGACGCGTCGGTCGCCCTCGCGCACCTCCAGGCGGCTGAGGTCGTTTTCGACCATCAGGGCCACCAGGTTCTTGAGGTGCTTGATGTCGACAGAAAGCTCCGTCGGGGCGCTGCCGCCGTTCCGCTCTTTCTTTTGCTCGCTCATGAGAATTCAACCGGTAGGGACGAGAGCACTTCGTATCCGGTCTCGGTGACCAGCACGTCGTCTTCGAGCCGTACGCCGCCGACGCCCGGCAAGTACACGCCGGGCTCGATCGTGATGACCATCCCGGGCTGGAGCACGTCGGCCGATGTCTTGGCGACCCGCGGCGATTCGTGGGCGACGATCCCCAGGCCGTGCCCCAGGCCGTGATTAAACTGCTTGCCATACCCGGCCTTGTGGATGATCTCGCGGGCGACCTTGTCGACGGCCTTCGCCTTGATCCCGGGCCGCACAGCTTCGAGCGCCCGGTCGTGCGCCGCGCGCACCACGTCGAACACCGCACGCATTTGCGCCGAAAGCGTGCCCAGCCACACGACCCGCGTCAGGTCGCTGCCGTACCAGTCGACGCGGGCGCCCCAGTCGATCAGCAGCAACTGGTTCTCCGCCAGCTTGACGTCGCCGGGCTCGTAGTGCGGGAGCGAGGAATTGGCGCCGACGGCGACGATCGCGGGGAATGTCTCGCCCTGGGCGCCGAGCTTCTGCATCTCGTACGCGAGCTGGGCGGCGATCTCACGCTCCGTCTGCCCCGGCCGCAGCCACGCCCGCACGCTCTGGAACGCCTGTTCCGCAACACGGATCGCCGCCCGCAGCTTCTCGACCTCGTCGGCGTCCTTGCGCGCCCGATGCGGCGTCACCAGGCTTTCCGTGGGCACGAGCTTGATCGGGCCGGCCAGTTTCCTGAGCGCGTCGTAATCGCCGACGGTCATGTGGTCGCGGTTGAAGCCGACCCGCTTGGCTTTGGCCCGTTTCAGCTCCTTGACTGTCTCCTCTGGCTTGCGCTTCTTGCGCAGGACCTTGCGAGCGAACGGGGCCTCGCGGTCGGCCGCTTCGTCGAACCGGCCGTCGGTCAGCAGCACGACGGCCCGCGGCGTGAGCAGTACCGAGCCGTCCTCGCCCGTGAACCCGGTCAGCCAGTACTGGTCCATCCGGTCCTGGATGAGGTAGGCGTCCAGCTTACGCCCGGCCATCTCCTCGCGCAACTTCTTTATGCGTATGGAGTAATGTCCGGGTGCGGTCTTGGCGGTCTTGCTCATGGTTTCTCCGAACTCCACACGCTGCTGCCTGCCGCGCACTGTAGCCGGCCACTCTACCCACTTTCGTGCCGGGCCGCCAGAGCCGCCCAGCGGCAATGCCCCGCAGGCCGCGAACTGCGTCGTCAGCGCGGCCCCACCGCTACGCGAAACGTGCGTATCTCGTACGGCTTGAACTCGGCCGTCAGCGTGCGCCCGGCGATGGTCACCCGTCCGGCACCGGGCAGATCGCGCTCCAGCAGATCCGCTTCGCTGACACTCTGCCCCTCGAAGCCGAGCCGGAACGTGGCGGCGACCGGCTTGCCCGCACACTCGTAGGCGCGCAGAACGATGTCATCGCCGTCTTCCGCCCGCTTCATGGCCGTGACGATGACGTTGGTCGGCTCGACGGAGCAGCCCGACCACGCGCGGGCATGTTCGCGCTCATCCGCCGCGGTCAGCACCAGCGCCTGCATCGGCTCGTTGAATTCCCACGCCGCGCGGACAACCGCGGCCTTGTCGAGCGGGCCGTCGTGCGGGACGGCCGCGTAACGCATGTGATGCGTGCCGACGTCCGGCTCGGGATCGGGGTCGTAGCTGCTACGCAGGAGCGTCAGCCGGATCACGCCGTCCTTGACATCATGGCCGTGCTTGCAGTCGTTAAGCACGGCGACGCCGCGCTCGGGCGTGCTGAGGTCGCACCACTTGAGGGCGACATTCTCGTGCCCGTCATTCGGGCGAGACACGTCGCCGAAGGGAATCTCGTAGGTCGCGGTATCGGCGGAGAGGCCGATGGCGAACGCGGCCTTGAGCATGTCGCCGCCGTACTTGGCGTTGCCGACCTGCTTCCACTCGACGGTCGTTTCGTAATCGACGCGGCCGCGGCCCGGGTAGGTGAGCGCGTCCTGCGTGATGCGGGACTTGTCGAATTCGTAGACGGTACGCTCGCGGTGCCGCACGGGGCCGGTCTCGACCATCTCGGTGGAGACGGGCTGGTCGAGCGCGGTGGTCTTGTCGATCGGGCCGATTTGCCAGGCGCTCATACCCCGCGGCGTTTCGTGCAGGATTTGCAGGTGGGCCTGGAGGGGGGCGGGCGGCGGCATACTCGCGGGCCTGCGGACAGGCGGAGGCGACGGCAGCGCACGCACGCCGAAGACCTTGAAGCCGCAGCCGGGAACGCCGCGGGCGAGGAAGCAGACGCGCGCGGTCGTGGTGTCGCCGTCGGTATGCTTGGTCAGCACTTGTGTGGGCACGTCGCCGTCTGAATCTGTGAGCTGCGCGCCGGCGGTGCCGGCGGGCAGCGCGAGTGTCGCCTCGGCGGGCTCGGTGCGCGTCCAAGCCAGCGGATTGAACACGGCGATGCGAATCTCGGTCGCGCTGCCCGGCGCACGGCCGAGCAGGGCGCGCTGGCTCCGCTGCCGAATCTCCTGGCCGCGCTTCAATAGCTTCTCGTACATTTCGGCGCTGTAGAGCGACGAGGCGTGCACGAACGAGCCGCAGATCGTGTCGTGGTGGTGGTTCCACAGCAAGTCGTGCCAAAGCTGCTCGAGTTCGTCACGCGGGTACGCCCTGCCGTTCGCCGCGGCCAGGGCGGCAAAGACCTCCGCCGACACCAGCAGCGACTCGCTGTCGCGGTTGTACCGCTTGATCCGGCTGTGCGAGGTGTAGCAGCCCTCGAACTCGGGATTCAGCTCCTCGCGCACCGTCGGCACGTGCAGGCGATCGGCCTGCGCGTACAGCCGGTCAAAAAACGCTCCGAGCGTGGAGAACTTGATCTGCGGCCAAGGCTTGTAGTCGCGCATCGCGAGAGCGGCCTGAATGTTCTCGCGCGTCGGCCCGCCGCCGTGGTTGCCGACACCGTAGACCATCAGGTGATCGCGCGCGCCCGTCTTGGCCGCGAATTGCGCAACCTCGCGCACCTTGTCATCCGTGACGACATCGTTATACCACCCGCCGCTCGGCGTCTCGTTGAACGCCAGCACTTTCGACCCGTCCGGACCTTCCCACCAAAACAGCGGGTTCTGGTGGATTGGCCGGTCCACGCTGCCCCCGCCGCCGCGGCAGAAGTAGTAGGAGCGGATGCCGGCTTTCCGGAGAATCTGCGGCATGGTCCACGGATGCCCGAACGTGTCCGGCTCCCAGCCGTCGGTGCACATCCGGCCAAACTTCTGCTGGAAATAGCGCTGGGCATAGAGAAAGTGCCGCACGTGCGACTCGGGCGAGATCATGTTGAGGTCGCCCTCGCACCAGCGCCCGCCGACGATTTCCCACCGGCCTTCCTTGACGCGCTGTTGAATCTGCTTGAACAACTCCGGGTGATGCTGCTCCGTCGCCAGGTACAGCGCCGCAGTGCTCTGGGAGAAAGTGAAGTCGGGGTACTCGTCCATGAACTTGGTCGCCTGCCCGAACGTCTGCGGGATGATCTGGTTCACCGTCTCGTCCCAGCTCCACAGCCATTGCAGGTCGATATGGGCGTGCCCGACGAGGTGGCCGGTGAAACGCTGCCAATACTCGTGCAGCGGGGCCAGGCGCGCGTGCGCCCGCGCTAAGGAGGCGAGGTACTTGTCGGCGTCCTTCGCGGCGTACGCCGCGGAGTCCTCGTCGGCGGCCGCGGCGCCGAGATCGACCGCCGGCACATCGTCGGCCGCAGTGGCGAGCTTGGCGAAATCGCGGGCGAGGTCGAGCTGGAAGCGGAAGCGGTCATGCGCGGCCCGTAGCTCACTTTCGCGCTTCGCGCGGGCCAGGAATTCTGCGACCGCCTTGTCGGTTAGCGTCCCCTCGCGCGGCGTCGTCGAAATCCAGAGGTCGCGGCTGTATCCCTCGCATTGCCGCAGCGTGGGCTGCGGAGCCGGGCCGCGTTCGTAAACCGAGTGCACGGTCTGGCCGTCGCGTGTGACGCGGATGTTGGCGAGGAACTGGACGTACCGCCCGGGTTGGTCGCCCTCGAACACCACCGTCCAGCGCTGCACCGCGCAGCCCGCCAGCGGCGACAGGTCGAAACGGCGGTGATACCACTGGTCGCGGGCCGGATCGAGCGGCTCCGCGCCGTGCAGACGCAGGCCGTTCTGGTCCTTCAAGCCGCATTCGCGCAGTGCGGACTTCGCCGGATGCCCCGGCGGCGCCTCGCACGACGCTAGGTCCGCGTCCAACCCGCCGTTGAGCGACGGGTTCAGCGCCGGCAGCAGGATGTCATACTCAACCTGGTCGCCGGCGGCGATCGTGTATGCGGCGTCGGAAATCTGGACGTACGCGTACCAGTTGCCCGGGCCCGTGACGATGTTCTCCGCGGAGACCATCAGGCATGTGTCGTCCTGGCCGGCGCAAACCAACGCGGTATGGGCCAGCAGCAAGCAGCCGGCGAGCAGAGCGCGGCGTGCAGGCGCGGTCGACCTCATGGCGGACTCCAGCGTCGCAGCCCTAAAACGGCGGATACGCCGCGGGGAACCGGAGTAGCATCCAGCGCTCCTCGTACTGCTTCCACTGCGGCCAGCCCAAACGGTCGAGCAGCTTGATCCGCTTCTCGAACAGCTCCTTTTCCGGCTTGGAGTCGGCGATCTTCTTGTTAAGCAGCTTCAGCGCTCCGCCGAGCCGGCCGTGGTGCGCCTCCCGGTCGATGTGGAGCATCAGGTAATCGTCGGTCGTCGTATCGACCCATTTTTGCAGCTCGGCGAACGCCTGCTCGAACGCCCGCCAGTCGGCACTCTCGGCCTCGCCGTCCTCGTCCTCTTCCACAGAAGCCTCTACACCCGGCCGCTCGGCCGCGCCGGCTTTCTTCGCCATGTCGAATAGCGCCCGCGCCTTGCGGTGCAGCGCATCGACGAGTGCCGTCTTCTGCTTCTCCATCTCCTTGTGGACCTTGGCGGCTTCCTTGTCGTCCGGGTCGAGCTTGACGCCATAGTGGGCCGCGAGCTTCTCCTGGTCGATCTGGGCGATGACCTGGTCGGCGGCGGCGACGACGGCCGGCAGGTTTTCCAGCCGCTTTTTGCCGTCGGCACGCTTGAGCTGCTCGCTCAGCACCGGCAGGTAATCGGGGTAGTCGGCCAGCACCTCGGCCGCGATCTGGTCGAACAGCTCGCGGTGCTCCTCGGCGTGCAGCTTGGCAAGCCGGGCCACCTTCAGGTCGCGAATCGCCTCCGCGAGCTTCTCCGCTTCAGTTTTCTCATCCTTGTCCTTGTCGTCGTCCTTGTCCTTCTTCTTGCTCTCAGCCGCAGAGTCCTTGTCCTTTTCTTTCTTGTCCTTCTCCGCGAGCTTCGGCGGGACGACGTAGGTCACCGGGAACCCGCCCGGACGGTGGCCTTCGCCCAGCAGTTTGGTGTCGCCGGCTTCGAACGTCACCGTACCCAGCAGCAGGTCGCCGGCCTGGGCCGCCTTGGGCAGCTTGTCCGCCGGCGGGCCGGCGATGAAGAGGACGGCGCGGCCCCCCTTCTCCAGCGTCCGCGCGCTGAACTTCGGCTCGCCGGCAATTACGTCGTCGGGGTCGGCGAAGAAGCTCAGGTGGATCGCCGAGCCGAGCGCGTGATCCAGCATGAGCGGCATGTCCTTGAGCTTCTCGATGAGCGCCGGGTCGTCGTGCCGGACGTGGAACCGCAGCACGTAGTCGCCCTTGGCGAGCTTGAGCGGCTTCGGATCGCGGTTGCCGGTCGCGATGAGGCGTTTGGCCGAGTCGAAAAGCATCCAGTTCATCGACTCCCACGATTCGTCGTACTCTTCGATATTCATCAGCGGGACGTGCGGCGTGACCTTGCCTTCTTCTTCCATCTTGAAGTCGTAGGTCAGCACGAGCTCGTGGATCTGCCGGTCCTCGGGCAGCAGGTCGCGCTGCCCGTCCAGCGGACGAAGATCGGCCTTGGCGGGCCGCAGCATCTGGCGGAGCGTCTCGAATGAGCCCTTGGGGCCGACGCGCTCGCGGCCGAGCGGCGCGGCCACGTACATGCGCGTCGTCAGCTCGCCGCCCTCCAGCGTGAGCTGCTCGCGGTCGGGCACGAGGCCGTGGAACGTCAGCTCGACCTCCAGGTCGGTCGATCCGAGGCTGGACCAGAACTGGGCGAGGCACAGCTCGAGCGTGCGGTTGCCCGTCACCTTGAAGCTGCGGACTTCCTCGCCCTCCGGCCCGATCGTGACGCGCTGGTCCAGCTCGTTGTCCTTGTAGCTGGCGCCGGGCAGGAGTTGCACAGCCTGCAGCCAGAACAGCCGCGCGTTGTCGCTGTCGAGCCGGCGGAGATGCACGTCGGCCCAGGTAGCGCCGTCGGGCACCACGAAGAAGCGCCGCTCGATCTGCCCCGGCTCGTAACGCAGCGTTTCCTGCCACTTGTGCTCGTCGCCCTCCGGCAGCGCCTGGGGGCGGATCACCGTGATCGGCAACCGGAAAATCGGCCCGCGCTCGGGGCTGGCGGCGTCGTAGCCGTCGACCTCGGCATAGTGCACGCCGACGGGCAGCTTGGTGGGATCGACGCGGAGGTCGATGCGGCGTCCGCCGTGCATGAGCAGCAGGTGGTCGGCGCATTGGACCCATTCCGCCGTGCTTTCCAGCGTGCAGCGCAGCTCGAAGTCGACCTTCGCGCGGTTGTCGGCGTCCTCGTGAAAGACCGGCGTAACGGTTACACGCGCGTCGAGCGGGCGATCAACCTCGTACGGCTCGCGCAGGTAGATGCCGCGGGCGTTGTCGCGGCCGGGCACGCGGACCTCGAAGCGCAGGTCCTGGTCCGCATACTGGGCGAACTGCCTTGCGTATTCGTACGCCTTGTCGATCTGCACGAGCCCGCGCCCCAGCGCGAAGATCTCGGCGCCGGAAACGGGGGCGGCGGTGTTCTCGATCGCGCGGCGCACGCGGTGCGGCGTGTAGGCGACGCCCTCCGCCTTCAGGCCGGAAAGCAGCAGGGCGATGTTGCCGCAGGCGTTGGGCGAGGCCATCGAGGTGCCGTTCATCTGGGCGTTGCGCTGCAGGGACCAGTTGGGAACGGGGGCGATGGCGCCGCCCGGGGCGCTGAACTTGACGCCCAGGTCGCCGTCGTACGTCGGCCCGCGCGACGACCAGGTGTACTCCATGGGCGGCATGGACTTGCGCAGCGCGTACTGCATCGTCATCATCTCGGGCGAGAGGTAGGCACCGATGCCGAGCATCGCGCCCGTGGTGGCCCCCGGCGCGCCGGCCGTCGAGAGCGCCGGCCCCTCGTTGCCCGCGCTGCTGACGAAGATGACGCCGTGCTTGTTGACCAACTCGGAGTAGATTTTCGCCAGACGGCCGCGATCGGGGTCCGCCGGCGGGCCGCCGAAGCTCATGTTGATCAGGTCGCACTTGTCTTGCAGAACGGCGACGGCCCCGCGCACCTCGCCCGTGCCCGTCGAGGTCGAGCCGATCCGCGTGTCGCCGATCTTGACCGCGACAAGCTGGGCCCCGGGGGCGACGCCGTTCAGCTCCGGCTCGTCCGGGAAATACGCCGCGACGATGCCCGCCACGTGCGTGCCGTGCGAGCCCGCGTCGCAGACGACCGACAGCAGATTGCCATCGTCATAGACGTTGACCGCGTAGTTCATGAGGTCTTCGCGGCCAAACGTCGAATACTGGCGTTCGAGCCGGTAGTCGGTCATCAGCTTCTCGTCGGCGAAGTCGCCGTTCTCGTTCGTGTCGATCGCGGCTCGCCAGACGGTGCCATCCTGAAAGACGACGCAGTCGAAGATCGGGCCAGGATCGTCGTACTTCTCCTGCATGGCCTTGAGCTGCTCCAGGCGGGCCTCGATCTCGTCGCGCGCCTTCTTCTCGTCCTTCGAAGGTGTGGCGTGCGCGGTGTCCCACTCGCTCAGTTCGCGCTCGAGCGTGGTTGCCGCGGCCCGCTGCTCCTCGTCCCACTTCTTGCGCCGCTTCTCGACCAGCCGCTTGACCAGCTCGCCGGGATACAGCTCGTAGGCGCGCTTCAGGCCGAGGTGGTACAGGCCGGACGGATTGTTCCAGTCGGGATTGACCTTCAGCTTGCGGCCCGACAGGCCGACCAGCATGCCGTCGCTGGCTTCCTTGACGGTCGACGTGTCGACATCCCCGCTACCGGAGCCGTCGACGATGTCGACGATCTTGGGCTGGCCGTCGCTCGTGACCTGGAGGCCGGGGGCGCCGGGGTCCACGCCCGTGTCGAAGATCGCAACCACCACGCCGCGGCCGTCGTAGGCGGGATGGTCGTGCAGGAACCGGGCCGCCCCGGTTTCCTCCTTGGGCAGGATGCCGTAGCCGGGGAAGTCGGCGCGTGGCGGGGTTTGGGCGAGCGCGCTGAGGGCGGCCGCGCTGAGCACAGTGAGGATGAGCAGGCTTTTCATATGAACCTCGTTTGGGAAGGACGCTCGCGCCGGCCGGGTCTCCGTTTGGTCGGCGCAACAACCGATGTTACCATTGTGGCTGTCCCTTTCCACGGCGTTGTACGCCGCGGCCGACAACATTAGACAGGAAGGGCGAAGCTCCCGCTGAGCCGCGCGGAGGACAGGACGGCTCGGCCGGAGCCTCGCCCTCCCGCACTGCGGACCGGCGAGTAATGGCGTAGGAGCATGTTGTGAAGGTCATCAACGTCTGCGGGGCGCGCCCCAACTTCATGAAGATCGCGCCGCTGATGCGCGCCTTCCGGGCTCGCCCCGGGATCGAGCCCTGCCTCGTGCATACCGGGCAACACTATGACGACACGATGAGCAAGGCGTTTTTCGACGACCTGCACATCCCCCGGCCCGACATCAACCTCGAGGTCGGCAGCGCCTCGCACGCGATCCAGACCGCCCACATCATGGAGCGTTTCGAGCCCGTCGTGCTGGCTCAAAAGCCCGACGCCGTCCTGGTCGTCGGCGACGTCAATTCGACCATCGCCTGCGGGCTCGTCGCCGCCAAGCTGCTCGTGCCCCTGGTCCACGTCGAGGCCGGCCTGCGGAGCTTCGACCGCACGATGCCGGAGGAGGTCAACCGCGTCCTGACCGATGCAATCAGCGAGCTGCTCTTTGTGACCGAGCCGGCCGGCGTCCGCAACCTCGAACGCGAGGGCATCGACCCCTCGAAAATCCACGTCGTCGGAAACGTGATGATCGACACCCTCCTGGCCCACCGCGAATTGGCCGAGAAATCCGACGTGCTCGAACGCCTCAAGCTGACGCCGCAGACCTACGGCGTCCTGACTCTGCACCGTCCGGCCAACGTCGACGACCCGCGGGTACTGGCCGGCATTTTGGACGCACTCGAAGAGATCCAGCGCACGACGCCGCTCGTGTTCCCCGTGCATCCCCGCACGCGCGGCAACCTGGAGCGGACGGGACTGGCGGCGCGCCTGCAGGCCATGCCGCACATGATCCTGACCGAGCCGCTCGGCTATCTCGACTTCCTCAAGCTCATGAGCCGCGCCGCGGTCGTGCTCACCGACTCCGGCGGCATACAGGAAGAGACCACCGTGCTCGGCGTGCCGTGCCTGACGCTGCGCGCCAACACCGAGCGGCCCATCACCGTCGAGCAGGGCACCAACCAGGTCGTCGGCATGTCCCCCATCGAGATCCTCAAAGCGTATCGGCGGATTCGCGCCGGCCGCATCCAGCCGCGCGTCCCCAACCTGTGGGACGGCAAAGCCGCCGAGCGCATCGCGGAAATCCTGCTCCGCTGGCACGCCCAGCGCGGCAGCTAGCGCCAGTCCGGCCTGCGGTAACGGGGTGTGACTTTTCTTTGTGGGTGCGGAGAGGTCTGCGGGCGCGCAGCGGGGGCGCGGAAGGCGGCCAGAACCCGCAATTCCGGCGAGAAGCGCGGTGCGGATCGCGGCCGCGCGAGGGCGCGGGCCGCTACGTGGTGGGCGCCGTGCGGGTCCGGAATCGGAATGTGTTTTGGTGTCCCCTGTCCACAGGGTGGGCCGCGTTGTGCAGGCGACGACGACGTGTCACCAGGCAATGGCCAATCGTCGGCCAACGGGGGCCGAACGAATCGCGTCACGGACAGCGCGGGCAACATGGGGATGGCAAAGGCCGCGGGAAACTCGGGAGGTAGGGACCGAGGGACCGAGGGACCCAGGGACCCAGGGGCGGCGGGTTGCCGGATTTGGCCGGCGTGAGCGACGCCGGCGCCGTTGTGGGGGGCAACGGGGGTCGTCAGGCGAGCGCGGCAAGTCACCCATCCGGGTCAATCGCGGCTTGCTAGGCCGAACGAGACCGCGTCGCGGACAACGACTATTCACTTGTAAAAGACGGGACGCT
>Ga0182017_10000453_pt1 | contig 32350 bp, 25 predicted proteins | sample 712E3DmetaG_FD_120492 | JGI IMG/M metagenome (GOLD analysis project Ga0182017, IMG submission 120492) | Permafrost microbial communities from Stordalen Mire, Sweden - 712E3D metaG | ecosystem: Environmental > Terrestrial > Soil > Wetlands > Permafrost | place: Sweden: Stordalen | collected... | reverse complement strand
CTTGTTGTTGGAGTTGATTTGGATGGTTCCAAAGGTGTTGTTATGATTAAACTCGATTCACTCAATAATAAAATTAAAAAGACGATTTATCCGGGTAATTACATTCGACTTGTTCGGCAAACGAAAACGGGCACATTCCTTTGCGCAGGCAATGATACAATAAAAGAAGCAGATACGATGGGAACTTTTATTTGGAAGGCATATTTAAAAACAAATCCTGCTACTAATAAGCATATGTGGAAAGTAGTTCGCCTTGACAATGGAAATATTTTTCTTGCTGCTGGATATGGAGCATTGCTTGCCGAGATCAACCCACAAGGTACTATCGTTCGAACAATTGGCGCCGCCCCACAACCTGCGGGGGTTAATCCGTTTTTTTATGCGAATTTTCAAATATTAACAAATGGCGATTATGTTGTGGCAAATTGGGAGAACCATGGTCCAGGTCACGGTAATGCAGGAATCGAATTGCTTGAATTTAACTCGAGTGGCGAAATTGTTTGGAAATGGAATAAATCTTCGATAATATCATCATTACAAGGTATTATGATTTTAGATAGCTTAAATACATCATTGCTTTATGATGATAGGAATGGAGTAATGATGCCCCTTAGTCCTGGCGTGGAGACCATCAAATCGTCTAATCAAAATCTTGGAATAAGGTCTGTAAATTTTAATAGTATAAATGAAATTTATACTATTTCCGGAAAAAGAATATCCCAAAGTATTAAAACGACAAATGCACGACCTTTTGGAATTTATATTGAACGCGCATCGGATGGAATTTTAGTAAGAAGATTGGGCAACCGGATAAATTAAATTACCTTCCTTAAAACCTTAGGCAATGCCGGGTAAAATCCTTCCTCCGCGCCTCCGCCCCTTACGGGGCTGGGGCGCTTGTCGTTTTCTCCCTTGGTTTTAGGAAAATATCTGCGCAAGAGTCGGAAGGTGGATGGAGACAAAGCAATAGAGCTCACGTTGAACGAGGCTTTGCAGGCGGCATTAGGGGTTAAGACTATACATTTCATGCCGCCTTTTTGGTATAAGGTCGAATTTCGCTTTCAATCCGGCGAAGGGATTTATCTTTTTCATTTTCCAAATCAAATCTAGTTTGCAAATTAAGCCAAAATTGAGGAGACGTTCCGAAAAATCGGGATAATCTAAGCGCAGTATCCGCCGTTACTGAACGTTTGCAATGCACTATTTCATTAATTCTTCGAGGCGGCACTCGCAGCTCCAAGGCCACCCGGTACTGACTCAAATCCATTGGCTTCATGAATTCTTCCAGCAGAATTTCACCCGGATGGATAGTAGGTATCTTTGTTTTTTCCATATCTGCGTTCTTTCCTTTAATGATAATCGACAATCTCAACATTATTCGCATTCCCCTGAATCCATTCTCTTTAACAAATATGTGAAATTAATTTTTAGGGTCTAATTGAGGTATTGCTTGAAAGGTTCTTATTCCACCCATTCAGTATCGAAAAGTCTTCGTCCATGAAGGATTCCAATAATCGCAACTTTATTCTCATTGAGGATTTTATAAAAAATTCGATAGCTGAATACTCTTAGTTCCCTGAACTTATCATCATGTATTTCGGAAATAATTTTCCCAATCCTTATGTTTTCTTTCAGCCTGCGCGTTTCCTTGATCATGAGCTGCACAACTCGCCGCGCTTGAAAGGTGGAATCCTTTTCAATAAATGCGGCGATTTCCTCAATGTGCTCATAGGCTTTGACGGACCAAACTATTTCAGCCATTTAGACAACCTGCTTTCAACCTCCTCGTGATTCATGAATTTACCGTCATCAATATCCTTTTCTCCTTGCTCAATGCATTGAAGCACGTAAAGATGATATTGAATGTCATCATACGTAGACTCTTCCGGCATTTTTTCTATGACTTTTTGAACTCTTTCTTTTACTGTCATATGCAACTCCTTTGAACAATATTTGGTTTTTAATATACTTCAATTTCCATGGGATTTAATGCCGTAATTTTCGGAAACAGTATAAGCGAAGAGGCAAAGGCTGGGTTCTCCTACCGAATATTGCATGAGGATTGTCTCAAAAAACTCGATAATAAAAATAACCATAGGGAACCTTGAAAATAAGGTATTTTGCAATTGCATCCAAATGATTATCGATTTTATCAGAAAGGTAAAAAATGGCTTCTACGGTTAAAAAGGGCATTTGGTTGACGACGATAATTGCCTGTCTTTTCGGTAGCGCTGAAGCCGCTGCCAAGCCTATGGTTGCTCTTGACTGCTACCATAACAATGAAACCCCTCCGCATTATACTTGGGGTAAAACCGATATAAATAATTTTTCCCAATTTGCCGGCATAATTAAAAGTCTTGGTGGTGATACCATGAGTATTCATACCGCCCTGGACTCGTCGGCATTGGCAAATGTCAATGTTTTAATCATTGTAGACCCGGATACAACCACGGAAAATCAAAACCCCAAGTATATAAGCTCGGCGGAAACAACGGCTGTGGACCGATGGGTCCAAAGGGGAGGCATTTTAATGCTGTTGGCAAACGATTCGGCCGAATGCGAATTCACGCACCTCAATCAATTATCATCACAGTTCGGCATTCATTTCAACGGGGATGTCTACGGCGGAGGTTATGATTTCACGAATCTCCCGAACCATCCTTTTTTTACGGGATGTACAACGCTTCATATAAAAGGTATTTCTACGTTTACCATAACTTCGCCTGCTCAATCCATGTTGACCGTAAACTCAAAAATTTTGATGGTAACGGCAACAAAGGGAAAGGGAACGGTATTTGCGTTAGGGGATCCTTGGCTTTTAAATGAATACATTAACACCGGCGACAATAAAAAATGCGGCACGAATGTAATGCAATGGCTGTTCGCGCGTATTCCCGGTAATGTACAGGCAACGTCGCCAAATACTTTTAATAGATCGAATAATTCTTACAAGGGAAAAGTAACTTATCTTTATTCCGTCAACGGAGAAGCAATCGGCGCGGTTACTCGTCAAAGCGCCAGGGAAATTGTCTGTACTTCCGTTTCCGGCGAAGTTACATCAAAAGCGCTTATTAAAAAATAGGCCTACAGCGCACGCCAAAGGTTGACCTGCATGACAGGGGTAACTCCGGAACTTACGCCGGGAAAACATCCCCGGCAAGCCGATCAAAAGAGGGGCCGAGGGAAGCGCGGATGGAGACCAAACCCGTATTCTTCGGATTTAAAACCACGGTACTTGCCCTTCATGGGGGCACATAGTATTTTAGCGACGCTTTTTTAAACCATACGAAATTTTACGGCAGTTGCCCGCTATTGACCCGTTTAACCCGCGTTGTACACTGCTTTCATCCTTCCTTTGATACCCTGTATCATGAGGAATCCTTTTTCTTCCGGTAAATCCGGGTCGGCAAAGAGAGTTTCATGAATCCTCGTTTCATTCGTAATATCGCCATTATCGCCCACGTGGACCACGGCAAAACCACGCTGGTGGACCAGTTGTTCAAGCAAAGCGGCATGTGGCGCGACAATCAGGTGGTCGCCGAACGGCTCATGGATTCCATGGATCTGGAGCGCGAGCGCGGCATCACCATTTCGGCTAAAAACGGCTCCTTCAAGTACAAAAGCCATTTGATAAACATCATCGACACGCCCGGCCACGCCGATTTCGGCGGCCAGGTGGAACGGGTGCTTAAAATGGCCGACGGCGCGCTGCTGCTGGTGGACGCCCAGGAAGGGCCCATGCCGCAGACGTATTTCGTGCTCAAAAAAGCTCTGGCCCTGGCGCTGCCCGTCATCGTGGTCGTCAACAAGATCGACAAGCCCGCGGCCCGGCCCATCTGGACGGTCAACCATGTGTTCGATTTGTTCGTCAAGCTCGAGGCGCCCGATCACGTGCTGGATTTCCCGGTCGTCTACGCCTCCGCCAAGGACGGCTACGCCCGCAATGATCCCGACGACGACTGCATGACCCTGGAGCCGCTCTACGCGAAAATCCTGTCGCACATTCCGCCGCCCAAGGGCGACCCCGACGCTCCTTTACAGATGCTTATCAGCTCCATCGACTATTCGCCCTATCTGGGCCGCCTGGGCATCGGCAAGATCACCGCCGGCACCCTGAATATCAACAAGGACATCGCCGTGGCGCTGCGCGACGGTACCCTGGTCCCCGCGCGCATCACCAAGGTATATCGCTTCGAGGGCGTGGTTAAAGTACCCACCGAAACCGCTTCGGTGGGCGAAGTCGTGGCCGTGGCGGGCATGGAAGAGGTGACCGTGGGCGTCACCTTCACCGACCCCGAACATCCCAATCCCCTGCCGCCCACGGCAATCGACCCACCCACGATTTCCATGAACTTCATTCCCAACGATTCGCCGTTCGCTGGCACCGAGGGGCAGTTCGTCACCTCGCGCCATATTCAGGACCGCCTGCAGCGCGAGATGCTCTCCGACGTGGCGCTGAAGGTCGAACCGCTCACCGACGTGGTCGGCAACAAGGTGTCGGGCCGTGGAGAATTGCATTTGTCAATACTTATCGAGCGCATGCGCCGCGAAGGCTACGAATTCCAGGTCACCCGTCCGCAGGTTATCATGAAGGAAGAAGGCGGGAAAACGCTTGAGCCTTTTGAGGAACTCACCGTTGACGTTGACGAACAATATGTCGGCGCGGTCATCGAAAAACTGGGCCGCCGCAAGGGTCAAATGCTCAGCATGGACCAACGCGCGGGCATGACGCGCCTGGTCTTTAAAATACCCACGCGCGGGCTTTTGGGATATAGGTCTGAATTCATGACCGACACCAAGGGCATGGGCACCATGAATTACGTTTTTTCGGAATACGGACCCCACGCGGGAGAGCTGCGCACGCGCACCAACGGCGTCATGATAACCAAGGACCCCTGCACGACCGTCGCGTTCGCCTTATGGCATTTGCAGGACCGGGGAGTGTTGTTCCTGCCTCCGCAGATCAAGGTGTATCGCGGCCAAATCGTGGGCGAACACGCGCGTGAAAACGACCTTACCGTCAACCCCGGCAAGGAAAAGAAACTTTCCAACATGCGCTCCTCCGGCGCCGACGAGGCGGCGGTGCTCACGCCGCACCGCAAAATGTCCCTCGAGGACTGCATCGCCTACATCAACGACGACGAACTCGTGGAAGTGACGCCGCTTTCCATACGGTTGCGTAAAAGGGCCGCCCGGTAAAATCCATCCGATATTTTTAAAGGTTGATTTTCGTAACGAACGCCGCAAAAAGCCCCTCTCTATGCGGAGAGGGGCGCCGAAGGCGGGGTGAGGTCCGCTCGTAGAGGCTTTTTATACCTTCCCATCGAACCGCACTCCAACTATTTTCCTTGCATGCAATTCACCGACGAACAGGAAACGATTTTTTCCAGCAGCGGCGATATTAAAATCAACGCCGTGGCCGGAAGCGGCAAAACCACCGTGCTCGTCGAGTACGCGAAACGCAGACGTACCGCGGGCCGCGTCCTGTACCTTGCCTTCAACCGTTCGGTACGGCTTGAGGCGCAAAACCGCTTTGCCCGCGAAGGCGTCGCCAACGTCGACGTGCAAACCGCGCATTCGCTGGCGTTCCGGCGAATCGCCGGCCCCCTGGGATATAAAGTATCAAGCGGTTACCGTATCCACGAAATAGCCTCGATCCTTGACATCCGGCCCGTCGGCAAAGACCCGCTCTCCGCGTATCTCATCGCCCACCATATTCTCAAAATGACCGCGCTTTTTTGCAACAGCACGGTCCGTAAGGTCCAGGAACTTGACTATAGCGCAACGCTTGCGGACCCGCAGGCCAAGGCGGCGGCCAGGCGTTACCACGACCACATTGAAAAGGGAACGCGGCTGTTCCTGGCGAAAATGGACAAAAAGGAAATAGCCGCCACCCACGATTTCTACCTGAAAAAGTTCCAGCTTTCCCAACCCAGGCTCGGCTACGACGTCATTCTGTTCGACGAAGGGCAGGACGCCTCGGCGGTGATGCTCGACGTGTTCCTCTCACAGCCCGCCTTGAAGGTCATTGTAGGCGACGTGTTCCAGCAGATTTACGGATGGCGCTACGCGGTCAATGCCCTTAAAAACGTGCACTTCACCCAACACTCCCTCACCACCAGCTTCCGATTCAACGATCATATTGCCGGGCTTGCCATGGAATGCCTGCGGTGGAAGGAGCATCTGGGGGAAAACGTATCGCTTACCATACGCGGCGTGGGCGCGAATAAAAAAATAAAATCACGAGCGACGATAGCCCGGTCCAATCTGGCGCTCTTGAAAAACGCGATCGACGCCGTACAACACGACCGTTCCATGAAAAAGCTCTATTTCGAAGGAAACATCAAATCCTACACCTACGCCGCCGAGGGCGCGTCGATTTACGACGTGCTCAATTTGTATCAGGACAAAAAGGACTATGTCCGCGACCCGCTCATCGCCTCCATGGGCAGCTACGCGCAATTGAGCGACTACGCGGAAACCTCGGAAGACATGGAACTGCGCATGCTCATCGACATCGTCAACGCCTACGGGGCGCAGATTCCCGCGCTGCTTAAAAAAGTCACATCGCTCCACGTGGACGATGACAAGCGGGACGAGGCGGACATGATCTTTTCCACGCTGCACCGCTGCAAAGGCATGGAATACGACAGCGTGACCCTCACCGAGGATTTCATCAATGAAGACCGAGTAAAAAAGCTGTTGGCTGGACAAAAAGAAAACGCCGTGGACCGCCAAAAGCTTTCGGAGGAAATAAACCTGGCGTACGTGGCCGTGACCCGTTCGAAAAACTTTCTCGATTTCCCGGATGCGATGTTTCCCAACGCCGATAAAAATAATTTTACAAAATCAAAATCGCCCGTTCCCATTCCTAAAAAATCCGCCCGGAAAAAGTCCTGGTCCCTTCCCGACCACCGTAAAAAATTCGCCAAGGCCTACGCTCCCTGGACCTCCGATGAAGACGAGGATCTGCGGAAGTTTTTCATTATAAAAGGAATGTCCTTGGTTGAAATAGCCCGCCATTTCGACAGAAACATCGGCGCGATTCGCGCGCGGCTGAAGAAAATGGGGCTAGCGGATTAGTGTATGTAGCTGAATTAGCTACGCGAGCCGCGTAGATAATTCCTGCCTACAGACACTTATGCCGCAAAGCCGCTGAATATCAATTTTCCGGCTTTGCCGGCTTAGAAACTATGGCAAAAAAGATACTATAAATTCCGATAAATCTCTTTCCTATCGCCGATTGAAACAACCAAAACGATCAGAACTTTATCATATATTTGATAGACAACACGGTAGTTGGCCACTCTGATTCTATACAGATTATCCAGGCCCTTGAGTTTTTTACACCCTTGCGGACGCGGGTTTTTCCCTAATGCATCTATAGCGTATGCAATAGGATGAGCTCTTTCTTTTGGGAGTTTGTAAAGAACTTTCAACGCCGAATTCTTAAATTGGATGACGTAGGGCATGGTTTGAAGCTTACAGGCCGAATTTCTTTTTTACTTCATCCCATGGCACGACTTTGTCTTTTCCTGATTTTATTTCTTTTAAAGCGTTAATGGCGTCTTTAACGTCTTGTTCATCCTCCAGACATTCTAATTCCTCAAGAAATTCCATGTCCTTCATCGAAACAAGAGCCGCAACATCCTTTCCATGTCTTTGGAGCGATACACGCTCTCCGGCATACACAACACGGTTTAAGGTTTCAGCTATTTCATTTTTAAATTCACTCACCGGCATGTGTACCATGGTAACCTCTCACGAAAAATAATTTTACGTATAATGGTAATTATAACTATTATACGAATAATTCGCAACTATTATTTCAATTTCCTTTAAAAACACAAAACCGTATAAGCTTTCGTTTGATTTTTCCCTTTTTTTATAGTATACTATATATGAACAATTGTTCATATGTTCATAGATACATTTTTAAAGAGAGAAGAAACATGGCGGGTACGAAGACAAAGCAGGGAGTAAAAAAGACCGAATGCGGTACGCACGTCATTCACATAGATCTTGTCCGTAAAGCGGAAAAATCCCTCCCCCGCGAGGAAACGCTCTATGAGTTGGCGGATTTTTTTAAAATTTTCGGCGACAGCACAAGGATCAAAATTTTATGGACATTGTTTATCTCGCCCATGTGCGTCTGCGACATGTGCGCGGCGCTGGGCATGGAGCAATCGGCAATATCGCACCAATTGAGGATACTCAAGCAATCAAGGTTGGTCAAATATCGCCGTGACGGAAAAGTAATGTACTATTCGCTCGACGACGATCATGTGAAAGGCATTATCAATTTGGCGTTGGAACACGTGAAGGAATCATGAATACCTATACCTTAAAAAACCTCGATTGCGCCAACTGCGCGCTTAAAATCGAAACCCATCTCAAATCCCTTCCGGGGGTGTCCTATGCGTCGGTGGATTTTTCGACGCTTACTTTGCAAATCGACACAAACGACTTCAATACCGTTGAAAAAGCGATTCACCATATTGAACCGTCCGTGGAATTGATGCCCGGTGGACCGCTTTCGGAAGCGGCTGCCGCCAAAAGTGAAATCAATCATGGTATGGAAATTTCAATAATTATAGTATCGTCAATCCTTACAATAACGGGATTTTTCTTTCATCGGACTTTTCATGACACTCCGTATCACTTTCTTGAGTTTATCGTTATCTTCATTGCCTACGGCATAAGCGGATATAAGGTTCTTATCAATGCCCTCAGAACCGCGTTTTTCGGCAGGATGTTCGATGAAAACATTTTAATGACCATAGCCACGCTGGGCGCCATCGCCATCCACCAGCTTCCCGAAGCCGCAAGCGTCATGGTGTTTTATAAAATCGGCGATCTCCTGCAGCGCCTTGCGCTTCAGCGCTCACGAAAATCCATCGCCTCGCTCATGGCCCTGCGGCCCGACCAGGCCACGGTATTCGATAAGGGCGCATATTCACGGGTCGCGCCTGAAACGGTGCGCCCCGGCCAGACCATTATCGTGAAAGCGGGCGAGCGCATTCCGCTTGACGGCATCATTATAAGCGGCGAAGCGGCCATCGACGCCTCGGCGCTGACCGGCGAGCATTTGCCGCAAAACAGGGGCGTCAACGACGCGGTCGCCGCCGGATCAATCAATCTTTCGGGCGTGCTCACCATTCGGGTAACCGACGATTTTTCCCATTCCTCCCTCTCCAGGATCATGGAACTTACGCAAAACGCCCTCCATAAAAAAGCGCGCACCGAACAATTCATTACCGCCTTCGCGCGCTGGTATACCCCGTCGGTCGTGGCCGTCGCGGCGCTCATAGCCGTCCTGCCCCCGCTTTTCATACCCGGGGCCTTATTTTTTTCCTGGTTCCACCGGGCGCTCGTGCTCCTGGTGATTTCATGCCCCTGCGCGTTTGTCATCAGCATTCCCTTAGGGTATTTCGGAGGCATCGGCGCGGCCTCGAAAAAAGGCATCCTGGTAAAAGGGGCCAATGTTTTCGACGATCTGGTGAACTGTACAACAATGGTCTTCGACAAGACGGGCACTCTTACAAAAGGGATACTCACGGTTACCGGCATCATTCCCTGCAACGGCTATAGCGCGGACCAAATCCTGTCGTTCGCCGCAACTGCCCAGGCGCACTCGCATCACCCCATCGCCGTGTCGATCGTCAGGCATTACGGCAAGCATGTTGACGCCGTAACGCCCGGCGAGTACGCGGAAATCCCGGGACTCGGCGTTATCACCATAATCGGGGGAAAGCGGATCATCGTGGGTAACGACCGCCTCATGCACCGGGAAAACATTTCCCATCCGCGATGCTCATTCGACAGTACCGTGGCGCATGTCGCGGTTGACGGAAGGTATGCGGGCTATATCACCATCGGCGACCGGCTCAAGGAAGGCGCTGCCGAAAGCATTGTGGCCCTTCGGCGTAGCGGTATTACCAACGTGCACATGGTCACGGGCGATAACCTATCCGCCGCCGTTGCAATCGCCACGCGGCTGGGAATCGAAAACGTGCATGCCGACCTTCTTCCAAGCGGCAAACTCGACGTGATGGAAAAGCTCCTCTCCCCGTTAAAAAGGGGCCCGAAGGTCGCCTTCGTGGGCGACGGCATCAATGACGCGCCGGTGCTGGCGCGCGCGGACATCGGAATCGCCATGGGCGACGGCTCCGACGCCGCCATCGAAACATCGGACATAGTGATTATGTCGGGGGCGCTGGGAAAAGTGGCCGAAGCTATCGCCATCGCCCGATCAACCCGGGCAATCGTGCGGCAAAACATCATCCTTGCCTTTGCCGTCAAAGGATTTTTCATCGCTCTTGGTATTTTAGGCATAGCAACCATGTGGGAAGCCGTATTCGCCGACATGGGCGTGGCGCTCTGCGCGATATTCAATGCTACAAGACTAACGAAGGGTACAAAAGCGGGAGACGAGGATCGAACTCGCAACGTCAACCTTGGGAAGGTTGCACTCTACCATTGAGTTACTCCCGCATAATGCAGTTTCAATAAGATACATGCCTGAGGGGTTTCCTGTCAATACTTTCGCTTGAAAAAGCCACGGCAACATCGTATTTTAAGGGATTAAAATTGGGCCGCACACGATCAAATTAAAATAGAAAAATCCCCATGGCACAAAAAATATCATTCGAAAACGGCGCTATCAACGTTCCCGATAATCCGATTATTCCTTTTATAGAAGGAGACGGCACCGGACCCGATATTTGGCGAGCCACTCGGTTTGTAATCGAAAATGCCGTTGAAAAGGCCTACAAGGGCAAACGCACGATCCAATGGCTTGAAGTTCTGGCTGGAGAAAAAGCCTTCACTTCGGTTAAAAGCTGGCTTCCCGACGCAACACTCGACGCCTTTAAAAAGCATTTCGTAGGACTTAAGGGCCCCTTGACCACTCCCGTTGGCGGAGGTATCCGCTCGCTTAATGTCGCGCTACGGCAGATATTGGATTTATACGTGTGTTTGCGTCCGGTCCGGTATTTTCCCGGAGTGCCCTCACCGGTTAAAAACCCTGAAAACGTCAATATGGTGATTTTCAGGGAAAACACCGAGGATGTTTATTCCGGCAAGGAAGTGGAACAAGGTTCGCTGGAAGCGGGTAAACTCCTGCAATTTTTAAAAAAAGAATTCGGGTGGGCGATCCGCGAAGATTCCGGGATCGGCATAAAACCGATTTCGATTTCCGGCTCCAAACGCCTTATCCGCGCGGCAATCGCCTATGCCATGGAAAATAAAAGGAAAAGCGTGACCCTCGTTCACAAAGGGAATATACAAAAATTCACCGAGGGAGCGTTTTGTAAATGGGGTTATGAATGCGCCCGGGAGGAGTTCGGCGCCCATACGGTTTCGTGGGCGGAGTGCAAGGGCGTCGCGCCGGAGGGAAAAGTGCTTATCAAGGACGCTATCGCGGATATTTTTTTCCAGCAATCGTTAACACGGGCCGATGAGTTCGACGTCATCGCCACGATGAACCTCAACGGCGATTATATTTCCGATGCGCTGGCCGCGCAGGTGGGCGGCATTGGGATATCGCCGGGCGCCAACATCAATTACATGACCGGCCATGCCATTTTCGAAGCAACCCATGGAACGGCCCCCAAATACGCTAATTTAGATAAAGTAAACCCGACCTCGCTCATCTTGTCGGCGGAAATGATGCTGCGCTATTTGCAATGGATTGAAGCCGCTGATTTGATCGTAAAAGGGGTTGAAAACGCGATAGCGAAAAAAGCGGTTACCTATGATTTTGCCCGGCTTATGAACAACGCACATGAACTATCTTGTTCTCAATTCGGCCAGGCAATCGTAGCATCCATGTAACACGATTTGCATAAATGGTACGGAATTGCAAGGGCGATTTGATTGTCCGCCGTATGCCGGACAAACCGCCTCCGTCTTTAAGAAAAAATATCTACTCAATGGAGAAGCTATGATTCTCGCGCTATCAGGGATTGCATTGCTGCTCATCCTGTTACTCATCGCGGTACGTATCGGCATTAATAAGGAAAAAACCGAGGAAGGGAACATCCCGCCGGTCATCCATGCGAGCGGTATTTATTCAATAATAAGAAAATCCCCCCGTGAATCCATCAGTGACTATAAACCTTCCCAGGAAGAAATAATCAAATATTTTTCCAATGAAAACGTAGATACTAAGAATTTATCGCTTACCCAAGCCGATATATCGGCGTTGATAAAAAGCTGGAACAGCCAGATGGAGCTTAATATCAATGAAATTGAAAAAGGAGATTTAAAAGGAATTGAATTTTATTATTACGAATATGCTTGGAATGATCCGATTTGCGGCGCCCGTATTCCAAAGGGCAGGTTTGTTACGCGTGAAGAACTTTATCAATTTCCCTCAATCATTCCGCCTTTCCATGTGGGGTGCGGTTGCCGTCTCAAAAAATACGAGGGCAAGGAGAAATTGCATGATACAACGGAGCTGGGAATGCTGCCTCTCTTCCGCGACGGAAAGCCTCCCTTACTTCCTGATTGGAAGGAAGTCCTTAATATCCGACCGGATAAAAAAAACGACTGACGGTTTTAATAATAATTTATTGATTGCCCAGATACAATAAGGCACTACTATGCAACATGTTCAAAAGGCGTTCCTCGCCGGTATTCTTTTAGCCGTTTTCATGAACTCTCCCGTATCGGCCATCGGCCAATCCGCGGTCATCACCCTGGTGTTTCCGCCCGGAGCCCGCGCCACCGGTTTGGGGGAAGCGTTCGTCGCAATGGCCGATGACGCCAATGCGACTTTTTTCAACCCCGCCGGGCTGGGTCAGGCGCCGCTTGCGAATTCATGGAAAGCGTTCGTCCTTCCCAACACTCCGGAAATAACCGCCATCGCCTCAAAAAAGAAAAAAGACTTTTCCCTCAAGGAAAAAATTTGGGTGGGCACGACCAAGGGCATTTTGCACTACGATGGAAATGCCTGGATATCCTACGAAAAATACCTGATAGGGCCCGACGACTCGCCTCAGCGGATCATAAAAAAATTTCTGTCGGTCGATAACGAGGAAATCCTCGGCAGGGCCGTCATGCGGCTCAAGGAGGCCAACGGCATCGAGGGAAAAAGGACGAAGGCGCTCGCCGCTTATTTGCAAAAGGAAGTCAGCGATTCGACGCTTAATCAAAAGAAATATTCCATGGAACGGCTTGTCGTGGGCATCCTCGATCTGCCGAAGGTCGATAGGACCTCTCCGAAGATCTACGGCGTCATCGCGGACAAGGTCGATTCTCTCAAAGCAAGTAAAATGTCCGACGATATCGCGGGCCTGCTCGCCATGGACGACGCTTCTTTCGAAGACCTCGTGGACCTCAAAATCCCCTTTTCCATCGCCGTCAACGACACGGTGACCTCGCTGTGCGTTGATTCCGTCGAACGGACATGGGTCGGAACGCCGCGCGGACTGTGGCGATACGACGGTTCGACGTGGAGCTTGTTTACCGTGGCCGACGGACTGCCGTCGAATTGCGTCACCGCCATCGCCTCAGGCCCGGAGGGCGGAATCGCCGTGGGCACCGACGCGGGCGCGGGATTGTTTTCCGACGGTAAATTCAAGAGCATGGTCCAGGACTCCGGCCCGTCCTCACGCCGAATCACCGCGGTGGCTTTCGGGAAACCCGGAACGCTCTATCTGGGCACGTCACAGGGAGTCGTGGTTAAAAAGGACTCCGCGTGGTCCACGCTCGATTCAAGCAACGGCCTGCTGAGTAATGGGGTGACCTCCCTTATGTTCGACTCGCGCAACAAGCTGTGGATAGGCGGGAATAACGGCGTCACCGTGTATGATGAAACATCCTGGAAACGATACAAATTTCCCGAAAGCATCGTCCGTTCAATCGCGGAATACGAGCCGGGCAATGTGTGGATCGGCACGAATAAGGGCGTTATCAGCTACACCCAGGGAAAAGTAACCGTCGATAAAACCGGGAAAAAACTGGAAATGTCGCCGGAGTGGAAAGCGGTCCATTCGAAAAACGGCCTGAAAGGCGACGACGTACGGGGCATCGCCATCCACGGCAAGGACGTCTGGGCCGCCACCGACGTGGCCGTCAATGAATACGCATTCGCGGAAAAGCAAGTATTGACTTTTTGGGAACCCCTGCTTCCCTCGTTCAACTTGCCGGAACTGTGGCATATGTATTTTGCCTTCGTATGGCCTACCGAGGAATGGGGGACGATCGGCCTGACGATCAATTATATCAATTTCGGCACGAATGAGTGGACCAACGAACAGGGAGCGGTTATAGGAAGAGCCCGGTCGTGGGAAGGGGTTTTCGGATTGTCGTACGGCCTCTCGCTCATGCAGGATTTTTCCCTTGGGCTTAATCTGAAATATGCGCATAGCGCCCTTGCGCCGGGCATCGGGCCGGGCGACGAAGGCACCGGACGCACGTTTGCCGTTGACGCAAGCGTGTTGAAACGGAATTTTTTAACGAAAAATTTCGACATCGGTCTGACGCTGCAAAACATGGGGCCATCGATTTTTTATATTTCACAGCAGGAACAGGACCCGATTCCCTTTACCATAAAATTCGGCACCGCGTATCACGCGATTAAAACCCCCATCCATACGCTGACGCTTCTCTTGGACCTCAACAGGGAGGTAGTCAAGAATTATATCGACAAACCGCCCGATCCATTCTGGAAGGCCGTCTGGACCGATCTCATTCACGACACCACTGCCCTGCAAGACACGACGCAGTCACGGTTTTTCAATGAAATGGAAGAGATCAATCTCAACGCGGGGATAGAATATTGGTATGCCAACTTCCTGGCCTTGCGGGTCGGACATCTTTTCGACTATATCGGCAAGCGGTTCGAGCTGACCCTTGGTTTGGGTTTAAAATACGGCAATATGAATTTTGACTGGTCGTTCATCCATTCCCCGGAAGGTTTCATGAAGGGCATCGTGCGTGAAGGCAGCAACGGCTCGCGCAACGGTCAATATCGATTGTCGCTGATATTCAAACTTTGACACGATTAATAGGATTTTCAGGATAGATAGGATTTTGACTAAGGAAGAAGAAGATTCTTTATTTAAAATTTTCTTTCTTTCCCCTCTCCAAACGGAGAGGGGTGGCCGAAGGCCGGGGTGAGGTCGATAGCCCTGATTCGGCTGAGGTCAATGTATAAGATTTTCAGTTAAGGACACCTCTCGCATTATGAAAATGGCCTCCCGGACCTTAGCGGCTTTCGCCATAGCGTCGTGCTTTTTATTTTCATCAATCTATGCCGGCCACCGGCAAAAAAATTCCTCCCCCAACGGTTCGAACGGTCTGAATCATTTTCTTACCTCGGGGTTTTCCAAGAAAAGAATCGTGGAAACCGCCGCGGACCACAATGGATCGCTGCTCTTCAAACGCTGGAAAACCACGCCCGACACGGTCCATGTGGTCGCGATTCGCATCGAGTTCAATAAAGGCCAGCCCGACACCTCGCCATCCACGACCGGAAACGGCCTTTTTGGAATTCTTAATGGTAAAGACAAAAAGGAAACAACATATTACAACAGCGATACCGTTTACAAATACGACGCCCTGCCGCACGATTCATCTTATTTTGATAAGCAATTACAGTTTCTCCGGACCTATTACTCCACCGTATCGCATGGTAATTTATACGTTGACTACTCCATTTTTCCGACTGGCGCGGACGAGAATAAGGCATATATACTGGATTCATCAATGGTCGCCTATGGGCCCGGCGACAAACGGAAAGAGGAAACCTACGCGCAATTCAATAACCGGATTAATGTAAAACTGCTCAAATTCGTCCGTGACGCGATTACGCGCGCCAATACCGATATTACCAATGGTTCGCCTTTTAAGGGGCTTCGGGCTGATGGAAGCGGCACGATCGTCGATTCCCTGGGTCATCGAACGGTATTCCTTATTATCCACGCGGGATCGTCCTACCTTACCGATGGTGGAAAAACGGGAACGAGGGACTCCCCCTTCGATATGATCGACGCCTTCATAACCAAGGACTATCTTGCCGCCTATAAAGACACGCTCAAGCTCGACACCCTCAAGGGATCGGCCGGCATCCTGGTAAAAGGCGGCGGGGACTCCGCGTTCTTAATTGACGAAATAATGATGACGTCCGAAACGTCGAACCAGGACGGACTCAACTTCGGCATCCACGGCATTCTTGTCAACCAACTCGCGAGGCAACTGGGAATTCCCGACCTCTATTCCACATCCAGCGGCACGACCGCCATCGGCGCTTTTTGCATCATGGATTTTTACGGCTATTCAGCCGGCCAGGGGTTCATTCCTCCATGGCCCAGCGCCTGGGTGCGCGCGTTCATGGGTTGGGAAACGCCGGTCGTCATACCCATGGGAACCCCTGGCGGCGGCCTCAATCTCAAGGCGGTCTGCCTTGGAAAACCGGGCGATACGACCATCGCGCTTGTTCCCCTCAACGATCACGAATACTATCTTATCGAGAACCGCCAGCGAAGCCTCGTTGGCGGCCCCCGCATCTTCGCCTACGATACAACCGACAATCACATTTACATCGACAAGTATTTCCCCTTGAATTTGGACAATAACGTTCTAACAACATCCCCGGGGTCCCGCGCCATTCTTACGGTCAAGAACTTCGACGCCTCCCTGCCCGCCTCGGGCGCGGTTGTCTGGCACATTGACGAAAATATAATCAGGGACCGTTTGAAATACGATTTTCTCAACGCCGATTCTTCGTACCGCGCGGTTTCAATGGTCGAGGCCGACGGCATTAACGATATCGGCTTTGAATTCCAGAACGGTTTCTACCAGTTGTTTTTCGATTTCGGCGGCGCGGAGGACGTTTTTCCCCACAGAACCGTTAACAGGAAAACCCCCGCGGGCAAGGATTCGACGTTTTCGATCAATGCCATGGGGCCGTGGTCAAAGCCTTCAACGCAGGCCAACGACGGCGGGCAAACGTATTTGAACCTTACCTTCGATACGCTGCATGCGCAGGGAACGGAAGTTTCCGCCATTCATGACTCTTATTATGTGAACAACTATATCGATAGCGTTTTCAGGCTTACCGTCAACTGGGATTATCTGGTTTCCGGCTGGCCGAAGCGCATGGTTTCGGACTCCGGCGAAGGGATTTTCGATCCCGTGACCTGCGATCTTTACAAAGCCAATTCCGGCAAGGAAGTCGTGGCGCTCTCAAAAAAAGGCAGGCTCTACGTTTGGCCCGCCACGTCCGATTCCACGCAGCCATCCTGGTTCGGCGACACGATCGGCACGGCCGCACTGACCGGCTCGATCAACACTGCGTTGACTAATTCAATCTCTTCGATTCCATCGGACACGGTATCGCTCGATACGGTCCATTTTTTTCAACTGAAAAATCCCGGTCGGCCCTTTACATTCCCAACGGTCATTAATAATAGACTCTTTATTCCTCTCCTTGACACTGCAATAGATATCATCAGGGGCGTTTCTAAAACAGGTTCAACACATGACCGTCTTGATGGCGCTATTGTGCCATTGCGCTTCCAGCCCTCAAGTTATGTCTGCAAGCTCGAAGGAAACTATTGGGCGGTCGGGTGTAACAACGGGACCGTCTTCCTGGCCGACACCGCAAACTATTATACGGATACGGCCGCCATATCCCTTTCGGCCGACACGCCCTCGGCGGTTTGCGCGGTGGCTGCCCTGGCGCGTGAGCCCAACGCCTTCGTGTGCATACAGAATAACGCTATCCTTTCGCTCTGCTCCATAAAAAGCAAAAGCGTTATTCGAACAAGAAAAGTCCCTAAGGGCATTCCGCCCTTTTCCATCGTCACGGGCGACATCAATCACGACGACACCAACGAGATCGTCGTGTGCGACAGCAGAAAAGGCTTATGGATGTTCAACCACGACCTGACCCCGGCGCTAGGATGGGAAAGCGCCCCGAACGACTGGGCGTCGCCCTACGATACGGCCCACGACCGGCATGCCCTTGCCGTCAACCTTGCTCCGCCGTCCCTGGCCGACCTCAACGGCGACGGCCGCCTTGAAATCATAGCCGGAGGCAGTAACGGCCTCTACGCACTCAATTACAAGGGCGTTCCCATCAGCGGGTGGCCTTCGTATCTTGACAACAGATTTTTCCACGGCAATGTATCTTCTTCCCCGGCAATCGTAGCCGCCCCGCAAGGCGCTCAGGGCCCGCTCGTGCTTTTTTCCTCGCCATCGGGTGAAAACATGACGTTTCAAATCGACAAGATCGTCAGCGCGGATAAAAAAACCGGGAAGGTTTTCTTCAAGCGGCCCGACGGAAGCATTGATACCACCTATGCCGCGGCGTCGTTCATCGACTCCGCCATCACCTCGGGCGATTCCCTGATCGCAACGGTCGCGCTGTACGGCGGGCTCATCGACGCCGTGAATCCTTCGGGCAGGCGCCCCTTGCGCACCATCGGGTCCAACCAACTCTATTCACGATGGCCGCTCACCGTTGGGGCGTCGATAGGAACGTCCCCTCTTATCGATGATATCAAGGGCGACGGAAACATTGATCTTGTCGCTGCGGGAAGCAACGGATGGGTGTATCAATGGAAATTAGACGCCGATATGGCGGGCAAAAGCATTCTATGGAAACAAACGGGCTACGACGGAAGCCGTCCCTTCGCGTATTTGGCGGCGCCGGATTCAAATAAAGTAATTGAAACCGCGCCTCTGAGTCTCTTCAGCTATCCTAATCCCACTAACGGCAGCAAAGCGGTGACGTTCGCATACAAATTTTCGAGTACCGCAAAAAACGTTCGTCTTGATATTTTTACCTATACGGGTTTCCATGTTTTTTCAACAACGGCCCTTTCGGGCAGTTATCCCGATTGGAACTACCTGACGCCGGTATCGCTTACTAATTTCGGCTCCGGCGTGTACCGATGCAGAATGGAAGCCGAGGTCAACGGCAAGAAATACGTTCAATACTGGAAAATGGCGGTTGTGAAATAAAAGGTATTTCCACGCCCCCTAAATCCCCCGCAGGGGGACTTGGGATAATTTTAGCAAATAACATAAGTCTTTATAAGTCCCCCTGCGGGGGATTTAGGGGGCGCAGCAAGTAGTAAGGCTACATGGTAAGAAGTATATACCTAATTATAATCTTCATCCTTTTTTCCTTCCTCCCCCTCCATGCCCAAGACGAGGCAAAATTCAACGCGTACGGATTAAAAGTATTTACCATCGAAAGCGAGCACTTTCGCATCAGCTATTTGCCGGGGCTTGAACATACGGCCAAGGAAGCGGGAGAACAATTTGAAAAATTGTACCGTATCTACAGCGGTATATACGAAATCAAACTTCCATCAAAAACGGAAGTATTGGTGATTGAAGGCGAGGAACCCAACGGATTCGCTTTTTCGAACCTTAATATGGTGGTCATATGGGCCACCGATATCGACATGAATTTACGCGGAACTCGCGAATGGCTCAAGGGCGTTGTCAGCCATGAATTCGCGCACATCGTTTCCATTTGGACGAGCTTGAAGTTTCCGCCCAATGTGGAAATGATAGAGTTCGGCGGCTTTACACATCCAAATTCTTCAAACAGGCTCGACCTGTTGCATGCGATGCCGTCATCCATCCTTCCTTATTGGTTTACCGAAGGAATAGCCCAGTACGAGGACTCGAAATTCGGCACGGAACTCTGGGACTCCCATCGCGACATGATCCTCCGCTCCCTCGCGCTCACCGACAAGCTCCTCACGTGGGACCACCTGTATGCCCAGACCGGCAACCGCGGCGACGATTATGAAAAAGGTTACAATCACGGATTTTCGCTGGTCGCCTATATGGCCAACCATTACGGATACGACCGGATCGTTTCGTTGCTTCGTGAAAGCTCCTTGATATACCGGTTAGGCTTCGACGGGGCGATCAAGGCCGTGCTGGGCATATCGGGGCGTCAGCTCTATAAGAATTGGAAGGACTCGATAGTCGTTGCCTACAGAGCCCAGGTTTCCAAAATAGGAACGCAGGTATACGGAAAAAAAATCAACAAGGACGGTTTCGACAATTATTGGCCCAAATTCTCGCCCGACGCGAAAAAGATTTTCTTTTTGTCCAACGGAACCGGCGATTATTCCTCGGTGTCCAAGTGCCTGTATTCCTACAGTCTTGTCGATACTCAGGAAGATAAACGGATAAAAGTTGAAAAATCGATCAACGGTTTTTATTCCATTTGTCCGTCAACCGGCCTGATGGCATTTACAAGCAGGGAATCGTCGGAATCCGACCTCGCTCCCTCCAAGGGAGGCATACGGGTTTTCGACGCGTATTTGGACTCGCTTCCGCCCGAAAAGAAGAAATTTCAATGGTTCCCCAAGTCCAAGCGCCACCAAGTCACAAAAAAGCAAAGCATATTCTCCGCCGTATTTTCACCCACCGGAAACATGCTCGCCTGCGCGCAACGCATTCATGACCGTTTTTACCTCGCCCTCGCCGACACCGGCGGAAAAAAGACCAGGATCGTATATCCGGTATCGAACAAGGAAAATTCCTTGATAAAATATATTTTCAGCCTCGATTGGTCGCCCGACGGCAGGCATATCGCCATGAGCTTCAGGGATTCCACCAACCGTAAAATCGGCGTCTACGATACGCTGACGCGCGAATTCTCAGAGCTGCCCAATAGCGACCATGACGACCGGGATCCCCGCTACGGCGCCGACGATTCGACGCTCTATTTCTCCTCCGACAAAACAGGCATCTTTAATATTTACCGGTATAATCTTCACACTCGTTCAATCCAACGGCTCACCAACGTTTCGGGTGGCGCTTTCGCCCCGGACATTTCCCCCAAGGGGAAAAAACTCGCGTTCGCCGGGTATAATGAAAACGGCTATGGGATTTATCTCATGGACACAATCAAGGTTCTGGAGGAATCGCCGGGCGATTCCTTCGTCGTTCAAAACGCCGACACGCTTTTTCCGCCCCGACTTACGGTAGCGTTCAGCGCTCCACGGCTCTATTCAAACATTCCCAATAAATTCCTATTATATCCAATGCTTATGACGCAAGAAATCCTTTCCAAAGCCAATGACCCCTTTAAAGGCATGCCGACCTTCGAGGTCGGAGCCATGTTTGATTTTTTCGACATACGAGGGCTTCTTGGGTCCGGAGGCGGAAGCGATATCCGGGCATATTTGATTCTGGAGCCTCAAAAGATTCTCTCCTTTATCCAATTATCCAAGGGTTTTTTCAGCCCTTACATTAATTATGAATTCGGTTTTTTCGGCACGACAAAATTGCTTCCGGTCGCGTTGTCCCTTAACTATCTGCAACGAGGGCTCACCGGGTCGGACCATTTTTGGGATGAAATCGAAGGCAAGGACCAGGTACTTGATTATGGGATCAAGCTGCGAAATCTCGATCTCATCGTTTCCCATCCTCTCGGCGACGCCCTGAAACTTCATGCCATCGCCAGCTACAATTGGTATGATGTTTTTTTAAATACAAAGGACTTGTTCGGCATTGATTTGCCGTATACCCCGGCGCAGTGGCCCCGCCTCGGTGCGTTTCTGACGTGTTTTGCTCCGTCAATAGACTCAAAAATGCTCATTTCGCCGAAAGGCCTTTACGGCAAACTTCAATATGATTTTCAATATTCGTACCTCATGAATGACGATAAGGGATTTAATTACGACGATTCCACCGGACAACAAACGGTAAATTATGATTTCTACCAAACGCAACAAGTATCCGTTAGCCTCAAAATGGGAATGTCCTCCCCCTGGTATGAAAAGCATGACCTCTATTTTGAATTTCGCGGGTTATCGTTGATAACCAACCAGGAAATTATTGACAGGATAAGAGGACGGAGCGCGGCGAACGAAAAAAATATCCCCCCCTTTTTCCAGCCTATGGAATGGATGCCGGGATACGCCTATTTCTACCAGGATACGGCCAAAAAAGTAACCGGAACCGATACGTCGCGCTCTATTCGCGATACCGCGGTGCTCGGCGGGAAAACCGTGGCATTGGCGTCGGCCTCCTATCGTTTTCCCCTGTGGCCGAAATCCATAGATACCAAGATATGGTTTTTATATCTCGACAGGCTCTATGGCGCATTTAATTTCGCCACGGGCGCGGGATGGCAGAGTCTTTCGGACATCCGTCATTTCAAAAAGGAGGATTGGCTTTCCTCCGTAGGAGCGGAAATTCGCCTTGAGGCGGTCTCCTTCTCCTACCTTCCCATGGCCATCAAGCTGCGTTGGGACCGAGGCCTTAATGACCGCAAACTTAACAATGGCATCCAGCCGGCCAATGTCGGAGGCGATCGATATACCCTTGGCATCAGCTTTAGTTTTGATAATTGGGAAATGATCGACGAACCCGATTACAGCGCCGTAAGAATTCCACATTCCTACAGATAAAGGGGGCGGCATGCCGCCCCCTATTGTTTTTCCTTAAATCACCCTCACCATGATGACACCGTTGATGGCTTTGAGTTTTTGCACCACCGGATCGCCTATGGCGCCATCGACATCGATAATATTGTAGGCAAGGTCGCCCTTGCTCTTGTTCAGTAAATCGGCGATGTTGATCTTTTCTCCCGCTAAAAGCGTGGTGATCTGGCCCACCATGTTCGGCACGTTATGATTGCCGACGGTAATCCTCGTGCGGCCCGCGGGTTCCATCTCGCAGTCTGGAAAGTTCACCGAATTCTTGATATTGCCGAATTCAAGGTAGTTTTTCACCTGGTTCACCGCCATCTTGGCGCAATTGTCCTCGGCCTCGGGTGTTGACGCGCCAAGATGCGGAATGGAGATGACGTTGTCCATTTTAAGGAGTTCCTCGTCCGGGAAATCCGTAACGTAGGCGGCAACGATGCCTTCCTTAATGGCGGCCCGGAGGTCTTCATTGTTGACAAGGCCGCCACGGGCGAAATTGATGATCCGAACGCCCTTTTTCATGAGCACGAACTTGTCCTTGTTGAGCATTCCCTTCGTCTTGTCGTTGAGCGGAACATGGAGCGTGATGTAATCGGATTTGGAGACAAGGCTATCCAGGCTCAGCGCCCTTTTGACATTACGCGACAGCTCCCACGCGGCTTCCACCGAAATAATCGGATCGAATCCGGTCGCTTCCATACCAAGGGAGATCGCATCGTTAGCCACCTTTACGCCTATGGCGCCGAGCCCGATGACTCCCAGGCGTTTTCCCTTTATTTCGGGGCCTTCAAAATTCGATTTTCCCTTTTCGATGAGCTTGGGGACCTCATCGCCCTTGCCGATGAGCGTTTTCGCCCAGGCGATGCCCTGGATGATTTTGCGCGACGACATGAACAGCGACGCGAGCGTCAGCTCCTTGACGCTATCGGCATTGGCCCCCGGCGTATTCAGCACGACGACGCCTTTTTGCGAACATTTGTCGATGGGAATGTTATTGACGCCGGCGCCGGCGCGGGCGATTACCTTAAGGGAATCGGGCAAGACCATGTCGTGCATATCGAAGCTGCGCAACACCGCCGCGTCGGGATACATGATTTCCGAGGCTATTTCATATTCGTCGCGGGGAAACAGCTCCAGCCCGAGGGTCGATATTTTATTCAATGTTTGTATTTTATACATCGCTTTGCTCCTTTGCGTTATTTGTTCGCCATTTCGAATTTTTTCATGAAATCAACCAGTTTCGCCACGCCCTCCGCCGGCATCGCGTTATAGATGCTCGCCCGCATTCCGCCCACCGACCGGTGGCCCTTGAGATTGATGAATCCCGCGGCGGCCGCCTCTTTGACGAATTTTTTGTCGATGTCCTCTCCGGGGGAGGTAAACGGCACGTTCATGAGCGAACGGGAAGCGGCCTCCACCGTGCCCTTGAATAGTTTCGAATTGTCGAGGAACTCATACAGCATGGCTGCCTTGCGTTCATTTACTTTTTGCATAGCCGGTATGCCGCCCATGTCCTCCAGCCAATCGAACACGAGTTTTGCGATGTAAATGCAATAGCACGGCGGCGTATTGTAGAGGGACTTCTCATCGGCGTGGGTCTTGTAATTGAGCATGATCGGGGTGATGGGAAGCGCTTTTCCGATAAGATCATCGCGCACGATCACGATCGTGAGACCCGCCGGAGCGATGTTCTTTTGCGCGCCCGCGTAAATGAGTCCGAACTTCGTCACATCGTACGTTTGGCTTAAAATATTGGAGGACATATCGGCCACCAGGGGTACGGCGCCCGTATCGGGCAGCTCCGTAAACCGCGTTCCCTCAATGGTGTTGTTGGTGGTGATATGCGCATAGGCCGCGGTCGGGTCGAACATCGACTTTTCAAGTTTGGGAATATAGGTAAAATTCCTGTCTTCCGACGACGCCGCTATTCGCGCAGTCCCATAGCGCTTAGCCTCGGCTATGGCTTTTTTCGGCCAGGTACCGGTATGCACGAAATCCGCTTTTTGCGCGGCGCCGAACAAATTCAGGGGAACCATGGCGAATTGGGTCGAAGCGCCGCCCTGGAGGAAAAGGACCTTGTAGTTGGCCGGAATGTTCATAAGCCGTCGCAGGCCCGCTTCCGCGCCTTCGATGATGGCCTGGTATTCCGGCGACCGATGGCTCATTTCCATTACCGATTGTCCGGAACCGTTGCAATCGAGCATTTCTGCGGCCGCTTTCCTGAGCACCGGCTCTGGAAGCATGGATGGTCCAGCCGAAAAATTGTACGCGCGCGCCATGATCGTCTCCTTCTGTTAATTTTTTATATTGAGTAAGGATAATACGGATACTATTCTGAATTCAGCGACAAGATCGATGTTACGAATGAACACTCCTGGTGCGGGAGAAAGCACCGCGGGTGAAAAATTGACAATGCCCCGTATGCCACCGTCAATGAGCCGTTTGGCGGTTTCCGCCGCCGCTTGCGCGGGAACCGACAGCACCGCGAGTTCTATGCCGCCGCGTTTTACGATAGTGGTGATTTCATGCGCCGGATATAACGGAATATTCGTCCGGATGGTTTCAAGCTTATTGATGTTCGAATCGAACCCGGCCACGATCGTCAATCCGCTCACGGCAAGCCGCTCATAATGTAAAATCGCCGTTCCTAAACGGCCGAGCCCGACGATACAGACAGACCTGCCTGTGTTCAATCCCAATTTTTCGCTTACATGGTTTTTTAGTTTACTAACAGCATATCCGCCGCGGCAATTTCCAATTTCCCCAAGATAGCTGATATCCTTTCGCACGCTATATGCATTAACCCCAAGTTGCCTACCCAACTCGGTAGAAGAAACCGTTGCGGCGCCATTCTCTTCGAGCTGTTCAAGAAGATGAAACATTGAACAGAGTCGCTCAAGGGATGGAGTTGGAATTAATTTTTGCATACGCCATTTATTACTGTGATTAATTTCACAGTAAATATACCATATTTAAAGGTCTATGTCAAAAATATTTTCAAAAAAATATAAAAATCTTTCTTTTACATAAAAACAGTACAAATAAATCATATTACTGTGATTAATTTCACAGTTTGTATGTTAATAATATTTTTTTCCCAACCATCGCACTATAACGGGGAAGCGCGCGATTCCCGCGCGATTCCCCGCTTTTATAGTGATAAGCTACTGGGAAAACGCAAAAGGGTACACGACTTCCGTCATATCACCCGGTTTGTCTATTTTCTCGAAAACCCAGGCGCGTATTTTCGTGACGACCTCGGCTTCAAGACTTGGATCGAATATCGTCGATCCGGTCATTTCGCAAAAAACCACTTTCCCGAATTCGTCGATGATGAATTTACAGGTGATCTTTCCTTTTAGTTCAGGTTTTTCCCTCAGGCGTTTGTTGTACGCATACCGGAGCGCGGCGAGATTCTGCATGACCACCCGCATGATACCGGCGCGGTTTCTTCCTCCAATCATGACACCGTGTCCGGGAGTGATGGCCGGTTCGTTGAAGGTTAAACGATCCCGCTTGAATTCCGGTTGAGCAAGGCGAAAATCGGCCGCCGAAGGCAAAAGCGATCCTATAAGATCATCCACGTTCAAATCGCCTCCGCCGCCCATTCCGCTATTGATTCCTATTCCATAGCCGATTCCCGCCATTCCCTTTCTGCCCATGCCCCCGCCGCCGCCTTGTTTCAAGCCGTTTGTTCCTTGAATAATGGCGTCGATATTCGTTGCAAATCCCCCTTGGCCGAAAATATCGGCGCTTGCCACCGATTTTCCGGCTACTTTCCCCGAAATAAGACCTAGTACGCCCATGCGCGTCACGCGCTCCCGCGGATCGCCCCCTCCCCCATTCGTTCCACCGGACCCGGTCGAGCGATCCTTTTTAATCGATTTGGTGTCCGATGTTTTTGCAATGTTTTTAATTTTCGGTTCCGGGTTTTTCGGCCGCGGCGGCGCCGTAACTTCCTTCGAGTCAATCAATCTGGCCGTGAATTCCTTTGTGGTAGTGTCATAAAAATCCGGCGCTACGACCGTCGCCATTTCATGCTTCGTCAGCCATAGGCCCGACGCGATCCCCGCCACCAGGCAAGCGGCTTCTATTCTCCGGAGCCGGTCATCCTTTTCTATGGTAAAAATATCCTTGCGCACGTTCAACCGTTCCATGAATTCATCTTCCGTCAATATGCGGCCCGATTCATTCTCACCATCGTCGCCATCATCCATCGGCTCCGCAACGCCCGATCCACGGGCTGCTTCCCCTGCTATGGCGACCGCCCGCATAGGGCTGTCGCATTGTTTGATAAGTACTTTGTAATTCATACAAGCCTCCTTTTCCGTTTCGTTTTCATTTCCATCCAAGGGAGACTTTCCCGCGGGGTTTCCCTCATTATTCATGGGTAATAACGTATGCGAATAGGGAAACGTTACAAATAATTTTTTTGTAACGTTTCCCTTGATTCAAACGTTTTTATAGGGGAGAAATTTATATTTATGATACGAATCCTGATAATCGCATGAAAAAATCGCGGCTCCGATACGATAGGTCAAAACCCAAGGTACACTGATTTGAACAAGATTATTGACGCCTCCCTTACGGATAATGAAACGGGCAATCGTCGGGCCGGAAAATTCAAAGACATGTATGAATCGCATGGGGGAAGCATCTATAATTATCTTCTTTGGATGACCAAAGATCCGGAGGCGAGCCGCGACATTGTGCAAACCGTATTTATTCGCGCTTGGGAAGCGGCCTCACTACCGGGGAACGAAGATGCCCTGAAGCGATGGCTTTTTACCACGGCTCGTAACGCATTTTACGATTCATACCGTTCACACCGCAGGCTTTCGAGTTTGAGGGTTCGCTATACAAGGGAATTTTATGATGCTCCGCAGGAAGCGCCCGAAGGCTTTTTCTGGGAAATTATCTCGGAATGTTCCGATAGCGAGCGAAGCATTTTATACCTGCACCTTAAGGCGGGATATTCGTACGGGGAAATCGGTTCGATTCTTGACTTGAGCGAAAGCAACGTGCGGGTAAAAGCGTGCAGAGCGATACGACGGCTGAGGGAAACGTATAAAACCCGCCGGCAGGCGGATAAGAAACCGTAAATAAAAACGGCTTCTAAGGAGAAAACGCGATGAGGAATGAATCCGTTCCTATTCCCAATGAAGACGCTGTTGTCGAAACCATTCTCCAAGGAACCGACGAAGACATTCTCCGGTTACTTCAGGAACATCCTTCATGTACGGATTTTGCGCGGGACGTTCAATCCGTTAAAGACGGCTTGAAGTCCATTGAAGAGCAACAGCCCCCGCCGTTATTACTTAAAAGTATTATAACTTCAAGGAATAACCATCTTTTTTCCTGGCTCCAGGATTTGCCGCTCGAATGGTATAGAAACCCCTATATACTCTCCTTCGGCTTTGTAATGGCAACCGTTTTTTTCTATTTGTTCATTGTCTTCTTTTTGAAATTTTAACGCATGCTTCCCCGCTCAGTGAATCACGACAAGGGAAGCGGTTTGATTATTTAACACGAAGTACGGCTCGTTACAAGGAGCATGATTACCTCCGTTATCCCCCGTTACTTTCTACTATTCCATTGACTCCCGTTCCTTTTCATGCAATAATAAAGACACGTATCCCTATCAGGAAAAATGTCATGGCCATTGATGTATCGGAAGTTAAACGTCGCCTGCATGCTCTGCTGAACGATTCAAATCTTGTCAATGAATATATCCGTCAATACGGCCCGACTATCGAGATCAAGCACATTAAAATCTTAAAAGAAGCGAAGTCAAAAACGCTTGTCGCGCCCGAGGAGGGCGATGGCGACGACCCTATTTTCGAAATCAAGCTCATCTGCCCCGTATGCAACAGGGAAAACATACCGTGTTATGAACTCCGCGCGAAAAGCCAGCAAATCCTGAAGAATAAATTTCTCGTGCCGAGCTATCAGGGCGCCTCGGGATACAAAACCACGGACTACTCCTTCCTTTCGGTAACCGTTTGTCCGCGATGTTTATTCGCGTCGCCGGACAAAAAGGACTGGAGCCGCCAGGAAAGCGATTCGAAAAGCCAGCTTCCGGGTAATGTCATCATGACGCTCCAGGAACGCATCGGCGAGCGCAAGGCGATTCTCAAATCGGTATCCGACGTTGAAGGTTATTTTAAACGTCCCCGTACGATCGACGCGGTCATCGCCGGTTATAATCTCGCCAAGGCCCGCGCCTCAGTGGAGGCTTTCTACGAACAGCCTTACTCATTATATAAGATGGGCGCTTATACCCTGCGGATAGCGAAAATAGTCAAGGATACGGGAAGCGATAACAGGGAAATTCTCCGGGAAGCGCTGGGATATTATGAAGAGACGTTCCGTACGTCCAATAGCCCATCGGAAGAAATCGAAATGCAGGTCATTTATTCGATCGTCGCCCTCTGCCTTAAACTCGAAGACCCTAAAAAAGCCAATTCCTATCTTGGCGTATTCACCAATCTCCTCAATGACCGCGTCAGGGAAATGAAGGACAACCCTAAACTCAACACTATTCTCATCGGGAAATGGAGCGACAGGGCCAAACAACTGTGGGAAGACAGAGATATGCCCGATTTATTCAAGGCGGAGTAGCGCGCAAACGAGGCCGCGGCCAAGGGAACGAAATCACGCGTCACCATCCCCGCACCAAGTATTTTTTTGCCGTTGATTTCCCTGACCGTTTTTTCGGAGGAACGCATGGCTTCAATGACAATTGATAATGTCGAATTGATTCTGGCGCATCCCGTTGCCGCGAATGTCGAATGGATAGGCCAGAAAGAACCCATGCGCCAGTTGCTGGCCTGCTGGCACTGCGTAGCCGACGCCGACCTTCCGCTCACTCCCAGGGTCATCGGCGTACCCGGCATCGGCAAGACCACTCTGGCAATGGCTGCGGCGCGGGAACGGGGGCAGGACGTTTATATCATGCAATGCACAGCCGACACCAGGCCCGAAGACCTGCTCGTGACGCCTGTCTTGTCGGATAAGGGGAAAATTTCCTACCACGCCAGCCCGCTGCTTACCGCCGCCGTGACCGGCGCGGTCGCGGTCCTCGACGAAGGCAACCGTATGTCGGAAAAATCGTGGGCGTCGCTGGCGGGTTTGTTCGACCATAGAAGGACGGTCGAGTCCATCATCGCGGGAATCACGGTCACGGCGCACCGCGACTTCAAGGCCGTCGTAACCATGAATGACGATTCTTCCACGTATGAGATTCCGGATTATATCATGTCCCGGCTGCAACCCGGAATAGAGGTCGGATTCCCCGAGCGCGATGACGAAATGATGATTCTTGCGTATAATCTTCCTTTTTGCAATGAGGACGTCCTTGCCCTCTGCGTTGACTTCCTTCAAAAAGCCCACGGAATCGATCTGCCGTATTCGGTCCGCGACGGCATCAACGCGATCCGCTATACGCTCAAACGCAAAGCCGCCGACCCATCGGCCGACGCCGCCGGTCTCTTTAATGACGCCCTTCGCCAGATTCTGGGCGAAGAGGCGATTGACCTGGACGCCTTGGGAGCGAAGCGCAAACGCGCCGGCATGCACCTTCCGGAAATGCGTTTGGGCGATTACTTTTTCCCCGACGATGACCTGCTCAATCCCGACAACCGGGAGGGGTGATGCGCGGTGAAAATCATCGCCTCCGATCAATCGGCAATCACCGTCATTCCGGTCCTACACGGTAAAATCGCGTTTACGGAACATATCCGCCGTTGCTGCCTCACTAGCCGTTTCGATTGCATCGCAGTCGATCTGCCATCGCCTTTCGAGCCGTATTGCGCGGAAGCGGTCGACGATTTACCCGTGCTCACCGCCATTATTGCGCAGGGCGAGGACGCCGCGATGTATCTGCCGATAGATCCCTGCGACGCCGCCATCGAGGGCATTCGGCAAAGCAGGCAAAATCACGTTCCTTTTGCCTGCTTGGGCGGCCCGCGTCTCAGCGCGCCGACGCTTTTGCCCCCTCTGCCCGATGAATATGCTATCAGTCAACTTGGGTTCGAAGCCTACGCGACCCTTTGTCTTCGCGCCATCGGCAATTTCGAGCCGGGAAGTTCGCCGGACATGGAAGCGCAGTATATCGCCAACAAGCTGCACCGGCTCCGGCAGGAATATAAAAATATTTTAGCCGTTGTCCACATGCGCCATTTCGCGCGGACCATGCACCATTTTTACCGGGAGAAAACGCATAATCTTTCATTCCCTTCTTTGCCGGGCTATCGGGTGCGAAGGGAATGCATCAATCCCGATCATCTTTATTTCGTTCTGGGTGAACTCCCTTTTATTACCGGCAAATTCGAAAAGGCCCGCTACGATCCCTTTACAGGCGCCATCGACGTCGTCGCCTGCATAAAGGACCTCTTCCGCGAAACCCGCGACAACTATAATGAAAATAAGCAACAAGCGCTCTCTTTGTCGCCGGCGCGCATTCAACGCGGGCTGCAATTCCTCCGCAATCTCACGGTCATGTCCGGCCGGTTCATCCCCACGCTGTTCGACATCGTGGCCGCGGGAAAAGGGGTGGGAGGCAATACCTACGCGCTGAACCTGCTCAAATGCGCGCAATACTATCCATACCCGGCGCCTGATCTCGATACGCCGCTGATGTCGGCGGGTATCGGGAAAATCACGCTTCCCGGCGAACAAACGCCGCTCGACGCCGTCAATTGTCTGAGGGATTTTTATTTCACGTGGCAAAGGCTTTCCATCAAGCCCGATCCGTCGGAATTGCAAAAGAAAAAATACCGCTTTTCCTGGAACCCGCGCGGCATGTGCTCGCATGTTCCCGAAGACGGGCGGATCGAACATTTCAACACGCATCTCCGTAACAAGGCCCTCGCCCTTTTACGCGAAGCGACTGCGGTGACCGAGAAATTCACCGCTTCCGTCCGCGACGGCATCGACATCCGCGAGACATTGTCAAAATGGTATACCGGTGATATTTACGTAAGGGAATTACCCCCTTCAAGGGGTGCCATCGACACCGTGGTCATTATTTTCGACGCGGACCATGATGAGCGCTACCCGCACCGGGCAACCTGGTACGCTGAGCACGAGGAGGAATCGACGCTCACTTTCTACTCCACCGACCCGTTGGACGGAATGATCGGTCCGGGTATCGCGCGTTCGCGCTACGGCGGATTGAGCCTGCTCTTCCCTCCGCTGCCCATCCCCAATATATTCGAAATCGACGTGACCCCGGCCCCGTTCAACAACGCCGAATACTTGACCTTCGGAGCGCTGATGTTCGGCAAGGAGCGCAGGGTTGCGTTCGTGTCGAAATCAAAACCCTCGATGCGCTTGCGGAAAATCGCCGCTGGCTTTAAGAAATATCTGGTGTGGATACCGCTGTCCGGCTTCAGCGCCGAAACCCTTAAAAAGCTGCAAACATTTCACGTGCTCAACGGTAAGGAAGTGCGGAGCTGGGCCGCGCGTTTCATTGGGGAGTAGAGGCGCACGGCCATGCGTCTCTATCGTAAATCGGTTGTTATCGAGAGGGGCAAGGGATCGGGTAACGGAATTTCTTCCTTTTTGGGTACGCTCGGCCGCCGGATGCTTTTTCTTCGATCCAACAAATCAACGAGCAGGGGCAGAAAAATACTCCCTCCGGGCGGTAAAAAAACGATCAGCGCCGGAATCGCCAACGCCATTGTTTTAAGGTGTTGTTTGAGCAGCTTCTTTTCTTCCTTCGTCCACTTCTCCCCGGTGTTGCGGCTTTTCATAAGCAATTGCATGAACCCTTTGGCGGCAAGGGCTTGATTCAGCATGAATTCCTTGTTTACAAAGAACAGCCTCGCCAAATATGTTTTTGTTTTGTCAATTATTGTTTTCATGCATACACAAAACGGAAATTGAAGCGTATTGGTTCATGGAGACTCTCCATTATACTACATTAGGGTGGG
>Ga0182017_10000452_pt1 | contig 32384 bp, 25 predicted proteins | sample 712E3DmetaG_FD_120492 | JGI IMG/M metagenome (GOLD analysis project Ga0182017, IMG submission 120492) | Permafrost microbial communities from Stordalen Mire, Sweden - 712E3D metaG | ecosystem: Environmental > Terrestrial > Soil > Wetlands > Permafrost | place: Sweden: Stordalen | collected... | reverse complement strand
TATGGAAAAACAAGTCTCCGGGATGAGAATACGCTCGTCGTGTGTTTCCAGGTTGTCCATATTCGCGCCGGTTCCATGCACTTCTTCGCCGATCGAATGACCTGTCCTGTGCACAAAATATTCGCCGTAACCTTTGCCTGTAATAAAATTACGAGCAGCGTCGTCAACTTCATACCCATGTATCATCTTACCCGCCGCAAAGGAAGAGCGGACAAAACTCAATGCCGCATCCCGCCCCCTTTTGACGATCTGGAAAATCTTCTCGTACTCATCCGGCACACTCTTCCCTGCGTATCCCATCCATGTTATATCCGCATAGACGGAACGGGGAGCCTTCTTCTTTGCCCAAAGATCCAGCAAAACAAGATCACCCTTGTTGATAGGAGTAAAAATATCTTTTGTCGGCTCGTAATGCGGATTTGCAGCATTCGCATTCACGGAACAATTCGGCGCATCGCTGCTTGTAAGCCCGCGCTTTTCGAATTCCGCCAGCATACATTGCTGAACATCGAATTCCGTTACCGGACTGGCAGACTGCAATTTTGCCCGAATAAATCCGAACGCAACGTCGACAATCTGCCTCAAATGTTTTGCCGATTCAAAACACCCGTTTTTTTGGTCATCATCCCAAATCGACTCAAAGCGTTGTATTAGATTTGCAGAAGAGACAACCTGAACACCCGTAGATTTTACAAGTTCAATCGTCCCGGCATCGACGGTCGCTGCATACGGAATGGCACAAGAAGGAGAATATTCCATCGCGACTGTTTTCGCACCGTCCAGTATTTTCTTTAATCCCTCCTGCAAAGATTGCCAGCTCAAATAAACCGTTTTATCTCCCGGCAGCGTATCGAGATTCCATTCTTCGATCCGGTGTACAAGCTTGCGCGGCTCTCCTTTTGATGGTATAAAATAATAATACCTGCGCGTACACATGATATGCGGCGGAAGGGACAATATATTTTTAGCAAAGATGTTCGAATCCCGAAAATTGTACAGCAGCCAGCCGTCTGCTCCTTCCGATCTGAGCGCTTCCTGAATTCTCTCGATCTTTTTTAACATCGTTTCCATAGGTGTGCCTCTTCGATAAAATAAAAAAGCCCGTGAAGTTTATTTCAACGGGCTTCAGTCGATTATTCAGTCATTTACTTTTCAATCCGCATGAGAACTTCCGCATTCTCCGGATTCCCATCTGCGCCATCCGGAATCGCTACCTGTTTCCGTCTGCCGTTCTGGCGCTTGCGCAGATATTTCTGTTCTACCGGATGCTGCTCAATCGTCGGATCCTCCACATCGGGATAGGTATAGATTTCGTACTTGAAGTTCCGCAAAATGATGTCTTTTCCGTTCCTTCCGAGTACATATTGCGGGAGCAAAGGAATTTTTCCGCCGCCGCCCGGCGCATCGATCACATAATACGGAATCGCAAGACCGGAGGTATGACCGCGCAGCTTATCCATAATTTCCAGACCGACGCGTACCGGAGTCCGGAAATGATTTGTTCCTTTTGTCAGATCCGCCTGATAAATATAATACGGTTTCACGCGCATCTGAAGCAGCTTTCGGTGCAGTTCCAGCATAATATCGGGATCGTCATTGACCCCTTTCATCAACACTGCCTGGTTGCCGAGCGGAATTCCTGCATCAGCCAGCAGCGAGCAAGCGCGCGTCGCTTCCGGCGTGCATTCCCACGGATGGTTAAAATGCGTATTGATATACAGCGGATGATATTTTTTCAGCATCTTGCACAATTTCGGCGTAATACGCTGCGGAAGAACGCACGGCATTTTCGTGCCGATACGGATAATCTCCACATGTGGAATCTCCCGAAGTCCGGCCAGTACGCGTTCGAGCGCATAATCGGTGACCATCAGCGGATCTCCGCCGGAGATGATAACGTCCCGCACTTCGGGGTGTGCGGCAATATACGCCAAACCGTCCTGGATATATTTTGAGTTGATCTTTGTTGAATCGCTCACTTTACGCTTGCGCGTACAGAATCTGCAATACATCGAGCATTGACTCGTGATCAGGAACAAAACACGATCCGGATACCGGTGTGTTATGCTTTTGACCGGGCTGTCTCCTTCTTCGTTCAGAGGATCTTCCGAAGCATGTTCGTCCTGCAGTTCTATCGCGTCCGGAATACATTGCCGCCAAATAGGATCGCCGGGATAGCGAATGAGACTCATATAATAGGGATTGACGCGGATATGAAAAAATTTATTCAGCTTCTCCGCAGTCTCTGTATCGAAACCAAAGCGTTCGACCAAATCTTTGCCGCTGTCGATGCTTTGTCTCAGCATCTCTTGCCACAGTTCCATAAAGCTTCTCAGACCTCCTGAATGTGTTTGGAATAGACTACAAGATCGTCGCCCGGCGCATAATAATCCCGGACGTGCGCAGCTTCGAGATAGCGATTGCGCAGATAAAATTTTCGAGTCGCATCGTATTTCGGAAGCGACGAGGTTTCGACCATGATCAACGAACCGCTGTTCGATCGAATCATATTCTCACAATGCTGCAGCAGTTTGTATCCGATGCCTTTACCCTGCTGCAATGGATGGACGGCAATCCAGTATAGATCGTATGTCGACGCTGTCATCGGCGTAGACCCGCAGCAATAATACCCGCCTATCGTTCCGTTTTCCATTACATACGAGTATACGATATAATCTTTTTGATCGGGATCGTCCACGGCTATTTCCAGCAATTCCTGCGCAACTTGAATTTCACACTCTTTAAAGACTCCGGTTGCACGTACGAGTTCGATAATCTCCGGAAGATCTTGTTTTTCAAATTTCCGTATGGGCATATCAGCGTATCCGGCATCGATCAAGTGTGTGTTCAACAATTTTAGCGATCATTTCTTCGAATGTCATTCCTGCCGTGCATGCCGAGCGTGCGAAACCGCCGTCGCGTGATATATCCGGGTTCGGATTAACCTCAAGAACGTACGGTTTATTATTTTTATCCAGGCGAATATCGATCCGCGCATAATCCCGAATTTCCATAATGCGATATGCTTGCAAGGCAATTTCTTTAACTGAATGCTCGACATCCCGCGGTAATATTGCCGGGCAGGTACCGACAGTCCCGATAAATTCCGGTGAACTTTCTACCCACTTTGCATTGTACGTAACAATTTTAGGATAGGAATCCGGCAGACCGGAAAAATCGATTTCCGATATCGGCAGCGCAACCGGCGGATTATTTCCCATAACTGCAACATTCAACTCGCGTCCGGCGATATATTCTTCCACCAGAGCGGGCTGTTCAAATGCTTTTATAACCTTTGCAGTGCGCTCCATAAGCGAAGCAAAATCATATACCACAGAAGAGTTTTCAATTCCGGAACTCGCATCTTCATGAAGCGGTTTGACGATCATTGGAAAGCGTAAAGAAAAAGTTTTGGCAGAAAGCACGTCCCCTTTCTCTACAAGCAAATAAGGGGCGGTTGGAATATGGTGATAGCTTAAAATTTCCTTTGTCCGAACTTTATTTAAGCATACACCAAGCGCAACCGTTCCTGTTCCCGTATAAGGCGCTCCCATTAATTCATAGATACCGGCAACATGCATTTCATGAATTGCCTGTCCTAATAACGATTCGCAAAGATTGAATACAATGGTCGGTCTTTCTTTTTCCAGGAAATGAATAAGACGTTTAATATCGCCGTTCATGTTGAATAACGACGTCCGAAAACCCTTATCACGCAGCGCTTTTTCAACATGTTCGCGCTCCTCAATAACTCCAACCTCGGAAAGATCTATTATACCCGGCAATTCCTTTGTACCGCCCCGTACAGATCCATGGTTTGCGATTTCTCTCAATGTGCGCTTTGCCTCGTTCAATTCGGCAATCGGTTCATTAAAAACTACCGCAATATGTATTTCACTTTTAGTCATACTCGCATCAATTGAGGCCGTACCGTTTTATAGCTGCATTAAGGACTGCATTTATGAGAGACGGATAATCGAGACCTGCCGCTCTGGCAGCCTGCGGGAAGCAAGAATGTTCTTCAGGATTCGGCAGTATCCCAGGAAGCGGATTAAGCTCCAGGACATGCGGCTCTCCCGAACCGTCAAGCCGTATGTCAATACGACACCAATCCCGGCACTTTAGCGTTTTATAAGTATTTTGACAGATTTTTTCTATTTTTTGCTTCAATTCAGGAACTATTTTAGCAGGACATTCATGGACATCAATCGGATTTTCTACCGTATCCCATATCCATTTTGCTTCGTACGAATAAATTGGATTGACACCATCCGGCAGAGAGTCGAAACAAATTTCAACGATCGGCAGGATTTGCAGGTCGCCGTCATTACCGAGCATCGCTACGGTAAACTCCCTTCCAGTCAGAAATTCCTCCACAAGTGCAGGCTGATCGTATTCTTTAAGGACTTTTTTAATCTGCTTTTCGAGATCGCCGGTATTTTTGACAACCGAAGCATCATAAATTCCCTTGCTTGATCCTTCATACAGCGGTTTGACAATCGCAGGAAGTGTTAGAGCGAGACTTTTTATGTGTGACTCTTTCTCAATAACAAAAAATTTTGGTGTTGGAATTTTATGATAGGCAAGAATTTCTTTTGCGCGGGATTTATCGAGACAGAGACCCAGCGTCAACGGATCGGATCCCGTGTACGGGATACCGAGCATCTCCAGAAGCGCCGGAATTTGAGCTTCCCTTGACGGTCCCCTCAAACCTTCAGCGATGTTAAATACAATTTCTGGTTTTACCTCGCAGATCTTCCGGCACGCTTCCTCATTCGCTTCGATGAGTGTGACATTGTGGTATTGTTCGAGAGCCGTTTTAACGGCGAGAATGGTTTCTTTGCTGTCCCATTCTGCGTATGTATCTGCTTTCGTCTCTTTCGCTGGTGTGACGGCAGTTTCCGTTTTCCGATTTTGAATTCGTTTATTCGGTTTACCGTCATCAGATGACGTATCATCTGAATTTTCTTTTTTCATGTTGTAGACGAGAGCTACGTTCAATCGCTTAAACAAGCGGGATGATCAACCTTTCATCTGTGAACTGTTCGTCTTGTTGTATCAATGAACAACAAATACTGATACTAATATACGTGTTTATAATTCGTTGTCAAGTTTTTTGGACGTTTGAACGCATTTTTTTTCGACAATAACCGGGAGCGACCACCTCTTCGTTTTGTTTTTTATTTTTTTCCCTTGTATGTTTTTTTTGATGATCACTTTCTCTTCCTGATCTCAAACGGACTTCATCATGCGCGCTGCATTTTTTTCTTTTGTTAAATAAAATAATAATGCAGGTGAGAAGTTCTATTTATTTCGGAAACAAATTCCCGGCACGGCTTCCTGTTTGACGAGGAAACGGTATTAAGAGGTTTTCCCGTTGGGTTTTTTCAGCATAGCGATCGAACTTTGCAGATCTTCTTTCCGCACAACCTTAATCACAATCACTACGACTCCAAACAGACAGAGAAGAAGCAGCTTGACAACGAACGAAGAAAAATGAAGAGGTTCGAGACCGAGATATTTAAAAAGAATAAACAGGAGAAAGGCCGATCCCGCCATTTTTACAATGACACCCCATTCATAGTCTATCCGATAATATTTCTGAGATGCAAAATACATTCCGACTGCCATGACGATATAACTAAAAAGTGTCGAAAGCGCCGCCCCGAGTATTCCGAGCATCGGTATGAGAATCAGGTTCGCGCCGACATTGACCAACGCCCCCGCTCCCGTTACAAAAGGCAAATACTTCGTCTTTTTTTCCAGATACACACCGACCACAAAACATGTATAGGCTCCCGTAAAGACATACGCAAGCAGAACCCAAGGGACAATCGGTGTTCCCTGCCAATAGACCGGAGGAAAAAACTGTTTTCCTGCAATTTTCATGCGAACGATATCGTCAATGAAAAGCGATACGATCAGAAAGATCGACATCATTCCAAGCGTGAAATACGTAAAAACTTTCGAGAACAGTCTCTTGGCATCTTCATCGCGGGCGTGGTTCAAAAAGAATGGTCTCCATGCATAATCGAACATCCCGACTATGAGCATCATAAATATTCCGAGCCGATAGTTCAGCTGATAAATTCCAAGTGTAGCGTCATTGGTCAGCGCTTTTACGATCGGCCGGTCGATCACTTGCATTGCCATTCCTGCCAATCCGGCCGGGATGTATGGAAGTCCGAATTTTAATATCTGACCGTATAATCCTTTTGGCAGTTTCCAAGTAATATTCTTGGAAACAATGATCATCGCCAACGCGAACGTCGCGGCCGATGCGCAGAGATTTGCCAGAAAAACTCCATCCGCCCTGAAATGAAATCCAAGAATAAAAACAAGGTTCAGGGCAACGTTGGTCACGATATTAAACAATTTCAGCGATGCAAAAACCTTTGCTTTCCTCTCCATTCTCAGCGAGGCAAACGGAATGACGGAAAGCGTATCGAAGCATAATATCCATCCAGCATATTGAATCAGTCCGCTCTCTGACGTATTCAACCCGATACAGCGGCTGATGAACGGCGCCTGAAAATGTATGGCTAGCGACACGAGAATCGATGTTGTAAACAACGAAAGAAAAGGCACAGTGAAGTTTTGTTTTCTATCGCCAATGTCGAGTGTGGAGACGAACCGCATATATGCCGCTTCCATGCCGTAACAGTACATGACAAAGGCAAACGCGATATATGCATAGAGATTCGAGATAACGCCGTTCTCTGCGGGGAGCAGGACATTGGCATAGAAGGGAACGATGAGAAAATTGATCAGCCTGCCGAGGATAGTACTCAATCCGTAGACGGCCGTATCTTTACCGAGCTGGACTATTTTTCCCTGCATGATGAAATTTAATTATTAAAAAGCTGCAAAAATTCCTTGGGTGCGCGCGTTGGTTTTCCTGTTTTTGCATTGAGAAAACCGTGGACGGTTCGTCCTTCTGCAATACATTCTTGCTTATTCTCCCTGAGAACGCGGTAATCGATGGTCATTGTGACGACGGGCATCTCACGTATCGAAGTCTCGACAATAAGGATTTCATCGTACTGAGCCGGTTTTATAAATTTTGCATCTGCTGCTATAACAGGCAGGAAGATTCCCTTTGCCTCCATGTCCCCATACGGTAAACCAAGCGCTCGGATAAGGTCCGAGCGTCCCATTTCGAAGTATTCAAAGTACTTGCTATGGTGGACGACCCTCATTTGATCGGTATCCGCATAGCGAACGCGTATCGAAGAATAATGCTGTGCAAGCAGGTCGGACATTATGTGCTCTTCCATTCGCCCATAGCGGAAAACTTTTCTATTCGCAGCTGAACAAGTCGATCGGGTTTGATTTTCTTAAGCGCTTTTAACTCTTCGATGAGAGTTCTCTTCAACGTCGCGGCCGCAATCAATGGATCGCGATGCGCTCCTCCCATCGGTTCCGGAATAATCCGGTCGATGATCTTTTGTTCAAGCAAATCTTTTGCCGTCAGCTTCAGCGCTTCTGCCGCCTGTTCTTTAAATTCCCAGCTTCGCCAGAGAATGCTGGAACACGATTCCGGAGAAATAACGGAATACCATGAATTCTCGAGCATCATCACTCTATCGCCGATTCCCATCCCGAGCGCACCGCCGGACGCCCCTTCGCCGATGACAACGACTATGATCGGCACAGGTAAATGGGACATTTCGAAAAGATTGCGTGCTATCGCCTCCCCCTGCCCGCGCTCTTCGGCCCCGAGTCCCGGATATGCGCCGGGAGTGTCGAGGAGTGTGATGATCGGCTTTCCGAACTTCGTGGCAAGCAGCATCAGACGCAGCGCTTTCCTGTATCCTTCCGGATTTGGCATCCCGAAATTTCGGTAGATGTTGGATTTTGTGTCGCGCCCTTTTTGATGGCCGAGGATTAACACAGTATCTTTGTCCAACCGTCCGAATCCGCCGACAATCGCCTTATCATCCGCATAGCGGCGATCACCATGCAATTCGACAAAATCTTCGATCATATATTGTATATAATCGAGCGTATACGGCCGGTCGGGATGCCTGGCAAGCTGAACACGCTGCCATCGGGTCAAATTCTGATACACAGAACTTCGCAATTGATCCACCTTTCCTTCGAGTGTTCCAATTTCATCGGAAATATCGAGGTTGTCCGCATATTTTCGCATCTCTGCGATTTTTTGTTCCAGCTCTATAATCGGTTTTTCAAAATCCAATATTACTTTTGCCATCCGATGCTCTCCAAAACTTGAATGTCCCCGCCCTACGCACTCCGCCAGTTTTTGAACCAGGTACGGAGAAGAATCTCTCCATCAGTCAATAGCGATTGGTGGCGCGCGTAATATAAATTATACTGTGCAATTTCTTCTGCCGACAGATGCTGAGTTCCTTTCAACTGCGCCAGTCCGGTCAATCCCGGTTTGCCGATAAACACGTCTTGAGCTTCAGACATTTTCGACTCAAGTGAAGGACCCACAAAACTGTACGTTCCCTTTAAAACACCGATGAGACGGGAAAACAACGGGTCATGCGGTTTCTTAAAATGGAACAAGTATAAAATAGGACAAACAATGATTAAGAGCAATCCCGAAAAGAGGATATCAAAAATTCTTTTCGTAAAACGGTTGACAGGCTTGCTGATATTAAAAGAAAGCTGTACGAGCGGCAGTTGATCCAAAACATCGATGCTCGCCTTTCCGACTACGACGTCCATCGTATTAGGAACAAGATGGAAAGCAATTCCGGATTCGTATGTATGGCTCATAACGGAAAGAATTTGAGAATATGGAATCGAATCAGGTGCGAAGATAATGTCGCTCAACCGATGTTCACGAACAGCTTTGTTGATATTCTCTATGCTGGCGAGCACGGGAACTCCCGCTATTTCTTCGCCGACTTCCTTATGTGTTGTTCCGATGAATCCTATCATCTCATATCCGCTCTGCGGAGTTGCGCGAAGTTTTTTCAACAAATCCCGCGCCTTTTTATCGGTTCCCACAAGCGCTGTTCTCATCCCCAACAGCCCTGCATGCACCGATCGCTTGCCGGTCCACAGCAAGAGGAGCCTCCACAGCGGCAGTAAAAGCATAACGAACAATCCGGAAATGAGAATAATGACTCGGCTGAATGCATACATTTTAAAAAATGCAGTCAGAGCAGAAAGAAGAATGTACCCCGATCCGACGGCAAGTATGGTCCTGGAAACAGACATTTTCCTTGTCGTATAGACACCCATCGAATATAAATTCGCAATAACGACGATTGCCGGAATCATATATACAACCGGATATGCATAGCTCGGGTATGCAAATATTTTCCCACGCCGCACAAATTCTGCAAGTATAAGACTACCATCGATTAAGAACCAGTCGATAAGAGCCGATCTCCATGGCCGCAAAAGGGATGAAAAGAATGCAGCCCATGAAACAGCAACGATCGAAAGGCGTAGAAGAGCGAGTGTGAAAGGAGATGAATGGTAATGTTTTTGCACAAATATATGCATTGCTTCATAGAACATTTTCAATTCATCGACATTACTCCGTTTGGTGCTTTCGCCTCGATAATGAATGATCTGCGTTGAATGGACATAGTAGACTTTCCATCCGACTTCAAGAATCCGGTAACACCAATCGAGATCTTCCCCGTACATAAAATACGACTCATCCAGTCCGCCGGCATTTTCGTATGCCTCGCGGCGGACGAACATGCATGAACCGCTAATGGCATCGACCGGATATGTTTCTTCCGTGCTTCGGTAGGTCACGTTATAACCGCCGAATATTTTCAAAGAGGGAAAGAGAGAACTTAGCCCGATGATTTTTGTAAATGCTATCCATGGTGTTGGAAACCCGCGGCGGCATGGAAGCTGGAATGATCCGTCCGGATTCAGGATTTTGCATCCTGCCATACCTGCATCGCGATGCTGCTCCATGAAAGCGAGCATAACGCGTGCAGTGTCTTCCTGCACGACCGTATCCGGATTGAGAAGGAATAAATACTTCCCCTGCGCAATTTTCAATGCCGCATTGTTGGCAGCGGCAAATCCGGAATTTACTTCCATTGCAATCAGCCGAATTCCGGGAAAGTTTTTACGAACCATCTCTGCCGAACCGTCGTCCGATGCGTTGTCGACAACGATAATTTCCGAAGAAATGTCCCGGAGAGATTTATTCAGCGAAACAATCGATTGACGGAGAAATTCGCGGACATTGTAATTGACAATGATGACGGAGATTTGAATGCGGGGTTTTGGCAGCAGAGTTTTCATGCCGCAGGTTCACAGCTTTCCGAAAAGACTTCTGAATTTCAACTTCCACACCATTAATGCAGCTTCATGGACGATATGCTTTGACATTTTTGAAACACCAGCCCGGCGATCCACGAAAACGATAGGCACCTCCAAAAGAGTAAAACCTTTTTTCCATGCAAGGAAATTTGTTTCTATCTGGAAACTGTACCCGTTCGATTTGATGGAATCGAGGTCGAGAGACTCGAGCACCGCGCGTTTATAACATTTAAAACCGCCGGTTGTGTCATGAATGGGAATGCCGGTAATAATCCGTGTATAGATGTTGGCAAAATAACTTAACAGCAGCCGCCGCATGGGCCAGTTGACCACATTGACGCCGTTGAAGTACCGAGAACCTATGACGAGATCGTGATCCTCCGCCTTTTTCAACAAAACCGGGAGAGCTTCGGGGTCGTGCGAGAAATCTGCATCCATTTCGAGGATGTAGTCGAACCCCTCTTGAATACCGTATTTAAAACCTGCAACGTATGCCGTTCCCAATCCCATTTTCCCCCGCCGTTCAATAATATGCACGCGCTTGTTTTTCTTCTGCATTGCCTTTACAAGTGCAGCTGTTCCGTCCGGAGAATTGTCATCGACGACCAGAACCTGGAGACATTGGTCTTTTTCCAATATCCGAGGAATAATTTTTTCAATATTTTCCGCTTCATTATATGTTGGAATGACAACAAGTGCACGTTTCATGCGTATCCTTTTCATACAAATATTTATGCAATTTCCAATATATGATCGGCAATATATCGCTGCTGATCTGCATCGAGTTCCGTATGCATGGGCAGGGAGAGCACTTCCCTGACTGCCTGTTCCGTCACCGGCAACGGTTTGGGACAGATGCTCACCGAACGATAAGCTTCCTGGAGATGAAGGGGAATCGGATAATAAATTCCATATGGAATTTTCTTTTCCAATAGATGCTGCGCAACAATGTCCCTGTTTTTCAGTCGGACCGTATATTGGTGGAATACATGTTTCCCGAATGCTGCCTCAAAAGGAGTCACAACCGCTGAATCTTGAAAAAGTTTGTTATAGAGAACTGCCGCTGTCCGTCGTGCTTCAATCCACCGATCAAGATATTTCAGCTTTACGCGAAGCATTGCCGCTTGCAGAGTATCGAGACGGCTGTTGACGCCTAATATCTCATGTTTATAGCGGACGCGTGATCCATGGGCAACAATCATCCTCAACCGCTCGGCCAGAGCAACGTCGTTGGTAACAAGCATTCCGCCATCTCCGAACGCACCGAGATTCTTGCTCGGGAAGAAGCTGAGGCATCCGATTGTCCCCAAACCGCCTACTTTTTTTCCTTTATATTCCGTACCGATGGCCTGACACATATCTTCAATAATCGGAATGCCGTATTTGTTCGCAACCGCGATAAGCGGATCCATGTCGACCGCTTGACCGTAGAGATGTACCGGTATAATAGCCTTCGTTTTCTTTGTGATTGCAGATTCTACGCCAGAGGGGTCTAAATTGAATGTCTGCGGATCGATATCCACGTAAACAGGCTTCGCTCCAAGGAGGACAATTGTTTCCGTTGTCGCAACAAACGTGAATGGCGTCGTAATAACCTCATCACCTGGCTGCACACCCAAAGCCATCATCGCAGCCTGCAGCGCATCGGTTCCTGAAGCGCAGCCGATCGCATGCCGGACTCCAAGATATGCAGCAATTTCATTTTCAAACTCGGATACTTCTTTACCCAGAATGTACTGTCCGGAGTTCATCACACGCTGAATGGCTGCGTCAATTTCCGGTTTAATTTTCTGATACTGGCCGACGACATCGACCATATGTATTGTTGAATTCATTTTAGGTATGTCCTTTTCCGGCAACCATAACATAGACAGTATTAAAAAGAATCTTTAAATCCAATCTCCACGAGTTATTTTCGATATAAAATAAATCGTATTTAATTTTATTGCGCACGTCTTCGATATTTTCGTCATATTTATATTTTACCTGTGCCCATCCGGTTATACCCGGCTTCACCCGGTGCCGGTGTTTATAGAGTGGAATTTCTTTAGAAAGTTTTTCTACAAAGAACGGGCGTTCAGGACGAGGTCCAACAAGACTCATATCTCCCTTGACGACATTGAGAAATTGCGGCAATTCATCCAGATGCGTCCTTCGTAAAAAACGTCCGACCTTTGTCACGCGCGGATCGTTCCTGCCGGCCCATACAGGTCCAGTATGTTTTTCGGCATCGGTTTTCATGGATCGGAATTTTAACATTTTAAAATGCCTGCCGTCCTTGCCGACTCTGATCTGTCGATAGAGAACAGGGCCGTGAGAGTTGAGCTTTATCATGGCCGCGATAATCATCCATAAGGGCAGAGTCAGGATGAGAATACTCAATGATGTCAGGAGATCGAGAAATCTTTTTGCAAAAGATTCCCAGGTTTTCAAGAGTTCCGGATGCACTTCCATAAGCGGTAATCCATAAATTGAGCTGATCCTCGCCTGTCCGCTGACGATGTCGTAAAGGTCCGGCATAATCCTTACATGAACATTCGGGGAATCGCATCGATGAATAATTTCCATGAGTGCTTTATGATGAGTTGAATCGAGTCCAATGAGAACGGAACGAATTTGTTTTTGAACAATGATATCAGACAACGTGTCGAGGTAGCCGATAACAGGAATCCCCTTATACGATTCGGGCTTTGAACGGGGCATTGTCTTTTTTTGCTCCATTCTGATAAATCCGATGATTTTATGTCCTAAAGCAGGATTATTTTGAACCATATCATATAACTGGAATGCCTTTTCCGCCCAGCCGACTATTAAAGTATTCTTCAGGCCTATTCCCGCAAGAAGCAAACGTCGTTGTGCAGCGCGCAGTGCCAGGCGGCCTATTGTCACGAATGCAACGAGAATGACCCAATATCCGAGTATAAAGAAACGAGAATGCGGCCCTGCCTGCAGCGGTAGAGAACCGGGAGCGTTGAGAAAAAACAGAAATAAAACGCCGCTTAGTGTAGCTCGAAAGATCGTCAGCACTTCATCGATCCTCGACTGTTCGTACCAGAGTCGATAGAGACCAAAAAAAGCAAAAACAATCAACCAGTAGAAAAAAGCCGCTCCCGTTGACATAAGAAGAGGCACATCTGCGAGAGCTATAGACCCATCCATATGCATTCGGATCAAATAGAATAATACAAATGCTATATTTATGCTGAGGAAATCTACAAGAATCGTCGCTATACGTTCTCTTGATTTCAACATGTGGTTTCCTGTGTGAGTATGTTAAGAATCCGTTCTGACGTATGTCCGTCGCCGTAAGGATTATTTTCCGGATTCACTCGAATGGGTTTGAGGATTTGTTTCCTGACAGCGTCTATAATACGTTCGGATGATGCGCCGACAAGTTCGGAATATCCTAAAAGGACACTTTCCATCCGTTCCGTGACATCGCGCATCACAATAGCATATTTTCCAAATGACGGGGCTTCCTCCTGAATTCCGCCGGAATCAGTCAGCACAAAGGCGCAATTCTTCATTAATGCCCCCATTTGAAGATAAGTCACAGGCGCAATCAGGTGAATGTTTTGAATCCCTCCTAATATTTGATGAACGGGTCCGGATACATTCGGATTCAAGTGTACCGGATATACAAATTGATAGTGTGAATAGAGTTCTGCGCATTTACGCAATGCTTCGCAAATATTTTTGAAACCGTCCCCAAAGCTTTCACGACGATGGGCGGTAACAAGGACGTACGGTGTTTGCAATCCCGGCACCACTTGTTCGGCTGAATCAATTGATTTCGTTTCCAGAAGAAACCTGATTGCGTCTATCGCCGTATTCCCCGTAACATACAATGAATGTGCAGAAACCGATTCTTTTATAAGATTTTCCCTGGCTGCTTCCGTAGGACAAAAATTATATTTTGCAAGACAGGAAATCACTTTTCGGTTCAGTTCTTCCGGATACGGCGCATCCAGATTGTGGCTCCGGAGTCCAGCTTCGATATGGCCTACCGGGATTTTCATATTGAATGCACACAGCGCTGCCATCGCTGCTGTTGTCGTATCTCCTTGAACAAGCAGGATATCGGGCTTTACCTTATCGATGATTACAGGAAGCTTAGCGAACACCGATTCTGAAATCGTATTCAACGTCTGATTTGGACGCATGATATTAAGGTCTTCATCGGGCAGGATGTTAAAAATTGATAATGCCTCCTGTGCCATTGTTTTATGCTGACCGGTAAGACAATAATGAACTCGGCAGTTTTCGCGTTTTTTCGCCTCAAGAGCAATGGGCGCCGTCTTAATGATTTCCGGCCGTGTTCCGGCTACGATAAGGATTGTTTTCATTCTAAATTTATTCCGATGATTCCGACTCAAGAGAAGTCAGCGTTTTTATTTGTTTATACCAGGAAATGTTTATTTTGAGGCCATCCTCAATTGAATGTTGAGCGATGAAACCCAGTGTTCGAATTTTTTCTGCTCTATGATATGTAGGAGTTGCGAACTTCTTCATACGGGCGCCTGTTATAGAAAAATCTTTTCCTGTGACTTTTCCAAGCGCATCAAAAAACTTGCCTGCAGTAACTGCTAATTCCAAAGGAATATGAAACTTGATTGATTTTCTTCCCGACACTTTGCAGATTAAAGCGATTAATTCATATGTCTTCATATGTGGTTCATCAGCATAATTGAAGATCTGAATTCCCTTCGAACATTTTTCAATGACAAACATTGTTGCGGCTACTAAATTTTCTACATAAGCTATCGACTTAATATTTTCTCCATTGCCAACCATAATAAACCGGCCGTCGCATACCTGACGTATTAATCGGAAAATATTTGCTTTGCTATTTGGTCCGAAAACAACAGTCGGCCTAATAATAATAGCTGTTCTATCAGGATCCCCCTTAGCCCAAGCGGTTACCAATCGTTCTGCCGCCAGCTTCGATGCACCATACGGATTATTAGGGGCAGGAGCTGTTTCTTCGTTCGTGTTCGATTGTGCGCCGTAAATTGCAACCGAACTATAAAGTATGAATTTTTTAATATACGCATTAGATGCTTCTTCTAAGAGGACTTTTGTTCCCTGTTCATTCACATGAAAATAATCCGCTTCCGTAATACCAAAATCCTTATGTTCGGCAGCCAAGTGAATGATTGCATCAACGTCATGCATCGATTGGCGAACAATATTTCGATCAAGAATATTGCCATCAATTTGTGAAAATCCATTTAAAATATCTTTTCGAGGCCGAATATCAATTCCACGAATTGTATTTCCTTTTTCAAGGAGAAGACCTGTAAGATATTTCCCGATAAAACCCGAGTTGCCGGTAACAAGTATCATTTGCTTCATTCTATTGATGGACGTTATGGTTTCCTTTGTGTTGTAATGCTTCAATCAATTCATGATATTTAAATGCAATGGCTTCCTTGGAATAATTTGCCTTGACATATTCCCTTCCCTTCATACCTTCGGCGGGCAGTGATTTTCTCTCATGAAATGCATTGAGGATCGCATTGGAAAAAGCTTGACGATCTCCGATCGGTACCATCCTGCCGCATCCAGATTGTTTTGCAATCCAGCGAAGTTCTGATTCATCATCGACGAGTGCAATAATCGGTTTTGCACAAGAAAAAATTGAATAAATTTTTGAAGGTACCCCATCCTTGCTTCCGGCCATGTTCATCGGAATGATGCTTATATCACAACTTGCATTGATCTCAGGCATAAGTTCCTTTTGTTGATAGCCGAGCAGGATGACATTGTTTAAATTTCTATTCTCAATCTCTTTTTGGACCCAATCCTTTTTGAATCCATCACCCACGAGAACAAATCGTATAGCATATTTTGATAGATTTTCTGCGGCAAATAAAACTGAGTCCCAATCCTGCACAATACCGATATTGCCGGCATAAAGTACAATGAAATCCTTCTGAAGCTGATGTTTTGATGAGAATTCATTCGTTCGTGCTTTTGGACAATAAAATTTTGTGTCTACAAAATCAGGGATCATCTGCAACTTGTTCTCAGGAACCCCTCTTTTTCTGATTACTCTCATAAACTGTTCTGCAATTGGGACAATCACTGTATTTTTTTTATAGATAAACTTTTCCAGCCAATTCAGAAAAGCAATAAAAGCTCGATTCTTAACGATGCCTTGACGAATAGCAACATCCGGATAAAGTTCGGCAACCTTGTATACCGAAGGAGCGTTCCACCAAGATCCAAGCAGCCAGGACATAACGGCGATAGTAAGGGGAGGCGACGTTGCAATCACAATATCTTGAGTCTCTATCTTGAACATCGCAGCCGCTAATGAAATAATGTGAAAACGAATATAATCAAAGACGCGCATCCACACTCTATTGCCTTTATGAGGCACTTTTACATGCCAGACTGGAATACCATCAACCTCGCTATAATACAATAATCCGATCCAACAACGACGCATAGTTTGGCGTGCAGCCGCGGAAGGAATAATGTTATAGTGGGGAGTTGTAGTCAGCACAGTCACTTGATGCCCCAATCGCTTAAGTTCAACAGCCAGATCAGTCATCAAATATGCGGTGGAATTACCGTCCGGTGAAAACACCAAGGAATGTAGAAGAACTCTGCTCATTATACCTCTTTGCTCAAATCGTGGACGTTGATTTTATTGTTTTGTACTGGTAATTCTAAAAGCTGCAGACGACATGCCCGGGGGAAATTCAGCATCTCTCCGGATGTTTTCCCAATTATCTTTGAACCATTGAATTGTATGCTTGAGTCCAGTTTCAAAGTCCATTTTTGGCGTATAACCTAATAATTCGTTAGCTCTGTCAATGGAAGCAAGAAGTCTTTTTTTGGTGTCCCATATGCGGCGTTCTGCTCTCATCACACCTGCTTTGTTTCCGGTTAATTCGTTAATGTGTTCAGCCATTTGCAATATATTCACTTCAGATCCTGAAGCGATGTTCATCTCCTGGCCAATAGCTTTTTCGTAATAGGCAGCTCTCAATAATGCATCCACGATGTCCATGACGTACGTAAAATCTCGAGTTTCCTCACCGCTTCCCGTAAAAGGCAGCGGTAATCCGGAAAGAGCTCGATATATAAAGTTAGGAATTACATTTCTATATTGTCCCGGAACTTCTCCCGGACCGTATGAATTGAAAAATCTTGTTTTAACAATTGGCAGTCCATAATGATGATGAAAAAAATTTGCATACAGTTCACCCAGCATTTTCGTTATTTGGTATGGAGTTGTAAGATGCATGGACATAAAGTCTTCTTTAAGAGGCAAAGGGGCCGCCGATCCATAGATGGAGCATCCTGATGAAGCATAGACCAAGCGCCGTACGCCGCACATCTGCGCATACTGATAGACCAATAATGTTCCCAAACCATTCGTCATTAAATCATGTTGAGGAAAGTCGACTGAGTTCTGATTGGCAAAAAATGCTGCTAAATGATAAACAATATCCGGCTTAAGTACAAAAACACGTTTTAAAGCTACTTCATCTGTTACAGATCCTTTCACAAAGAGAACATTCGGCAAAGAGGGTATATTCCACTCGTAGCCTGCTGACATATTGTCGAACACGATGACCATACGCGCACCGAGTCCGGCGATAGTACGAGTCAGGTTTGTGCCTATTGCGCCTGCACCTCCTGTAATCAAGATTATTTTATTTTCAAAATTATTTTTGTGCTCTTCCATTGAATCTCCTTCTCTTTTCAAAGTTAAAACCATCAAATACTATTTTTGCGGTGGACATCAATCCGCTGTTACAAGACAAACTGTTCATCATTCCGAGTTATTTCCCATATACTTTTCTCATCCACGCGACATACCGACGGATTCCTTCATGAATATCTATTTTGGGATCATGTTTTAAATCCCGACGTGATTTTGAATAGTCAACGACCTTTACACGTGTCGTAAAGCCCTCTTCTCCTTTGTATACCGCAAGCGAAGGATCGGCCCCGGTTTCTTTTAGAATTATATCCGATAGTTCCTCAATGCTGATAACCCACTTCTCCGAGCTTCCGATATTATAGACCTCGCCAGGTATAAACTTATCCGATATATTTGCAAAAGTCCTACATGTATCCTCAACATAATCGAAAATTCTTTTGTGACCCTTATAAACTGTAAAATTTTGATTCATAAGACAGTGATAGACAATAATTGGAATCACCCCTCTATATCGGCTGTAATATTCATGAGGGCCATAACAACCGACAGGTCGAACGCGCACTACTTCAACGCCGAACATAGCGGCATGGTTTAAACACTGCAGTTCCCCTGCCCATTTGGTAATTGCATAATCATTCATCTGCTTTATTGGTATGCGCTCCATAACATCTTCCGACATCAATTCATCGTAATCCCCATAAACCTCGGCGCTGGAAAAGAAAATCATCTTAAAACGATGCTGCTCCTGAAGCCGGAGCATATTTTTTGTTCCGACGACATTCGTACGCCAGAGATTTTCATAATGATCTTCTCCGTTCCAGCGGCCGTATTCGGCAGCTAAATGATAGACAAAATCAAACTTGTGGGATCTGAAGATACTGTCCATTTGCTGATATACACCCGTATCTGCTTTCAAGTGCTGCGGATCTTCTCCTTGTAAAATATCCGACGTCCAAACATCATGGTTCCTCGAACGCAACTCATTGACTAAGTTGGTACCAATAAATCCTCTGCCGCCTGTAATAAGTATTTTAGCCATTCAGTTTCTCCTAATATTATTCACTTGGACATTTTCTATTGCCATCGCAATATTTAAGCAATAAGTTATTATTTAGTTTTCATATTCCAATTGATGCTCCTTATTCAAGAAGGAGAGAATAGCACGCTGTACGTCTTCGATCGAGACATTTTCGATGCAATGCGAATTTGGTGCATCGCAGCTCTCGACACACGGATATTTAGGAACATCTGGCTGCAAGATTATTTTCCGACTAGTCCAAGGTCCGAATCTTGCCGGTGATTGACGATCCAGAAGATTGCCGTTTATTGGATGACATGATATTTCAATTACCGGAATATCCTGAGAGGCTGCAAGATGCAATAGTCCAGAATCGTTACCAATAAAAAGATTACATTGCTTAAGAAGAGCACAAGCTTGACTTAATGTCGTTTGACCTATTAAATCCATTGTAGATTCTTTTGTAGAATGAACAATCGCATCTCCCAACCACTTTTCGTTTTTGTCCCCCAAAACAAGAAGCCTTGCATTAAAAGAATCACAAAGCCATATCCCTAATTTAATATAACGATCAATTGGCCATCTTCTTCTATCATGTCGTGCACCAGGAGCAAGAGCAATGAGCATGCTCTTTACTCCTTTCTCTTCGGCTTTTAATATCGTATCTGCAAACATACGATCCTTCAAAGTAAAGTTGAAGGCAGCTCCATCCATTATCGGATTACCACCTAAAAAACAGACAATATTCATATTTTTTTCATATTCATGAATCTTTGCCGAATTTTTTATGCATGCCGTTAAAAAAGAATCAAATCCATTATTATAATATTTTTTTTTGTTGTTTACTTTTTCCGAATATGCAAGGTTCCATTTCGTTTCTGCAAAAAATGATATAAAACTTGCATAATATTCATCCTTATCCCATCTTGGGTTTATAGCCAAATTAAATTTTAAAGGAGCAAGTATTTTTCGCGCAAAAATCATCGACCGTATCGGTAAAACAAATGGTTTGAGCATCCTAGGACAAGAAGTATCGAATCCAATGACATTGTCAATATAATTACAATTTCCAATGAGCATGGCGAATTCTTTTTTAACAACCAGTGTAATTTTTGCATCTTGGAATAATTTTCTGAGCGAACTTAGAAATCCTATCGACAACATCAAATCGCCTAAACCATCCATTCGAACTATCAAAATAGATTTAATTTCATTTATTTCAATATTGTGAAAATCATTTGATTTTTGTGTTTTAAAAAACATAAGTGAGGCAATATTTCTGGCAATATATGACTGCGCCGCAATAAATATTCCAATGCAATGCCATATGATTGGAACTAGCCGATCATATTCTATGTCGTGATTAGATTTATGCATTTAAATCATATTTAATATATTACAGTTTAATCAATTACTTTATTTATCGTCTCTCATTTCCATCTTCACTATTCCCTCTCCTTCGTAGAACTTACCTATAAAATAATCTCTTATCCCTTTCCACGCCGCAATGGCAAAATTTCGTCTTGTAAATATCCATAAGAACATTTTTATATTTGTGGTAAAAAGGACGTAGAGAATAGCGAATATTTTACGCCATCCATGGAGAATTGAGGATGCTAGTAAAAGACGATTTCTGATATTATAGTATAGAGCTATAGAAGAGGTATTTCGATGTATTATTTTATGATAAATACAAGAAGCAGGAACAAATGCAAGTCTGTATCCATGCGATAACAATCTAATGGAAAGCTCAGTATCTTCAACATACATAAAGAACTGCTCATTAAAACCTCCAACCAGATTCAACACCTCCTTATTTATCAACATAAGACATCCGCTAACAAAACTAACATATTCTATTTTTTTTGATTTTAAGCTGGAAACCGACCTACCCTGTAACCGAGTATAACTAGATGTTCGTAAAGGGCTCCATGTCCCTCCACCATACCAAATTGTTTCTTTTTCAGGAAAATAACATATCAGCCCGGTTGCACATGCAATAGTAGTGTTTTGTTGAAGTGCTTCTACGAGTGGTTCTAAAAATCCGGGTTCAACAATTGTATCGTTGTTAATAAAAAGAATATATGATAATTCTTGAGAACGGACGTGGTTGAATCCATAATTATTGCCACCTGCAAAACCAAGATTTTTTCCCGTTTGCAATATTTCAACATTTTCAGCACTAACCGAGTTTCTGAAAATACTTTCACAATCATCTCCAGAACCGTTATCCACGATAACGATATGCAAAGGTTTATAAGTGCATGCCTGCAAGGATAGAACACATTCAATAGTATCTTTTGTGTTTTTATAATTTAAAACGATAACAGCGACTAAAGGATTCATCTCTTAAATGCTAATATGCTATTCTGAATCAATATTTTCTTTTCTTCTTTTTTATATCCGAAATTAAAAACAATTGACGCATATATAATAAATGCTACGACGGACACATACCAAAAAGAGTAATGAGGGAATAGTATCGTCACAATAAACATCATGATCGTCAAACATAAAGGCAATATATTATTTAAAGAAAACAGCTGATAATAATATGATTTTTTGACAGTGACAATATATCCGATACCGACTAAAGCATTCACTATAAGGGATACTATTGCGGCGCCATATATTCCGTATTTTGGAATGGCAATCATATTTAACAACACATTAACAACAGTCGCCACTACAACAAGAAACATACGCTTGTATTGTTGTCGAGAAGTGGTTAACATCAAAGCGGGTATTTCTACGGAATATCTTATAATCACAACAATTCCGAATATTTTCATAAGAGATACGGCTGCATTATATGATTTTAAACCATACAAAACATTGATGATCGATTCTGCTCCAACAATTAAAAACAAACCCAGAAAAAGACCAATATGAATGAGCATTCTATTTAAAACAGATCCCAGTTTTATCCATTGCATTCTATCGTTGTCATACAGACGTGCAAGGCTAGGCAGGGTCGCCGCAATAGTGATATCTGGTAAAATAAGACAAAGTGCTATAATTCTAAAAACTGATTGATAAATACCTACTTCATGATCCCCTCTCCAAAGCGAAATAAGCATCGTATCAACGGTAAAAAAAAGATTGCCAAAAATAAAATAGATACCGAAGACTGAAACATCTTTCCAGATTGATTTGATCCATAGAAGATCTATAATGGGAAATATTCTAGGAACTCGTTTTGATATTTTATAAATAGCAACAATTAAACCATAAACACGAGAAGAAACAAAACTAAGAGCAATATACTCTAAGTCTACATGCAACCCTCCAAGAATTATGAGAGATACAAGGAGAAATAAATTTATAGTTAACGTAATGTTGGTTTCATGATGAAGTTCATCAAACCCCCTAAAAAATGCAAACAAAGAATTCAGAAGCGCCGAGAAAAATAGATAGAGGCTAAAAATAAAAATAAAATTGCGTGCACCCTCTGATATTCCATGGATTAATGTATAGCTACACATTAATATTACAGCAATAAACGATAAGACACATTTCATTCCAAACATTCTAGGAATAATATTATATGCCTCCTCGCGTTTACTTGCAATTATAGTAGTGGAAAGCAAATCAAAGCCAAAATCTGCAAATAATGTAAAAATAATCGCAAGCGTATGAGCAGTCGTAAATTGTCCGAACAAAACAGGTCCATAATATTTTGCAACAAGAATAAATAAGAAAGCATTGGCTGATAATCTTATTGCTGAGGATAAAACAGAATATATTATGTTGCGTCGAAGTGTATAAATAAGTGATGTCATAATTGAGCTTTATTTCACAATTCTGCGGTAATAAATATTTGGTTCTTGACACTCACTGTATATATACGACACAAATTCAAACCATAATATTTTCTGACACCCAATAGCCGTAGTAACGCTAAATGCGACAGGTCCAAGTGTCGTGTTAAAAATCATATTGTATCTCATTCTTCGTATACCTGAAATCACACCATTAAAATATTCTTCTGGACATTGATACACATGTACAATTCTACATTTGTTATTATACTATAATTTATTTGCATTCATTTGCCTAATTATTGTATTCTAATCATCCTTCCTTCCCCACCGGATATGGTCGGGAGGATGAAAGTCGAACAATTGATCTTTATATTGATAATCGTTCTTTTTTCCGTATATGACAATGAAGTAATTTCGTCAAAATCGACAACGCTTGGCGCAAGCCATACTTTTTCTATTTTCCCTTTCAGCACAATCTCTATGTTGGAAATGGAAGTCAAATCTTTATTGACAATAAAAAGATATGTATGTTTTAAATTTTTAAAAACTCCGGCCATAACTTGATCATTTCCAATCGATGCGATAACTTTTGAATTTTGATTAAGAGTATCAGACATCCATTGTTGTTGATTTGGAAAATTTGTGACATGATATACAGCAATATTCTGAACATTCATAACAACAGGTGCAACGACTTTTTTAACATATAAATTGATGCGCTTGACAATCTCATATGTCAATGTTTTATTTCCATTGCGATCAAAAAGAGATGTACGAAATCCGTTTTCCGATGGCGGCCAGAACGTAAAAGCAATGAGGCCCTTAGCCCCATAAGCAAGAGGACAAAAAAACATAAAGTACAAGTGTGCCTCATTGGGATCGATATAGTCATAATGGCCAACAGTCATTGGATATGCCCAAAACGGACGTAATCCGGCCTTCGCTCTCACAATGGCGAGATTATAAAAATAGTCTCTCCGTACCGTTCCATTTTTGAAAAACGGATAGTGATCAAATGAAACTACTGCCGGCCTGAGACTATCGATATAATACGTGAGATATTGTTCGTAGTCTTCCATTTCTGGTTTGTCTAAAGAGCCATCTTTATTGCCATGTTTAAAACCGCCCCAATTATTATCGGCAGCAAAAGAACCTACAAGATTTAAATAGACAAGCTTATGGGGTTCAGAAGATTCTATAAACCATTTCCAGCTTGAAATATTCTCTAGATGCGTCGAATTAAAATGAGGCTCATCCCCTAAATTATACCCGTAGAGAGCATTGCGTTCGTTAGCAGCAAGATTTCTATATTGAGTTATAAGAGAAACCCCATTGATGGAATCAAAAGGATGATCATATGCTTGAAAATATCTATTATCAGAAACCAAGTAGAAAAGACCAAGCTTCGATGCAATCGATAATGCACGCACCATTCCATCGTACTCATGATTAATAAAACGATTTTCTTGAGTCCCTGTAAGCAAATTGAAATAAGCATCCTTTGCCAATTGAAAACTTGAACTATCTTTTTCAATTGAAAGACCTAAGCAAGGAGGATCATAAAATGTTCCCAAAATAAAATCTTTCTGGTACCATTCTGTCTGAGCAAAACAAGGCACACAAATTGCTACTAATAAAATGGTATTACATATTTTACTAAATCTATGAATTTTCGCCCCTTTTCATATTTCCATCTCTCAAAGTATCAATGTTAAAAAGCATGCCGCTATAAAGAACCATTAAAGCGAATGATTCATGTTGAGGTGTAACGACCCAAAATAAACTTCCAATTGCGAAAATTAAAAAGGATCCTAAAAAGCCAGTTGCAGGAGCTTGGAGCATTGATCCGACGGATTTTGACATGCTCTGCAGTCCTATTCTTATAGATCGATACATAAGCACAATCCATGCAATTCCGCCAACAATACCCGTCTCCGTAAAAGCTTGAATATATTGATTATCGACATAACCCATACCTTCGATAGGATTACCTAATTGCCCCGTTAAGTAATTGCTAAAACGCAGGTTTCCAATACCAATACCGAAAAACGGATGTTCAAGGAAGTGTTGAATAGCCATTCTCCATACATTGAGACGCATGTATATTGCCAGATCCTGGGTAGAGTGTTTTTCCCCCGATCCATACCTGAAAGCACCTTCAAAAGCTTTCATAAAATATTTCATATCAATGACACCTAGAAGATTAATCATTCCTACAAGGAATACAATCCCCATCATAATTCCCATGATAAGTAATATTTTTTTTAGAGAACTTTGTTTTGTCCATATCAGCAAGAACAGAACAACGATAAACAATGCCCCTATCCATGCTCGTGTTTGACTCAGAATGAGAGCTAAGCCCGAAAAAGGCATCGTAACGATTGCCCATAACCTTGTATTTTTTTCAACCGGATACGAAAGAGCTGAAAAAGCAAGAACTAACGTTGAACCTATGATAGCTCCGTACGATCCACCATGCAAACCAAAAATACGCTCAGCTACACCGCTATCCAGGCTTTTAATGATAAATTGAATTATTCCAACGAGAGAAGCACACAATCCTCCGATCATTAGATACAAAAATATTTTCTTGATATATTGTTCTTTACGTCCGCAATAAAACACTACCATAAAAAATGCTATAAGGACCTCCATATATCGAACAAGCTGTTGCATTCCTGTTTTATTAGAATGTGGAGCGGCAAAAAAAGATACAATTGCCGCAGATATAATAACAATTACCGGAATAAGGAATATTTTCGGAAATAATATTTTTTCTTTTGTTACAATAAGCCGAACCAGCCAAACACTAAATATAATCAAAAAAACAAGTTCAGAAATCCGTAATCGTGTTTGGGTTTGAGAAAGTATGATCGGATTCGTCAGACAAAAGGGAACAAACAGAAATGCCGCTTCAAATTGAAACAGAGCCAATACGCATACAATGGCCGAAATAATTACAATATAATAATAAAACATAGCATCATAGATCACACAGGCATAAAACGATCCAAGAAGCACAGCTAAAAACACTATTACCGTTATAACGACCCTATTCGAAAATAGCACTCTAAGACCTTCATGAATTCTTAGGAATCTTTTTTTATCTGAATTTCTTATAAAAGCTTCTAATATCATTTTGTACTGCAAGAGATAAACTCAGTAACGATTGATAAAGGGCAGTATCGTTCTTCTTTTCATTACTTAATCGTTCATAGAGAGCGGTATAGAGAAATGTTCCAAAGACGCCAATCAAAGCGCCAGCAAGAATAATAAAAAGTCTTTTTGGTTTTGCTTTTCGCTCGGCAGGGGAAGCATAATCCAGCACAATGACAGAAGGTGTGCTGCGTTGTTCTTCCACTTTTGCCTGCTCATAGAGCGGCGTAATAAATTGAAGAATTTTATATTGGATTTCAACTTCACGCAACTTGCGTATATATTCTCCGCCCAAATCCGGTATTTTACTAAATGGGACAAAGACATTCATTTCCTTTGTGGAAACATTTACTCCGCTATTCATTTGAGATAATTTTTTATGAAGTTCGTCAATTTCAATCTGTGTCGCAATCACAGATGGATTATCTGATGATTGAGTTCTGCGAAACACTTCTCCTTGAACTTCTTTGATCACAAGTTGTCCGGTTATTTCAGCGGCAGCCTTGATGGAGGCCTCTGTTTGTTCAGGCATGGCGATAACACCATATTTTTTTTGGAATGCTTTCAGGGAATCTTCAGAGGCTGCAAGATCAGACAGATTTTTATTATACCGTTCCTCAATAAATTGACGGTTTCCGCGTGCATTTTGCACTTGCAATTCCGTGTTTTTCTTATTGAGCATCTCTACAAAATAGTTAGCCATGTCTGCAGCTCTTTTCGGATCTTTATCATACACAGTAATTGTAATATTCCCTTCTGTCTCTACCGTAAAATCGACATTATCGAGTAATTCCTTTGCAGTGTTTTCACCGGGATAAGATGTAATATCATACACATGGACTAAATCAAATTTCCGAATAACTGCACTTATTACTGTCCCGCTTTTTAAAATGGCAAGGTATCGATCTGTTTCGGGATTCGACCCTAAAGAAGAAAGGGCTTTTGACGGTGAAAAAGATTTTGCAAGCGATGTGATTCCTTCTAAGCCCCCTAATAAATCAGCCTTCTCGGCAGGAAACACAGAAGCTGTCGATTTGAATTTAGGTGTTATAAGGAAGGCAACAATAGCAGAAATTACAATACTCAAAATGGCAGCTAAAAGAAATATCATCCGCCATCGTGAGAATAAATTTAATATCATTTCCACGACTGAAACCGACCTACTTTGATTAACAATATCAGATTTGAGTTCAGATTGATCCTTCATTTTGTCCCTCAATAAAATAAATCCGATGCCATATCTCTTTATAAAATGATACTAATTCATTTGCAGAGACCTCTGAAAATCCTATTTTAATTTTGTCATTTCGAACAGAGCAAGAAATCGTAAGCTTATTATGAATAGAAAAACAAGCTCCTCGTTGCTTTGCTCCTCGAAGAGACAATATTCAGATATTTTTCATATGCCTCTTGTACCTATTTATTCAGTTGTATCGATAGTAAAGCAATACTCACCGCCGCTGTAATTACCGCGGCAGTTTGGCTAATGACAGACATGTAATATGCAAATGTGCGTTCAATCTTTTTTGGTATCCAGACATAATCACCTTCTTCTATTTTTGTTTCACTCGGTACAAGCCATTGATGCGTTGAACGCTTGATAATCATCACATCGCCTTTCCGCGCGTTATCCGTAAATCCGGCACATTTCTGGACGTAGTACTCGTAACCCTGGTCCGGTACGAAAGGGACATTGCCAGGATTTGTGACTTGACCGAATACGTAGATGGTTTTTCTAATAGAAGGAACCGATACGAAATCTCCATCCTTCAGGTACACATCCTCGGCGGAATTTTTATCGACAAACAACTTCTTAAAATCCACGTTAACGACTTCGTGTCTGATATGCAGTTCGCTTTCTATGAGATAATAAGAACTATCTTCTACCGATATGTTCCCTCTTAAACTAAGTAGTTTCTCAAGCTCCACATCTTCACGCGAGACCGTAGCGCGATAGACTTGAGCATTTGCAAGCGATGCATACTCCGTAAAACCTCCACACCATTCTATTACTGTTGAAAGCTTCGTACTGTCCTTGGACAACGGATATGTTCCGGGATACTTGACTTCTCCATCAACAGTTACCTTATAATTTTCTCTTACATCCGGTCGTTCTTGAACCACAATTCGATCGCCCGCAACAATTGCCGTGTTACGTAACGTATCATTCATCATATTGTGAAAATCATGTACAGTTATGATTTGCCGGCCGGTCTCTACATCGTATCGGTACAAAAGAATACTATCCGCTTTTGCTCGTGCTGTGAGACCAAAGGCCAACTGAAGAGCATCGAGAAGATGCTCACCCTCCACTAATTCGAAACTTCCCTGTACGTTCACACCTCCATAAACACCGAAGACGTTCTTCTTCGAATCAATGCGAGGAACAAACACTTCATCCCCGCCTCTGAGCATCTGATTATATTGAACATCTCGTGTTGCATAATATTTCGGAATATCGACATGGATAACCTCACCGGAACGTCTGGTAAGCCGGATATTTCGCTTCGATTGAAAGCGTTCTTCTAGGGCAGAAAGATTGTTTATTTGAAAAAGCTTATTCGCTTCCGTTATTTTATTCGCTTCAGACACAGCTTTATCGGCACGATCCGTTGCATAGAGGATATATTTCCCGGGATATCGAACAGCCCCAGCCACGGTCACGGTAATTTGACGCGGATTTAAAAGCGTCACTGAAGGATTACCCGCAAGGTACTTCTTCTTGATCTCTGCAATGACTTTTTTCTTTGCCTCACCCAGAGTAAGATCGGCAACTTGGATTTCTCCCACCGTTGGAACAATAAGAGTGCCTTCCGGAGTAACGGTAAGAGAAAAATTTAGAGGCGGGCTTATCCAAATATTAACGGAAAGTACATCGGACGGTCCTACAAAATATTTTCCGGGATCCACAGGTCCTTCGAGAGCAGGCCCAATCGTTACCGGCATCTGCATCGCATTCTTGAGGTCGGATTTTGATTCCGGTAATTCACTCTTTGTATCCGTCGTCCATTGAGCAAATGATATCGAACCAAAGAAGCAGAAATACAAGAAAAGAAGATTAATTTGAAATCTTTTCAACATGCTTATCATCTTATCACTCTCTCGATATATTCGATTGGCAATCGTTCACTTTACCACTTCTCTGCCGCCGTACATCACGTTGTAATATTCCTGGTATTTTCCGCTTATAATCCGTGTCCACCATGATTGGTTGTTCACATACCATTTGATCGTTTCTGAAATACCTCGCTCGAATGAATAAGAAGGCTGCCAACCAAGTTCACGCTGAATCTTACCGGAATCAATCGCATACCGACGGTCATGTCCCGGCCTGTCTTTGACATAGGTAATAAGCGATTCCGGCTTGTTGAGATTTTTTAGAATCAATCGCACAATCTCAAGATTCGGTTTCTCATGATTGCCGCCGATATTGTATACTTCACCGATTGTACCACCATGCAGAACGGCATCGATCGCTGAACAATGATCCAAGACATGCAGCCAATCCCGGACATTCATCCCGTCGCCGTACACAGGCAATGGTTTGTCATGCATAGCATTGACAATCATTAAGGGTATCAATTTTTCCGGAAACTGGTACGGCCCGTAATTGTTCGAGCAGCGAGTCAAAATTACCGGCAGCCCGAACGTATGCTGATATGCCAGCGCCAGCATATCGGCAGATGCTTTGGTCGCAGAATAGGGACTATTCGGATGCAGCGGGGTTGCTTCCGTAAAAGATCCCGAGTCACCGAGCGACCCGTAAACCTCATCAGTCGAAACCTGAAGAAAACGATTGACGCCGATCTCTTTTGCAGCATCGAGTAAAATGCTTGTACCAACAAAATTTGTCTGCACGAACTCTGCTGATCCCAAAATACTTCGATCGACATGCGATTCCGCTGCAAAATGTACGAGCATGTCGATCCGATACTCCTTCAAACAGCGAAGAACATTATGTTTATCGCAGATATCGCCTTTTTCAAAAACATACTGTGGATTCTTCTCAATACCCGCCAGGTTCTCTAAATTACCGGCATAGGTGAGTTTATCGTAGTTAATAATTCGATAAGCAGGATGATTTTCCATGCTGTATCGAATAAAATTACTTCCGATAAAACCGGCCCCGCCTGTCACAAGCACATTCATGAAGGCTCCCTCGGTTCATCTATGATGTAAGGTGAATTGCTCACATCTTCATGACGAATTTCATCGACTTTTTCTTTCTTTCCTTTGCCTGCATAAAGACGATTTGGGCCGTTAAAAACCCACCCAATTTCCTTCCCGACGTTGCTATATGCATGGACAACACCCGGAGGAATTACTACAGCCATCGGTTCGGCTTCTCCTGCCAAAAACACCATCCGTTTGCCGCACGTGGCAGAATGCTTCCGTGCATCCCAGAGATATACCTTAAATGTCGACGGCCCGATAAAACCGAAGAAATCCGTTTGGTCAATGTGTTCATGCGGGCCCCGTGTAACTCCCGGAATCGTTGCAGAAATGTACGCCATGGCAGGCGTCAGCGCTGCATCAAGTTCATCGGTTCGGAATATCTCGACAAGCCATCCGCGTTTGTCCGCATTCTTCTTGTACGGTAAAATGACAACGCCGTCGATTTTTCCATCGTCAAAACACATCATGTCAAGCCCTTTATACAAGGAAGAAATCACGTATATCAAAAAAATTATGCTGATACTGAAAGAAAAACCAAATGCCGGAATGAATTCAACTTCTCCGGACTTTTAAACGCAGAAATCAAGAGGTAACAATTGTGGTGAGGTATTCGCCTTCAATAAGTTTAAGATTATGTGAAAACTAAAAATAAATCACATCATTGTCAACACTTGTTTACATTTTTTCCGGCGCTGAGATGCCGAGTATCCTGCAGCCATTGGTGATAACAGTCTTTGACGCAAGGCACAAGCCAAGTCGGGCTTTGGAAAGTTCGGCGTCAGGGACAACAACCCGGTGATCGTGATAAAACCTGTGAAATCCTTCGGCAACCTCACGTAGATATGTCGTCAACCGATGCGGTTCGAAGCTCTGCGCCGCGGAAGCGACTGTCTCCGGGAAATCGAGAAGAAGCTTGACAAGAGCTATTTCCGATTCTTCTTTTAATAATTGAAAATCGGCATTCTCCAAAGAAAACGAGCCCTGGCTCTCCGCGAAGCGCAGAATACTCGCAATACGGGCATGCGCATACTGCAGATAATATACCGGATTTTTTTCCGATTGTTCTTTTGCAAGATTCAGGTCGAACTCCAGATGGCTTGAAATCGATCTCATAAGAAAGAAAAATCGCACTGCATCGGAACCGACTTCATCGATCAATTCGTCGAGCGTAACGAAATTCGCAAGCCGCTTGGACATCTTTACCTGCTCCCCATCCCGAAGCAGCGTTACAAATTGATGAATAACGACTTTGACTTTTTCAGGATCATACCCGAGCGCTTTTATGCCGGCGAGAACATCCGGTATCGTCGCAATATGATCAGCGCCGAAAACATCCACGATCAGATCGAAACCTCTGCGAAATTTCTCGCGATGATAAGCAATATCCGGCAGCCGATATGTCGGTTCGCCGGTCGATTTAACGATGACACGATCCTGTTCCAAGCCCAGGGCGGTCGCTTTCAGCCAAAGGGCACCATCGTTTTCATAGACAAGTCCCAGCTTCCGGAATTCTTCAATAACTTCATTTATCTTACCCGTCGAATACAAAGAATCTTCATTATAGAAGACATCATGGACAACGCCCATGCGCGCCAGGACATTCTTAATTGATAAGAAAAGCCGTTCCTCAGCATATTCTTTGCAGAAAGTCAAAGCGTCTTCTTTGGGAATCGAAAGAAGGCGATCCGATTCTTTTTCCCGAACACTTTTTGCTATATCGCGTATGTAATCTCCCTGATATCCGTCTTCCGGAAACGGATCATCCGGTTCAAACAATTGCCGATATCGTGCATACGTCGACTCTGCAAGGACCCGCATCTGCCGGCCGGCGTTATTATAGTAGTATTCGCGAGTGACATTATATCCGGTCCATTGAAGCAGATTGGAGATCGTATCGCCGATCGCTGCCTGCCTGCCGTGGCCGACACTTAACGGGCCGGTCGGATTTGCACTCACAAATTCCACTTGTGTTTTTTTCCCGCCCCCCAGTGAACTTTTTCCATAGGATTCGGAATTCCGCAAAATTTCACTTACCTGATTTGTAAAGAATGTATCTGCGAATTTGAAATTAATGAAACCGGGACCGGCTATATCGACCGCAACGATTGCGCGAGGATCGATGTGCGCCTTTTCTATAATCTCCTGCGCAACAAGACGCGGATTTTTTTTAACGAGCTTTGCCAGAAGCATTGCAATATTTGTCGTAAGATCGCCATGCTGTTCGTTCTTCGGTTTCTCGAAAACCAGAGGAAGAGAGTGTTCATACGGCAGCGCTTTCATCGCATTGCCTATTATTTCCGTCAGATATCGCTTCATGCAG